>JAABUM010002055.1_pt1 | contig 28174 bp, 24 predicted proteins | sample 5559161 | NCBI WGS metagenome assembly JAABUM01 (sample SAMN10711868, study PRJNA513369) | rock metagenome | isolation source: Antarctica rocks | place: Antarctica: Victoria Land, Siegfried Peak nord
TCTGCTCCCTCTCCCGGAGGGAGAGGGGGAAGAAGCGGAGACGCCTTCCTGTTCTCTGGCCCGTGCAGCCCGGTTGTTCTATGCCGTCTCCGCCGCCCGCGCTCCCGTCTTTGGACCGCCACGCCGCTAGCGGCCTGCAATGATGGTCGTTGAAGCCTCCTGGCCCTACTATATCCCTCCAAACACAAAAGGGACTTCGCTGTGTCCGCAAGCCAGTCCAACCGACTGCCCGGCCTCAACTTCGACCTGGGAGAGGCCGCGGACATGCTGCGCGACTCCGTCGAGACGTTTGCCGCCGACGAGATCGCGCCGCGCGCCGCCGCCATAGACCGCAACAACGACTTCCCCGCCGACCTGTGGCGCAAGATGGGCAGCCTGGGCGTGCTGGGCATCACGGTGGAGGAGGAGTACGGCGGCGCCGGCATGGGCTACCTGGAACATGTCGTGGCGATGGAGGAGATCAGCCGCGCCAGCGCCTCGGTCGGCCTGAGCTACGGCGCGCACAGCAACCTCTGCGTGAACCAAATCCGCAAGAACGGCACCGAGGAGCAGAAGCGGCGCTACCTGCCGGGCCTGATCTCAGGCGAGCACGTGGGCGCGCTGGCAATGAGCGAGAGCGGCGCCGGGTCGGACGTGGTGGCAATGCGGCTGCGGGCGGACAAGCGCGGCGACCGCTACGTGCTGAACGGCACCAAGATGTGGATCACCAACGGGCCGGATGCGGACGTGCTGGTGGTCTACGCCAAGACCGACCCGGCCGCCGGCCCGCGCGGCATCACCGCGTTCTTAATTGAGCGTGGGATGACAGGCTTCACCTGCGCGCAGAAGCTGGACAAGCTGGGGATGCGCGGCAGCAACACCGGGGAGCTGGTGTTCCAGGATTGCAAGGTGCCGGAGGAGAACGTCATCGGCGGCGTGGGCCGCGGCGTGAACGTGCTGATGTCGGGCCTGGATTACGAGCGCGCGGTGCTGGCGGCGGGTCCGCTCGGCATCATGCAGGCGTGCATGGACGTGTGCCTGCCCTACATCCACGAGCGCAAGCAGTTCGGCCAGGCTATCGGCGAGTTCCAGCTCATGCAGGGCAAGATTGCCGACATGTACACCACGATGAACGCCGCAAAGGCGTATGTTTACGCCGTCGCCAAGTCCTGCGACCGCGGCGAGACCACGCGCAAGGATGCCGCCGGGGCGATCCTGTATGCGGCGGAGAAGGCGACCTGGATGGCGCTTGAGGCGATCCAGGTGCTGGGGGGCAACGGCTACATCAACGATTACCCGACCGGGCGGCTGCTGCGGGATGCCAAGCTGTATGAGATCGGCGCGGGGACGAGCGAGATACGGCGGATGCTGATCGGGCGGGAACTGTTCAAGGAAACGGCCTGAGCCGCGGGCGCGCAGGCTGCTGCACCCGCTTCTCCCTCTCCCTCCGGGAGAGGGCCGGGGTGAGGGAAGCCACGCAGCGCCAAGTGTTGTTCCATGTGGACCCGGTCCCGTCGCACCACGGGGCGGCCCTTGCGGCCTCCCTCACCCCGGCCCTCTTCTGGAGGGAGAGGGAGCAGAGGGCCGTGTCACCATCAATCCCGCCGCATAGGACAGCCAAACCCGTCGCTGCCCGAACCAATCCAGCCCGAGCAGCACGTCCGCCGGAGCGATCCGCAGGTCGGTGACGCTGACTGGCATGTTCCGCACGACGTCCGGTCCAACCTGCAAGGCACGCAGCGGCAGATGGCGCAGCGGCACGCGCTGGCCGTCTATGCCGCGGGCGGTGCTGGCGGATATGGGCGCGTCCAGGCCCAGCCGCTGGGCCGCGATGTCAGACAGCAGCGTAATGCGCGTGCCGGTGTCGGGGACGGCCAGCAACGGAACGCCGTTGACCAGCACCGGCAGCATCAGGTCACCGTCACCCGTGTCCCGCAACGCGATGGCGGTGCCGTCCGGGGCGCATCCGGTAGGGGCCAGCAGCGTCAGCCGGCCGGCGCGCAGGTCCAGGTCCACGTCATAGGCGCGCAGCAGCGGCGCACCCAGCAGCCCGGCCAGCGGCGGATCGGTTGCGGGCACGCCTGGCAGGGCAGCGACGGGGACGCTGCCGCCGAGCAGGGCGACGCCGCCCAGGGTCAGGCCGCGCAGCACGGCGTTGGGCGCGTCCCGCGGGCCGCCGGTGCCCAGCATCCGCGTCGTCCGTCCGGGATCGGCTGGCAGCCGCAGCCGTGCGACGGCCTCCGGCAGCAGCAGCATCCCCTGCGCGCCGGTGTCGAGCAGCAGGGTGGCCGCTTGCCCGCCGACCGACGCCGTGACCAGCGGGAAGCCGTCCTGCACACGGATGGGCACCTCGGCGCGCACTTCCGGCCGGCAGGCGGCGCAGGCGGAGGTGGCCGAGAGCAGCAGAAGGGCCAACGCCGTCCTGCTCCCTCTCTCTCCGGGAGAGGGCCGGGGTGAGGGGGTCTTTGGGACTGCACGCGCCTTTAAAGAGCTGTGTTTATGCAGCGCGGGTTGCCCCCCGCTCCGCAACCAAGACCCCCTCACCCCGGCCCTCACCCGGAGGGAGAGGGAGAAGGTCACAGCATCCGTTGCAGGATGATCTTCTGCACGTCGGACGTGCCCTCGTAGATCTGGCACACGCGCACATCGCGGTAGATGCGCTCCAGCGGGTAGTCCGCCAGGTAGCCGTAGCCGCCCAGCGTCTGGATCGCCGCGGTGCAGATGGCTTCGGCCGCCTCGGACGCGAACAGCTTGGCCATCGCCGCCGCCTCCAGCGCCGGGACGCCGGCGTCCTTCAGCCGCGCCGCCCGCAACGTCAGCTCGCGCGCCGCGGCCAGCTTGGTCTTGGCCTCCACCAGCCGGAACCCCACGGCCTGGTGCTCGATGATCGGGCGGCCGAACTGCTTGCGCTCCTTGGCATAGCCGATGGCGTAGTCCAACGCCGCCCGCGCCATGCCGACGCTCTGCGCCGCAATGCCGATGCGCCCGCTCTCCAAGGTGCTGAGCGCGATCTTGAGGCCCTCGCCCTCGGCGCCGATGCGCTGATCGTCCGGAACGTGCATGTCGTCGAACGCCAGGGCGCAACTATCGGACGCCTTCTGCCCCAGCTTGTGCTCGACGCGCGCCACCGAGAAGCCCGGCGTGTCATTGGCCACCACGAAGGCGCTGATGCCCTTCTTGCCCGCCGCCGGGTCGGTGATGGCGAACAGGATGGTGGTCTTGCCGACGCTGGCGTTGGAGATGAACTGCTTGGAGCCGTTGATGGTATAGCCGCTGTTGGTCCGCTCCGCCCGGGTGCGGATGCCTGCGGCGTCCGACCCGGCACCGGCCTCGGTCAGCGCGAAGCTGGCCACCACCTCGCCGCTCGCCATCGGGCGCAGCCAGCGCTCCTTCTGCTCCGGGGTGCCGAACTTCTCCAGGATCTCGCAGGTCGGCGCGTTGTGGACGCTGACCAGCGTGGACACCGACCCGTCCCCGGCGGCAAGCTCCTCGATGACCTGAGCATAGGTCTCATAGGGTATCTCGCTGCCGCCCCAATCCGAGCTGTTGGTGGCGCCGAGGAAGCCCATCTCGCCCAGCTCCCGGATGATCTCCGGCTCGATCCGCCCGGCCTTTTCCCGCGCGGCTGCGCTGGGCATCAGGCGCTCCTGCGCGAAGCGGCGGGCGGTCTCTACAATCAGCGCATTCGGGTCGGTGCTATCCAGCATGGGACGGTCCTCGACGGGTTGTTATGGCCCAGGTGGTATAGGCCAGGTAGGGGCGCAACCGCTACTCCGCAGCAACGGTCAGGGCCGGCGCATCCGTTTGCGCCAGCAGCGCATCGCGCCTGGGCCGGGCCGCGGCGAGGCTTGCGGCCTTCACCGGGCCGAAGCCGCGTATATCCATCGGCAGCGCCGCCAGTGCCGTGGCCGCCGCCAGGGTGTCCGGGCGCAGCCGGTCCAGGGCGCGGCGCACGTCCTGCTCGTACTCCGCGATCAGCCCCCGCTCGACCCGGCGCTCGTGCTGCCAGCCGAACACGTCCAGCATGGTGCCGCGCAGCGCCTTGCCGTGGCGCAGCAGGCGGAACAGCGGCAGGGCGATGCGGCCGGGGATGGCGACCTTGCGGCGGCGCCCCGTCGCCGGGTCCACCCGGCTGAGCAGCGGCGGCGCCATGTGGAACACCGGGGCGTCGCCGTAGCTCGCCGCCGCGTGCTGGCGCGCGACCTCGTATTCGTCCTTGATGGCCAGCACGCGGAACCAGCCCTCCGCGACGGCACGGGACAACGCGCCGGGCGCCCCGGCCACGGCGGCCTCGCGGGCGCGGACGGCATCCACCAGGCCGCGGTAGCGCGCGGCCAGCTTGGCGCTGCCATACTCGGCCAGCTCCGCCGCCCGGCGCTCCACCAGCGCGTCCAGCCCGGCCGGCAGCGGCGCGCGGTCCTGCATGATCTCGTCCGCCAGCGCCGGGTTCGCCGCCAGGATGCGGCCCCACAGGAAGGCCTGGCGGTTCAGCGGCACCGCCGTGCCGTTCAGCTCCATCGCCCGCAGCAGCGCGCCGCGCCCGACCGGCACCAGGCCCATCTGCCACGCCATGCCCAGCAGCAGCGTGTTCATCGCCTGCGCGTTGCCGAACAGCCGCTCGGACAAGGCGCTGCCGTGCAGGAAGCGGGACCGCCCCGCCGCCGTGCTGCGCCCGATGGCCCGGCGGTGCAGCCCGGCGTCAATGGCGAAGTCCCGGCTGCCGATGAACGCCGTCCCGGCCTGCAGGTCCAGGTTGCCGACCACCCCGGCCTCCTGCCGGCACCGTCCCAGCACGTCCGCACCGGCGCCCACCGCCAGGTCGGCGGCCAGCAGCAGGTCCGCGCCGCGCTGCGGGATGCGTACCACGTCCAGGCCGCCGTCCGCGATCTGCACATGCGACACCACGGCGCCGTTCTTCTGCGCCAGGCCGGTGAAGTCCAGGGTGCTGACCTGCCGTCCTTCCAGGTGCGCCGCCATGGCGACGATGGCGCCGCAGGTCACGATCCCGCCGCCGCCGATGCCGGCGAACAGGCCGCGCCAGGGCTGCTCCGTGTCCGGCAGCACCGGCTCGGCCAGGCCGGCGGCAAGCTCCGCCTCACGCGCCGCCCACAGCGCGGCGTGGTCCACCTTGCCGATCGGCGCGTCGGACCCGGCAGTGACGAAGCTGGGGCAGAAGCCCTTGAGGCAGGACAGGTCGGTGTTGCAGTTTGTCGGGCTGATACGGCGCTTGCGGCCGTGGTCGGTCTCGACCGGCTCGATGGCGATGCAATTGCTCTGCGCGGTGCAGTCGCCGCAGTTCTCGCAGACGGCCTCGTTGATGACGACGCGCACATCGGCGGCGGCCAGCTTGCCGCGCTTGCGGCGGCGGCGCTTCTCGGTGGCGCAAACCTGGTCGTAGATGATGGCGCTGACGCCGGCGTGGTCCCGCAGGCGGCGCTGCACGGCGTCCAGCTCGTCCCGCCCGTGGCGCAGCGTGCCCGGCGGCAGGGACGCGGGCGGCGGCAGGCGGGCCGGGTCGTCCGCCACGACGGCGATCAGGCCCACGCCCTCGGCATGAAGCTGCCGCGCGATGGACAGCACGCCCGGCCCGCCCTCCGCCGGCTGGCCGCCGGTCATGGCAACGGCGTCGTTATACAGCAGCTTGTAGGTCATGGTCGTCCCGGCGGCGACCGCCTGCCGGATCGCGAGCAGGCCGGAATGGGTGTAGGTGCCGTCCCCCATGTTGGCGAACATGTGCGGCAGGTCCGTGAAGGACGACAGGCCGACCCACGGCACGCCCTCCCCGCCCATCTGGCTGAAGGTGCGCGTGCCCTCGGACGTGGTGAGCGCCATCGTGTGGCAGCCGATGCCGGCCATCGCGTGGCTGCCGTCCGGCAGGCGGGTGCTGGTACTGTGCGGGCAGCCCGCGCAGAACGCCGGGGCGCGGGTCAGCAGGCCCGGCAGGCGGTCCGGCGCGATGTGCGGCGCCCCGGCTTCCACCTGCATCCCGGCAGCGCGCAGGAAGCGCACCAGGGCGGCCATCGCCAGCTCCGGCGAAAGCTCCATGACGGCGGGCAGCAGCGCGGTGCCTTGCAGGTCCTGCTTGCCTTGGATCGGCGGGCGGTCCGGCAGATTATACAGCGCGGCGCGAAGCTGCTCCTCCACGTTGGCCCGCTTCTCCTCCGCCACCAGCACGGCCCGCTTGCCGACGCAGAACTCGCGCAGCCCAACGGCCTCGATGGGCCAGGACAGCGCGACCTTATAGACCGCGATTTCCGGCGCGTCGGCCAGGCCCAGCCGGCGCAGGGCGTGCATCAGGTCGTGGTGCGCCTTGCCGACCGTCACGATCCCGATGGGCGCGTCTATCCGTCCATGCGCCAGCCGGTCCAGCCGGTTCGCCCGCGCCCAGGCCAGCGCCGCCGGCAGCCGCTCCTGCACCATGCGCCGCTCCAGCTCCGCGCGCTCGGCGGGCCACGGCAGGCGGGCGTCCAGGTTCAGGCCGTGCGGCGGCAACGGCAGGTCCGGACGGACGAAGCTGCGCGTGGCCGGGACCGTGACGACCGCGTGCTGCTCGGCGTTCTCCGCAATCGTCTTCAGCGCCACCCACAGCCCGGCGTAGCGCGACATGGCGATGCCCGCGAGGCCCAGGTCCAGGATGTCCTGCACGTCCGCCGGCTGCAGCACCGGGATGCTGACGGCCTGGAAGATGCCGTCGGTCTGGTGCGGGAACACCGAGCTGTGCGCGGCATGGTCGTCCCCCGACACCGCCAGCACGCCGCCCAGCGCCGAGGTGCCGATCATGTTGGCACAGCGGAAGGCGTCGCCGCTGCGGTCCACGCCCGGCCCCTTGCCGTACCACATGCCGAACACGCCATCCACGCGCTTGCCGGGGAAGGTGTCTATCTGCTGGGTGCCCCACAGCATCGTGGCGGCCAGGTCTTCGTTCAGGCCGGGCTGGAAGCGGATGCCGTGGGCGGTAAGAAGCTTCTCCCGGGACCAAAGCTCCCGGTCCACGCCGCCAAGCGGCGATCCGCGATAGCCCGACACCAGCCCGCCGGTGCTCAGCCCCGCGGCGGCGTCCAGCCGCGCCTGCTCCAGCATCACCCGTACCAGAGCCTGCACGCCGGACAGCAGCACCGGCCGATCCAGGTCGGCATACCGGCTGTCCAAAGTCGTCGCCGCCGCAAAGCCGATGTCCATGACGCCGCTCCCGTTCCTGAACGCACGTCGTGCTACGGCGTGCAGCATAGCGCCGGGATGGGTGGCAAGTGCTGGCGTAGTTGGGGTAGCATCGGACAAGAGTTGGCAGGACTTGCCAATGCTGCACTGCATCATGGCAGGATCGTCCACCCAAATGCGCCTGGACCGCATAGACTATGCCATTCTCGACCATCTGCAGCGCGACGGCCGCGCCACCAGCGGCGAGCTGGCGGAGGCCGCGGGCCTGTCCGCCAGCCCCGCCCTGCGCCGGCAGAAGCTGCTGGAGGAGGACGGCACCATACGCCGCTACGTCGCCCTGCTGGACCAGGACCGCGTCGGCCTGCCGGTCAGCGTGTTCGTCTCCGTCCGCCTGCAGGCGCAGACCGACGAGCACCTGGCCGCCTTCGAGAGGGCCGTCGCCGAGCTGCCGGAGGTCATGGAGTGCTACGTCATGTCCGGCGCCAGCGACTACCTGCTGCGCGTCGTGGCGCCGGACCTGGGCGCATACGAGGAGTTCCTCCGCACCCGGCTGACCCGCATCCCCGGCGTGCGCGGGGTGGAGAGCGGGTTCGCCCTCAAGCGCGTGGTGTATCGCACCAACCTGCCGCTGCGCCGGGGCAAGTAGTGCTGGCCGCCTTCCTGCTGGCGTTCCCGGCGCTGTTCAGCATCGTCAATCCCATTTCCGGCGCCTTCATCTTCCGGGAGGCGACGGCGGACCGCACCCACGCCGGCCGGATGCTGCTGGCCCGGCGCGTGGCCGCCTACTCGCTGCTGGTCATGCTGGTGGCGCTGTGGGCCGGGTCCTACGTGCTGGCGGTGTTCGGAGTCAGCATCGCCGCGCTCCGCATCGCGGGCGGGCTGCTGCTGTCCGGCTTCGCCTGGGAGCTGCTGGGCGCACCGGAGCGCCGGGAAGGCCGCAAGCAGGAGCAGGCGGCCGACTGCGGCCCGGCGGACGACGTGGCGTTCTTCCCGCTGACGCTGCCGTTCACGACGGGGCCGGGCACCATCGCCGTCGCGGTCGCCCTGGGCGCCGGGCATCCGGCGATAGGGCAGGGGTGGGCGGCGTTCTATGCCGGATGCAGCCTGGCCGCGGCGGCGATGGCAGGGGTGATCTGGTTCGCATACCGCTCTGCGGACCGGCTGTCGCAATTCCTGGGCCGCACCGGCAGCCGGACGGTGACGCGCCTGTCGGCCTTCCTGCTGCTGTGCATCGGGGTGCAGGTGCTCATCACCGGGATCGTGGGAGTGCTGCAGCCGTTGTTGACCGTTAGGTGACGGGGCAACCCCGCGCGTGACCCGGCGTTTGCGCTCACCCATGGATCATCACCCCGCCCCGGACACCGCCGATGCCGCCCTGGTCCGTCTGGCGCAGGCCGTTCGGGAAACCGGATACGGCTTCGTCACGCCAACGCCCGCCACCATAGCCCGGGTGAACGCGCGCCCCGGCACCGAATGGGCCACCGACCTGCGCGGCGTGTTCGGATGGAGCCGCCCTTTCCGGGACGGCGCGGTGCCGCCTGCCATCCTGTCGCTGATGCGGGATGCCGGCGTGCTGGCGGACCACCCCGGCGGCAGCCGCAGCCTGGTCCGGCTGTCCACCCTGGACGGCGGGACGTTCCTGCACTCCGCCTACCCGACCACGGCGGCGGACGCGGTGTTCTTCGGGCCGGACACCTACCGCTTCGCATCCGCCATCCTGGCCCACCGTTCCGCGGCGTCGCCGCATCCTCCGGTGCGGCGCACGGTGGATATCGGGTGCGGTGCCGGGCCGGGCGCGATCCTGGTGGCGCGGGCGCACCCGGCGGCGGAGGTGCTGGCGGTGGATATCAACGACGCCGCCCTGCGCTTCACGCGCGCCAACGCCGTTCTGGCCGGCGTCTCCGTTCATGCCGTCAACAGCAACCTGTTGCTGGGCGTGGAGGGCGCCTTCGACCTGATCGTCGCCAACCCGCCCTACCTGGTGGACCCGACCGAGCGGGCCTACCGCCACGGCGGCGGGCCGCTGGGCGCCGGACTGTCGCTGGCGATCCTGGATGCCGCGCTGGACCGGCTCGCTCCTGGCGGCACCTTGCTCCTGTATACCGGTGCCGCGGTTGTGAATGGGACCGATCCCTTCCGCGACGCCGCCGCGACCCGACTTGGCGGGATGGACGCGGCGTGGAGTTACAGGGAACTGGACCCCGACGTGTTCGGCGAGGAGCTGGACGGCGGCGCCTACGCCGCTGCCGACCGCATCGCCGCCATACTCCTGACCGTAACAAAACAATAAGCCGCAACGCCGGCGCCTGCCAGCCACACCGACAAAGGACTGCCCCATGCCCGATGGAATGCTGCACCCCAGCCTGTCGTCCGACGACCGCTGGCATTATACCCTGACCGCCCTGAACGGTCGCCGCTTCACCCCCGCGCTGCCCGGCCCCGGCTGGGAAGCAGAGGTCGCCGAAACAGCCGAGCTGCTGGTGCAGGAGGGCCATTGGCTCGAGGACCTGCGCGCCAAGGTGTCCGCCCGCGCCGCAGAGGCCCCGCGCGACCCCGACGGCTTTATCCAGTGGTTCGAGCAGTTGGAGCACAACGGCCCCGGCCAGAACGACCCGCTGTTCCCCTGGCTCGCCGAGCAGGCGACGATGGAGGAGATGCGCTGGTTCCTGCAACAGGAGGTGGCGGGGGAGGCCGGGTTCGAGGACCTGACCGCCATCACTCAGATGCGCCTGCCGGTGCAGCCGAAGCTGGAGCTGGCCCGCAACTACTGGGACGAGATGGGCCGCGGCAACGCCAAGGGCATGCACGGCCCGATGCTGGAGCACCTGTCGGTGCGGCTCGACCTCAAGCCCGCCATCGAGACGACGGTGTGGGAGAGCCTGGCGCTGGCCAACACGATGGCGGGCCTGGCGGCCAACCGGCGCTATGCCTACCATTCCGTGGGCGCACTGGGCGTGATCGAGCAGACGGCGCCGGGCCGGGCCAAGCTGGTCGGCATCGGGCTGCGCCGCCTGGGCGTGAGCGGCAAGGACCGCCACTACTTCGACCTGCACTCGATCCTCGACATCAAGCACAGCGAGGCTTGGAACGCCGAGGCCGGCAAGCCGCTGGTCGCCATGAACCCGGACTTCGCTCCGGCGCTGGCTGAGGGTGCGCTGATGCGCCTGGAGGCCGGCGCTGCGTGTTTCGCGCGTTACCGCCGGGAGCTGGGGCTGTCCATCAAGCAGGCCGCGTAAGGCGGAGCGTTAGCGCCTCCCGCCGGCGGGCAGCGTTGCCCCACGGCGGAGGGTGCTCCGCCCCGCCCTACGGCTGCTGCCTGAGCCGCCGTTCCAACACCGTGCCCGCAAGGGACAGCAGCAGGCAGCAGCCGAAGAACAGCAGGGCCGCAAAGGCGTAGCCTTCTTGCGCCAAGCCGAGCCAGGACTGGTCCTTGAGCGACTGGTTCACGACGCCCATCAGGTCGAACAGCCCGACGACGGAAACGAGCGTGGTGTCCTTGAACAGGTCCACCACGACGTTGACGACGCCGGGTAGGGCGATGCGCCAGGCTTGCGGCAATATAACGGTCAGGTTGGCCTGCAAGGGGTGCAGGCCCAGCGCCGCCGCGGCCTCCCGCTGGCCGTTCGGCACGCCCTGCAGGCCGCCGCGCACGACCTCTGCCATGTAGGCGGAGGCGAACAGGGTCAGCACCACCAGGGCGCGCACCAGGTTGTCCACCGTAACTCCCTGCGGCAGCACCATCGGCAGCAGCACCAGGCCCATGAACAGCACGCCTAGCAGCGGCACCCCGCGCCAGAACTCTATCAGTGCGACGCACAGCCCGCGCACGAACGGTAGGCGGGAGCGGCGGCCCAGCGCCAGCAGCGTACCGAGCGGTATGGCGCCGCCCACGGCGACGAAGGACAGCACGGCGTTCAGCATCAGCCCGCCCCAGTCGGCGGTCGGCACCGGGCGCAGCCCGAACAGGCCGCCGGCCAGCAGCACGCCGCCTGCCAGCGGAATGCCCAGCAGCAGCAGTGCGAACCAGGCGCCGCGATGGCGCCGTGCGAACAGGCAGCCCAGCAGCGCCACGACCGCCAGCGCCGCGGCAAGGTTCACGCGCCATCGCTCCGGGGTGGGGTAGCCGCCATACAGGAACAAGCCCAGCCGCGCCCGGATGAACGCCCAGCACGCCCCGTCCGGCGCGCAGCCGCGCCGGTTCTCCGCGGCCCAGGTGGCGCCGGAGATGGCCCAATGCAGTAGGGCCGGCACGGTCCAGCCCAGCAGCCCGGCGATAGCCAGGGTGAGCAGCGCCGTGCCGGGCGTGCCGAACAGGGCGCGGAGGGCCTTCACGGGAACGCCCGCTCCTGCTTCTTCCCCCTCTCCCTCCGGGAGAGGGCCGGGGTGAGGGAAGCGGCTAGCACGGTCCCTGGCCGGCAGCAGCACGGCGGCGCTGCCCATGGCGCGGGTCGCGCTTGCGGCTTCCCTCACCCCGGCACTCTCCCGGAGGGAGAGGGAGCAGGAGCAGAAGCGGCGCCGTGCCTTCCATCACCGGCTCTGCCGCGCCAGCCGCCGGTCCCAGCGGTTCATCGCCGCCGACACCAGCAGGTTCACCGCCAGGAACACCCCCAGCACCAGCGTCATCGTCTCGATGGCCCGGCCCGACTGGTTCAGCACCGTGCGGGCGAAGATCTGCAGCACCTCCGGGTAGGCGATGGCGGCGCCGAGCGTCGTGGACTTGATGATGTTCAGGTAGTGGCTGGTCAGCGGCGGCAGCAGGGTCCGCAGCGCCTGCGGCAGCACCACCAGGCGCATCGTCCGGCCCGGTGGCAGGCCCAGGCTGCGCGCCGCCTCTCGCTGGCCGTGGCCCACGGCGCCGATGCTGGCGCGTATGTTCTCCGACACGAAGGCCGCGGTGTAGATGCCGATGCCCAGCACCAGGGCCAGCAGCTCCGGCGGCAAGCGCCAGCCGCCGGCGAAGTTGAAGCCGCGCATGGCCGGCAGGTCCCACTCGGTCAGCGCCGCGGCCAGCGTCAGCCCTCCCAATAGGGGCGCCCCAACGGTCAGCAGCAGCGGACGCCGCGGCAGCAGGCGCGGCAGCGCCACGGCCAGCAACGCCCCGGCCCCCAGCACCCAGCCGAACCACGGCGACAGCGGCGCCGGGAAGAACAGCCCGCGCACGTTCAGGAACACTGCTCCGCCCAGCGCCAGGCTGGCCCGCGGCCCCGGCAGCACCTGCAGGACTGCAAAGTACCAGAACACCACCTGCAGCAGTTGCGGCGTGTTCCGCAGCAGCTCCACCACGACCCGCGCCGTCCAGGCCGCCAGCGGATTGACCGACAGCCGCATCAGCGCCAGCACCAGGCCCAGCGCGGTCGCCAGCAGGATCGCCAGCGCCGCCGCCAGCAGGGTGTTCAGCCCCGCCACCCACAGCGCCCGGCCATAGCTGTCCGACGACGCCCACGTCGTCAGCCGGAACGGGATGTCGAACCCTGCAGGGTTCAGCAGAAAGGCGAAGTCCACGTCAATGTTGCGCCGGGCCAGCGCGTCCCCGGCATTGTGCGCCGCCCAGGCGATCACCCCGGCGACGGCCAGCATCGCCATGACCTGCCAGGCGACCGCACGCAGCGACTGGCGGCGCGCGGACGGCGGCGGGCGGGTCAGCCCCCCGCCCCGCACGGGGGGCGAGGGGGCCGGCGCGTCCACCGGATCAGCCCAACCGCCCTACCGGAACGGCAGGGCGTATTGCAGGCCGCCGTTGTTCCACAGCTTGTTCTGCCCGCGCGCCAGGTCCAGCGCCTTGGGGCCGAAGAACTCGTCGTAGATCTCGCCGTAGTTGCCGGCGGCCTTGATCGCCCGCAGCGTCCAGTCGTTGTCCAGCCCCAGCAGGACGCCGAAGCCGCCCTCCGCGCCCAGCAGGCGCTTGATGGCCGGGTCGTTGCCGGCCTTCATCTGGTCGGCGTTCGCCTTGGTGACGCCGGCCTCTTCGGCGGTCTTCAGCGCGGCGTCCACCCAGAAGACGATGTTGCGCCAGGTCACGTCGCCGCTGCGTATGTGCAGGCCCAGCGGCTCCTTGCTGATAACGCCCTCCAGCACGAGCCAATCCGCCGGGGTCTTCAGGGTGGAGCGGACGGCGGCCAGGCTGCCGGTGTCGTCGGTGTAGCCGTCGCAGCGCCCAGCCTCCATCGCGGCCGTCGCCTCGTCCGACTTCTCGAACAGCAGGGTGCCGATCTTGGTGCCGTTGGCGCGGGCGAAGTCGGCGATGTTCAGCTCCAGCGTCGCGCCCGTGAGCGTGCAGATGGTGGCGCCGTTCAGCTCGGCGATCTTGCTGACGCCCAGCTTCTTGCTCACCAGGAAGCCCTGGCCGGCGTAGAAGTTGACCGCGACCTCATCCAAATGAAGCTGCACGCTGCGCGTGAGCGTCATGGTGCTGTCGCGGATCAGCACGTCTATCTCGCCCGCTTGCAGCATGGTAAAACGGGCGGGCGTCGTGGTGGGGACGTAGCGCACCTTCTCCGGGTCGCCCAGCACCGCCGCGGCGATGGCCCGGCAATATGCCACGTCGAAGCCGCGCCAAGCGCCCTTGCTGTCCTGGAACGCGAAGCCGGGGATGCCGGTGTCCACGCCGCAGGCCAGGGCGCCGCGCGCCTTGATCGCCGTGACGGTCGGGCCGGGCACCGGGATCGCGGTCTGCGCCTGGGCCGTCGCGGCCGTCAGCAGCAGGGCAGCCGCGCCCCACCCGGCCCATTCCCCGGCCCAGCGCCGGAACCCGCTCCATGATTGCATCGTCAACTCCCTGCCACGTCTCTCACGCAGCCGTGATCTTCCGGGCAGCGCATGGCTGGGGTCAAGGGCTGGTTTGCGGGATGGCTGGTTCGCAAGGCGTCTGGTTCGTCTGGCGGCCCCGACAAGGACTTGGCCCGGTCAGGCGCCCAGCGAGGCGATCAGCTTGCAGATTTCGGATACGCTCCCGAACGGTCCGTGGTCCACAAAGCCGCTGCCCCAGTCGCTGATCCACAGATGGCCACGGGGATCGCGCCCGATCACGAACTGGTTCGCAAGCTGGCAGGTCTCCGATCCGTCGGCGTCCACATCGAAGCTGAGCGGGAACACGTTGGGCGACCCGGAGGCGAAGCGGGCCAGGTTGCGCCGGACCTCCTGGGCGAACGTCTCGTGGAAGCGGCCCGGGAACGGTAGGACCAGCGATCCGCCCGGCGATCGCGCCATGCGGCGGAGGGAGGGGCCGGGAGGTTCCAGCCGCGTCACGGTCGCCATGAAACGTCTCCTGCACGGATTGGGTCTGCCACGGCAACGGGCGGGGCAGCGGACGCCTCGTCGGTTGCCGCGGGATCGGGGCGCCGGCCTGTTGCGGCGCCTGCCGGGTTGGCGCGGCGCAGTTGGCGCAGGCGCAGGATGCTGCCCGGCGACGTGGCCAGGCCCCTGTCCCACGCCGCCAGGAACCGCAGGCCGGCCAGAACGGTGCCGTCGCGGTTCTGGATGCGATCCAGGATGCGGCCGGCAAGCGCGTAAGCGCCGTCCACCTGGACGTCTGCCTGCATGGGATGTCTCTCCGGAACCGGATCGGGATGGCCGTTCAGTGGAACGGACCCGTTGGCCGGCGAAGATGGTGCGTCATCCGTTGTAACGTCAGCGTCGGAAACTACTCATGAATGGAGGGTGCGGATGCAGGGCCTGTAGGTAGACTCCGAACCTGGCAACCAGGCGTCGCCGTCCTGCAAGCCATGATCCGCCTGGATCAAGGCCGGATCAGCAATGATGCGCCAGGTTCAGGGAGGGAAGGCGTCTTCAGGCCGGCAGGATGGGACAGCCCCAACCTGCCGGTTCTGCCGGTCCCGCACGCATCCTCGGACGCATCCGGGACGCGGCGCATCGGGGCGGCGAGGGCCGTCCCTCCGCATCCCGGCCCGGCTGCACAGGCACCGCAAGTCCGGCGCACCTATTGGGCTGCGGCCCCGGGTGACGCCCGTGCCAGGTCGCGGGACAGGTGGCTTGCGGCCGTCCACCGGGTCCGTTGGCCTGGCCGTCAGGACGCTGCCCCGCCCCGGGCCGGCGCCGCCCGGCTGGACAGGGCCATGATGCCGCACCCCAGCAGTCCCGCCACGATGGTGACGACGGCGACCAGCAGGCGGATGCGATAGACGACGCTGCGCCCTTCCCGCGCGCCCTCTTGCAGCACGACCTCCCGCTGGGCGGCGACGCGGTCGAACAGGTCGCCGGGGCCGTTCAGCACGGTCTCGCCGACGGACGGCTCCAGCATCCGGCGCAGGTCGGCCAGGCGCGCGGGCGCGTCCGGCAGCCGGGCCGCGGCCAGGATACGATCCAGCACGGCGGTGCGGGCCAGGGTGCGGTCCAGCGGAATCGTGACGGCGTAGCTGGCGAACATTCCGGTCAGGCCGACCAGGGCGAAGCACATCAGCAGGAAGGCGGACCAGGTGGCCTGGGGGCGCATGAGGAAAGTCCTTGGTCAGAGCGGGGGCCAGAGCGGGGGTTCGGGTCGGAGTGGGCCGGGAGGCGGGGCTGCGCGGGCACTTCGGCGCTATCCCCGGGGCGGTCAACCCGTGTAGCCTTCCCGGCATGTTTGCCAGTCCCTACCTGTTCCGCGCCGCCGACCATCTGTTGCAGGAAGCCGCGCCGGGTCTGCGGGTGCGCGAGGCGCTGTCTCCCTTCGGCATCGCGCTGCGCTACCAGGAGCGTGCGCCGGGCGCCCCGGAGGGGCACTGGTGCGAGACCGGGCACAGCGTCTTCGTGCTGTCCGGCCGGCTGCGCTACAGGTTCGAGGGGCATGAGGTCGTGGCCGGGCCGGGCGACATGCTGCACATCCCTGCGGGTCCGGACCACCGGCACATCCCCGGTGTGGAGGGTGGCGAGACCGTGCGCTACGTGCTGACCGAGTTCGGCTGACGCCGGGTAGTGTCTCAGGTTGAGTGACTGCTTTTAGTGGTTAGGCGACGATCTGCTTTACGCTCGCTCACGTAGGTAGCTGACGTCCGCCAGTTCTCACGAAAAGCCTGATTGCCGTCTATTCTACGGTGTTCGGAGATGGGTAATAGATCGCGATAACATCGGTGATCTCTATGTCGCCGCTGTTGACTTGTGCGGCCTACTGCTCGGATGCGTTATCCTCCTCAGAGTCGTTGTGCTGGATAGCGTGCCAGTTATTGAGCGAGGCTACATAAGTCAGAACATTGGTGTGATCTCTGTTGTGGTGAAAAGACGTTATGTCGTTGCGTGCATCGACCTGAAAGACATGTTGAAGATATTGGACAAGAAAGCTCGCGATCTGCTCCGACACCGTTGAACGGAACTTCTCGGTCTTTCCAGCCCCGCCGAATGATGCAGCACCAGCAGGTCCTACCGTCGCGAGATAGTAGTCCGGGCAGACATAATAAGTAAAATAAGGGTTGCCGGAGCTCGTACCAAACGAAGCTTCGAAAATCTTCTTCCAAATGGTCCTTTGGATAAGCATTCACGATGTCACCAGTGTACAATATCTTCCCATCACGACTGATTGAAACAACGTCAACGCTGTGGCCCATGACACGGAGGTTGCTAGATGGCCCTTTCTTCGAAAACCCGAACACTGATAATATCCTCCAACCTGCGAAGACTTGGCAATCTCATAGAAGTTGAGAGATTGCAATCGTGCCACGCGCCGCGATCACTACCCGCGCCCCACTTTAACGGATAACCGCTCTCGGGCTGTTGTCAATGACTCCAACGTGGCGGACTTGGGTCGAGAGCGGACGTCGAGTTGAGACACTACCTGACGCCGCCCTGCCTTCCCTTCCTGCGGAAACCTTGTCCTCTTCCGGTCCTCATCCGGTGACCCCTGCGGGCCGCGCCTACCGGTAGTCGTTCCAGGCCGTCGTGAACGGCTTGCGGAGGAACGTGGCCCACAGGTAGTTCGCGCCGTAGCGGATGCCGGTCCTCAGCACGCCGTCGCCGCGCAGCCGCCGGCCGGACGACTTGGCCGTCAGCTTGAAGGTGAACACCACGTCGCCGACCTTGCTCATGCGCCGGGCCACGTCGGTGTCCTCGCCATAGAAGGTGAAGGCGTCGCTGTAGCCGCCGATGCCCGCCATCGCGTCGCTCACCATTACGAAGTTGCCGCCCTGTACCATCGCGCCCACGCCCAGGACGTGCTTGTTGAAGGCGTAGGTCGCATAGCCCATCAGGTAGAACCCGCGCGCGAAGGCCCGGATGTGGACGGGTACGTCGTAGTAATCATAGGGGCCGCTGACGACCACCAGCCGCGGGTTGCTGTCGAACTCCCGCAGCACGCGCGCCAGCCAGCCCGGCGGGATCAGGGTGTCGGCGTCTATGTTGGCCACCAGCACGCCGCGGCTGGCCAGGAACCCGGCGCTGCGCGCCTGCACCAGGCCCTTCACCGGCTGGTCCACCACGACGACGCCCGGAGTCCCGGCGGCGATGGCCGCGGTGCCGTCCGTGCTGGCGTTGTTCACCACGAACACCTCTGCCGTGCAGCCCGTGGCCTCAATCTCCGCCCGGATGGCCGCAAGGCAAGCCGGCAACAGGCGCTCCTCGTTGTAGGCGGGCACGACGAAGCTGACCTGCGGGCGCGGGCGGGCGGCAGCGTCGGGCCTGGCAGCGTCGGGCAGGGCGTCCAGCGGGGCTGTGGCCGGGGTGGCGGATGCGGTCATGGGGACGGGCCTCCGGGCGTTGCTGGGGTTCGCTGGCATTGGCAGGCGCGCGGCGTCCAGTCAAACTTCCATGTCATCGCGGTGTCATCAACCCCGGATGCGCCGTCTGGCCCGGATGCCGGGTTTGGGACTAGGGTCGGGAGCAGTGGCTGGGAACGCACATGCCAGGGACGCACATGCCAGGGACGCACATGACAAACCATATGCCGCACGGCGCCCAGCCTCCGCGCGTGACGCAGAACTGGCAGGTGGCCAAGCCTGCAGCTTCCGGGCGCCGGGGCATGGTGGTGTCGCAGTCGCGTGATGCGGCGCTGGCCGGGGTCGCCGTGCTGGACGCCGGCGGCAACGCCGTGGACGCCGCCGTGGCGACGGCCCTGGCGCTGGCGGCGGTGGAGCCGTGGAACAGCGGGCTGGGCGGCATCGGCTTCGCGCTGGTGCATCGGGCGGGGCAGGGCCGGGCGGAGGTGGTGGACTTCGGCCCGCGGGCGCCGGGGCGGCTGGACCCCGGCCTGTTCAAGCTGACCGGCCGGACCAAGGCGGACCTGTTCACCTGGCCGGAGGTGGAGGGCGACGCCAACGTGCACGGCCCGCTGTCGTTCGCCGTGCCGTCCGCCACCGCCGGGTATGCCCACATGCACGGGCGCTGGGGTGTGCTGCCGTTGCGGGAGGTGATGGCGCCCGCCCTGGCGTTGGCCCGGCGCGGGCTGCCGCAGGACTGGTTCACGACGCTCAAGGTCGCCAACGCCGCCGCGGTGCTGCGCCTGTATCCCGAAAGCGCCCGAGTCTACCTGCCCGACGGCCTGCCGCCCATCGCGCCCTACCAGGGCGATCCCGGCTTCTTCCGGCTGGGCCGCCTGGCGGACACGCTGGACCACCTGGCCCATGCCGGGCTGCGCGATTTCTACGAGGGAGACGTTGCCGCCGGCATCGCCGCGGACGTGGCCGCGATGGGCGGCGTGCTGGACCGTGACGACCTGCGCCGGTGCGAGGCGCAGATCGTGCCGGCGCAGGAGCTGCCCTGGAGCGGGCGCACCTTGCAGATGGCCGGCGGCCTGACCGCGGCGCCGACCCTGGCCCGCGTGCTGGACGGCCTGCCCGCGGTGCCCGGCACGCCGGACGCCGCGTGGTTCGTCGCGCTGGCCCGCGCGATGAAGGCCGCCTATGCCGAGCGCCTGGCCGGCCTGGGCGACGCGGAACCCAAAGCCGCCGAGAGCTGCACGACGCACCTGACGGTGTGCGACGAGGCCGGCACCATGGTGGCGATGACGACGACGCTGCTGTCCTCGATGGGCAGCCGCGTGGTGCTGCCGGGGTCGGGCGTGCTGATGAACAACGGGGTGATGTGGTTCGACCCGCGCCCGGGGCAGCCGAACTCGATGGCGCCGGGCAAGCGGCCGTTGACCAATATGTGCCCGGTCATCCTCCGTGAGGATGGGCCTGAAGGTGGGAGCGACGGCAGCAGGCCGGTGCTGGCGGCGGGAGCGTCCGGCGGGCGGCGCATCCTGGCGTCGGTGGTGCAGATGCTGGCCTTCGTGGACGCCGGCATGGACCCGGCGGCGGCGGCGCACCAGCCGCGCATAGACGTGTCGGACGCCACGACGGTCCATGCCGACGCGCGCCTGCCGCAGGACGTGCTGGCCGCCCTGGCCGCGGACGGCCCGGTCGAGGCGGTGGAGCATGGCGTGCTGCCGGTGAACTTCGCCTGCCCGAACCTGATCCTGGACCGGGATGGCACGCGCACCGGCATCAGCGATGTCATGTCGCCCTGGTCCGCCGCGGTGGCCCAGTCCTGATGCGCCCCCTGGAGGAGCCGGTCCTTGATGCGCCAATCCTCCATGCGCCGGTCCTCCATGCGCCAATGTTGACACGGCTGCCTTGAGGCAGGTGTCCTGATGCTGTTGCGCGCTATCGGCACGCTGCACACCCCGTTCCGCACCTTGGCGGACTGCCCGCGCAACGGCCGCCAGCTTGACCCGGCGCCACCCTGCACGGCTGTGGTGGACCCGCAGTTCCAGCCGGGACTGCTGGCGTTGGAGGGCTTCACGCATCTGATCCTGCTCTATTGGCTGGGGCCGCAACGCGACGCCCTGCACATTGTCCCACCCTTCGACGGCCAGCCCCGCGGCGTGTTCGCCACCCGTGCGCCGCTGCGGCCCAACCCGGTGGGACTGTCCGTGGTCGCCTATGACGGCACGGACGGGCCGGGCCGGCTGCGCGTGCGCTACCTCGACTGCATGGACGGCACGCCGCTGCTGGACATCAAGCCATACCTGCCCAGCACCGACGCCGAGCCGGGCGCCGCGATGGGCTGGCTCGCACCGCACCGCACGGGGCGCCTGATGGGACACCTCTGCCCGATGGGATACCCTTGATGGACGACACCGATCCCGCCACGATGACCGCCGAGCTGCTGCTGGCGCACTACGCCCGCGGCACGCTCAGCCCGGTCGAGGCTCTGCAAGCCGTCACGGAGCGCATCGCCCGCCGCAACCCGGCGCTGAACGCCTTCGCCGTCCTGGACCCGCGCGCCCTGCTGGCCGCCCGCGAGAGCGAAGGCCGGTGGCGCGCGGGCCGCCCGCTGGGCGCGCTGGACGGCGTGCCCTGCACGGTGAAGGACCTGGTGGACATGGCCGGCCTGCCCACCCGCCGCGGCAGCCGCACGACGCCGCCCGAGCCGGCCGCCGCGGACGGCCCCGCCGTACTGGGCCTGAAGGCGGCCGGCGCCGTCATCCTGGGCAAGACCACCACGACCGAGTTCGGCTGGAAGTCGCCGGGCGACTGCCCGCTGCATGGCATCACGCGCAACCCCTGGGACCCCGCCCGCTCGCCCGGCGGCTCCTCCTCCGGCGCCGGCGCGGCTGCTGCCGCGGGGTTCGGGCCGCTACACCTGGGCACGGATGCCGGCGGCAGCATACGCATCCCGGCGGCGTGGTGCGGCGTGGTGGGGCTGAAGCCCAGCTTCGGCCGGGTGCCGCAATGGCCGCTCAGCGCGTTCGGCGGCGTGAGCTGCGCCGGGCCGCTGGCGCGCACGGTGCGGGACGCCGCGCTGATGCTGTCCGCCCTGGCGCGGCACGACCTGCGCGACCCGTATTGCCTGCCGGACGACCCGCGCGACTGGCGCAGCGGGATCGAGGCCGGCGTGGCCGGCCTGCGCGTGTCCGTGCTGCGAAGCCCGGGCTTCGACGCGCCGGTGGACGCGGACGGCATCGCCGCCGTGGAGCAGGCCGCCGCCATCCTGGCCGAGGCCGGGGCCGAGGTCGCCGACGAGGACCCCGGCCTGCCGGACGTTGGCGCGGCGTTCGCGCAGCTTTGGGGCGCGTCGCTGGCCGCGCTGGCGGACGGCCTGCCGCCGGACCGCCGCGCCCTGCTGGACCCCGGCATACTGGACGTGGCCGCCAGCCATGGCGGTGTAGGCGGCCTGGCGCTGATGGCGGGGGAGGCGGCGCGCGTGCTGGCGGCGCACCGCATGGCGCTGTTCCACCGCCGGTTCGACCTGGTGCTGTGCCCCACCGTTCCCGGCCCGCCGCCCCTGGCCGATGCGCCGACCGGGGACGCCGCGGCGGCGCTGCTGCGGGACTGGGCGCCGTGGACCCTGCTGTTCAACCTGACGCGGCAGCCGGCCATCACGGTGCCGCTTGGGATGACGGCGGCGGGCCTGCCGCGGTCGGTGCAGCTTGCCGCGGGGCTGTACCGGGACGACCTGGCGCTACGCGCCGCATGGGTGCTGGAACAGGCCGTGCCTGCTCCCTCTCCCTCCGGGAGAGGATTGGGGTGAGGGAAACGGCAAGCACCGCCCTGTCCCGCACGAGAACAGCGCCACTCACGGTAAGAGCCATGCGTGCGGCTTCCCTCACCCCAACCCTCTCCCGGAGGGAGAGGGAGCAGGAAGCATGGTTCAGCTTTCATGCGGAATGGCCTAGCCTTCCGGAAAAACCGGAGGACACGCCATGATCCGCGCGCTCGCGCTGCTCCTGATCCTTGCGGCGGCAACGCCCGCCCAGGCCCGCCTGCTGCGGCTGGAGGTGCTGGAGGTCGTCAGCCCCGCCTTCGACGGCCGCGGCTTCGGCGCCGTTGGCACCTACGACCGCATCGCCGCACGCGCCACCATCGGCCTGGACCCGGACGACCCGCACAACGCCGGCATAGCCGACCTGGCCCTGGCGCCGCGCAACGGCGACGGCCTGGTTCTGGCAACGTCCGACGTGGTGATCCTGCGCCCGACCGACCCCACCCGCGGCAACGGCGTGCTGCTGTACGACGTGGTGAACCGCGGGCGGAAGCTCGGCCTGAACCTGCTGAACGACGCGCCCGTGGGCAACGCCGTCCGCACCGGCGTCGACGCCGGCAACGGTTTCCTGATGCGCGCCGGCTACACCGTCGTCTGGAGCGGCTGGCAGCACGACGTGGCGCCCGGCGGGGACGCCATCGCCTTGCAGGCGCCCGTGCTGCCCGGCATCACCGGCACGTCGCGGGAGGAGTTCCTGTGGGACAACACCGTGAACCCCGCCGGCTGGACCCTGACCTACCCTGTCGCCGAGCCGGCACAGGCGACGCTCACCGTCCGCAACCGCGAGGACGACCCGCGGCAGACCCCGCCCGGCCTGTCCTGGCGCATGTTGGACCCGCGCCGGATCGAGGTGACGCGGCCGGACGGCTTCGACGCCGGGGCGCTATACGAGTTCATCTACACCGCCCGCGACCCGGTGGCGGGCGGCATGGGCTTCGCCGCCGTGCGCGACCTGGTGTCCTTCCTGCGCCGTGACGGCGGCCCGCTGGCCCGCGGCGGCGCCCCGGAGGCGAGCCATGCCTACGCCGTCGGCGTCTCGCAGAGCGGGCGGTTCCTGAAGGACATGCTGTATCAGGGCTTCAACGACGACGAGGCGGGCCGGCCGGTGTTCGACGCCATGCTGCCGTTCATCAGCGGCGCGCGGCGCAGCTACACCAACGCCCGCTGGTCGCAGCCCGGCCGCTTCTCTCGCCAGCACGAGGACCATACCTACCCCGGCGACGGCTTCCCCTTCACCTACGGCACCACGACCGACGCCCTGACCGGCGCCACCGACGGCCTGCTGGCACGGTGCGAGGCGACGCACACCTGCCCGACCGTCATGCAGGTGGACACCGACAGCGAAGCCTACCAGGCCCGCGCCGCCCTGCTGGTCGTGGACACCCGCGGCAATCACCTGGATCTGCCGCCGAACGTGCGCGCCTACATGCTGTCGGGCCTGCCGCATTCGGCGACGCCGGGGCTGGTGAGCGGGCACCAGGCGGCCTGCGTCATGCCCAGCAACCCGCTGCACCCCGGCGCCGCCATGCGCGCGCTGCTGACGGCGCTGGACGCTTGGGTGCGGGAGGAGGTGCGCCCGCCCACCAGCCGCTATCCGATGCTGGCGCATGGCACCCTGGTGCCGCCGGGGCCGGACGCCTTCCTGCACCTGCCGGGCGCGCCCTATGCCGGGCTGGTGAACCGGGCGACTGACGTGCAGCGCGACCGGCAACCGCCGGTGCCGGGCCGCCCGTATCCGCTGTTCGTGCCGCGGGTGGACGGGGACGGCCACGCCATCGCCGGCATACGCCTGCCGGAGATCGAGGCGCCGATGGCGACCTATGCCGGCTGGAACCTGCGCGCGCCGGGCTATGCCGAGGGCGAGCTGTGCAGCCTGACCGGCAGCGCCGTGCCGCTGCCGGTGACCGCGACGGCCGGGGACCCGCGCCTGCCGCTCAGCCTGCGCTACCCGCATCCGGACAGCTATCCCACGGCGGTGCGGCACGCCGCCGAGCGGCTGGTGGCGGAGCGGCTGATGCTGCGGGAGGATGCAGACGCCGCGGTGGACGCCGCCCGCGCCGGCACCCTGGCCCGGCTGCCCAAGGCCGCGCCATGAGCGCACCGCCGGGCGTCGTGAGCGCCCTGGCGCCCACCGGCACGCTGCGGGCGGCACTGAACCTGGGCAACCCCGTGCTGGTGCAGCGCGGGCCGGACGGCCTGCCGCGCGGCGCGACGGTGGACCTGGCGCGGGAGCTTGCGGGCCGGCTGGGCGTGCCCGCCGCCTTCCTGGAATACGACGGCGCCGGCAAGGTGTCGGACGCCGCCGGGTCCGGCGCGTGGGACGTGGCGTTCATGGCCATAGACCCGCTCCGTGCCGCGGGCATCGCATTCACGGCCCCCTACGTGGTGATCGAGGGCACGTATGTCGTGCCGGACGCCTCGCCGCTGCGTTCGGTGGACGCGGTGGACCGGCCCGGCGTCCGCGTCGCCGTGGGCGATGCCAGCGCCTATCACCTGTTCCTGGCCCGCACCCTGCAATCGGCGTCCATCGTGGCCGCGCCGACCGGGGACGACGCGGCGGCGCTGTTCCTAGACGGCGGGGCGGAGGTGCTGGCCGGCGTCCGGCAGCCCAACGACGCCCTGGTGCGAGACCGTCCGGGGCTGCGCGCCATCCCCGGCCGTTTCATGTCCATCCGCCAGGCGATGGGGGTGCCGCATGGGCGCGGCGCCGGGGCGGACTATGTGGCGGCGTTCGTGGCGGAGATGGCGGCGTCCGGCTTCGTCGCGCGGGCGTTGGCGGCCAGCGGCCAGGACCCTGGGCTGGTGGCGCGGGAGTAGGCGCCTGGCCAGCGGCCTTGCACGGCCGGGTGCCGTGTCTGCTGCCTCACGTTTTGGGTTGCATTAGCGCCGTTTTGCCCTGACCGCTTCCGTCGTTGCGAGCCGGCTTCGGCGCGGCATAGGGGGGCCGCAAGCATTGTCCCTGCCGCCCCTGGGTTGCCGCGCCGCAAGCGCGGCTCGCAATGGCGATGGGTGTCAGAGTGGATGGCCGTTGGTGCCATCCGCAGTGCCAGCCCTCATGATGCAGAAGGCGTCCCGCTTTTCCGCCCTGCAACTGGGCTGTGCCCTGACCGGCCAGGACTCAAGCCGGCTGGCGTCAGGTGCTGCTTGTGCCGCAGGCAGTCAGTTGCTTCGCCGCGTCGCAGATGGCTGCCAAGGTGTAGGGCTTGGCGATGAACACATCGAGCGGGGATGCCGGCGCTTCGCCGTCCGGGTCCGGACGGCCCGTCATGTAGATCACCGGCAGGCCGGGCATGGTCCGGCGCACCCGCTCGACGAGGGCGCGGCCGTTCAGCGACCCCGGCAACTGTATGTCGGTCAGCAACAGGCTGATGCCGCATCCCGGCGCCAGCATCGGCAGGGCGGCATCCCCGGTCTCGGCTTCCAGCACCTCGAAGCCCTCGTCACCCAGAGCCTCGGAGAGGGTCAGGCGTATCAGGAACTCGTCCTCCACGACCAGGACGCGGATCGGAGCGGGCAGCGGTTCAGACATCTTCCATCCCATGCAAGGCCAGCACCTGCTTAGGCGGTCGCCACATCCTCGAAATGGGTTTCCGGGCGGCGCTATCAACCAAATATGATTGTCTGGCCGTTCGCGCCGCGAAGATGGGCGCCTCGGTGTGGCCGACTTGCCGCACGCTCCAGTACCGCAGTTCCGGAGTCACGACTCCGGCCCTGCAACCTTGGCGTCGCAGCTTTGGCGGTCATGTGTCACACCGGCAACGCGGCCTCGCGTGAGCGGCAGGAGTGCCCTTGCAACAGCTTGAACGTGATAGGATGCGCGGCACATCACAGCCGCGCCTCCGCGCTGGCCGTCACGGATCGGGTTCACCATGCGCCTCCTGCCGCCCTCCTGGCTCGTTGCCCTCCTGCTCCTGGCTGCGCCCGCCGCGGCGCGGGCCGCAGGGGTCGCCATCGTCATCAACTCCGGCGACGCCACGCTCAGCATCGTGGACATGGCGCGCGGCACCGAGCTGCGCCGCATCCCCGTGCTGCGGGAGCCGCACCATGTCGCGCTCAGCCCCGACGGGCGCGAGCTGCTGGTGGGCGATGCCGGGGGCAACGAGATGCTGTTCCTCGACCCGCACACCGGCGACGTGCGGCGGCGCCTGCCGATGGCCGACCCCTACCACCTGGCGTTCAGCCCGAACGGCAAGTGGCTGGTCGTGACCGGCCTGGCCCGCAACCAGGTGGACGTCTATGACGCCGCCACGATGACGCTGGTGAAGCGTTTCCCGCTGGGCACGATGCCGAGCCATGTCACCTATGCGCCCGACAGCAGCATGGCCTACGTCACCTTGCAGGGCACCAACAAGGTCGCGGCGCTGGACCTGCGCCGGCAGGCCGTGATGTGGACGGCGGAGGTCGGTAGCACGCCCGCGGGGATCATGTGGCTGAACGGCAAGCTGCTGGTGGCCAACATGGGCACCGACCACTTCGCCGTCGTGGACCCGGTAGACGGCCGGGTGGAGCAGCGCGTCCGCACCGGGCGCGGCGCGCACCAGCTCTTCCTGTCGCCGGACGGCCGGACGCTGTGGGTCAACAACCGGGTGGACGGCACGACGGTTTCGCTGGATGCGCGGACGCTTGCCCTCCAGCGCACCTACCGGGTGCCCGGCGGACCCGACTGCATTGACTTCGCGCCGGACGGCAAGCTGTGGATCACCCAGCGCTTCATCCAGAAGGTCGGCGTGCTGGACCCGGCCAGCGGGGCGTTGCAGTCGTTCGCCGTGGGGCGCTCGCCGCATGGCATCTTCCTGACCACCGGGGCGCCGGCGTCGGTGGCTTCGCGGTGACGGACCCGTTCAGCCTGGTTGCCGGATGGGTGCAGGAGACGCTGCTGCTGCCGGGGCTGTATGCCCTGGACATGATGCAGTGGGAGGAGGTCTCGTTCGGCTGGGCGCTGTTCGCCTGCTACGGGCTGGCGCAGGTCGTCATCACCTTCGCCGTGTGCCTGCCGCTGGAGCGGTGGCGGCCGGTGGAGCACTGGCCCGATGCGAAGGCGGTCTGGGTGGACGTGCTCTACACCCTGATCTCCCGCGTCGGCGTGCTGCCGCTGGTGACGTTCGTGCTGTTCTACCAGTTGCAGGTCGGGCTGAACGGCTGGATGACGGACCACGGCTGGGTGCCGCCGACGCTGGAGCGGCTGGTGCCGGCCTTGCTCGGGCATCACGTCCTGACGTTCCTGGCCTATGCCGTCATCCTGGACTTTGCCGAGTATTGGCGGCACCGGCTGTCGCACCGCTTCGCCTGGTGGTGGGCGCTGCACTCGCTGCACCACGCGCAGCGGCAGATGACGTTCTGGTCGGACGACCGCAACCATGTGCTGGACGACCTGATCGGCTTCGTGTGGTTCACCGCCATCGCGCTGCTGATCGGCATCCCGCCGTTGCAGTTCCCGCTGCTGGTGCTGCTGCTGCGGCTGCTGGAGAGCCTGTCGCACGCGAACGCCCGGGTGTCGTTCGGGTGGCTGGGGGAGCGGCTGCTGATCTCGCCGCGGTTCCACCGGGCGCATCATGGGGTGCTGGCGGCGGGGCAGCGGAGCGCGAATTACGGGGCGATCCTGCCGTGGTGGGACATGCTGTTCCGCACGGCGGACTTCGACCGGGCCTATGTGCGGACGGGGGACCCTTCGGCGGAGGAGGCTTTGGCGACGGGGACTTACTTGCAGCAGCAGATGGCGGGGCTGCGGCGGATGGCTAAGATGGCAGGATGGACCCAACGGGGCGCTTCGTCTTCCCCGTCCAGACAACGGTTGAGCTAGGTGAGGCTCCAAGGCTCTTCTTTGCCATGAAGAGATCTACATCTGAGAAGGAATAGAATGAGCCTGCCACAGCCATGTAACCAGCCCTCTCGCCAGCTTTCAACTCGGCAGTGGACTGCCCAAGTATGAATCCCCAGTCGCGCTACTGGCTACATCCACTCGTCAAGGCCGCCCGTGCTGGTACATTCCTCCTTGCACACTCACTGGTAGCGATCTTCATAATCGGGCTGTTGACCATAGTTTCTAAGTTCCTGGACTACATGGGAGATCATCGGCTATTCCATGTGGTCCCTATATCGTTCATCATTGATGCGATGGATTGTGCTATCCTTCTGGTCTTCGTGACCTTTGGGATTATCGAAGCAATTGAGGTGTTCAGAGGGTCTGACAATGAACAGAAGCGGGCAGGACAGGACGCTGGAGCGACAGGAGTTGAAGCGTCAACAATTGGAGGCGAAGCAGAAGCGCTTACGGGAGGCACACGAGCGTTTGGACCTAAGAGTGCAGAAGATGGAGGAGCGCAGCAGGCAGTTGCGCCAGGAACTTGACGAGGCTGGCCTTAACGACATGCGCTATCAGCCCACACCGCGACCTCACTGGCCTACATATGGCTACTTGTTGAAGATCATAGGCATCTACATGGGCATTGCTGTTCTCATAGCTGCTCTGGCATTTGTTGTAATACTAGGGCGTGTCCTCATTTGTGGTCTTCCGCTTGGCGTTGAGTTCGGTTGACAAGTGGTTGGCAGGCAGGGGGCAGACGGATGCGGCGCTATGGGCTTCGCGACG
>JAABUM010002056.1_pt1 | contig 28161 bp, 29 predicted proteins | sample 5559161 | NCBI WGS metagenome assembly JAABUM01 (sample SAMN10711868, study PRJNA513369) | rock metagenome | isolation source: Antarctica rocks | place: Antarctica: Victoria Land, Siegfried Peak nord
TTTACGAAGAACAGGCGCCACCAGACGCCATTGCTCGTCGCTCAAGTCGCTGGGATAAACCACTTTGGATGCGCGTCTCATCAACTCCAGTCTGACCCAAACCCACACTACAGAGACAGGCTCTAAGACGACTGCGCAAAGTGGAACTTCGCCTGCCCACTCTACACTTCCCCGCGTGTCCGCTTCCCGTTTCTCTTCTCAAATCGTTCCTTCCCGCGCCGCATTCGAGGCGCTCGCCTCGCGCGGCAACCTCATTCCCGTTCGACTCGAAGTGCTCGCCGACCTCGAAACGCCGGTTTCGGCGCTCGTGAAACTTCGTCGCGCGAAGCCCAATGCGCCCAGTTTTTTGCTCGAATCGGTCGAGGGTGGCGAGCAGTTGGCGCGCTATTCGTTTCTGGGCGTGGGCGCGCGCGGCGAACTCAAGGTCAAAAATCGCCGCGCGTCTTTGACATTCGATGGGCAATCGCGCGAATGGGATTTGGAAGATGGCGAAGATCCGTTATCAGTCATCGAACGTGAAATGGCGCGCTTTCAGTTCGTGGACGTGGCGGGACTTCCGCGTTTTTGCGGCGGCGCGGTCGGTTATTTGGGCTGGGAATTCGTGCGCTTTTTGGAGCGTCTGCCCGACGCGCCGCCCGATGACCGCGACTTGAACGACGCGCATCTGCTGTTTTCCGACACGGTTCTGGCATTCGATGCCGTGCGCCACACCATCACGATTTTCAATTGCGCGCACATCGACGAATCGCACGATTTCGATGGAGCTTACAATCGCGCGGTGAGGGCAATCGAGGAAACGCTGGGCGCGTTGGGACGGGAAATCGTGCCTTCGATGCCTTTTCCCGTTTCGGAAATCGAAGAAGCCGAACCGAAATCGAACTTCCCGACCAGAGCCGCTTTTGAAGACGCGGTTCAGACCTGCATCGACTTTATCCACGCGGGCGATTGCGTGCAAATCGTGCCTTCGCAGCGCTTTGAGGTCGAACTGCGAGCCGAACCGCTCGCGGTTTATCGGGCGCTTCGTCACGTTTCGCCCGCGCCGTATATGGTGTTCCTCGACTTGGGCGATGCGCAGTTGTTGGCCGCTTCGCCGGAAATTTTGGTGACGGAAAACAAAGGCCACGTCTTGACCCGGCCTTTGGCAGGCACGCGGCGACGCGGAGCTAACGCGGAAGAAGACGCGGCGTTGGAAGCCGAACTGCTCGCCGATCCAAAGGAAATCGCCGAACACGTCATGCTGGTTGACCTCGCGCGCAACGATCTAGGCCGCGTGTGCGAATATGGAAGCGTGAAAGTTGCGCAGATGATGTATGTCCAAAAGTTTTCGCACGTGATGCACATCACCTCAGATGTCGAAGGGCGGCTTCGTCCCGACAAAACCGCTTACGATGTTTTGCGCGCGACGTTTCCTGCCGGAACGCTTTCTGGCGCGCCCAAAGTGCGGGCGATGCAAATCATCGACTCGCTCGAACCCACGCGGCGCGGGCCGTATGGCGGCGCGATGGGCTATTTCGGCTGGAACGGCGACATGGACACCTGCATCACGCTACGCACAATCGTCGTGAAAGACGGCAAAGCCTACGTTCAAGCGGGCGGGGGCGTCGTCGCCGATTCCAAACCCGCCGACGAATACGAGGAAACGCGCAACAAAGCGCGCGCGGCTTTGCGCGCCATTGCTTTGGCCGAGCGGCAAACTGGAGACACACAATGAACGCACAACCTGAAGAGCCTTTGGTGTCGGAAGAGGGATTTTGGGCGCTGGTTGAAAAAACCGACCAACGATTGGAACACGTTGGCGGGCGCGTTTACGCGATGGCGACGGGAACTTACACGCACTCCCGTTTGATCGTGCGCTTGAACGCGATGCTTGACAACGCGCTTTTTGGAAGCCAATGTTCGTCGACGGGCAACGAGTTTTTCGTTCAAGTCGAATCGACTGGCGACAAGCACATTCCCGATGCGGCTGTTCACTGCGAGAACCCGCGCTTTGGCGGGAAAAACGGTTTGACCTTGCTCAACCCGATTGTGGTGGCCGAAGTTCTTTCGCCCAAAACTCAAGGCTACGACCGGCAAGACAAGTTCGATTCCTACAGCCGCATCCCATCTTTGCAGGATTATCTGTTGGTGTGGGCTGACTACATCAAAGTCGCACACTACACCCGGCAAGAGGATGGCTGGCTACTTCGCAATCACACCGCACTCGATGACGTTGTGCGTTTGCCTTCGATTGGTGTTGAGTTGCCCCTCGAACGCCTTTACGCCGGAATGAACGTGCCTTTTCAATTCATCCTCTTTCCTCAACCCGAATCCGGCCAATGACTAAAAACCTCTCTTTATTCCAAACCGAAGCTGCTTTCGACAGCCCCTCGCCTCGTGTCAAATCGCTCAGTGAAGCCTTGATCTGGTGCGACGGCGCCTGTTCGGGCAACCCCGGGCGCGGCGGTTGGGGCGCAATCGTCCAGCAAAACGGCGCTCGGCGCGAACTGTCGGGCTACTCCAACGAAACCACGAACAACCAGATGGAACTGAGCGCCCTCATCGCTGCCCTGAAAGATGTTCAGCCCGGAACGCCGGTCAAAATCGTCACTGATTCGGAATACGTCGTCAAAGGCGCGACGCTGTGGGTCAAAGGCTGGATTCGCAACGGCTGGAAAACAGCAAGCAAAGCGCCCGTGAAGAACCGCGAACTGTGGCAGGAATTGCACGCGCTGTTGCAAACGCGCCCCCATTCATTTCAGTGGGTCAAAGGCCACGCGGGGCATCCCGAAAACGAACGCTGCGACGAATTGGCGCGCGCGGCGATTGAGGAATTGAGGAAGCAGTAGCCGTGAAAATTGCCTTTTGGAGCTTAACCCGCTAAAATATGCCAGGTCGATTTTTGAATTAGCCTCAACCGGAGAAAACAGAACGAGTCATGCCCAACCTTCCATCCGCGAAGAAACGCCTTCGCCAAAGCGCCAAACGCCAATTGCGTAACCAGATCGCCAAAACGCGCATCAAAACCGAAGTCAAGAAAGCCGTCGCCGGCGAAGAAAACGTCGCCGTCTCGGTCATCGACCGTGCCGCTGCCAAAGGCATCATCCACAAAAACGCGGCGGCTCGCAAAAAAAGCCGCCTCGCCAAAAAATTGGCTGCCACCGCTTCCGCTTAACAGCTCATTTCAATTCAAACGCTCCGAGGAATCGGGGCGTTTTTGTTTCGCGGCAACGGTCATTGCGAAGAGGAGCGACGAAGAACTCATCTGCCAATTCGTTCATCTCGGTTGAAGTGTTTCACACCCAGTTGGTAAATCAGGTCGCTACCTCGTCGCGCCATGGGCTAGAACCTACGGCAAAACGGCGCCTTGGGCGGCGGTGTCCTTGTGGACGCGGTGCCAAAAAGTAGAGGCACACCCGCGAGAACGGCAGATGCCCAGGGCGTCGTTTTGCCTGGTTTTTGGAGGTTCGTTCACAGGTGGTAACTTGGGTTTAGTAGATTCCTACTGCCCCGGCTCTGCCAGGTGCTTATGCTCCTCGTGCCTATTTTCTCGCAATGCACGTGACCACTCGCCCTCTTTTGCGCAAGCTTTTCCCATGCAACCCCTCGACTCCATCCGCGCGCAGATCGAAGACGCCTGCGGGCGCGCGGGGCGCAATCCCGATGAAATCACGCTCGTTGGCGCCTCGAAAACCGTCGAGGCCACGCGATTGGGCGCATTTCTGGGCGCGGGTTTAGCGGACTTTGGTGAGAATTACATTCAGGAAGGTGTGCGCAAAGTCGAGTTCTTCCGCGAACAGGGGAAGAACTCGACGTGGCATTTCATCGGCGCTTTGCAATCGAATAAAGCGCGCGAAGCGGTTGCCTACTTCGACTTGATTCATTCGGTTGACCGTTTGTCACTTGCCCGCGAACTTGACAAAGAAGCGCGCAAACTCGGCAAAATCCAGCGCGTTCTGCTTCAGGTCAACATCGGCGACGAGCAAAGCAAAGCCGGAGTTGAGCCTGCCGCTCTGCCTGATCTATTGCAAAAGTGCGCGATCCTCCCGAATCTGCGAGTGGAAGGGTTGATGTCGTTGCCGCCGTATCAGGAAAATCCCGCGAATTCGCGCGTTTATCATCGCAAAATGCGGGAATTACGCGATTCGCTCGCGTCTTCTTCTGTTCCTATGGCTTCTTTGAGCATGGGGATGAGCCGTGATTACGAAGTCGCCCTTGAAGAGGGGGCGACGATCGTGAGAATTGGCACTGCACTTTTTGGAACAAGAAGTTAGACTGCGCGCCAACGTTTTTTGCGAAACGTTTTCATTAAGAGGTTTCCTCGAACGAACCTCTTTCAACGCACTTCAATCACAGCTTTCAACGCACAAGCAAAGGACATCCACACAGCACAATGAGCGCCATTCGCAATGTCGCCCAGGGTTTTCGCAACCTCTGGGGCCAGGGCGGGGACGATGACTTCGAGGACGACGACACGCCCTCCTTCCGTCCGCCCGAACCGCAATCTCAACGTCACGAGGGTGACGAACTCCAACCCAATCCGCCTTCGCGTTACACCGCGCCATCGGCGGCTCCGGCGCGCCCAAGCGCGTCTGAACCCGCCGATGAATACGCCTCGTATCCGGCAGGGCGCCCCGAACCCGGCGGCGGATCGGGTGGCCCGACAAGCGGGGGAAGCCGCCGACTGCGCCCCGTCGCCATGCCGCTTCGCGGGCGTGAGAAAAACGTCTACACGCTCAAGCCCAAGTCGATGGACGAGGCAAGCGTCGCCGCCGATTACCTCAAGACCGGTTGCGCCGTCATCCTCAATTTGGACGATCTGAGCAAAGGCGCCGCGCTTCGTTTGGTCGATTTCATGAGCGGCGTGTGCTACGGTCTCGACAATCAGGGCCACGCCATGAAACTGGGCGAAACGATTTTCCTCTTCACGCCCGGCGATTACGAGATCACGAGTGACGAAACCGATTACGGCGAGAACCGCGACGCGCTATTCAAGGACGAATCGCACGGCGCGCCCGCGCAACAACTCTCCGAAGCGTTGCCCGCTTCTGCGCCCCAAGCTCAAGCGCCCCAAAACGAACGGCGTTCGTGGGAGCGGTAAGGGAGGAAAAGAGCCGAAGTGTTCGCGTTTCGGCTCTTCTTCATTAGTATCGTGCTTTGTTGAAGGTCTACCTGCTCTCACACTTTGGACATTGCTCGGTGATTCCCCAACAGCTAAAGGCAACATAGAAATCTTAGTTGTTCCCAATGACGTTTCCGGTAAGGTGTCTTCATCAGCGGCGATCCAGAAGGTTTGCGCTTTCTTGCGCAAATGCTTTTGTGGTTGGCGGAACTTGATCGAAAAGTTGTTCTGGAACTTTCAAACGAAGTCAGAGAACACATTCATCTGCGCCCAACGGTTCAACTAAGCGGTAACTCAAGTCCAACAGAATTGTGCCGGTTGGATGCAAAAGCCACAGGCGAGTTTCCCGCCAACTTCGTTGCTGATAGCAAGTAGTTTGGCCCCAGAAGACTTCATGCCAACATTATCTTTCATCGGCGCAGGCGCGATGGGCGAGGCTTTGTCGCGCGGTTTGATTGGCGCTGGAACCTTCGAGCCAGGCGACCTCGTGTTGTTCGATGTGAACACGGAGCGCACGCGCCTTTTGGCCGAGTCGTTGGGCGCGCGCGTCGTGTCCTCGGTTGAAGAGGCGGTTTCGGGCGCCGATGTCGTGCTACTCGCCGTCAAGCCGCAGGGTGTGCAGAGCGCGCTCGAACCGGTGCGCGCCCTGATGAACCCGTCGCAAACCCTGATCTCGATTGCGGCGGGTGTTTCACTTGCGCGCCTCGAAGCGTGTTTTGAGGCTCCCGTTCCGGTTGTGCGCGCCATGCCCAACACGCCTGCTCTGGTGGGCGCGGCGGCGACGGCGATTTGCGCCGGAACCCACGCCAATCCCGAAAACATGGACAAAGCGCGCGCAATTTTCGCGGCAGTTGGGCTTTGCGTCGAGGTCGAGGAAAAACAAATCGCTGCTGTGACCGGGCTTTCGGGAAGCGGGCCAGCGTATGTTTGTCTGTTCATCGAAGCACTCGCTGATGGCGGCGTGCACGCTGGGCTGCCCCGCGATGTGGCGCTCCAATTAGCGGCGCAAACTGTTCTGGGGAGCGCCCAAATGGTGCTCGAAACCGGCGAGCATCCGGGCGTGCTCAAAGACCGCGTGGCGAGTCCGGGAGGAACGACCATCGCGGGACTTCACGCTTTGGAACAGGGCGCCTTTCGCGGAACTGTAATGGACGCGGTTCTGGCGTCGGCGAAGCGGTCGACGGAACTGGGTTAAGCCACCTTTCTCGTCCAGTTCTTTGCGCCTATGCGTGCGTCGCAGTGCCACACTTTTTGCAGACCATGTTCCGTTCCACCTCTTCATCGTTGCCCTTGCGAACACTGGGTTTGACTTTTGCGTTTTGCGGCGCTTTGAGCGTTCCTTCTTTCGCGCAGGGTGATACGGGCGCGCTGCGACTTCAGTTGTCGGGCGAAGAACCGACGGGCGTTTATTTCGACCGCGACACCATCGGGCCGCAAACGCCGATTTTGTTTTCGGCGCGCTTGCAAAATCCAACCGATGTCGCGCGCGATGTCGAACTTTCCTGGAAAATCACCGATGAACGCGGGCGTATCGTGTGGTCAAAGCGCGCGCGCTTTTTGCTCGACGGCGGCGCCTCGATTACTCGGCGCGAGTTGTTCGATGCGCCCACGCGCGGCGGGTTTTTGCTGCGAACGCAGGCTTCGTATTCGCGGCGTGGCCCGGATGCCCAAAGCGCCGTTTCGCTGCCGTTTGCCGTGACGCTCGCGCCGCCATCGGGAGGCGCGAGTGGCGCGCGTCCGCGTTCGTTTTTTGTGATAGACGCGCCTTCTTCTCCCAACGCGGCGGGACTGGATTTTTATTCCAGACTGGGCGCGCGCGTGCTGCGTTCGCCGCTTGTGGCTGACCCGGCGCGGCCCGACTGGGACGCGGTTCGGGTGCAACTGGGCGAGCGGCTCAAGCGCAACCTTTCCTCGATTGCCCTCCTCGATCTGGGCGAAGACGGCGCGCGCGGGCAGAGTTTCTGGGCGCGTCAAGTGCCCTCGACTTTGGCCCGCTTGAACGCCCTGAGCATCTGGGAACTGGCCGGGCAAGTCGAGGACAGCGACCTTGATGCATGGTCGCAACTCGCGCGGGCGCGCAGGCCCGATTTAACGCTGTTGTCGCCGCTTCCGTTGCTGCCATCGGGCGTGGCGCCCTCGCAATCGCGCCTCAAGAGCGGCGAACTCGACGGCGCAACTTTTGGTTGGCCGCTCGCGCGCACGCAATCGGTGCATCCGGCGGCACTGCGCCGTTTATGGCTTTCAAGAGCGCTCGCCGTGCGGCAGGCCGGGTTGCAATCGCTGCATTTGCGCCGCGCCGATGCCACAGGCGATGGCGGCGAAATGACCGCCGATTACCTGTCGGCGATCATGGCGGGCGCGAGTTCCATGTCTGAACCCGTGTCGCCGCCTTCGACTTCGGCTGGAAACGGCGCCAAAGCGATGGCGCGCGCGGCAGCGTTCACCATGTTGTCGCGCACGCTGGAAGACGCGGCGTTTCGAGAGCAACTGTTTCCCAAATCGCCTAACTTGGAAGGCGCGCTGTTTCGCACGCCGCGCGGTTCGGTCGCTGTGCTTTATGCGCCGCTTCAAGCGTGCAAAATGACGCTTCGCGTGTCTCCGGCGCAGGTTCTCGACGCTTACGGCAACCCGCTCGCCGATTCGGGCAAAGGGCAAATCGAAGTGCAACTGGGGCCGGAACCGATTTATATCGCGTCGGACGTTTCCACGGAAGTGCTGTCTTACGCGCTGCATTCGGCGCGCGTGTCGGGTTTGGAGCCGCTCGCGGCGCAGTTGCTCCCGTTGTCGCGCGTGCCCGGAACACAGGGGCCGGGAAGCTGCGCGATTCGCGTGCGCTTGCAAAACATCGGGCTGGACGCGCTCAACTCGCAAATCCAACTCAAGGCGCCGCGCGGCTGGAAATTGGCGCGCGATAAATACGACCTCGCGCTGGAAGCGGGCGAATCGAAAACCTTTGAATTTCGCGCCACGAGTTCGCCCGTCGAAGGCAAAAAAACGCCGCTGTCGATTGGACTTTCGGCGCGGGGAAGCGCGCGCGGCGATTGGAAGTGGAACGCGACTCTTGCCAGCGCGCAGGGCGTGGCGCCGGGACAAGTGCCCGTTGTGGACGGAAAACTGGACGATTGGAGCGACGCGAACTGGCTCATGTGTTCGCCTAATCAGGCGGGCGTGAGTGGCGAACTGGCGTGGAAATGGGACGCGACGAACTTGTATGTCGCGGCGAAGGTGCGCGAAGGCGCGCTCACGGCGCGCAATCCCGAAGCGTCTTCCTATGATTTTTGGCGCGGCTTCGATGCCATTCAAATCGCCTTTGGCACGAGCAACGGGCCAAGCACACTTCCCGGTCAGGCGCCGTTTCGAGATGCCGATTTCGGCTTTTTGCTGTCGCCGTGGCTGCAAAGCGACGCGCAGAATTTTCAAGGGCGGTTGCTTCGTTTGTGGAGTCCAGGCAAGCCCTACAATTCGGCGAGTGATCGCGTGCGCTGGGGCGGCGCGGTTCCGGCCTCCAAGTGCGTGATCTCGCGCGATGAAGCCTCGCAACTCACAACATACGAGGCGAAGTTACCGCTTTCGGCTTTGCCGGGACTCAACCCAAAGGCGCTGGCTCAAAAGGATGGCGTGGTTCGCTTTGGTTTTTTGGTTCATAACGCTGAAGGCGCTCCGTTGGATTGGGGCGCGCAAAACGGCAATTTCTCGTGGTGGGACAACACCTCGACCTTTTTGCCTGAAGGCCGTTTGACTTCGGCGCTTCGCTCGACTCTTGGTTTTTCGCTGTCAGGCGAACTGGCGCAACCTGCCTCGCCCGACGCGCCCAAAGACACTGCGCCCCGCCCAAAACCGCCTTTGCAACCGTCGAAGACGCAACCGTCAACGCGTGCTTCGAGCGGCTCGCCGCGGCTTCCGCCGCCCTCGACCTCGTCTCGAACTTTGCCACCAGCGCCCGTGCCAACTCCTGTTCCACTTGAGCCGTTGCCACCGCTCGCTGTGCCCGATTTGCCGCCGCCGTCCAATTCAAATTCGAACACCACACCCGCCTCGCTGGTGCCCTTTGTCGTGCCGCCCTCGAATCAAACGCCGCCGCGTCAAGGGGTTGGCGAAGGCTGAATCACTTCGACAAATCGGATTTGTGCGTCCGGTGCCACAACGCGATGTCGAGCGCGATCAGCGGCCAAAACTGCGTGCCCGCCTACGAAAATTCGGCGCGCGTCCGCCTTTTCGATGGTTGCGCGTGGTGGCCGCGCCCAAACCGCGCCGCGCCCGGTAATCTTGCCAATTCGTGCTGTCGCCATTGACCGTCAGAGGCTGGCTGCCAATTTTCAAAAGAAACCGACGCCCGCTTCGTTGAACGTTTCCGGCGCTGGGGAGGTGTTGGATTCAAACTGGCCTTGCCATGAAGATCAACCAAACCGAACTGGAAGTTGCCCGCGTCAGTGCTCTCGATGTCGAAGCCGAAGCCATCGTCAACGCGGCCAATCGCGCCATGCGTGGCGGAGGCGGCATCGACGGCGCCATTCATTCGCGTGGCGGGCGCGAGATGATGAACGAACTTGAACTTGTCGCGCCCGATGGCGCGCAAACAGCCGAAGTTGTTGTGACTGGCGGCCATCGTTTGCCGCACCGCTTCGTTTTTCACGTCGCTGGCCCTGTGTGGAGCGAACGCCGCGCCGACGAGTGCGATGAACTGCTGCGCGCCGCCTATCGAAACGCCTTGAGTGAAGCTGACGCGCGGCGACTTGAAAACATCGTGCTGCCCTCGATTTCGACGGGCATCTATTCGTTTCCACTGGTTCGCGCGGCGGGAATCGCGCTTAAAGCGGCGATTGATTTTCTGGAATTGCACCCCGAAACGTCGCTCCGGCGCGTCACCTTTGCGATGTGGGGTGGCGAAGAACACCACGTCTTTCGCCGCGCCTTAGAAAGGCTCGAACGCCAAACTGGGGAACATGAAACCAACGCTTGAAGATGCGCTTTTGCTGGCAGTTTGCCGTCATCGCGGACAGACCGATAAAGCCGGGCAACCCTATGTTTTTCACCCGATTCGCGCGATGGGTAATCTGGGTCAAGACGCGAGCGATGAAGAAAAAATGGCCGCGCTGTTCCACGATCTGGTCGAAGATTGCGGCGTGTCGCTCGACGATTTGCGGCGTCTGGGTTATCCCGAATCGGTCGTGGTTGCCGTCGATCACCTCACGAAAACCGAGGAAGGCGAACGCAATTATCAATCCGCCATCGAACGCGCGGCGCGTAATCCCATCGCCCTCAAGGTTAAAATCGCCGATTTGACGGACAACATGGACTTGAGTCGCATTGACCGACCAAGCGACAAAGACCTTGCGCGCATCGAGAAATACCGTCGCGCCAAAGCGTTTTTAGAATCGCTATGACATTCCCACCCATCGCCAGCCCGCATGGGGATGAAGAGCCATTGCCGTTCAAACCACCCTTTCGCGGGCTACGGATTTTCGTCGCGCTGGATGCGGCCTTTCTGCTGTTGGGGGCGCTGAGTTCGATTTCTTTGTTTTTGTCCCGTGCGCACCAACAGCAGGCATTTGCTGTGGGCATAGTCGCGGTTTACGTCGTGTTGTGGAGCCTGTTGCTGTGGCGCTTGTGGCACAGTTCGGGCGTAGCGCGCGCCATTTTCTGCTGGGTCAACGGCGCGTCCCTGCTTTGGTCTGTGTTCAGTCACACCCACCGTGCCGTGCCCTTGGCCTCGCGTTGGTTCGGTCACGTCAACCAAGTGTTTCTCGCCCTCGCTTTGATCTGGCTGCAACTTCCCGATGTAAAAGCGCATTTCCGGCGCGAGAAGCCGGTTTAAACTGCAACTGAAGTTCGCGCCGGATGATCGCGCCTGAGCAATTGGGTGAGGAAAGTCTGGACACCACAGGGCAGGACGGTCGCTAACGGCGACCCGCGACGGGGCAAACCCCAGCGAGGAACAGGGCCACAGAAACAAACCTCTGTCAAGTGGTTAGTTTTGAGTGGTTAGTAGTTAGATTAGTATTCAGTTAATCACTAACCATTCAAAACTAACCATTTGACAGCAAGGGTGAAAAGGTGCGGTAAGAGCGCACCCGCGCGGTGGTGACACCGTGTGCGAAGGCAACCTCCGTCCGGTGCAAGACCAAGCAGAACGCGCAATCTTGCGGGCAACCGAAAGAAGACGCGGCCCGCCGAGCGTTCGGGTTGGTTGCTACGCCAAGAGGCAACTTTTGGCGTCACTTCATCGGCAACGGTGGAGGAAGAGAAATGATCATCGCGCGTGGAGAACGCGCACAAAATCCGGCTTACAGGCGCGAACTTCACTCTTTTTAGCCACAAAAAGGCACAAGAACCACAAAAGGGGTTGAAATAGAACCAATGGCATTGAGAAAGAAGTTCTTCTTAAACATGAGTTCGTTCTTCAACCTCTTTTGTGGTTCTTGTGTTTAGAGGGTGTTAGGCACTGCCCAGGTGAACGCGAAGCGTTAGCGAGTGCCTTAAGAGACGAGCCGAAGGCACATGCTTTCTAATGATGCGCTTCGCGTTCACCTGGGCAGTGCCTAACACCCTCTAAACGAAAATGCTAAGCGCAACAGCCGCCAGAAAGAACACCGCAATCGCGCCATTAACCGTGAAAAACGCGGCGTTGACGCGGCGCAAATCGGTCGGCTTCACCAGCGAGTGTTCATACACCAGAAACGCGGCGATGAGGGCAACGCAAACGAAGTAAATGGCGTTCAAGTGCGCCAGAGCGCCGAACAACGCGAGGTTGGCGACGAAGCCCGCGTGAAGCCAGCGGGCGAAATTTAAGGCGCGCGCGATGCCCAGCTTTTTGACCATCGAGTTGAGGCCGTTTTCAATGTCGAAGTCGGCGTCCATTGTGGCGTAGATGATGTCGAAGCCCGCGACCCAGAACAAAACCGCCGCGCACAAAGCGCCCGACGGAATCCCGATGTGGCCCGTGACCGCGACCCACGCGCCAACCGGCGCGATACCCAAACATAAGCCGAGCACAAAATGCGACAGGCTCGTGAACCGCTTGCAAAACGAGTAGAAAAACAAAACCGCGAGCGTGAGCGGCGACAGCCACAACGCCAGTAGGTTGATGCGCCATGCCGCGAAGCAAAAAATCAGCGACGACAACACAACCAACGACCATGCGCCGCTCAGCGACACTTTGCCCGAAGGCAGTTCCCGGTTGCGGGTTCGCGGGTTACGCGCGTCGATCTCGCGGTCAACGATGCGATTGAAACCCATCGCAGAAGTGCGCGCGCCCACCATCGCTATGGTAATCCAGCCGAACACCCGCCAATCGGGAAGCCCGCGCGCCGCAACCAACATCGACGCGAGCGCAAAGGGCAACGCGAACAGCGTGTGCGCGAACTTGACGAGTTCGAGGTAGTTTTTGAGCGTCGACAGCGGCGAGACGCGCGGTGCGGTTGGGTTGGTCATGACTTGTTGCTACTCGCAAAACGGACGGGCCATGCTTGCGGCAATATCCAAGGCAACCCATTCGTCGCCCTTCGAGCCGGAGGGAATCAAGGTGTATGGCCCGTGGAAACCGGCCTCGACAGTGAGTTCCAAACAGCGGCGGAAATCGTCTTCGTCCAACTCGCCGGGCGAATGGAAGTCGGCGCGCGCGTGGCAACTCGTGGCGAGAGGGGCAATCGAGGCGAGGTCGGCGTATTTGTCCGCGTGTCCGTCCCAGTTGCCGAAATCGAGGCACAAATCTAAGTGCCCTTCGAGCCGCCCGAAAACGTGATGCACATTTTCTGGTGTTTCCAAGGTGGCGAACCAGTTTTCGGTCATCAAGCGCACGCCATTGGAATACGCCACTTCGACTAAACGCTTCAGGAAAGCGATGCTTTGCGCCATATTCTCTTCGGTCGGCACGCTCTGACCCGCGATGACGCGCGCGTTGCGGGCGCCCAAAAGTCCGGCGACTTCGATCCAACGGGCGATCCAATCGAAGTCGCGCGGGGCGTGCAGGCCGTTCAAATCGCCGCCGTCGATGAGCAGCGACCACAACTCAACCCCGCTTGCTTCGAGAGATGCGCGCAGGCGTGACAGATAATCCTTCTCGGTCGAAGGCAAATGAAAGTGACAAATCTCCAGCGTGTTGATGCCATGCTCCGCAATTGCGCGAGGCAAATCGAGCAACGATAGCGCGCCCCCTGGAGAAAAGGAGTTCGGCTGGTCGGCGGGGCTGGTGATGGGCATCGCGCCAAGCGCATGATGCAGGCTCCAACTGGAAACGGATAAACGGCGGTTCATAAAAACTTCGTTGCGTGGGCGCTGAAACTGGGCTACGATTCCTTCCAACGCGCGGTTTGAGTTTCGACGCCCAGATGATCGAGCACGCGGTCAACCACGGTGTCGGCGAGGGCTTCCACTGTTTGCGGGCGATTATAAAAGTGCGGGCAGGCATGAAAAACCGTCGCGCCCGCTTCGGTCGCCAGAGTCATGTTGCGCAGGTGAATCAAAGACAGCGGCAGTTCGCGCGTCACGAGCAGCAGTTTGCGCCGTTCTTTGAGGCAGACATCAGCGGCGCGCGTGATGAGCGAATCGGCGAACCCATTGGCGACGCGCGCCAGAGTGCCCATCGAGCAGGGCACGATCACCATGCCGTCGTGCCGAACTGAACCCGAAGCGATGGTCGCCCCAATTTCGCGCGGGCCATGAACCGTCACGTTACCCGTTTGCCCCGGCAACAGTTTCTCGGCATCCAATCGCGCGGCGTTCAAGTGAATGCCGGTTTCCGCCGCGAACGAAACGCAGCCCGCCTCGGACGCGACCAAATCGATTGCGTGTCCTTGCGCCACGAGTTTTTCGAGCAAGCGCGTCGCGTAAATGGCGCCGGATGCGCCTGTCAAAGCGACGATGAAACGTTTGGACATGAAGCTTCACACGCGCATCACGAACGTCCGCTTCACGCGTTTGCAATAGGAGCAACCCGCCGTCTGTGCCCACTGACTCCTTTTGGCGCCCGCGAACGTCAACGTCAACGTAAGCGCGAAGCGTCAGCCAGTGCCTTGGGGAGCGCGCCAAAGGCGCACCCTTCTACAAAACACACTTCGTGCTCTGGATAACGCACTCGCTGACGCTTCGCGTTTACGTTCGTGGCAACAAGTGGCGGCACGGGCGAACGTATTTCAAGTGGCACTCGCGCACTTTTTGTGTTCTTGGTTTAACTGCGCGCCATGCGCCTCACGTTTTTGGGTCACGCCACGTTTTTGCTTCAAACGCAGGGTTATCACGTCGTCTTCGACCCGTTTTCGCCGCAAATCGGCTATGCGCCGCTGAACACGCTCGCCGATCTCGTTTCGTTGTCGCACGACAACCCGAAATGGCACTCGCACACGCAGAGCGTGGGCAGCGAGTTTTCGATTTATGATGCGCTCGAACACATCGGTCAACCGTGGGATTTCGATGGCGTGGTGCTCGAATCCATCCCGGTTTTTGAAAGCTGGCCTGACAACGGCGACCCTGAAGGCCCGAACGCGATGGTGAAGCTGACCAGCGAAAATTTGCGCATTCTTCATATGGGCGATGTCGGCCACGCTCTGGGTGACGATTATCTCCAGGCGTTAGGCGAAATCGACATCGTTTTGGCGCCCGTAGGCGGGCCACCGACGATTGAACTGGGGCAACTTAAAGCATTTTTGGACGAGTTGCAACCCAGAATCGTGGTGCCGATGCACTTTATGATTCCCGGTTTGAAGATGCAACTGGAGCCACTTGATGCGTTTTTGGGTCTGTGGGATGGGGCCGTAGAACGCCGCGGCGCGTCACTGATGGAAGTGACGATGGCCACGCTTCCCGATGAAACCACGCTTCGAGTGTTGGAGCCATCGCGTCTCAAAACATGAAAATTAACTCCGCCGACACCGGGCGCATCAGTCTCAACAGACAGATGAAAACTCAGGGGCATCAAGCGCAACAAGTCAAAAAACTGCTGCAAGCTGGGGCCAACGCCGATTATCAAGACGAACACGGAACAACGGCCTTGATGGATGCTTGCGCGAACGGTCACGTCGAAACGGTGGAAGTTCTTCTGTCTCACGGCGCCGATCCGAATTTGTGCGGCCTGATCCACCCGTCCATCGGCGTGACCGCTCTGATGAGGGCCGGTGCCGGGAAAAACGCGAGCATCGTGCAAAAGTTGCTCGCGGCTGGAGCCGCTCCCAACGCGCGTGATGATTTGGGCGAAACCGCGTTGCACTACGCGGTTGCGGGCGGAAATCTGGAAATCGTGACGATGCTCGTTGACGCGGAAATCGACCTCAACGCTCGCTCTTATGGAGGTTCGACCGCTTTATCTTACGCGCAAGAACGCGAAGACGAAGAAGTGATTTCGTTTCTGGAAAGCCGGGACGCCGTTTGAACTTTAGTCGTCGTGACGCGTAACGGGCGTGGAACCCGTCGCCACGTCGGGAGTGCTTTGGCCCATCACGCCAAAACCGGAAATGTAAAGCGGCGGCGGGTTATCATCCTCCGTTTTCTGAATGGCGTGCGGCAAGGTGGGCGCAGGTTCATTTTGACGTTCAGGCGCTTCGGATTGGGTTGGGTTGGGCGTGTCGTTCATGGGATTGCTTGTGACTTTGACTTGAATCACAAAGGTAGTCAGGGCTAACTGCGCGCCGTGATGAACTAACCCAAGTGCCCGCGCTGTGGCGACGAAACCGTGTATTGAAGACGCGTTGCCATCGCTTCCCAAGCGCGCGAGCGGTTCGATTTGTCAACCGAAGACGCCACCACGATTTACGGCGCGCTCAAGTCGCAACGCACAACCAAAGCGGAGATTCCGGGCGACAATGGACGAAAAACCGAGTCGATTGATTTGCGGGAGGGCGCGCCAATTTTCCGTGGAAGAGCGTTATGAACTTGCGATTCCTCAGCAGTCCAAGTTGAAAGTCGCGCCTCGCAGTGAAACGTGCTTTTACTTTCAAAACGGTCGGCTGTTTGAAATGCGCATCGGTAAGAACAAATCGGCCTTGAGCGCGGCGCGCAGAACGCGCGGGATGATGCACTCTTTCTCTTGCGAGGCGTGGGCGAGGATGGCGTAGCGAACGCGGCGCGTTAAAATCGCTACGGCCCTTTTGCGGGCCGGAGTTGTTCACACCATCCATGCAGCCTCAAATCCAACTCGATTCCACTCTTGAACAGCGTTTGCTCCATCTCGAACGGCGCGTCAGGGGGCAGCAACTGATCATGCTTGCGTTGCTCGCAGGTGCCCTCCTTGCGGTGGCCGCCACGCGCGCCGCGTCACAAAACAGGGGCGATCAACTCACGCTTCGCACGCTCAACATCGTCGGTTCGGACGGAAAACTGCGCGCGGTGCTTTCCGGCGACCCATCGCTCAACGCGCAGGGCGGCTCTTTGGCTTTGCTTGACTCGCGCGGCGATGTGCGCCTCGGTTTGATGGCGACCAAAAGTGGCGGTTCGCTATCGGTCTTCGATGCGCGGGCGCGCCCAATGGCGATTCTGGGCGCCAAGGACGACGAAGGCGCGCTGTCGCTGGCGTCGGGCAAATCGAAATCGCGCGTGAGCGTAGCGGTCACGGCGCGGATGTCGGGCCTCACCGTCGCGGGCGTCAATGGCCGCGAACAACTCGTCGCCGGAGCCGATGGCAGCGGCGGCTTGGCGCAAATTTTCGATTCGCGCGGTCAACTCAAAAAGCGCTTGCCGTGAACAAAAGTTGAAGTTGGGCCGGGGCCGTTTCCTCAGCCATTTGCTTCCTTGGCTCCTCTGGGCACCCCAAAGCCGTCAATTCATGTTCGACGCCGACCTTTCTCTGGTTCCTACTCAATCGCGCGTTTTAGTCGCTGTTTCCGGCGGCGCCGATTCGCTCGCGCTACTTGTTTGGCTCCTCGAACTGGGCCGCGAAGTCGTGGCCGGTCACGTCAATCACGCGCTCGATGAACTGAGAAACGGCGATTGCGCCCGCGACGAAGCGTGGCTTGGCGCGCGTTGCGCCGAACTGCGTGTTGCGTTCAGGAGCCAAACCATCGAATTGCCGCGCCGAAACGGTCACGTGAACGAAGCCGTCGCGCGAACCGGACGATATGCTGCGCTCGAACAAATGGCGCGCGACAACCAGTGCCCGGTTTTGGCGACGGCACACACGGCCAGCGATGCGCTTGAAGGGATGATCCTCAACCTGGGTCGGGGCGCCGGAATACGCGGACTCAGCGGTTTCTCGCCGTCGCGCGAGTTGGAAGGCGATTTGATTTTGGTGCGCCCGTTTTGGCGACTGGGCCGCGACGAGGTGCGCGCGTGGCTTCTCGAACGCGGCGGAACTTGGCTCGAAGATGCGTCCAACCAAAGCGAGGTTTTTCGTCGCAACCGCGTGCGAGGGGAAGTCATGCCGCTTTTGAGTTCGATTTTCGGGCGCGAGGGTGACGAGTTGGCACACGGCTTTGCCCTGAATGCGCAACTCGCGCGCGATGAAGATGCGTGGCTCGAACAACAATCGCTTGAAGCGCTGGAAAGCTTGGTCACAAAGCGGGAAGAGGGCGCGCTTGCTCTGGATGGACTGACATTTCGTGCGCTTCCGATTGCGCTTCAGCGGCGCGTTTTGCGTTTGGCGGCGCGCCAAATCGAGCCGGGCGTGCGCGAGGTGGAACGGGTGAAAATCGAAACGCTGCGATTGGCTTGCACGCAAAACACGAGGCGCGGGGTGTGGACGTGGAGAAAGGTTTTGCGCGTGGAATGGACGGGCGACCAAGCGGGGAACCGCCTTCGATTTTGGCGCGTATGAATGCGGGTTGGTGAGTGGCCTTTTCTTCCATTGGGCGTCAAGTATTTCCCCCATTTGACGCCGCACATCGCGTTCAAATTCAAGAAAATCCCACCGCTATACTTGGAAAGTTACCGACCGCGAAATCCCTTTGCGCGGCGGTTCGAGGGTGCTTAGGAGGCATTTTTTGGGAGCACAACGTTTAATCCGCACGCTGCTATTGACATTTGGTGCGCTACTGCTAGCGTTCGTCATTTTCCGCTCATCGTTATCCGGTAACAAAACCGAGAAACCACTGACCTTTAGCCAACTGATTGGAAAGCTCAATCAAAAGCAGGTCAAAAACGTCACCATTGATTCATCAAGTGACACCGCTGTCGTCGAAGTTAAAGGCGACGACATTTCCTACAACGTCCAATTGCCCGAACGTTGGGAAACCATTCAACCGTTCACCAGTGCACTTTACGCCAAAGGCCCGAACGGTGAAACCATCGTCAGTCAAGACTCCAAAAAAAGCGCTTTGAGCGGCCCGCTGGTTTCCGTTCTTGGCCTGCTCTTGCCGCTCGTGTTCTTCGGGGCGTTCTGGATGTTCATCATGCGTCAGTCGCAAGCGGGCGCAGGCCAGGCGATGTCGTTTGGCAAATCGAAAGCGAAACGCCTGTCCGATTCGGCAGCCAAAGTCACCTTCGCTGATGTCGCGGGCGTGCCCGAAGCCAAGCAGGAATTACAGGAAATCATCGACTTTCTGAAATCGCCTGAAAAGTTTCAAGCTCTGGGCGCCAAAATCCCGCGCGGCGTGTTGCTTCTGGGCAACCCCGGAACCGGCAAAACGCTCTTGGCTCGCGCTGTTGCGGGCGAAGCTGGCGTGCCGTTCTTCCACATTTCCGGCTCGGACTTCGTGGAAATGTTCGTCGGCGTGGGCGCGAGTCGCGTTCGGGATTTGTTCGATCAAGCCAAAGCGCATCGTCCCGCCATCGTCTTCATTGACGAAATAGACGCCGTTGGACGGCATCGCGGCGCCGGTCTTGGCGGCGGACACGACGAGCGCGAACAAACGCTCAATCAATTGCTCGTGGAAATGGACGGCTTCGACCCGAACGGTGGCGTGATTCTCATGGCCGCGACGAATCGCCCCGACGTGCTCGATCCGGCTTTGACTCGTCCAGGTCGTTTCGACCGCCAGATCATCGTGGACAACCCCGACTCCAACGGTCGTTTGGAAATCCTCAACGTTCACGTCAAAGGCAAGCCGCTCGCGCCGGACGTGGACTTGGAACTAACTTCCAAATCAACCGCCGGTTTTTCCGGAGCCGACCTCGCCAACCTGGTCAACGAAGCCGCTCTTCTGAGCGCGCGTCGCAACAAAAACCAGATCGGCAAAGAGGAATTTGAAGAGTCCATCGAACGCGTGATCTCCGGCCCAGAACGCAAAAGCCGCATCATCCAAGACAGGGAAAAAACCGTCATCGCTTACCACGAAGTCGGCCACGCGCTCTTAGGACAGCTTTTGCCGAACATGGAATCGCCGCACAAAATCACTATTTTGCCGCGCGGTATGGCCTTGGGTTACGTTTTGACTTTGCCCAAAGAAGACCAGTTTCTGCATTCAAAAAGCGAGATGATCGACTCGATGATCATGTCGCTGGGTGGCCGCGCCGCCGAGCAAATCGTGTTCAACGAAGTGTGGACGGGCGCCGTGTCCGACTTGCAAAAAGTGACCGAAACCGCGCGCCGCATGGTCTGCGAGTTCGGCATGAGCGAGTCGCTTGGCACCCTTCAGTTCGGCAAGCGCAGTGGCCCGGTCTTTTTGGGCCGCGACTTCCACGAGGAGCGCAACTACTCGGAAGAAATCGCCGCCAAAATCGACACCGAAGTGCGCGCTATTGTCGAGTCGTGCTACCAGAAAGCCATCGAAATGCTCACGACGAACCGCGCCATTTTGGATCGCATCGTCCACGTGTTGCTCGAAAAAGAAACGCTGTCGAGCGACGAGTTGGCGAGGTTAATCAGCGGTGAACCCGAACCGCCCGCGCTAACGCCAACGCAAAGCGCGCCTCCGTCGGCGCCCGCTACGCCCGTTGTGGAAGGCAAAGAAGAAAAGCCGCCGCTGTTCAATCCCGGTGGCATGAAGCCCGGTTTGGCCGGAGCGTAAAATAAAAAGGCGCGAACTTCCGAGTTCGCGCCCTTTTTGATTTGAGAATTGATATGGCTTGGTTTTACGACAATCGTTTTGACGTTCATCCTCAACTGGAAGAAGTTGTTTGTGTTGATCGGGTTTACTGCTTGCCTGTTCTCTACTACTTAGATGAAGAGTGGGAAGAACTTGGCTCTATCTTCCAAAACTTGCCTGGATTCCTCGGAAGAGGTATCACGCCATTGACTTACTGTTTGCCATTTTGGTTTGGTTACGAAGTAAATGATGACGACATCTTTCGCTTCGAGGATGAAAGTGGAATTTATCTGTGCGCTTCTTCTGAGCCGTCGGGCCTTCAAATCAGTGGGAATGTGCGCTTAGAAGATTGGTTGGAGTGGACACAAAGGTTCGAGGAACAAGCAGGGAAGCTGCGTCATTTTGAGGTGTAAAAATTCAACACGTGAAGAATCCCCAACTTTCCTCTCGTCACGGCGAACGTCGCCGTCGAACTCAGGCTCGCATCGTCCGCGCGTTGCGCATCTTCAAAACATGGGATTTACCGCCCGAAGAAGCGCGCCAAAACGCCGAACACATGAAGATGTGTTCGTGCTGGATGTGCGGCAACTTCCGGCGCACGCTCGGCCTAACTCTTCAAGAAAAACGCTCTAACCTCGCTTTAACCGATGAAAACTGACAACGGCCCGACGCGCGAGCGCGATTTGTTCGTGCGCCACGAATTCGGTTCTGATCGAGTTCCCCTCGAAGAAGCTCAACAATTGCCGCGTTTGCCGCTTTACGGCGTGCTCGACAATCTGCGTTCGGCGCACAACGTCGGCTCGATTTTTCGCACCTCAGACGGCGCTAACATCGCGGAGCTATCGCTGTGTGGCATCACGCCGCAGCCGCCGCATCGTCACCTGAGCAAAACGGCGTTGGGTTCGGTTGACGTTGTGCCTTGGCGCGCCTTCGGAAGCACGGCAGAAGCGATTGAGCACTACAAGTCGCAAAAAATCTTCGTCGCGGCTTTGGAACTGAGCGAATCGAGTTCGCCTTTGTGGGAAGCGCCGCTTTTGTTTCCACTTGCCCTTATTGTTGGTAACGAAGTTGAAGGGTTAAGTAGCGAGGTTCAGAGGTTATGTGATGCGACGTTTCACCTGCCGATGTTGGGGCACAAAAACTCGCTCAATGTTTCGGTGGCGTGGGGGATTGCTTTGTATGAAGTGCTTCGCAGAATGGAAATCAACCTTTAGCGAGTGACCGTTTATCCTGTGTTCTCGTGGCAATGCACCGCGGCCCCGCAAGAATAGTTGTGCCGTGCGCCTCTTCAAACGTCCTTTTAAGTCCAAGGTTATCCATGTCTCAACAATTCGATTCCAACGAAGCCAACACGCCTTCTGACGCGGCTCCAGCCGAGGGTGAATCCACAACTTCCGATTTCTCGCGGCGCGCCTTTTTGGGCGGTTCTGCCGCTTTAGTTGGCGCTTTACTGGTGCGTAGCGCGGCGGGCGCGGATACAGGCGATTTGCCCATCGCGCCGCACGCGTTGGGAGTGCGCGCCGCACCGGTTCGATCTCGCTCGCCGCTCGCTCCTTCGCCGTTCATGGCGCTTCCGTTGGGTTCGGTTAGGGCGCGCGGTTGGTTGTTGCAGCAACTGCAGTTGCAACGCGACGGTCTCACCGGACACGCCGAAGAAGTGTTGCCTGCGACCGCTTCGGACAGCGCGTGGAAGGGCGGGAGTGGCGAGGATTGGGAGAAAGGGCCGTATTACGTGAAGGGTTTGATTCCGCTCGCTTATACGCTTGACGACCCGGTTTTAAAGGCCAACGTCGCGGCGTGGGTCGAGCCGATTTTGAACTCGCAGCGCGAAGACGGTTTTTTTGGCCCGAAGAAAAACGACGATTGGTGGCCGCGCATGGTGGCGACTTATCTGTTGCGCGACTACGCCGAAGCGACGGGCGATGCGCGCGTCGCGCCATTTTTGACGAATTACTACCGCTTTATGAGCGCCAATCTGCCCACGCGACCACTGCGCGATTGGGGCCGCGCCCGCGCAGGCGACGAAATCGACACGATTTTGTGGCTTTACAACCGCACGGGCGACGGGTTCCTGTTGCCTCTCACCGATTTGCTGGCGGAGCAGGCTTACCCCTGGCGCCAGATTTTTACCGAAAACCGCTTTTTCGACTACGGCGACGATTACCAGCCCAACCACAACGTCAACGTGCCGCAGGCGCTAAAAATGCCCGTCGTTTACTCGCAACGTTCGGGCAACCCGCTGGACAAAGCGGCTTACCGTGCCGGAATCGCGCACCTGATGCAGGATCACGGCACCTCGTTCGGCATGAACACTGGAACAGAAAAGCTATCCGGTCGCTCGTCGGTCGAGGGAGTCGAGTTATGCTCGATTGTCGAGCATATGCTGTCCGCTGAAACCGCAATACGCATTTTGGGAGATGCGCGCATCGGCGACGAACTGGAACTGATCGCCTTCAATGCGCTTCCGGCGGCTTTGTCCAAAGACATTCACCAGCACGTCTATTACACGCTGTCCAACAACGTGAACGCGCCGAAACATGGGTTGGGTTACGAGCAGGATTACGATACCGGACGCACGCCTGCGCCGATTTCAGGTTATCCGTGCTGCTGCTACAACTTCCACATGGGCTGGCCCAAACTCGCGCAAAACGCCTGGGCCGCGACCAACGACGGCGGTTTGGCTGTTATGGCCTATGTGCCTTCACAAGTGAGCGCGCAAGTGGCGGGAGGTCAAACCGTGAGCATCGTTTGCGACACTAACTACCCGTTTGAAGAGAGCATCCGCTTGACGGTAAGCGTTCAACAAACAGCGAAGTTCCCGCTACAGTTGCGCATTCCGGCCTGGTGCCAAAACCCGCAAATCAAGGTCAACGGAATACTTCAACCCAAAGCGACAGGTGGCACTTTCACGAGCATCAACCGCGTTTGGAAAAACGGCGACCGCGTTGAACTTCTGTTTCCGATGACCGTGCAAACGGTGCGCGGCATCAACGATTCGGTGTCGGTGCGGCGCGGCCCGTTGGTTTTCGCCCTCGGCCTGGGCGAAAACTGGAAAGCGTTCGATCACAACAAAGTCGCGGGCTTCGATTCCTACGAAGTGTTGAACGACTCGCCTTGGAACTTCGCGCTCGTGCTGAATCCGGCCAATCCGGCCAGTTCGTTCGCGGTTCAAAACAAGATGAGCGCGAAAAACCCCTTCGCCACGGGTCAATCTCCCGTCGCGCTTCGCGTTGGGGCCAGGCGAGTTGACGCGTGGAAGATGCGCTTTGACGGCGTAAACGCGCTCGATCCGCCCGTGTCGCCCGTCGCGTCGAACGCGCTGCTGCAAACCCTCGAACTGGTGCCCTTTGGCTCGCAGATGCTGCGTGTATCAGAGTTCCCCGTCATCGGCGCGCCACCCGCGCCTTTGACGACTTGGAGCGAAAACTTCGCAGGCGACTATTCGACGCGCTGGGTGGTCTATCACGGAGGCTTTGTGCGCAACAGCCAGTTGAACTTGGTCAGGGAAGCCAAAGGTGTCGCGCCGCGCGCGGTATTTAGCGACGTGACCTTTGAATCCGATGTTGTGGTCGGCGACAAGGGCAACGCAGGCGTGATTTTCCGCGTTGCCGATCCCTCGGTTGGCACCGACCTTTATCGGGGTTATTATGTAGGCATCAGCGCCGAAACAGGCGAAGTCATCCTCGGCAAGTCGGACAACGCCTGGACTCACATCGCCTCCAAGCCCAAAACCCTCAGCGCCGGGCAAACGCATCGCGTGCGCGTCGAAGCGCGCGGCCCGCAAATCCGCATTTGGGTAGACGACATGACGACTCCTGCGTTGGAAGCGAGCGATTCGTCGTTCGCTTCGGGCGCACTGGGCGTGCGTTCTTACGCGAACAAAGCCGCTTTCGGGAACATGACAGCACGCGCGATTTGACAAAATTGGTGGCTTTGCAAAAACAGAACTCAGTTCCAAAATCAAAAAGCCACGCGGTATAAGTCGCGTGGCCTTTTGATTTTGGAACTGAGCGAATGTAAGTTGCTATCTATGGGAACAAGATTTTTTCTTTGTCACTTTTTGTTGTTGACATCAGGGTCTGATTTCAACAGTGACACATCATATGGAGAATCAAAAACTCCAACAGGCAATTCAGAAATACAATTCCAAGAACGACTACGAGATTTGGTGGGAACTGGCTTTTAGTTCACTTTTCGACATTGAAGAAGTTGTGCAACAAGGCTGGCCGTTGATCAACGATCCGCCCAATTTACCGATCCCCTTCATCGCGTTAGCATGTCGGTTGTGTTTGGAGACATCTAACAACCTGCAACGTCTCTACAAATCGCTCGCTTTTCCTGGCGTTTGCAGTGGTTACGCCGACGATGCGAACTTGAGAGCTGTTCCCCAGCGTTTCAACCTTTCTCTCGGCTCACCTTGATGCGCGGTAAAATTTCTGTGTCAAGATGAACGCTTTTTCTTCGCCCCGTCACAAATCGCTGGAACCGCTTCGCCGCCGGGTCGAGGCCCGTTTGCAAGCGCAAGATTGGGAAGAGTGCATCGAAGCGTGCCGCACGCTTTTGGCGCGCGATGCGCGTCACCACTTCGCACAGGAGGCGCTGTCGACGGCGCTGTTGCAACTGGGCCGCGTCGAAGACGCCGGTGATGCTGTGGCGCGTTTAGTCGAGTTGTCGCCGCGCGATCCGTTTCATCGTTTGCGCCTGGCAACGCTGCTTCAAATGCGCGGGCGGCACGGCGAGTCGCTACGCGAGTTCGAGCGAGTCGCGCTGATGTATCCCGACGAACCGTTTTCGGGAGATGCGCGCGATGCCGTTGAAAACCTCGACCGTTTGCAAACTTCGCAGATCTTTCTGCTCGCCGCCGAACAGTTGCCCTTTCGCTGGACGTTAGAGCGCGATCCGGTTTTGGCACTTGAAGAAAACGGGTTTCACCTGTCGGAGAACGGGCTGGACTCGCTCAAGCAAATGATTCCCGGTTTCGATGAGGACGCGCCTGTTGAATCGAACGGCGCGCCGAAGATGCACTGAAAAGCGAAAAACCATCGAGTGTTCTCGATGGTTTTTCGTATTTGAATCGGGATAGCCGGATTCGAACCGACGATCTCGTCAACCCGAATGACGCGCGATACCAAGCTTCGCCATATCCCGTCTTCTACTCCGTGTCAAGTGCTTTGGGCAACTGAACGGATTTCGGCTTTTGAATATACACGCGATTTTTCTTTAAGTCAAGTTCGAGCGCGAGTTGTTTGACCAACGCTGTGCGGGTGAAGTGCGCTCCATTGCAAAAAGCGATGGGCTGCAACGTGCGGTCGGGCATCGTCGTTGCGCGTGCAGGTTTGGATAAATGAGCCAAAAGTGCCGTTGAAAGCCGCTTTGCTTTACAAAGCAACACCAACGCGTCAATTGACTGCTCTTTGCTTCTCACTTGTTGCAGGCACCGCGTCTTGGCTCATTGAAAGCGAAGCGAAATCACATGACCACAAATCCCTCACAATCACCGTCTCAACCCATTGTTAAACATTATCCCGGCCCAGTCATTCAATGGTTGGAGCGCATGGACAATTGGGCACACATCGTTGTGGCGGCTTTTTTTATCTTGATGGCGACCACAGTTGTCATTCACATGGGCTTTATCTTTTTGCGCCAGTTGCCTTTGATTAGGCCCGTTGCTTCATCTTTACACGCGGCTTCTCATGAAACGATAGATCCATTTGTTACTAACAGTTTAGAGTTGCTTAGCAATATCTTGTTCGTGGTGATATTGCTGGAATTGTTGCGCACCATCATCACCTATTTAGAAACCCATGACATTCAAGCGATTATGCAAGAGTTCTTGGTGGTGGGCATCATTTCCAGCGTGCGCAAAATCCTGCTCGTGGGCGCCGAGGCTTCTTTGCATCAAGGTGCCACTCAAACGGAATTCATTCAGGAAGCGACCGGTGTGGTTATCGACATCATCGGAATTTTGCTGCTCATCGGCGGGCTGATCGCGCTTAAACGCGCTTTTGGCTCGAAAGCGCAAAGAGAATTGCAGCAAGTTAGAGAAGCACTGCACGCCCCGCCCGCTTCTGGGGAATTACCGCAAACGGCATCTGGCTGAGGGGGCGACACCCAATTTCCATTGGCCCCGGTGTCATTGGCCCCGGTTTGACCCTTTAAACTGAGTTGAACTTCCTTTTATGGCGACCGATTCCCACCTCACCGCCGGCCTCAGCGATGCCGATGTCGTGCAAATGTATTCCGATTACGTCAACCCGGCGTTGTCGCAAGTGCTTCAATTCATCGGGTTTTCCTCGTTTGAAGTCGAGGCGCGCGGCTCGATTGTGCGCGATTCGGGCGGGCGCGAGTTTCTCGACTGCTTGGGCGGCTACGGCACGATGAGCCTGGGGCATTCGCATCCAAAAATCGTCGCGGCTTGCAAAGCTCAGTTGGACAAAATGGCGTTTTCGTCGCGCGTGTTGTTCAACGCGCCGCAAGCGATGCTCGCTAAACGCTTGGCCGAAGTAACGCCGGGCGAGTTGCACTACACCTTCTTTTGTAACAGCGGCGCCGAGGCCGCCGAAGCCGCCATCAAGTTCGCGCGCATCCACACCAAACGCAAAAAATTGGTGTCAGCTAAAGGCGCGTATCACGGCAAGACCATCGGCGCGCTGTCGGTTTCGGGCCGCGACAAATACAAAACGCCCTTTGGCCCGCTCGTCAAGGACGTGCAAAACGTCGAGTTCAACGACATAAGCGAACTCGAAGCGGCCATTGATTCCGACACCGCCGCGTTTTTGATCGAACCCGTGCAGGGCGAAGGCGGCATCAACAGTGCCTCGAACGAGTATTTGCAGGCCGCGCGGCATTTGTGCGACGAGCGCGGCGCGCTCCTCGTGTTCGATGAAGTGCAATGCGGTCTGGGGCGCACCGGCAAAATGTGGGGCTGCGATTGGGCTGGAGTCGCGCCCGACATGATGCTGCTCGCCAAAGCCTTGAGCGGCGGCGCGATTCCCATTGGCGCGGTTGTGGCGCGCCCCGAAATCTGGGAATTTTGGAACGAAGCGCCTCTCATTCATTCGTCGACTTTTGGCGGCAACCCGCTTGCCTGCATCGCAGGTTTGGCGACGCTTGAAATCATCGAAGAAGAAAATTTAGTCGAACGTTGCGCGCGCGCAGGTGATAAGTTGATGAAGGGACTTTGCCAAACGCAGGCGAAATTCCCGCAATTAGTCAAAGACGTGCGCGGACGAGGCTTGATGATCGGCGTCGAGTTTCCCCTCGAAGACATTACCTCACTTGTGTTAGCAGGTTTAGCTCAGCGCGACGTGTTGGTTGTGCCTTATACGTTCAACAATCCGACAGTAACCCGTTTTGAGCCGCCGCTCAATATCTCAGATGAACACGTCGAATGGGCACTTAAAGCCTTTGATGAATCTGTCGAACAAACGGCGGAGTTGCTCGATGGAATGGAATTAGAAAGCGTTTAATGTGCTTTTGTAGAGACGTGCCTCGGCAAGTCTTTTTTCCTCGTTCAAAGACGCGCCAAGGCACGTCTCTACCGTAAAACTATGCCTCAAGTCAAATCAAAAGTTCAAATCAACGCGCCCTTCGATCTCGTTTGGACGCTCGCCCAAAACGTTGCAGATTTTCCGCGCATCATGCCCGACCTCGATCAGGTGGAACTGTTAGAACGCAGCGAAATCATCCCTGGCAACACGCGGACTTTAACCAAGTGGCACGCGCAGATCAAACAATTCAAGCGCACAATCGTTTGGACGGAAGAAGACATCTGGAACCGCAAAGCCGGGGAATGTCAATTCGCGCAAACCAAAGGTGATTTCCAGCAATATCAAGGCGTGTGGAAGTTCTCGCCAGTGGAAGGCGGCACAGAACTCAACCTGGAATTGAACTATGTGTTGGAAGTCCCGCTGATTGGCGCGCTAATGAAAAACGTCATTCAGAAGTTGATGCAAGCCAACGTCGATATGATGAGCGGCGCACTTAAAAAAGAAAGCGAACGTTTGGCGCACGGCTAAAAAAGTATTATCGCGCTGTTGGGAATCGTGCCGTTAGAGCCTGTCTCTGTAGTGTGGGTTTGGGTCAGACTGGAGTTGATGAGACGCGCATCCAAAGTGGTTTATCCCAGCGACTTGAGCGACGAGCAATGGCGTCTGGTGGCGCCTGTTCTTCGTA
>JAABUM010002058.1_pt1 | contig 28145 bp, 53 predicted proteins | sample 5559161 | NCBI WGS metagenome assembly JAABUM01 (sample SAMN10711868, study PRJNA513369) | rock metagenome | isolation source: Antarctica rocks | place: Antarctica: Victoria Land, Siegfried Peak nord
TCATCTGTGCACAATGTTCTGACGCAAGAGCTTCGAGTGGCGTTATCGAGCATTGCATGGTTGTCGAAGCCGCAGAATCTTACCACATGCATTAGCTGCTGACAGGTGGCCAGCGCCAGCGCAGTCAGGATGCTGCAGGATGAGGTGCAGGCGCTGCTGAGCCACCTGGAGCACTTCAGCATTTCAGCGCTGAACGATCCGCAGGCAGCGGAGCTGCAGCAGCGGGCGGCCCGGGCAGCTGCTCGGCCGGCGCCGCCAAAGGCTGCCGACGTCGGGGCTGCTGGCATGGGCGAGGCAGACAATGCAAAGATGTTTCAATCGAACACACCCAGACAGGTGCACAACACTGTTACCTCATCAGGTGACAGCTCACTGTCATGTTGCAGGTGCCTGCAAACGCTGCCGGCAGCCCAGTGGGTCGCGAGTACTGCAGCGTCTGCATGGAGGCTGTGCCGTGTCCGGCTGCGGGCGCAATGGAAGCGTGCGGCCCCCGCTTCTGCTGTGCCACTTTCCACATTCAGGAGCGCACCTGGCCCATCAGGTGGGTTTGGCAACTAGCATCCATACGTGCAGGCGCCTGGTGTAACCTTGAAAAGGCTTGAATATGTGCATCCGGCGGCGATCATTGCTGCACTAGCTCAGCTTGATTGGCTGCGACGGATGTGAAACTGGGATTGGCACGGGATTCGCTGCACAGCATACCAGGTTGACTGATTGTGCACTTCGGTTGTTGCAGGTGCCCAGAGCACCTGTGCACCGCAACGTTCTCGCAACAGGAATGCCGGGCGCTACTGACCGATCCGGCGCTGTGGGCCGAGCTGCGCGCTGAGGAGCTGGTCACTTGGCACCGCCGCGTCACCTGCGGGCATGCAGGCTGCCGCGTGAATGTCCTGCTGCCGGAGGGCAAGCGCCCAGCCGAGGCAGTTTGCCCTGTCTGCGTCAGGTGCGGCTGGGGTTCCAAGTTTCTGCTTGACACGCATGTGCTGGGCTGCCATTCTGCTGCCAGAGCGCCAGAAGACTGTGACAAACGATGCATACAGGACACCAGCCTGCCGATGTGTCTGATGATGGAAGGCCATAATCATTTGTGACCCAAGACCTTCAATCTGAGCAAGCGACCCAAGACTTCAATCTGAGCAAGCGATGAACTTCGGTGCCCACAGGGTGACGTGTACGCTGTGCCAGCTGGCGGACCATGACGGCATGACGTGCGCTGAGGCAGGCGCTAGCGCCGCCATGGACGACGCGCCTGTGCTCGCCCTGGCACACCAGCAGAGATGGAGGCGCTGTCCAATGTGCAGGTGAACATGCTGTCAGGACATGCAGGAAAAATGTAGCATGGAAAATTATATTCATGTCATCACAAGCATCCTGTGTGTGGAACTTGTCAACATGACACAGATCATGGGCGGTGCGTTCATCATGATCAGGTTTCAGTGCGCTCCCATGCAGGACGGTGGTGTCGCTGGCAGACGGCTGATGAAACAATGAAGCTCTCGACATTGAGACAGCATAGGGCGGTTCTGTCACATGGTTACGGTTCCGCCTGGCTGCGGCGCAATGCAGCGCGAGCACCGCTGGCAAACATGGCCGACTGCAGCTGGCTGTGTGCCGGAAGCGCAAGCACTGTGCTTCTGACGCAGCTCGTGCAAGACAATTGATTTTCAAACGAATGTGCCGCTGGTGTCAGCTGCTTCGCTTCTGCATGTCGCTGTCGATTGGTTCACCAGAATGTCCGAGCGATCAAGTGCAAGCTCGTGTGACCGTCACTGTTGTGTCGGTGAGCAAAGCTTGGACCGGACTATGGCGGGAATTGGCGAATCTAGATTGCTCAGCACAGCTGTTGCAATGCAGTCGTGCTCAGCACAGCTGTTGTAGATACATTGATAGCTTACAGCTTGTTGCCTGCACAACGAAGACCACGTCCCTAATCGCACACACTCAGGACCGCCGGTTTATATACGGGCGGGAATTCGCAGCGTTGAATGCGCAGAGGGTCAGCGCTGGTCACTTACAGTAGGACGCTGGCCCGATGACCGAAGTGTCCTGCAGCTCATCCGGTGACGATTTCATCGCGGCGATCGAGGCGCAGCTTGCAGAGGCCAGGCGTCATGACGGCGACCACGAAGACTCTGCACTGGCTTACTCGCTTCAACTTCGCGAGGCCCTCGTGTGCGCTCAAGTTTGGCAGTCTTGTCGCTATTTGACCCTTTCCAATGCCGCTGAGGCAACTCAGAAAGATGGGTTCGTAGGCGCGTCCCAGCCTTCTTTCGGCATGTAAGGTTGAGAGATTTGAGAGCATGTTGCAAGATCATGATCTTGCACCAGGGCAGCTCTGAACGCTCGAGACCGCCGCCGCCTCGAGGCTTTTGTTGTGCCCCAGTGGGCATGCCAGCCTTTCTGTGCACCCAAAGCATTCATCTACTTGTTGCACATGCACGGCTGAGCCTTGAGATGTAATGCCGCTCAATCAAAAATCACCAGGGCAGCGAAAACAGCGCATACCCGCATGCGAGCGCATGCGTCAGCATCAAGCGGGCGCCACTACTGCGTTCGAGCCGCTGTGTGCCTTACGATAACCACCACAATAATTTTCAAGCAGGCCGGCATTGAACCTGCTTTTGGCGTGGTCTTGCAGTGCCAGCATGGCATACTTGGCTTGCAGCAGCAGCGCCGACCCGCCTTCGCCGCCTGCCATTGAGGAGCTGATGGACCAATGCCGGCTGGAGGTTGCGGATCATGAGCACAGTGCTGTGCAGGTGCAAACTTGGATCTTCTTATGCCTTTCATCATCATGTAGCCAGTCAGCAGAACAAGCATGTGCTGCAGTGAAGGACTGAACGTGGATGTGTAAGCCACCATTCCATCCCAGCACGCTGTGATCACTTGTGATGATTTCATTAAAGATCTCATCCACCTGCATCATGCGCTGACATGCACACAGGCTGCAGCCCTGTCTGCTGCACTGCAAGCAATTGCAGATGCGCAGCATGCGGCGGATATTTACGCAGAGCAGCAGGCGGCGGCGGCAGCGCAGAATGCAGACTGGCGTCTGGCCCAACATTTGCACCGCAGCCGGGATGAGAATGACCCCGACCTGGCGGCAGCATTTGCAGCCGCGGCTCTGGCTGCTGATCAGGAAGAGCAGAGGACGCTGACTGTCTCGCTGCGAGTTTCTGGCGCCACTGTCGGCAGGAACTCTGCCTGGGGTCCTGCTGGCTGTTGCGCAATTTTGGCCATGCCCTGCGGTGCGCTGCGTACCGCCTGTCGCCTGCCTGACGACATCACTTCTGACTCTGCATTTCACCATTGTTCATGAGTCAGGACATGCACACGCAATGGGTACATAGTATGGTGCTCGAGTTTTCTACTTCACCTGCATCCCGCAGGCACGCTGCTGTGGGCGACAGACAAGCACTTGGGCTCAGAACTATCAGGGCCAGGGGAGATTGTGTTCGATAGGGGAAGTGGCGTTCGGCAAGGAGAGGTTGGCGTCAAGGGGAAGTTCAACGGTGGCTATCCAAGTGTACCTCTCGCATGACGGGCAGGCTGCGGTAGTGGGACGCTCTCCCTCTGGCAGCAGGATGGCTGCGCTGCAGCCCGCGTTTGCGCAGGAGATGCGGCGGGCGCGCGTGACAAGCTCCTCGAGCGTGCCCAGCTCCACCCACAGCTCGTCGGCAAGCAGCAGCGCTTGGCACTCTGGCTGCGTCAGCACCTCAGTGCACAGGTGCTCGGGGCACCTGCAGCAATAATGTCACAAGACATGCGCCAGGTGTTTGGCCCTGGATGATGACAGCAGGTTTTCGCATTTTGTTGGGCGATTTCACTGGCTGCAGTGTCTGCTCGAGTTGCACGTTCAACATGTGTAAACCTGGCGCGCTTGACATCCAGGAAACCAGCACCTCTAGCGCCTCGAGGCCTCTACTCCCCGCTCGATGCGCCACACGGAGGTGCGAGCTGCCGCATAACAAGTTGACCCACCTGATGGGCCAGGTCTGCTCCCGGATGTGGACAACGGCATGGTCCCGCAGGCAGCCGCAGCAGAAGCGGTGGCCACATACTTCCACCGCACACACCGCCCGCAGTGGCACCACCTCCATGCAGATGCTGCAGTACTCCCTGCCTACTGAGCTGCATACCTCGCCGGCTGTCTCAGAAGCCTGCAGGCTAGAAGCGGTTCGGCGCCATGTGCATAAACGGCTCCCCAGCCATGGCTGCCAGTCGGGACTGCCACATGATTGTTCCTCCTGGAGACCACAACGTCAGGATGCAGATTGTCGCAACAGGGGCTTTATGACTGCCGTGGTCGAGGCACTCGAGGACATTCATGTTTGAGGCTTGCCTTGGCTGCTGTTCCCACCGCGTCAGTACTGTCAGCAGCTGCCGGCGGTGCAGCAGCTCGGGCTGCCCGCCGCCACAGCTCCACAGCTTCGCGGCCAGTCAGCGTGGTAGTGCTGAAACTGTCCAGGCGGCACAGCAGCGTCTGCACCTCATCCTGCAGAAACCTATCGCGCGGGTCCTGGACTGCGGCGTTGCCGGTCACCTGTCATCAGCGGTTAGTTATCTGTCACAAGCGCGGATCTCCTCTTGAATCGTGATCTCGACGCGTCAGGAAGATGCAGAGTCTTCGTCGGACCTTGATCCGAACCAGCAACACGCCCGTTTCAGGGAAGCGCCCAGATCAGCATTGAAGACAAAAATGCACTGCACAGTTGAACTTGGACTTGATTTGCCAGCCCTGGCACTCCGCTTATATACTCGCGCAGCAGCACGCGCCTGTGCCAGGATGTCAGGGCGGGCACTCTCAGCAGAAACTGTGCCGAGACCCAGATCCACCGCAGCACGCAGGCCGTAGATTAGCGCCATGTACTGTGCCTCCGTGGGGGTGCGACAGGTCAGACGACCGGGTGTTGCCTGCACCATCGTTGTGCAAGCTGAACCGATGCCTTTCATCCTTCCATGAACAGCACGACCTGCACGCTGTGCCTGCTGGCAGCGCACGAGGGCATGACATGCGACGAGGAGGCCGCCAGCGCCGGCACAGACGACTCGCCTGTGCTCAGCCTGGCACGCCAGCAGCAGTGGAAGCGCTGTCTGTCGTGCAGGTTGGCATCTGATGTACTCACATAACCCTGATGTAGCTGCATAATTTCTCCACCGGCGTCATTCGGTGCCTACTGTACTGCAGCAAGCCTCCAAGTGTATGTGCAGAGCCGCTCTGCTCAGCGGTCAATCTGCAAGATTTGAAGAGACTTCTGCTTGCAGGACGCTTGTGAGCTTGTCGACGGGATGCAATCACATGACCTGCCGCTGCGGACAGCAGTTCTGCTACCGGTGCGGGCAGCCGTACCAGCGGGGCCATGCAGACCACTGCACGCTGTGGGACGAGCGCAACCTGCTTGATGACTGAGCCTACTACTGAACAGCACGGCCGGAGGAAATGAACGAACCCCAGCAAAGCTTTGTGGGACGCCGGCTCAGCACACAAAAGAGCAGCCCAGCTCGGCGGTGGGTGTCGTGTGATTCTGCTGGCAAAGGCACGACAATGTTGTCAGAAAGGTTGCCGTCAGCACACAAGATGCTGATGCAGGCGCGGTAAGGACAGACGCGTTGCCGCTGTGCAGCACACGTCTGTTGTGCGGCATTTCCATTCTATCACTTCGACGAAAAAAGCGCATCAAGAACTTGCAGTTAGACTTGAGATGGTTTGCATGACCTATGTACTTCACTTCATGAACTGCTGCAGACTTTGCCGCCTGTACAATTACTGTTGGGACTGATGATGGCAATGCTGGCACTATGTAACGAGACGGGAGACTTTCGTCAATGTTCCCACTGTTCCACTGCTTGCCAACAAGGGCAGCGATGTTGTCTGACAGCTGCTTACAAGAAACTTGGAACGACAGAGATGCTGACGAAACTGCATTTGCTTGACGGCACATATTGTTTGGACGCCCGTAGCTATTGTCCAGACTCTCTGTTGAGTAGGTACGAAGCACCACCCTTGAACTTCGGCCAAGGGCAGATCACTGCAGAGCGACAATGCTGTACGGATGAGGCTCATCACGCCGGGGCCGGCCGGGCAGCCCTGCCAGCCCATCAGCAGTAGGCACAGCGTCGCGGAAGCGACTCGCTGCTGTTTCTGCAGCACTCAACGCCAAGTTTGACCCAGAACAGCCAGAACAGCTGACCCGCTGCAGGGTGGCGCTGCTGCGCATTGCGAGGTCGCCGCCCTGCGGCGGCAGCGTCGTGCGCAACGCTTGCGGCATCCGATCGCCGTAATTGGAAACGCTACAGGGTGGCGCTGCTGCGCGTGGTGAGGCCGCTCCGCCGCGGCTGCAGCACCCGCTGCGCGGCGCAGCGGAGGGCGGCGGCCGCCTTGTCGAGGTCCCCACCCTCGTGTGCCGCCGTGACAGAAACCTGCAGGCTGGGGCCGAGCGGGCGCGCGCCCTGCACAGCGGATGTCTGCTCTTGAAGATATATTATTGCACATTGCGACATGAGACTTCAGGTTTCACGGCCGCTGTTCTGGTACGTACAAGACTACGTAGCCAGTGTTGCAGTTTCTGACGCTATATGCATTGTCAGTCTTTCACCCAGAAGAGCACAGAACACACCTGCGCGGCGCAGCGGTCGTTGGCGGCGTAGCGGTGCACCGACACCAGCACGGCGTCCCGCTTCAGCGCCTCCGCGGCAATGGCGCCCAGCACCCCCTCGCTCTCGTCTGCGCAGAAAGCGCAGGAAGGTCAAGTGATAATCCATCATGTTTAGCATTTCTGTTTGAAAAGCAGCACGCTGTCCCACGTCAGGGCCTCCGCGGCGGTGTCTGCCCAGCACACCCTAGCTCTCGCCTCGTCTGCAGCATGTGGTACGGACAAAATATCTCTTTGTGCTGGGCTGTTCATCTGTGGGACGGACCAGGGTCCCTCAGCAAATCCAGCAGGAGGACCTCACTCGGTAGCCAGGTAATGAGGGAACGCACCTATGGCTGGCAGCATGCCTATACTCGTCTCAAAACACGACGCACCGTGGCTGGCGCGAGGCTGCGCCAGGCGCAGGTGCAGCTGCGGCGAGTCCAGATCCGCCTTGCCACCGACCAGCGTCAGCCCTGCAGGGTTCAGACAGAGGGTCAATGAGAGCGCCCACGCTGACCGCGGCTTCGGGCAACAGCGCAGCTCCTATGTGCTGGGAGGCTGGCAGCAGGATATTTCCCACGGAGGGCTGCCAGACACGCGTCAGGCACGTCTTGGCCGACTGAACCAGTGGTGCGAAAGGTACAGCAGCACGGAACGATGGACAGCCATACAGAAGGAAGCATGTCATTCCGGAACTGCACCTGGCATGTCGGAGAGCAGGCCCCGCAGCCGGCGCGCGTTGGCGGTGCAGGCAGCCGCCAGCTGCGCGCCCTCCCGCCCGATCTTGTCGATGGCGCCCGTCGCGGCCGTAGCCAGGTACGGCGGCAGCGCCGCCGAGAAGCAGTAGCCCAAACCGCTGCGGCAGAAAGTGATTACCGTTTCACCAGGGTGTGTTGAACAGATGTGGAGCTGCAACCCCTAAAAGCCTTTGTAGTGTCGCCGCGGCACTGCGCCAGCGGAGAAGCAGTAGCCCAGGCAGCTGCATCGGAAAAAACATCGACCGTCCTCGCCAAGATGCAAAACCTCGAAGCCGCCAAATATCCACTGTGGTAGCAGTACGCAGCACTGCTGTGAAGCAGCATGTTATCGTGCTGCGCCAGAGCTGACTGTACTTCGGTGCAACACAGAGCACGACTTGTATTGTTCCAGCAGTGGCTGTTCCAGATATATTCTGTCTCGTTTGGGAGGCTGAGCGCACTGTGTCAGGCTGAGGGGGCATACACGAAGGGGCATGGCTGATGAAGGCAGCATTCACTGCGCGCAAAGCACGTGCCCAGGGTAGTTGCACCTGAGGCGCTGGTGGTCAGTGATCTCGCGCACGCCCGCGCAGAAGCCGCCGATGCTCCCCAGCGAGTTGCCTGCGCCAAGAACATTGCGACGGTTCAGGCACAGCTTTGACGCTGCTTTGAGCGTGGGTCAGCTTTCAGGCGAAGCCCACAGCGTCGTATTCAGACGGATCTGCCACACCTCCGCCCTATAGAAAACCCCACGAGATTGTGGACCTCTTGTCCTGTTGCAGCCTCCAATCAAGTATACTGAGCACAGAACATAGGTTTCCATCGCTTTTTCTGCTGTCGGACGAAAGTCATTAGTTGCGCACTGAGGCTGGCGCTGATGATGTCGACGTCCTTGGGCTGCAGGCCCGCGGCCTCGGCGGCGCCGCGGCCGTGTGCGCCCAGCACACCCAGCGCCAGCGACTCGTCCACTACCAGCCGGTACTTGTATCTGCGACAAGAGGGAATGATTTGTTACCACAACAACCCTTCAAATGGAGATGTGACCAAATAGAAAATGATGCTGTTTCCGGCGCCCAGCACCCACAGCGCCAGCGACTCGTCCACCACCAGCCGGTACTTGTACCGGCATTCCCACGAGTCTGGCCTTCGGGGGTTTTGAGACTGCCAGTACAAAGTTGGTGCCCAGCAACCCTAGCGCCAGCGACTCATCCACACCAGCTGGTACTTGTACCTGGAAGCAGAAGAGCGGCTCCGAGTTGATATCCGAAAGGAGCATCCTAACAAGTGGGAGGCGCCCCCTCCTGGGCGCCCAGCACCCCTAGCGCCGGCATCTCGTTCCGCCATCAGCCGTTGTTATCCCCGTTCGGTGAGAGCACTTCACTGTGTTCGTCCTCATCACCACAGGTGGCGGCGTGCGAAACACAGTTGGCACACTCAGGCGCAGCATGCCGAGCCTGCCAGGCTGTCTGTCTCTCAACAGCCAGTCGTTGCGGAAGCAGCTGGACGAGAGGACGATCTCAGTGCCGAGAGGATCTGCTCGCCAGCGTTCTTTGCAATGACCAGCCTGTAACTGGTCTTGATGCGTCTGTATGAGGGCCAACGCTCGAAAGCTATGTCTACAAGACCAAAGGTGCTACAGCAAAACTGGAGCAGAAACACGGGGCGCACTTGTGCTTGAGGCGCGCGATTTCAGCGAGCGGCGCCACGTCACCAGTGTTGGCGTAGATGCCCTCCACCACGATGTACCTCCGGTTCAGCGGCCGCCTGCGGGCGCACGCAGCAGACGCGTCGGTGCACTCCCAAAGCTTTTGCGTGCCTGACGTAGCAACCCAGAGCTGCGCCCTTGCCGACATGTCACAATGCCGCCGTACGATGCAAAGTAGATGTTGCTGCCGCCAAAGTCAATGCCACTGCGCGCTGTTTCCGGGCGTCCTCGGCGGCGACGTAAGCGCAGCACGCGCTCCATCCAGGCAGAGTGCATCTCGGCAATGAGTTCAGCAAGCGCATGCACAGAGAGCGTGTGCCAGATGCACACTTTTTCCGGGCGTCCTCGGCGGCGACCGATTGCAGCACCCGCTCCAGGTCGACCACGTCGTTGTGCTTGAAGTACAGCACCTTGGCGCGCGACAGCAGGGCTCCGTTCTGCACCGGGAAGCAGGCCGCCTGCGCGGGGATTACGGCACGCATCAATTCAACATTGAGTTCGATCCCGTTCGCTTAAGAGTCGCACACAGCGGCGGCTGTGCTGGCAGGGGGACGGTCCCCAACGAGGCTGGAACACAATCAAAAAATCGCAGCGCAGCTCCCCCCACCTCGTCGCAGATAATGAGGTCGCGCTTGTTGGCGAAGGCCGGCAGAATGGATGGCACCGTCGACAGGTCGAAGGAGTACAGGATCGCCTCCTGCGCGCACCAACATGTGCATGTCAGAACTAGTGCTCACATCACTGCCTGCCGCAGGAAGAGGCAAGACGACAGGTTGAAGGAGTACAGGTTCGCCTCCTGTGCACACCAAAACATACAAATCAAGGTGCTCATTGGTGCACTCGTCACCACTGCCGCAATGCAGAAGGAGGCGCAGTGATCCGTTGACTGGCAGTGGAAGTTTGCATTGTCGCTTCCGCGCAGCAGCAGGATGTTGCGAATGTCACCCCATGCCCGCTATGTACGGCGGCTGCTTTGTCGGGGAGCACACGCCTGAGTTGCCATGCAGTGGGCTCGTGCTGCCCCCAACATCAAATGAGAGCAGTGCCACAGCAGGCAAGCAGCACATTCTTGATTTGCGCCAGAACCCCTAGAGAGCCCTCAGAATTCATACCTGTGTGCCCATAAAGCGCGCGAGGTCGTCTTCCAGCTTGAGGTGCACGTCGATGGTGCCGTAGAAGCCGCGCGGCCCGCAGGCGCCCACGCCATACTTGGTGATCGTGTTGCGGCAGATCTCCTGCATCATCCGCAGGCACATGCTGTGGTCAGCGCAAGTGCAAATCTCTGAACCTGTTGCATAGGTGCCTGAAGATAATCCATTCCTACCCGGATCTTGGGGCAGCCGGCGATGCCCAGGAAGTTGGTGCTAGCCCATGCTAAGCACGCGGCGGCCAGTGACGACACGTTCACTCTGCTGTTCAAAACATCTAATCAAGGGAAGATTGGTGTGTAGCTTGTGTGTAGCCAGCTACACTAACAAATCTGCTTACCCGGAACTCGGGGTCGCCGATGATGCCCAGGAAGTTGGTGCTGGCCAGGTTAAGCACGCGGCGGCCGTCAGCAACAGATACTGTCGTTTTACATGGGAGCAGACGCAAGGGCAGACTGTTGAAGGTCGGTACACCAGCTATGTCTTACCCGGATCTCGGGGTCGCCAGCGATGCCCAGGAAATTGGTGCTGGCCAGGTTGAGCACGCGGCGGCCGTCGGCGACGATGTACGGCCCGACGTCAGACGACACGACCGGTGGCGTCGCATCGGCGCGCGCGGCCATGATGGGGCCCGCCAGCGGCTCCGGCTGCCACTCCTCGCACAGCTCCTGCACCTCCTGTGGCAAAATGGGGAAGACAACAGGGTTGGTGAAGAGTGATGGTAGGAAATTTTTTCCGGCAGCGTCGCGTCGGCGCGCGCGGCCATCAAGGGGCCCGCCAGCGGCTTCGACTGCCACTCCTCGCACAGATCCTGCACCTCCTGAAAGTGAAGGTGGGCATCGACAAAGGGCATCGTTAAATTAGACCATGATAGAAGAATGGAACATCTTGCAGGGTCCAGCAAGAACCCCAGCCAGCGGCTGCGGCTGTCACTCCTCGCACGGGTCCTGCACTTCCTACGGGCAGTAGAGAACGGCCAACGCTGGGTTTCATGCTTGCGAGCTGCAACACAAGGACTGGGCTGAGTGTCGCGGCAAATACAATCCCCAGAGACGCAAATACGCCCACCTTCTCCGCGAGTCGCTCGGCGACAGGCGAGCTGGGGCGGTACAAGATTCTTGTGACAAGCAGAAGCGGTAGTGGTGTAATGAGTGACTGCGATATACACGAGAAACACGCACCTTCTCAGTGAGGCGTTCGGCAACGGGCGCGCCGGGGCGGTAGCTGCGCTGCAGCAATCCCACCACCAGCATGACCACCAGAGCAGCCTCAATTGCGAGGTGGACCTGCAGTTGGAAACAACATGCAGTCGAAAACAGGTGCAATACCGGTCGATCACAAGCGCCAGACAGTGGAGCAGCCCTCGTGAGCAGCAGGTGCATTGCCTCTCGGGGCAAGCATTCAACCAGATGAAACCAGCCTGTGTGCAGACAGCTGGTGCAGATAGGTGCTGCTCGCCAAGGGGCAAAGAGCACTCTGCGCAGCCAACATCAAGGCACGGCACATGGCAGGCTCGCGCCTGTTGTTTCCATTGCGATTCTGGCTGCCTCTGCACCTGGCTCTCGAACAGCGCGGTCGGGTGCAGCTTGCCGCCCGGCCCGAAAATCGCCCAGAACTCGCGCGCGGCGAGGCGCGTCTGCCTGGCGCTCGCGCGCAGCACCTTACCGGCGCTGCTCCACGGGTCCCGCAGCATGTCAATCCCCTACAGATCCAGACATCCAGACATACCTTGAATCTCGAAATGCGATAGGTTCAGGAGCAGAACACCTTGCGTTGGTCCACAGGTCCCGCAGCGCGTCGGTATCCTGCGTGGCGCATATGCTGCACTGTGAACCAACATTTGGATTTGCCATGCGCAGCATCGTTCCGGCGCTGCTCCACGGGTCCCGCAGCAGAGCCATCCCCTGCGCGGCAGGCAGTTCACGAGTGGAGATGAACGAAGCATGACATTGTTGGTGGCATTGCATGTTTTGGCAGACCTGCTGCTGGTGCAGTCAGCAGCTGCCATCCGTCCATCGTCTCGCTGCCTCTGCCAGGCCGCAGTGCCCGGGCCAGGGGGTCGTCAACTGGGTGCAGGACGCCAGAAGATGTGTGTGAGGCTGGGCAGGACCCCCTGTGAGCACCGTTAAGCCCCCGCAACCATCCTGGGTTGCCCACCTCGTCCTGCCACCAGCCAGTGTCGCGAGTGCGCTGGCACAGGTAGCGCCCGGCGGGCGCTACCCTCTCAGATATGCTCATTCGAAATCATATTTATATGATGCCCACCTCATCCTGCCACCAGCTGGCGGTGTCGCGCGAGCGCTGCCACATGTAGCGCCCCGCGGCGCTGCTCGCGGGCCAGGGGCCGCGCGCCCAGGTCTCTGCATCCGCGAGTGCCGCGCGCGCCTTTTCCGACGACGATCGCGTCAACCGCCGCAGCTCGGCGGGGTAGTTTGCGATCTTGCCGTTTGCGATCTTGCCGAACTTGAAGCCAGGTGCAGAGCCGGGTGCCGAGCTGGCACGGGGGCTGTATTCTGCCGCCGCCGCGTTGGGTATGTCCAGGCCGGCGGCGGCGGCCGCGAGGGAGGCGGTGTCGGACAGCGGCCCCGCCTTGGCGCCGGAGCCGTGCCACAGCGCAGACAGGCCCTCGGCGATGCTCTGCGATGCAAATCACACACGACGTCACGTATCAACACGATTCTATCGAGGCTGCAGGCGAGTGTCGCACAACATGCAATCAGGGACAGGGTCTGGGCGGCAAAAGCTACAAGAGCTATCTGGCAACACCAGCAGGGTGGCAGAGTGCGAGGGCACCTGCGGGATGCTCCGCGTCAGAGGCAGCTGCTGTGGCTCCGGCGTGGTGTCCTCGGGCGGCACGGCTGTCTCCAGCGCAGCTGCACCAGCCAGCAGAGCCAGCAGGGCCAGGCATGCAGCCCTGTGTACCATCCTCATGTTCGTACCCAACAGCTCGGGGCAACGCTATGAGACACCGCAGAAGACACTACGATCTACGACTGTCAGATCTCGTGGCAAAGGCCGACGAGAGAGGCTGCGCTGTCAAGAACTACGAATATTAGGGACAAATTGCAAGTGGAGACCTCGCCCGTTGCGACGCCCCGTTGCAGGCCGTCACTCCATAGGCTTTCAGGGAATACGAGATGTATCTAGATTGACAGTCTGGCGCCGCAAGTGGCCCAAAATGGCCCTGCATTATTGAGGTTCAGTCATGAAGGGGCGTAGGTTTCGGCGGGAAAAACGGGGAACAGCCCTTACGTAAAGGCTCAAAGCTTTGCGAAACAAGCCTGCGCACATGTTCAGGGCCTACATTTGGCAGTCTCATACAACAACTGCATGCCGTGGAGATCCTGACACCCGCATCCTATCTGGTGCTGGCGATCCATCACGCCAGGCTGTCCCCACCTGCAACATTCATCGATAGCAAGGGCCCTCGGGCGAAGGTCCACAATGGCTGCGCACGTCCTGCATGATCTGGCACCCGGTATCCAGCAGCAGGTAGGGCGATGCTCGTTTAGCAGTGCTTGTGAACAGCGGACCACCACCTCTGCAGATGGAAGTCAGCAACACGCAGCACGCACATGCAGCTGCAGATCAAGGGTAGAGGGTTGCATGCTGTACATCATCTGCCACCGCAAGCTGTGTGCGCATTGCGGCGGAAGCCACCCACAGCCAAGCCGCTGTCGAGGACCTTCATTTCGCACTGCAGGTGGCGGTGATGCTGGCACACAACGCCGTCGCGGGGCTGGAGGTGGCGCCGCTGCCGCTGCCGGACCCGGGCTCCCTGTCCGCAATGCCGCGGCCCGCGACGCGCTTCTCGCTGGAGTTCCAGCACTGCCTGGAGCGTGTGCGGTGGCAGGTGTGTGCCTTCCCAATTGAACCTGGCCCGACTGAGAGAGTTGCCAGTCCCGACCGAACGGCAACGCGGTTCACTCTGCGGATGCGTGTCGCTAGCATTGCGGACAGCACCGCTCACCACCGGCGTGCTGATCAGAGCTCAGCTGAAGCTCCACTTCAGTAAGTAAAACCAACCTCACTCACCTCGAATCACGTCCGGTACAAAGCTCTGCTGTGGCCGCCAGGTCGTCATGCAGCGGCGTAGGACGCAGACTGCTTCGTGTTCACTGAGTCCACCCTCCAGCCGCTGGTGCCGGGCCCTGCGGGCGGCACCGACCTGTATCGAAAATGAATCACAACACTGTTGCCTGTCTCCACCAGGTCGTCATGCAGCGGCGGGGCGCGCAGTGGGCGCCCGACTTCGTGTTCACCGAATCCACCTTCCAGCCGCTGGTGCCGGGTCCCGGCGGCGGCGCCAACGCCAAACGGCTGGCGGAGGCCCTCGGCGCCGTCGGCAGCCCGCAGCAGCTGGCGCACATCGTGTCGCTGTTGCTGGACAGGTGCGACTTCGTCGATGTTGGCACAGATGATGTTGGGCAGTCATTGTCGAGTCACTGATGTGCGCCTCCCGATGTGGGACTCTGTGATCCTGCCGTCCTCCGCAAACTCAAACGCTAGAAACAGAGCACATCACAGGCACTATGAAGGAAGACCAGCTCCTTCTATTGTTTGCGTACACAACGACATCAGATTCCTCTGCCGCGCAGCTACCAGGCGGACCACGCAGCACGCATAGCAAATGTCGCGGCGACGGACGACCGGGTGCAATTCAAGACTGCATAAAAGTCAATTGCCAATGTCTGCTTTCATTACTGCGCAGCTACCAGGCGCACCATGCTGCACGCGTGGCGACGGTCGCGGCGACAGACGACCGGCTGCAGTTCGAGCTGGACACCACAGAAGCGGAGGGGCGGCAGGTCATGCTGCAGGGCACTGCCGGCGCCGCCGCAATCAAGGTAGAGCACATTACGTGCATCCGCTAATTGTGCCTGCATGACGATCTACCACGAACCCCATGGGGCGGTGGTTCATGATGCATTGCACCGCGGGCGGCTCCGCGATCAATATGAATTATGTGATCGTGTCGACCTCTTCAGAGAGTCATCAGCCACGTGAGAAGCTCTTCAAATGCCCCAACTGCAAACGCCGCAACAGCGGGCGCGGGCGCACCCAGTTTCCAGCGCTGCAGCATGCGCGTCCGGGCGCTGCTGCTCGCGGCATTGGGGAATGCCAACAGCCATGCGCTGCCCCGTCTTCTGCTCGACCTACCACCACGCCAAAGCCGAGCATCTTACTGCCCATTGCTTGACAGATTCTTTTTGCGCTGGCAGGTGGTTATGGTGCTGCCCATCCCGGGCGTCGAGCTAGGGTCCCTCTACACCCTGCTGCACCCGCCGCAGCACCCGCAGCAACAGTCTCCTGCCGCCGCCGCTGGCGACGCGTCCAACGGCCAGCGGCCGCCCTCGCGGCCGGCATCGCCCAGCAAGGCGGCGGCAGGAAGCAGCAGCAGGCAGCAGGAAGCAGCAATGACGCCGCAGCTGCCGCCGGAGGCGGCGGCGCACGCGGCGGCGCTCGCGGCGCACGTCCGGCTCAAGGTCTTCCTCGATTCAAATGAACAGAGTGCAACTCAAGCCGAGCCCACATGCGCTTTTGACTTTCAGGTTGCAATTTGGCTATGCAGATGGTTTCATATGCCAACTTGGTTGTACCATCTGCGTCTACCCGGATGCGCATGTGGTCATGGTGCCGCTCTGGCCGTGCTGCATGCGCCCTAATGATGGCGACCCTGCCTGCCTGTCTGCTGATGAGGTCTGACTCAGTTTCTGTCGACAGGCACTTGGTCTGCTGACTGCACAGCGTAACACGAAGCCAGGCACAATGTATCAGCACTCGCTCGCATTCACTTGCGAGCTGAAGCGCACCGCTGTGTGTCTGTGCAGCTGGTGTATACGGTGGGCGGGGCGTCGCAGACCAGCAGCTGGGCGGCGATGGCCGGCGGCGGCGGCGGCGGCGCCACGCCGCAGCTGTCGCTGCACATGCCGCCGGAGCTCACACCGCTGCTGGGTGCGCATCACATGTGGCACTGCTGCCTGCAGCCGCACATGCATGCAGGCACTGCTGCCGGGACGTTTTGATGGCTTGCGGTTGTTGAGGTATGAGTGGGAGCTGGCTGCTGGAACCCTACAACTGAGTGGATACTAAGTGGAAGCTGCAGCGTAATGATGCCTTGCTGCCACAATTGCGCAGGCAGGGTCCCGTCACTGCCGGGCTGGGCGGGCGGCATGTGCCTCCTGGACTTTCTCCCGGCGGCGGCGGAGGCGGTGCAGGTGGGCGGCACTTCAATTCCTTCGCATGCATTCGGATAAACACAAGCGACAAGAGATGTGCACATTGACAAACGGGACAATGACACAATGCCGCAAGCACTTGAGCACAAGGTTGAAAGGCACAGGCCTTGCTCTTCTTCCTGGGTCTTCCTACACCGCAGGCGGCGGTGGACCGAGCGGCGGCGGCGCGCACAGCCCGCGCCGGCCTGCTGTACGCCATCGCCGACCTGGCGGGCACGCCCCTCATGATCGACAGCGGCGCCTGGTGGTGAGTAACCTTACTCTACTCTGACAGCGCAGAAGGCTTAGTTCTCAGCAGAAAGCCATGCTCTGGGCGAGCTGCGGCTCTGCAGCAGGTGCAGACAAGCATTGACGTGCTCGCTGGCGCGCCCCCTGCGGTTCACATGCATTTGTGGAACACAGGAAACGCTTTTCCCTCACCTCCTGCCAAACTTGCTTCTTACCATTCCCCATGATGTGTTATGCAGGAAGGCGAAGTGGCGCATCGAGGTGCAGGGCCTGGTGTGCCTGCTGTATGTGGCGGCAGGCGCCGAGTACCCCGACAGGCTGCCAGAGCTCACGCTGCAGGTCCGAATCTGATTTTCCCATAAAAATCGAAACTAAGTCTAGTGGTGAATTTGCATTTGCTGTATGTGGCGGCGGGCACCGAATGCCCACCGAAAAGCTGCCGGTGGTCACGCTGGTCCTAGTCGCCAGTGGTGTTGGGAAACATGTGATGTCTCTTTCAAACTGCACGCGGCGGCAGGTGTCAAGCAGGCAGACTCATCGCTGGAGCTTAGCTTGCAAAGTGTGGAACTTTGCGCATCCCAGCTGCGCCAATCCGCTGTCAAATTTCAGGTGCTCAGCATGAATCACATGGGCCCCGCAGGCCGATGGTGGCCGGGCCGACGAGTCGCGGCCCTTCCTCAAGTACACGGACTACAACTGGTCGCCGCGGTGGGCGCCCGCGGAAGCGGCGGCGCGAATTTTCGCGCACCTCGAGGACACTGCTCCGCAGTGGCAGGCGCACATCCGGCCGCCGGCGCCGCTGCCGATCGGCAAGCTGACGCTGCCGCCGCCGCAGCAGCTGTCGCTGGCGGCGCAGCCGGCAGCGCCGCAGCAGCAGCGGCAGCAGCCGGCGGCGTATCAGCCGCCAGGGACGGCGGCGGCGCCGCCGCCCTCAGGAGCGGTGGCGCAGCAGCAGGCGCGGCTGTCGCCGCCGCCAGACCTGCTGTCGTGACGCGCTGAATCGGTTTGTGGAGTGTGATAACGAAGCCTGGGAAGTCATATCGCGCTGATGCCTGACGACAGCCGAGGGCGATGGGTCGCGTTTGAGCGGCTTGTGTCATCGGCGGGATGGCCGTATAGCTCAGGCAACTGCGGCAGGTCTTTAGAGGTGTACTGCTGATCCTAGCAGCAGTCTCGACTTGAAACGGCGGAAAATCTCCCCCAAGAAGTATGGAGTTTTGCAGGTTGTGAACGGGTGCTGTGATTGAAAATGAAAATTTCAAGAAATGAAATTTTCTTGTCATATAGTTCTCAGCATCACACGTTCAGATGCACACTCCTCGCAGATGCAGATGTACACTCCTCGCAGGTCTTTTGACCACATCCACATCACTGCAATGAACTACTGGCTCGCACGAGATGTATCACCTTGCACCTTCACGCCTATCAGATCCCAGCGCATTACCCCCCAGGCATGTGTCGTTACCAATGCGCCGCCTGTCCAGCGGATCTCCAGAAGATGTCACTCATAGCTACAACCGCTAATATCGCTATCATACGCGAAGTCTTCGAAGTCTTCGCAGTCATCTGATGTACCACCACGCTGGTCGGCCCTGCCGTGCGCAAAGGTGCAGGCGTCGCCATACCGGCAACAGTCGCGCTCCCAGAAGCGGCAGATGGATCGCTTGTACATGGGGTGACGCCTGCGCCATTCAGGCTCCGTGGTATGACTGTATAGTGATTGTGACTGCGGCTCTCTGAATCGTTGGCTGCTATATTTGCGGAGTCTTGCACAGCAGATGAGCAGGTTCAGCTGAGATCGGCATATGTGCAGGAAGGAAATGCCACAGCACCGCGTAATGACCAAGCGGCGGAAAAGGTCTGCAGCTGCCGCAGCTGCCGGCGCAGCGCCTGCACCGCCGTTGCGTGAGCGACCGTCGTACAGGCCGCACTGGCACATCTTCTTGCCAGATTTCCACAGCTCGCCGCACTTGAAGCAGAACTCTGCAAGTTGAACACACGAAGGCATGTGCGAGATTGAACCATGCCATGCGACCATCAGCTGTCAAATGCGCGAACGTTCACCACACGCCATCGCAACTTAGGCAACAAGCTCTGACGTGGCGCACCCGCAGAGCACTTGCAGGTCATGTGGTTGCAGCCCGCCGCCAGCTCGATTAGCTCACTGCATGCAAGACAACATTGGCATTTCATCATGATGTCGCTACGATGAATACAAAAACTTCAAAATGGCGAATATGGACAAGCTCTGTCTCTTGAGCTTCACCTGCATTCTGGGCACTGCCGCCATTTGTTGTCAGTCGCCATCTGCCGCACTTGAGCATCGAATCCTGCTCTGCACGCTTCCTCGCAGGTGCTGAAGGGGTGGGCTTCTGAGCGGCAGTGCAAACATACCTTCCTGTGGCGCGCCACAGGTGCAATCAGGGCAATGCAGAGCAGGCCCCATACCTATGGTCACTGACAACCTGGGGTCATTGCAGGATGCAGCCGACACATGACGAGACCAGATGAGTATCATCATGAGATACTTCAGAAGGTCAGATAGTAAAGGACTGCGCACTTCTGGCAGTCTGGGCAGGCTGCCACGCCGTCTGCCGGCGGGTCGGCAGGGACCACGATCTGCGCAGAGCAGCTGGGTGCAGGGCAGTAAAACTTTCTGGACTCAGGTATGGCAGCTTCTGCCTGCAGCGCCTGCAGGGTCGCCCATTCTCCGGCGGACAGCAGCGCCTCGCAGTCTGCCGCGGACAGCGGCAGCGCGCATTCCTCCTGCGGGCACCTGCATGCATGCAACACAGCTGGGTCCCGATGACACCAAGCATTGTGCTAGTGCTCCACTAGCTGACAATGCCTCGTGATATCTGTGAGCAACAGGATGGCTGCTCGAACCTGATCGAGGTCTTCTTGGAATGCACCAGCGTCGAGGCGTGCTGCTGCATGCACGGCCTGCAGAAGTGGTGCAAGCAAGCAGATGCGCTGAACATGGCGGAAATTGGCATGTCCGGCTCCAAGCATATGCCACAGGTTTCTGGCGCCATTGCAATCAACCCGACGATTAGGTATGCGCTACAACAACAGGCCTGCTGCTGGCCCTGACGTCTCACGCCGGATAAATGCGCAGCGGATATGATATATTACCAGGATTCGAGCATCGATGCGACCGACCATTCGAGATGGAATCGATCACATGGACGCTTCTGGGTTTGGGCCCCGGACCCGTGCTCAGCACTACAAGTGCTGAGCACCATAACATGTGTACGACATGATCACATGAGCACAAGGGTCCTTGTAGCCTCACAAGCCCTGCTCGCTCGCTATATCGGGATCAGGGTGCACGTGTAGCTATAGTTCGCATCGCTGAACTGACAGAAGACAAAAAGAAGCGCGCTGTCTGAATGTCTTGGTGTACACATTGGTGAGCAGAGACTGCCAGTATCAGAATCGTCTCAGCGGATTGTGCGCCAAACTGTATGTAGATGAGCAGTCAGTTACTGGCGGCGGCGGTGTTGTGCTGTGTCTGCAGATGCCGCTCTGCGCAGATCCGATGAGGTCCTGCATGCAACACGACGGTGCTGACACGCGCCTCGTCTGTCAGGTTCCCTTCAGAATCACATGTAATTGACAGGGGTGCGTCTGACCCACCAGCGGATACGCAGCATCAAGGCCCTGGTTTCTGGCCAGCCTGCGTTCCGCCTGGGCGAGCATGCATCATGCAGAGGCCTCACCTGAGTGTGGAGTTGGGTCAGCGGCAGCAGGCGAAGTGATTCGTGTGCATCGTCTTGTCAGCCGCCTTGCCGCACTTGTAGCAGAAGGATGTGCCGCAGCCCCGGTATGCGCATGTCATAAAGTTGCAGCCGGTCTGCGAGCAAGGGGAGACACCATGTGTTTAGGTGAATGCAGAGTCTGGGATGCCACACGTCTTGAATGCAAAGGCTCAGTAAGTACAGTGGCAGACGCCATGGCTGCCCAGGCGGTTTTGTTCAAGGCGGCCGCGACAGATGCTTTCAGCGCAGCAACGTGACTGTAGCAGAAAGCTGCCGCACCAGTCGCTCCACCATGCAGCGGCACTTGGGGCACTGCCGCCAGTGCTTCTCCTCCGCCAGCTTCAGCACGTCGGCGTCTGAGGACAGGTGCGCGCCCGCGGCGGCCGCGGCGCAGTCGGCGCCCGGGTGCGGCAGCTTCCCGCACTCCCCGCACAGCTTCCTGCGGAGATGAACAACAGTTTGCTAGTCCTGTGTCAAACCCACAAGGCAGTGCTGCTTCTTCGCCAGCTGCAGCACGTTAGCATCGCTGCTCAGGTGCGCGCCCGCGGCGGCCGCGGTGCGCACTCTTGCAGTGTCCTCAGGAGAACTTCAGTACTCTCAGAACAATGGAAGCAACAGCTCAGGCTGTGCCCCAGTTGCGGCTGCTGCATCGTGGCGCTGCTGTACAGCTTGCACGAAGCACCTCCATTCCAGGAAGCCGCAGCTGTGGTTAGAAAGTACACCCATACCCACTCAAGCTTTCTTATGGCATATATTTGCATATCTAAGCACTGACATATCTAAGCACTTGTGTTACACGCGAAAAAATGTGCACTTTCCGCAGTGCGGGCAGGTGGTGTTCCCGGCCTTGCCGAAATCCGGTCCCATGACCAGCAGCACGATAAGATTCCGCACAGAAGTGATGCTTCAGCGAAACGTCCAATCTCACTTCACGCAGTGCGGGCTCACGGTGTTGCCGGCTTTGCCAGAGTTGGGTCCCATGACCAGCAGCGCACATGAATTCTGAACAGATCCACGTCATGAAAGCGCACTTGTTGCAGTGCGGGCAGGCGGAGTCGCCGGCTCTCCCGAAGTCCGGTCCCATGACCAGCAGCGCGCTGCACTCCGCATACGGGCAGTAGATCTTCTCCTCTGCCGGCAGCGAGGCCTCGGCGGCGACGTCCAAAACGGCGCCCCACTCGCGGCGGCTGAGCAGGCCGCGCACCGCGTCCGCGCTGATGCCCGCCTTGCAGTCCGGCTGCGGGCACCTGCAGGATTTGGGCAAGATGATAAGAATAAACATGTAAGGGGTCGGTCCAGCACCGCGACCCGTTCGCGCCGGCTGAGCAGGCCCGCACCGCCTCTGCACTGATGTCCGCCTTGCAGTCCGGCTGCGTGCAACCTGTGGCACATGTTGTAAGGAGTGTCACGCCTTGTGTCGAAACATGCAGAGCAGGGTCACGCCGGCTGAGCAGCCCCCGCTCCGCCTCCGCGCTGATCGTCCACCTTGCAGTCCGGCTGCGGGCCCCTGCACGTTTGTGCACATCACAGGTGCAGGTCGTGGGGTAGGGATGAGCTAAGCAATTCGGCTCGTCTATGCGAGAATTGCTGCCTCAGGTTGCGGGCTGCAGCGTGCATCGGAACGCAGGATGCAACATCGGCACTGGGTGCACTCCTGTCCAGTTGATGACAGAACAGCTGCCTCTACGCCTCGAATTCCACCTGGGCTTTTGATCTGCAGGTGTCCACCTGGGCAGCATCTTCTGCTGGTCCACGCTCATCATGACATGCTGCCGCAAGCACGCCCGGCAGAATTCGTGCCGGCAGTCCAGCTGGTACATGCTGCGCTGTGGAAGCTCGTCGTCCAGGCAGATGCCCCAGCTGCAGCTGTCCTGCTCGTCCTCCTGCGCATCAAAGGCTGCTGCGGCGGCGGCGGCGGCGACGTCGTCGCTGCTGCCGCCGGCCGCCGCGCTGCCGCCGATGAGCCCGGCGCCCGCGCCGCTGCCAGCAGCGCCGCTGGCTTCGCCGTCGCTGTCGATGCGAATGGCGCCGTCGGCGGCCGTGGCTCCGGCACCGGCTCGCCGCCGCCGCTGCTGCTGGAAGGCGCTGCGCTGCGCCCCGCCCAGGGGATCGCGCTCCGCCGCGCTGCCGCCCACGAAGCGGACCTCATCGTCCAGCACCTCCACGTCGCTGGAGGAGTTAAGCTGCAGGAGGTAAGAAATAGGCATCTGCTGAGTCATGCTGGATGGATGCTGGATTTGTCAGAGGAATTTGGAGCGTGTTTGGAACGTGAGAGCCGTGCACCAGGTTTACGGCGCTCGGCGCTCAGTGCTGATATCTCTCACCTCGATGGGCTGCGCCCGGCGTCGTTTACGTCTCCGCCTGGCGGACCTGATGCTCGCGCTTGGCGGATGCACGAGCTCCGAGTCGCTGAGGGCGTCCAAATCAATCCATGTGGGCTGCCATGCAGCGCCGGCGTCCGGGCTGGAAAGATCGATCTGCACAGGCGCCTGCGTGGGCGCGGGGGCGTCAGTCCGTCCGGAAGCTCGGCAACATGATGTTACAAATCTTTGCATTCGAATTTAGAGGTCAGAGCTCACCGCAGCAGGCGCTGCCACAGCTGCCATGGTTGGGATTTTCACGAATCTGTTCTGGATTTGAATGATGGCAGCTCCTGCAGTGAGCGGCCGCTCGCGGGCTTGCACAGCCACACAGCCTGACAGCGCCAGCCAGCTGGCTTATGGCTGCCGAGTTTCTGCGGGAAGGAGGCTTTGACCGAGTCTGAGCCGAAAACAGTCAGCAAACTTGCAAAGCCAGCGCCGCAGGACTGTGCAGATCGATGCTTGATGCGCACACCAACGCCTGCTGCCTGCTAGTGGTATGTAAACGGGACTCAGGCGAAGGCTGCTTTCTCTCCCACGTCAGGTCAGACCCACAGCACGCACAGCACGACCAATGTTGGGCAAAACACGGGTGTCCAACAAAGTTCAAGCTGCATGATTGCACTGTAGGCTCGCTTCGAAGAGATGCGCATACCCTTGAGTGTGAGTGATCTTCAGGTGCAAATTGACCCGCTTCACCACTGTCATTGCACGTCGCGCTGCGCCAAGATCATGAGAAGAAGAACAAGAAGAAGAAGAAGAAGAAGAGGCAGAAGAAGTCTTCTCTCTTTGCATTGCTTCATGCCTTTCTCTCTCCATTTCTCTTTCACTCTCTGATTGACCGGCAATGGCGACTGGCGAAGAACTTCAAATACCCAAAATCTGGATCGACACAAGAGCCTTGTTTACAGTTCCAACAATGTGGCGAGCGAGGCAACAGCTGCAAGGCTCCTGCGCTGCGGAGGACCGGAGGTGCAAGATTGTATATGCCTTCCTACGGCAAAGAGCCACCAGAAGCCTTCCTACGGCAAAGAGCCACCAGAAACATCGCAACGATGAATCATGATGCTGAATCTTCTGTGCCACTACGCGAACTTGCGATCCGGGTCAAAATCCTTGATCTTGTGGCTGAGGATGCGGGCGGTCTCATCGTACAGCCGCGCCGCCAGGTCATCGTCGAATGCTCGCGGGTTGCGGGCTGGGCGGTCCTCTGCGCGCAGCCACATGAGCAATGATCAAACGGCTGAAGATGACACTGCCAGTATCTTCTGAGCTGGATGTTGCATCCAAATGCCAGATGTGTACCTACTTACTGCTAACATGGGAAGAAGCACAACAGACGCTGCACTCTTGCCTTCATTGTAAGATGCACGCTGATATGCACGGGAAGCAAGCCGGTGTGCAGCGGCATACCTGTGTTGCCGGTGTTGGTGATGAGGCCGCTGGTGCCCTCTGGCGAAATTTCCTTCAGGGGGCCGTAGAACGGGCCTGCACACGATGCGCGTCAATGTCTCAGGTGGGAAGTAAACGCAGTACCGAGTGATGATGGGTGGACACACAGCGGTGACACAGCCCGCGACAAGGCAGATGGCAGAGGCCCTCTGGACAAACAACAACTTGAAGAGTTGACGACGCACCCACGACGTGGTCCGCGTCACCGCCCAGGCCTGCGCGAAACATTGGTTGGCACAATGCTCAGCCGGCCGCTCCAGGAAAAGCGACTCGTCACCCATGTCATGTCAGGGGGTGCACACCAGCGACGCTGGATGGTTGAGGGATTGATGGACACGCTCGCAGCGCCGCTAGAGTGCCCTTCATACGTTTCTGCCCCTGTAGAGCATGTGTCACGTGCTTGCCTGCCATGTCGGGTGACGTGGCGGCGTGCACAATCGCGCGCGAACCCGCCTCGGCGCTCTGGCCCACAATGGGTCCCGCCAGTTTCTGCATCAACATGCCGAACCTTCACCTGCAGGCTTGCCTAACACTGCCGAAAGTGCCTGCCTCGCTCCAGTGGGCACATTCGCCGCCCACATACCAATGCCGTCAGCATCTCAACTATCGAACCCCAAACTGCCCCAAGCTGCGACACGCGCCAGCAAGGTGGACAAGTCTAACAGCAGGTCCATGGACTCTAGACTCTGCACCGCAGAAGCGCACCAGCAGGGTGGACAGCGGCTTGTCCCAGGAGGCCTCCATGCGATCGAAGATGCCGGACTTGGCGATGCCGGGGTGCGCCGCGTAGAACTCGATGCCGCTGCCCGCCAGGCGCTTCTGGAACTCCTGCAGCGGGTGCGCCAGCACGATGGTCAAAATGACAACAGAGTGCAAGGTTGAGACATCTGATGGCGAGCGTATGCTACACGTCTTGCAGCACTCGAGCCGTCAGATCTGCAAGCTCAAATGTGCGGATGTTGGCGAACGCCAGCCTCGATGCAAGTTGAACATACAGAGTCCATGATAATTCCACCTTCATGGCGAGGATGGCGTACAGCTTCGTCAGCCCGTACATGGCCACTGTGGACGACTTGCCGACGCCCCTGTGAGATGAGACGGGAAGCAACCTCTGGCTAGGCGCATGCTGTGAAAAGGGCCATCTCATCCTCTTGGCCATAAAATGTAGTGAAGGCTCAGCAATGGTGCAATGCAAACTTCAAAGCAGACTAGCACAGGCGAAAGAAACACTTGTCGCATTGTATCAGAAGGCAGTGCTAGATGAGGGTGCATGTGAACGCTTTGTTCCAACTGCGCACTCGAGGTTGTCGAAGTCAATGTCGCCTGTCTTGGACTCGCTGGGGCTGGTGGTGAAGACGACGCGCGCGCCGGGGCCGCTGGCCTTTAGGCTGTCCACCAGCAGCTGGGTGAGGTACTGCAGGTCAGCAAGATGCACTGTCGGACGTGTGTAAAAACTCGGTCAGCTCCTGCGGGACGATCATGCTGCCTGCGTGTGGTGCGCACGGCAGCTGGACACATGCGGATTGCGGCAAAATGGTGATGTGACCAAGCATAGCGAGAGAGGGGAGGAGTCGACGGGATTGTGGACTCACCCAGTGCGCAAAGTAGTTCACGCCAGTGAGGTACTGCACCACGCGGAGATCACATGTCAGCAAAGTTCAAGTCTTCAGGTTGTGGAGACCTGTTTCTGATGACAGGCGCACAGCCGCTCAGCAGCTTCAAGGTGCATGCAGGAGCACACCTTACCTTGTGGAGGTGGTTCGCAAAGGGCGAACACACATACCTAGCTGCTGATGATCACACAGCAGCCTGTCGGGTCCCACTGCTGATCAAGGGGATGAGAAGGGCGCACCTCAAAACCGTCCTCAGTGGGGTTGTCCGGCGGCGAGAAGTCGCCACCGTTGTTCAGCAGCACCGAAACATTTCCGCCACGCTTTTTCAGCTCCTCTGCGAACTTGTGCACCGACCTGTGGGCATCGACAGTACCAGTGACACACAGTATCGGTTAACCTGGCTGTGAGTGGCAGGACCCTGCAGACATGTGTTGGGCGCAATACCGCACGCATGTTCTACGATCCATGTCTGCCTCTGAATCACCACACAGTCTGCATGCTAACCGGAGCGATGCCAGTTCGATGTGCAGAGGCTCGGCCTTGCCGCCCTCACCGGCTGCATCCGCCTCCTGCTGGAGTGTGCGCCTGGCCCTGCGCCGCAAAGGCCAAAGTATGCTTGTCAGCTGATGTCAGAAGGTGCAGCGAACACCTTGAAGTGTGCTGCACTACCCGTGAATGCAGCCGCCCAGGTGCCGATGTCGACCATGGCATACATGAGGCAGGTCGCTGGCATTAGCTGCACATGCATGCGCTCAATTAGGATTGTGCCATAACCCTGCGTTCAAGCGTCACGGAACTGAATTCAGCTCAAGCAGACAGAAGGCGCACTCTTCGCCCTTCTCAGGGTTGCGGACCGCCAGGATGACGTTGGCACCAGCTTGAACCATTTTCAGACTTGCTTCGTAGCCAATGCCGGAGTTGGCACCCGTGACCTGCGCCGTCATTGACGAGTGTGTGTGAGGAATTGCCACGAAGCGCTGGGTGGAGATGATCATTCAGGCGCATCGCATTCACGTACACGCGCAAGCAGCGAGAGTATCCCCAACACAAGCTGGTACTTACCACTGCCGTGCGCCCGTGCATTGGTGCCGAGTCGCCTGCCTTCGCGGCCGCCTTGACCTTGCCGGCAACCTTCTGCACCGTCTCTGAGCTGGTGGCGTCCTGCACCCTGTTGGCGGCCTCCTCCACGGCGTCGGATGCCTTTGCCTGCAGTGGCATCATTGCATTGAAGTGATTAACTGCATGTGGCATTTGGCGACGAGGCCCACCGCAGCGTGCCACGACACAATGCAATTCCAAAGCCTCGCCACCATGAGAGCTCCCTATCTGATCTGCAGACTCACCATGATGCCCGTCATCCTCCTCCCGGCTTGGTGCTGCAGACGTGGCGCTGCACGAGTGATTGCCCGCTCCCGCTGCACAACGAACGGGGTGCAGAGGTGCTTGCCGGTGCTGAGCGACAGGCGGGTTGCGAAAGACATGATGAGGTTTCTGAAATAAACGTTGCTGAAACCGAACAACAAAGCAATGCCTTTGGACTAGCCTTTCATCAGGTTCATCGAGCCTTCCAGGCGAGATCCTTGTCAGGATCTGAGATCCTTGTCAGGATCTCAGATGCACAACTTGTGTGTGTTTGTGGGCCCTGCAAGGTAGAGAGTGCAAATCGTACAGACATGCTCACAATGATCAAATCCGTCAGCAGCCACTCGGTGATTGCCTCTGCATGCAATGCCGATTCTGCTGGTGAGAGAAGGCAATCCCTGTCATGAACAGCAGCATGCGATGAAATCGTTGATGCGCAATCATGTGATCCTCCTCTAATGTTACAGCAACTGCACTGGTGGACTGCAGCTGAAAGAATGCGTAATTAGCAGCGCAATTTGCATGGCATACCATCAAAAGCCGGTGCAGACAGACATCCACTGTATGAACCAAACAAATAGCTTGTCTTGACCCAAACTCTCATCTCAGGCAGTGCTCTCGACGATTGGCGGTAGTGATACACTATCCTGTCAGTCAGCTCAACGTCAGCTCAACGCTGCTGCCCGGACAACAGCGCACAAGCGAGGCGGCGTCTGTAGTTCCTGCGCCTTCGCAAAGTGCCGCGCAGGTATACCTCCTTGCTGCGCCATACCCATCAGACCCACTGCTGAGGCGAGTCGGAGTCGAAGCCGGCGACCTTCGTTTTCAGGATGCGGGCGGTCTCGTCGTGCAGACGGGCAGACTGCGCATCGTCATACGCGCGCTCGTTGGACGCAGCGCGCTCG
>JAABUM010002059.1_pt1 | contig 28142 bp, 23 predicted proteins | sample 5559161 | NCBI WGS metagenome assembly JAABUM01 (sample SAMN10711868, study PRJNA513369) | rock metagenome | isolation source: Antarctica rocks | place: Antarctica: Victoria Land, Siegfried Peak nord
CCATGTCACTCCGCTGACGCCCCTCCAAGAGCAGATCCTCTCCTTATTACGCTTGCCGGCGGACCTCTACGCGCGGTTGGGCACCACCGCTCCTCAACCGCTCCTCAATTTGCGCGAATGATAAGCAAGTAGACATGAAAAAGGAGGGCCATCACTGACCCTCCTGCCTCTGATAGGGACTGGTACACCCGATAGGGCTCGAACCTACAACCTCCAGATCCGCAATCTGGTGCTCTATCCAATTAAGCTACGGGTGCTCGCGAGGCGCGGCGGATCCGTGATCTCACCGCCGATGAATAGTATAGCCGGTCCGGCCTGTAATGTAAACCGGGGCGCCGCCGTTCCCGTTGTTCCGCCGTTAGGGAGCGTTGCCGATCTCAACTGGGTGGTTGCCGATGCCCATTAGCTAGGGCTCAGCGCCACGAAAGCAGCGGCTATCCGCTCACATGGCGTTACTGGCGTGTGGCGGCACGCCGTTGCCGCCACACACGCACGCCCAGGTAGATGTTCACGGCGCTCAGGGCCAGGAACAGCAGTGCGACGAGCAGCAGCCAGATGGACACAGTCTCCTGTTTGCCATGCACAATGCGTGGGTGGATCAGGTCGCCGATGATGAAGACGAGATAGTACACCGCATAGACCAGGCCAAAGCCGCCAAAGATCAGGTAGAACAGCGGAGGCATAGTGCGCCGTGGCGGCCGAGCTACTACCGGGGCGGAGGCAACCCGCGCTGGCTTCTCGGGGCGCTCTATGCGGGGTGGGCGAGGTCGAACTATCGTTTGCGCGTAGGCGCGGCGCTTCTTCTGGCGCGCGGTTAACTTCACTTCAGCGCCTCAACACCCTTGTGACCAGTGCGGCTGGTCAGGCGCTCGGCCTCCTTAACGCCCTCCTCCGAGGCAAACTCAAGGACGATACCGGCAACTTTAAGGGCCAGGGTGCGCGTGGCCGGGTTTGACACCTTGAAGCTGTCCATGATCAGCTCCGCTTCTTGCTTTGTGATGGCTAGGAGTTTGTGCTCGTCCATACCTGTTATCTCTTTTCTAGATCGTTCTAGCTCCCGATGAGCCAGCGCCCGTCTCTTGGCACATACTCTAGCGGTTCAACGGGTACTGCTATATAGCCAAGAAGTACTACCCAGCCGCCACCTCACGTCTGCTGCCAGGCGTCGGCCCCCTTGTCGGCCCATTCCTGGTCTTCGGCCACGCCCTGGGTGACCCTGCGCAGCAGCGAACGGCCCCGCGACAGCACGTTCTCCACCACCCCAGTGGTCGGCTCGGCGCCCAGGGGGATGTAGGTGCGCTCGTCGCTGTTTTGCAGGATCCAGCGCGAGATAATCGTGATCTGATCCACCTCTTCCTGGCCGATGGATGGTGGCGCCGCCGCCGCCGCGCGCAATCCCTCCAGGAAGGCCGTCAGCGTCGCGTCGGCGTCCTGCTGCTCCAGGCATAGAGTACACTGGCCGTGCAGGCGGCCATAGCGGATGCCCAGCACGTTCACGGCGCTGGCCTCGGTCGAGGGCAGCAGGATCAGCAGGTTGTGCCGCTCCACCGCGCCGTTCAGCAGATCCTGGGCGACCAGCACCCGTCGCGCTTCTTGATGCAGGTCACGCAGGCGCGCCGCCCGCTCGTAATCCTGGCGTTCGGCGGCCTCGTGCATCTGCTGGTAGACACGCCGAAGCATCTCGTCGTAGTTGCCACCCAGGAACTCCAGCGCTTCATCAATCGCTTTATGGTAGTCGGCGGGGGTTACTCCGCCATGGCAGGGACCCAGGCAGCGGCCCACCTGGTAGCGCATACACGGCGCGGCGGCGCAACGGCGTGGGGGACGCGCCCCCGCGCCGTCGGTGGCCGCCTTTTTGCGGCTGACCCCACTCTTTGGCGTTTTTGGTGGGGCCAGCGACCGGGTGCAGGTGCGCAGGGGGTACAGCTTATGCACCACGTCTATGGTGGTGCGCACCGCGCGCATGGAGCGGAAGGGCCCAAAGTAGCGGGCGCCGTCGGCAACGATCTCCCGGCAGGCGGTCACCCGGGGGTAGTCGCTGGCCACGTCCACCTTGAGGAACGGGTAGTGCGCATAGTAGCGCTGCTGCACGTTGAAGCGGGGCAGGTAGGATTTGATCAGCTTCGACTCCAGCAGCAGCGCCTCTAGTTCGGAGCCGACCACGATTGTCTCCAGCGTACGCACCGACTCCAGCAGCCCATCCATCTTGCGCGTGTAGCCCAGGGGCTGCGCGTAGTACGACGAGATGCGGTCGCGCAGCCGCTTGGCCTTTCCAACATAGATCACCTCGCCGGCGGCGTCCTTCATCAGGTAGACGCCCGGCTTCTGGGGCACGCTCTGGCGCAGCGTGGGGTCCAGCAGGGTGCGCCCCGTGCGCCGTTCGCCCCGCAGCGCGGCGGCGGGGGTGGCCCCTACGGCGCGGGTGGGTAACGCCGCGCGCACCAGGCCACCAAAGGCGACGGTGCCCTGCGCGCGGGCCAGGGCGCCCAGCGCCCAGAAGGCGCGCGCGGTCAGCAGGGCGTCGTCGAGGGCGCGGTGGCGGCGGCCCACGGGCAGGCCCAGCGCGGCGCACAGGCGATCCAGGCTGGGCTTGCCCAGGCTGGGTAGCAGCCGCACGGCCAGGCGGCCCGTGTCAATGGGCGTGTTTGTCACGGTGACGCCCAGATCCAGGCGATCCAGCTCACCGTGCAGGAAGCCCAGATCAAAGGCGATATTGTGCCCCACCAGGGGGTCGCCGCCCAGGAACTCCAGGAAGCCGGGCAGCACCTCGGCGATCTCCGGCGCGTCGGCCAGCATATCGGGGGTAATGCCGGTGTACCCCACGATAAAGCTGCTCAGCCGCCGGTGGGGGTTGACCAGCGCCTCAAATGTGTCTATCACCTCAGCGCCGCGGCAGCGCACGGCGGCCAGCTCGATCACGCGGTGCATGCGCGGGCCAAGGCCGGTGGTCTCCAGGTCAATGACCACGTACTCCGTGGCCTCCCAGCCAGCTTGGGGGCGCTGCCATGTCGTGAGCGCCCACAGGCCATCGGCGGCCTGGGAGAAGGTGGCGGGGTCGGCCAGCACGCGGGCCAGTTGGCCGCGCCAGAACTCCACATTGCGCCGGGGGGTCAGGCCAAAGCAGTGCGCCACCAGCACGTCGGCCGAGAGGGGGTGGCCACACTCGGTCAGCAGATCGTAGGCCCGCGCAGCTAGCGTGCCCCGGCCAGAGGCCGCGCCGCCTTCGGCTACCGCGATTACCCCGTCACCCTGTTCAGACATCGTCCCCGCTCAGGCTGTCCCATCGTCCCGCGTATTTCCCGTGAGCGCGCCGCCCTGTCGTCGCCCAGTGGGTTAGCCTGCATCGGCCTGTCCATCTCTGGCCAACCGTGACCTTTGGAGCAGGGCGACTGCACCCTACAGCATAGCAGATCGGTCGTCCTTCCCCCGTAGGCCTGCCGGCCGTGCCCCATAGCAGCCATGGTGATCCCAGACGATCGGAAACGTCCGCGGGGCCAGCCACTGCGCTCAGGGGGTCAGGTAGTAGGGCTGGATGGGGCTCAGGAAGACGATGTTGATGATTGTGATGCACGATAGCACGATGGCTCCGCCGGCCAGCAGGCTGAAGGCGGGGGTGCGGTAGCGGGCAAAGCCCAGGATGACCAGGATGAACAATCCGCCAAAGACCCGGGCAGCCGACGTATAGGCTATCCAGATGCCCGCCGCGCCGAACAGCGCGGCTACCCCATGCGCTAGCATACCGCCGACGACTACGTCGGGTCGCCGCCGCACCTGCAGCCCGGCCACAATCAACGCCGCTACTGTCAGCAGCGCCACGGCCAGGATGCTGCCCTGGTGGACCAGCGCATTGCGTGGGGAGGCATGGCGCGCCGCGCTGATCACAGCGGCGATGCCGGCCAGTGGCGCGCTAAAGTTGCTCCTCGACCCGGCGGCGCCACTGCCGCCCAGGGTAACGGTGAGCATTACCTGCCAGGCCAGGTACGGCACGACCGACGCGGCCAGCACAACGGCGCGGGCCGCGCGGCGGCCGATCATCTGGGCGGCTAGGGCTGGCAGCAGGAAGAGGATCGCCGCTTCACGGGTTAGCAGGGCCGCCGCGAAGAGGAGTGCCGACCAGGCGATGCGCCCGCGCAGGTAGAGCAGGAGGGCGCCTAATGAGAGCGCCAGCATCAAGGGCTCGGTCAGGTCGAAGCGCACACCCAGGAGCAGGCCAGGACTGAGCGCGCAGGCCAGCGCCCACCAGACGCTGGTCCCACGGCCATAGTAGGCGATCAGCAGGGCCGAGAGCACGCCAACGAGCATGGCCGCGATGATATTGACGCCGACCATCGCGGCGGGCCGCGGGGAGTGCTGCCCCCATGATGCGGCCCACACGGCAAGAGGGTAGCCGATGCGCTGGTAGCGGAAGGCGTCGCGGAACCTGCGGCGCTGAAGGAACGGGTCGTCGGCCACGTAATAATAGGCTTGCCCATCATACCCATCGCTATGCCGGAAGATCACCACACGATGCCCCAGGCCTCCTGGCTGGGTCTCCCCTGCTCGATCACCCACGGCGATCAGTGCGCTCAGGTTGGCCCCATAGGGACGGATACTAACCAAGGTGAGGGCACAATAGGCTAACCCAACAACAAGCGCAACCAGCGCCAGGGTTCGGCGGGATAGCGGGCTCGGCCTAGCGGCACCCACCGGGTTGCTTGGCGCCCTCACTAGCCCTCCTCATCTTTAGCTCTCCCCGCGTGTACAGGAGCGCGGCGACGCTGGCCGCCACCACCACACTATACGGCCTGGGATTGGATCGCCTCAAGCCGATGATATGCGCGAGTACTCGTGGTCACCAGGGCGCCGGGGCGCAGCCACGCCCGATATGCGGGCCAGGGCTGGAGGCGCCCTGCGCCGTATTATCCGGCCTGACGGGTGGTGGTGGGCAGCCCGGCTTGCTGGGCCAGGCCCTGCGTTGCCTCCTCGGTGGTCAGGACCCTGCCCGCATAGGAGGCCGCCGCCTCCGAGCACAGGAAAGCGATCAGTGCGGCGGGCGCCCTGGCTCGACAAGCAGATTGCGCGCTTTGTAGCGCTCGAACATGGCCTGCAGGGCAGCACCGTTGCCAGACACTCCGGCGGCGCGGGCCTCCTCTTGCAGGCGGGTGTCCACCAGGCCAGGGTAGAGCGCGGTCACGCCGATGCCACGCGGCTTGCCCTCGGCGGCCAGGATGCGCGTAAAGTGGTCCAGCGCCGCCTTGGCCACGGCCACGGGACCAAAGCGGGGCAGGGCGTTGGTGGCGGCGACCGACGACACGTTGACGATGCGCCCCCAGCCCGTCTCGGCCATATCGGGCAACGCCGCCCGCGCGCAGAGAAAGGCCCCCGTCAGGTTCACGTCCAGCACCCGCCGCCACAAGGCGGGTTCCAGTTCGGCCACCGGTTGGTGCCCGCCACCCATGCCCGCGTTGTTCACCAGGATGGCGATAGGGCCGCACTCCGCGCGGATGGTGGCGAAGGCGCGTTCGACCGCCGCATCGTCGGCCACATCGACGCTGACCGGCAGCGCCTCTCCACCCTGCCGGATGATCTGCTCAGCCGTCTCCTCGATCTCGGCGGCGGTGCGGGCCAGCACCGCCACCGTGGCCCCCTGCCGGGCCAGCAACAGCGCCGTGGCCCGCCCAATGCCCCGCCCGCCTCCGGTAACCACGGCTACCCGTCCCTGATGTTCCATCGCCACGCTCCGTTCTAGGGCGCTGTGCCCTCTTAAGCTACCAGCATTCGTGGTGATAGGGCACGCAGTGGCGGGGCTACTGGCGTGTCAGGCCGCACTCGGTGGTCAAGCAGAGTACGGTCGCCGGTTCCACAACGGGGCCGCCGTGGCTAGGATCCTAGTTTGTCGGCCGGCCAGCGGGCTCGGAGAACGGCGCGCCCGGGTCAGTGGAAGAGAGGGCGCCGGTGGACAGCGCGGGGGGCGGCGTGCGCGGGATGGTCGCGTTCGGTCGGCCGAGCAGATGGCCCTGCACGCCCCCGATGGCTTCCTGGGCGGCGCCAGCCGGGCGTCCTGACCCGCGCACGAACTCCAGCATCTCGGCGGTCTCGATGCCTTCGGCGATAACGTAGGTGTTGGCCCGCGTCGCGTGGGCTAGCAGGGCGGCTAGCGTGGCCCGGGCTGAGATGTCGCTGATGGCGCGGGCGACCAGCGCGCGATTAATCTTGACGAAATCGGCGGGCATGTGGCTGAGCAGTTCCTGGCTGGTGGGTGTTCCGCCCGCGGCGTCCACGGCCAGGCGGAAGCCCAGACCGCGCAGGCGCAGGGCCTCGCGGACCACGGCGGCGGACCGTCCGGCGGCCAGTTCGGTGACCTCCAGCACGACATACTGGGGGCGGAGGCCGACGGCCTCGACGTCACGCGTCAGCGCCGCGCCGGTCAGGGCGGTGTGTTCCAGCGTGGCCGGGGCCACATTGAGAAAGAGCAGCGTCTCCGGTGGTAAGCTGGCCGCATGGCTAAGGACGGTCTGGCGGCACAGTGTATCCAGATCGTGGGCCCGGCCGATCCTGGCGGCCAGCTCAAAGGCCTCGCGTGGTCCGCTGAGGCCATAAACCTCGGCGGGACGGCTAAGCGCCTCAACGCCCAGCAGTGCGCCGCGGGCCAGGTCCCAGATCGGCTGGAAGACCACATCCATGCGGCCTTCGGCCAGCAGACGGCGCAGGGCCTCCACCTTGGCTGGAGCAGTCAGGATGCTGCTCTCGCGCAGCTCTGTAAAGGTGACCACCATGTTGCGCCCGCGCCGCTTGGCCTCGTAGAGGGCCGCGTCGGCTTCTTCGCGCCGGTTATCCAGGTCGGTCTCAGCGGTCAGCATACCGGTGACGCCGATACTCAGCGTGGCCCCTCCCAGCAGGCGTTGGGCCTCCTGACGCAGGTTCTCCACCACCCGGACCGCCTCATCCTCCGTCGTGGCGGGCAGGAGCAGGGCGAATTCGTCGCCACCGATGCGGAAGGCGCGGTCCTCGGCGCGGCTGCCGCGCAGCACGCGGCCCAGCGTGGTTAGCACGCGGTCGCCCTGGCTGTGGCCCTGGGTGTCGTTGACCTCCTTGAACTCGTCCACATCAATCAAGGCCAGGGCCAGGGGCTCACCGTGGCGCCTGGCTCGCGACGCTTCGCGGTAGAAGTCTTCATGGAAGGCGCGGTGATTGCCCAGCCCGGTCAAGTGGTCGGTCAGAGCGGTCTGCTCGACGCGGGCATGCTCAATGCGCTCCCGCTCGTGCAGCCGGGCGTTTTCGATGGCCGTGCCCACCTGGTGGGCCAGCGCCCGCAGTGGGCCGGCGTCCTCGGCGGTGATCGGCCGCCCGGTGACCAGGTTATCTACCGAGATAATGCCGGTGACTCGATCATCAGAGCGCAGCCCTACTTGCAGGAGCTGCTGGGGCGTCCCGTCGAGCAGGTAGCGCATCTCCGCCGGATATACTGCGTAGGCGTCGGCGGTGTAGTAGAACTCGGCACCGGCGGCCAGAGCGGCCACGTTGGGCAGCATCCAGATGGGGCTCTGGAGGCCGGGGCTGATCCTTTGTTCGGTGATGCGCGTCTTCTGGCCAGCGGCGTCGGTGCCCAGGAACTCGATGAAGGTGCCCGCCTCGGGATCCAGCAGGTCAATACCCACGCGATCATAGCCTAGCCCCGTGCGGATGCCGTCGTAGACCGCGTCGAGCACGGCGTCTAGAGACCGGGCGGCGTTGACTTGCCGGCTGACCTCACGTAGCCACTCCAGCTCAGCCACCCGGCGGGCCAACTGGGCGCCCTGCGCCTCGTGCGCCGTCCACAACCGGGCCCGATTGATGGCCAGGGCGGCCTGCGCGGCGAAGGCTACCAGCGGCGCCGCGTCGCGCTCGGTGATCGGCCGTCCACTGATCAGATTGTCCACGGAGAGGTAGCCAATCAAGGCCACATCATCGCGCAAGGCCACGGAGAGCTGTTCACGCATGCGCCCGTCCAGAGACGAGCGCAGGTGGGGCGGCGTAATCGCCCAGCGGTCGGGGCAGTAGTAGTGTGGCCCTGTAAGAGATGGTGCAGGTCAGGTGACTCGACGGAGAGGGTCGTATCATCAACCGATGGTTGAGGCGGCTGTAGGCCACACGGGCGGCCCGCGTCGTCGGTGCCGCGCACCTCCGTCTCGACCAGCATGCCGTCCTCACGGCGGGTGACCATGAAGATGCCCACGCGATCGTAGCCTAACCCCTGGCACACGCAGGCGTAGATTGTATCCAGCACGGCGTCCAGCCCAGAGGCGCTAGCCAGAGCCGCGGCAGCCTCCTGAAGCCAGGTCAACTGCTCGACGCGCTGGCGCAGGTCCGCGTTCAGGGTGGTGATGTGGCGCTCCCGGCTCTCCAGGAAGGCCACATTCTCCAGCGCGGAGGCCAGGGCATTGGCAAAGGCCACCAGCGGCGGCGCGTCCTCCGGGGTGACCGGCCGCCCACTGGTCAAGTTGTCCACGGCGATATAGCCGACGACGGCCTCGGCGCTACGCAGCGCCACGCGCAGGCTGGGGCCGGGGCGGCCATCCAGGCGATCAAGCGCCTCGGGGGATGTGTCGCGCGAGGCGTCCTCCATGTAGATGAAACCCGGCCCATCAGCCTGCATGCGTGGATCGGCTAGCAGGCGCGCAAAATGGCCTCCGTCACCTAGCGGGGTAACCCGATCCGGCGGATAGAACTTCTGGCCATGGGCGTCGGTGCCGATATGTTCAACCAGGGTGCCCTGCGCGGAGTGGACCAGCAGTAGGCCTACCCGATCATAGCCAAGTCCGGTTCTGATGGCGTCATAGGCCAGGTCGAGCAGTGTGTCCACGGCGCGGCAGCCCACCATACGGTTGGTCGTGTCTAGCAGCCAGGCCATGCCGTGCGCCGCACGCTGCCGTTCCTGCCCCACCATCACTCCTCACTACCCCCATCATCCCAGGCGACGCCTGCCCTTGACTGTTGCGCCCGCGCCCACGGGAGTAAGGCTACCCGCCGCTTTTAGGATACCCTAGGCAGCAGTAGCGCGGAGGCCAAGGCGAGCCAGTGCCAACTCATGGCTGCCGCGCTGAGGTTGCCGCGCACACACCTGGCCAGGGCAGCCCAGCGACCCAGCGCAGGCCAGCTAGATCCAGGGACGACTGCCTGCCCCTCTCCTAATACTTATCGGCGGAACATAGCGGGTAGGATAGGGCAGATGGACGCCAGGGCCCGGCCAGGGACGGACGCTACGTCTGGGCGGCAGCCACGCCGAAGACATCGCGGATGGCCTCCAGGTAGGCCATGCCGTGCAGTGTGTCGGGTTCCAGGTAGCTGCCCTCGGTCCACTCGTTCCAGGCGTTGACCGTCAGGATAGGCGGCGTGGTCAGGCCGCGGTCCAGGAAGTCGCGGGCGGCGAGCAGGGCGGCGCGAAAGGCGGCGGGCGTGTTGTCGGCCAGGGTGGCCATGAAGGGGTAGCCCAGGTTCTCGTAGACGTCCGACTGCACGGTGCGCGGACTAGAGTCCCAGCCCATGGTCACGTTGGGGTAGTAGGGCACGGTGTACCGGGCGGTGAAGGCCAGCCAATCAGCTTGCGCGGCGCGGGCATAGTCAGCATAGGGTACGCTGGGAAATCCGCCCAACGGCGTGTGGTGGATCCACACGTAGGAGGTCACGCTGTCGAAACCCAGCGCGTCGAGCAGCTCGTTAGGGTCGCGTAGCGTGCGTTCGCCGGGCAGGATGCCGATGTTCCACACCACGGCGTTGAGGTGCGGGTTGGGGTAGCCAGCAGCCATGGTCCGGCGGCGGAAGCCGTCCAGGGCAGCGCGGGTGTTGGGCACGCCACTCAGGCCCTCGATCAGGCGCATCAACTCATAGAATGAGAAATAGGGCCGGCCCTGGATGGTCCAATACGAGGGGTGGCCGAAGTAGCGCGTGATGCAGTGGTTGGTCGCCGCCTCGAAGGCAGCTGCCGTGACCGCCCCTCTGGCCAGCACGGTGGGCGTCATGCCGCGTTTGTAGGGGTGGATGTTGATCCAGTCGTGGTTGGCCCAGTGGATGGCGAACTTGAGCCTGTCGTTGTTGCGCGCTTTGAGGAAGCCCTCCTCCAGGGCGCGATTGAGGTAGGGGCCGTCCTCGTACCAGTACCAGTCGTACAGCCAGGCGGTCAGGCCGTGGTCGGCGGCGGCGGCGATTTGCCGCTCGGCTACCTCGGGCCGCGCCTCGTTCAGGTAGCCCCACGCCGGCGTTTTGGGCTGCTGATGACCGGGGAAGCGCGGCTCGGCGCGTTTGACCAGCTCCCACTCGGTCCAGCCCGCGCCGTGCCAGGCCTCGTTGCGCGGATCAACGTGGTAGTTGGGAAAGTAGTACGCCGCGACCTGATAGCCGCCCACTCTTCAGCCTCCTTCTCTATCTTCTCTATGCTCATCCGGCGCCGGCGCCCGATCGGCCGGCCCACGCCACTGGTTGGCTGAAAGGCGGGGGCGCGGATCACCTCCATGGCCGAGATTTTCATGGTCAACTCCCCCAACTGTCTCCGGGTCGCCTTCCGTGGCCCGCGCGGCGCGGCCAGGCTACAACGTCAAGCCAGACGAGATCATAGTACTCCTTACGCTGAGCGTTGAGCGCTCCCATCAATGGCGCCCGCTAGGGGCCGAGGTGGGTCGTGGCGGGTGCTATGACCAGGCTAGTGGTCTGTCAATTGTCATGTGATACGTTGATGGCCTCAGGCAGAGTCTTCGGGCAACGTGTCAAAAAGGGCTTGACGAACCACTAGCGGTGGCCGATCACCCCCTTTCCCGGCGGCCATGGACCCACCGTGCGCCTCGCGGCCCCCAAACGTGGTGGGTAGCACAATGCCGTGGGGCGCGGGGGCGGGCCTACCGCCAGGAACCGTGCGCCGTCGTGTCCTGGGTCACGGTGCTCTGGCCGGAAAAGCTGACAACCTGACGCTACCAGCGCGGTGTAATGCTTGAGAGCATGACGCCGCCCGTACTGGCCAGAGCGGGGCGGCACCGCAGCGCCCCGTGGGGCGCTGCGGTGCCGCCGGTGAGCAGGGGAAGGAGAAAAATCGCGCATGGCTGACCAGATGAGCGTCCTTGGCGCGTTCTATACCGGGTGGGAGACCTATCAAGGCTATCTTGAGGCGGCGGTGTCCCCGCTCTCAGAGGCGCAGCTAGCCCTCAGCGCGGGGCCTGGCGTGCGGCCCGTGGGCAGTCTGGTCGCCCATATCGTGGGGGCGCGCGCCCGCTGGCTGCACGACGCTATCGGCGAGGGTGGGCCTGAGCTGGCCACGCTGACGGCGTGGGGCGGCCCCGCCGACCCACCGCATTCGGCCACTGAACTGGTCGCCGGGCTGCGCACGACCTGGCAGGCGCCGCGGGATGCCCTGAACCGCTGGTCTCCGGCGGAGATGGGCCAGCCGTTCCAGCGTGAGCGGCACGGCGAGACGCGCACCCTGACCCGCCAGTGGATCATCTGGCACCTCATCGAGCACGATCTGCACCACGGCGGTGAGGTGTCCTACGCGCTGAGTAGCCATGGCCTGCCTGGCCTTGATGTGTAGCAAGGCGCCCTGGGCAAGACCAGACGTAAGCTGACGCCGGGGAGGTGTCTCCACGGGAAGGTCGAGGTGACGGGTATGGCGGTGTGGCAGAAACGAACCATAGGGGCTATCATGGCGCTGCTGGTGACGCTACTGGGGAGTGGCGCTGTCGCGGGCCTGTGGTTCATGTCTGATAGCTCAGGCCCCGCGCCTTTGCCCAGTGTGCCTGCCGGCCCGAGCATCCCGGTGGGCCATAGGCCGTCGGCGATTGCTCTGGACGAGCACACGCGGCACGCCTTTATCACAAACAGCGCCGACAACACGGTGAGTATGCTCGACATAGATCGCCTGATCTCTGTACGCAGCGTCACGGTCGGCACGGATCCCATGGCCGTAGCCGTGGATCAGCGCATCCATCGCGCGTTGGTGCTCAACCGCTTCAGCAACACGATCAGCATTCTCGATACAGAGAGTGGTACGGTGGTCCGCACGGCGGCTGTCGGGGTGCTGCCCGATCTCCTTGCGCTAGATCGCACCCAGCATCATGCATTCGTCGCCTTCAGCACTGCTGACCGACGTGGCGTCACCGCGCTCAATGTGGTGACCGGTCATGTTTTGTGGACAGCGCACGTGCCCTATGAGCCAAGTGCCCTCAGCGTGGACGAACAGAGCGGCCATCTCTTCGTGGTCACCCGGCAAAGCGGTCTGTTGATTGTACTTGACACGCGCACGGGCCGGCAGGCGCGCGCCACGATGCTGGGCACGGGGACAACGGTCCTCACGTTTGCTGCCCGACGCGGTGACCTGTTTGGGGTGGATCCTAGCTCCAGCCAGGTGGCTGTGCTGCACACCCGGGCCAGGTGGGCTCAGACGACCATGCCTGTGGGTGTGCGACCGATTGCCGCTGTTGTGGATGAGCAGACAGGCCATCTGTTCGTGGTAAACTCCTTCCACGGCACGGTGAGTATGAGTGATCAGGTCAGCGGCGCCCAGCTCCACACGGCTGTTGTGGGGACGCAGCCCAGTGCTCTGGTGTTGGATGCGCCGGCGTGCCGCGTGATCGCGCTCAGCCTGGGTGGCCAGAGCATTAGCAGTGTAGATGCGGAGACCGGACGTGTGCTGCGTACAATGACTGTCGAGTTCCAGCCCGCCGATATGGCGGTGGACACGCGGACAGGGCGCGTCTTTGTGGTCCATGAGCGGGCAGCCGTGCGGGCACCTCCGCGTCACGAGAGCCCCCAGGAACGCTTGATCAGCGCTGTTGGCTGTGTGGCGCCGCACCCATGGCAAGCCAAATGCCTGTTCCAGCGTGTTCACGCGGCCCCACTTGTCCCGACCACCGATCTGGTCAGCGTGCCAGTACTTGACCATCAGCCCTTAATCATGGTGTAGCAACTACTATGAGCACAGATACAACAGGCCACACGGTTCGACGCTTCAAGGAGCGTCCAGAGCTATTGGGCACGGAGAGGGATAGGTGAGGCGCGTCGCCATGGGCCTGCTACGCAGCGGAGCGGTGCTGACTTTGGTGAGCACCGTGTTGCCGTGGATCACTACGTCAGATGGGTTCGGCCAACAAGCGTCGGGGTTGGATGTTGCTGCTGGCGCGCTTCTTCTGTGGCATCAGCCTGAGATCTACCTGATCCTGCCGTGCAGCCTCGTGGTTCTGCTGCTTGCTGGCGCTTGTACACGGCCGGCGGTTCGCTGGCTCCTGGCTCCGGTCCTATTGCTCGCGACATGGATATGCGGGACCTTCTTGACTCGGCCGGTGCCCTTTGGTGACAGTACACCCCAGCCGCTCCTGTGGGGCTTCGACATGTATCATCCAGGCTATGGCAGTTTGGTCTGCCTGGTGGGGTGCGTGTGTATGGGAGTCGGATTGGCGCAGGCTGCGCTGGCGGACCCTCAGCCTCTCAGCAGTGACGCTGAGGGCTAGATCTACTGAGCCGCGCGTGGAGCAGCCTGCCGATGCCGTGCAGCGGCTCTTCTTTGCCGTGCTGCTGCCCCCGGAACTGCGCGCCACCGTGGCCGCGGCGGGCCAGCCCCTCCGGGAGGAGGTGGGGTTGCGCTGGACGCGCCCCGAGGCGCTACACCTGACGGTGCGCTTTCTGGGGGCCTGTGGGCCGGAGCGGGCAGCAGCGGCCCAGGTTGTTGGGGCGGAGGTGGCCGCTGGCGTTGGCCCGTTTGAGGTGGCTCTGGGCGGGTTGGGCGTGTTCCCCACGCTAGCGCGGCCCACGGTGGTATGGGTTGGTGTGGTCGGTGGCGCACGTGAGCTGACTACGCTGCACACGCGGCTTGCCACACTGGATGAAGAGGCCGGTAGCACGCGCTTTGCCGCCCACCTCACGGTGGGGCGGGTCCAGCAGAGGGCCAGCCCGAGCGCCCGCGCGGCGATTGGCTGGGCCGTGGCCGGGGCGCCCTACCGGGTGTATGGCCGCTTTGTGGCCACGCATCTTGCACTGATGCGCAGCGAACTGGGCAATGCTGGCCCCCGCTACACACCTGTGGCGTCGTTCACGCTGAGCGGGCCGCCATCCGTCGGCCTACATGAGGGTCGGCCCGGATAACCACGTGGTTTGGCCTGCCTGAAGGAAGGGTCAGACCTCAGCACACAGGTACGGCAGGCACCGTTGAGCAGGGGTGGATCACCCGCGCCTTGGGCCAGGCCGTCCGCGGCAACGCGCACACCACGCCCAGCGCGGTGGTTATAGTGGCGGGGCAGCGCGGGCACGACATCAGCCTTCTCCTCTCGTTTCAGGAGAAGGATACCCTTGTGCTGGCCGCTTGATTCATCCGGCCCTAGTGGTTCGTCAAGCCCTTTTTGACACATGGCCTGAAGCCTCTGCCTGAGGCCATCAACGTCTCAGATAACAATTGACAGACCACTAGAGCTTATCACAGCGGGTGTGAAGATAGCGGATCACGATTGGCAACCACGTCACACCGACAGTCACGGGGTGACGTGTAAGCAGGTGCTCTCGGTGGGCAGGATCTCCCGCCACCTGGAGATGAGCGTGCGGTAGGCTGCTCCCACGGGACGGATGTGGCGGTCCAGGTCATACAATCCCAGCGCGTTGACCCGGCCAGCATCCTCGCGCAGAGCGGTATCCCAGTCCAGCTGATCGGTCAGACTGTACCACGTGAAACCGACAATGGGCACGCCATCCTGCTTGAGGCGGTGCATCTGCGCCCACTCTTTCTTCAACCACTCCACTGCTCCCGGCTCCGCGCCGTTAGTCTCGGTATGCATGACCGGCAGGCGATAGCGTGCGAAGTAGTGGTGGGTGATCACGTAGTAGCCAAAGATTTCGCCCGCGGCCGAGGTGCTGCCGTCACGATGCACCATGTGCTCGTTAGTCACATAGTAGTCGTTGCCCATGATGCAGTGGGCCTTGACGTGGTTGTCGTGGAACCAGTGGTACTCCTCCCTTTTCATGCCGTTGTCCAGGAGGTATTCATACATGGCCACACCGATGGGGTGGCCATAGGTGAGGTCCAGCGAGAGATAGCGTCTCTCGTTCAACGTGGTGGCTAGGTCCAAGCAGTCGGGCTCCTCAGCATGGTAATACTCGGATGACTCGCTCTGGATAAAGAGGGCTCTCCGCTGCTCGGTCAAGATGGCCCGCATGGCCAGCATATTCGCCTGACAGCAGTGCTTCAGGGCCGTGACAAAGGCGCGGTCATCGTGCAGCCGCTCGTTCCACCAGCCATACTGGGCTGAAAAGGTGGCCGTAACATAGATCTCATTGACCGGCGTATAGAAACGCACCCACGGGAAGCGCTGGGCAAAGGTCCGCGCATACTCAGCAAACAGTGGTGGCCACTCGGGGTTTTGAAAGCTGCCGATCCAGTCGGGCACGCCAAAGTGGCACAGGTCGACGATGGGCGTGATGCCCAGCGTGCGCAGGGCGTTCATCGTCTCATCGGCAAAACTCCAATCGTACCTGCCGGGACCCAGATGCGTGCGGTAGTAGGGCGGTCCGTAGCGCAGATAGCCGATGCCCAGGCTCGCGACCAGCTCAAAATCCTCGCGCCAGCGGCCGTAATGGCCGCACTTCTCCATCTCGTCGACCCGGGTGCTACGGCCGTCAGGCAGGGCGATCGTGGGGTAGCTGTTCTCGATACCCGTAGCGAACATGAACGTAGTCATAGGCACTTTCCTGCTACAACAAAACCCAAGACGCCAAGGACGATGATCCCCACTGCCCTCCGGCCATCTGTGGTTGACGCTAGCGCAGCACTGCATACGCCGTGGGCGCGCACCTTCCCGTCCCTTCAGCCCGGTCTTTCAGAGGATGTCCAGGCGGCCACCATCCACAACAAGGGTCGTTCCATTGATAAAGCGCGCCTCGTCCGAGGCCAGGAAGAGGATGGCCGCGGCCAGATCCTCGGGCTTGCCCACCGCACCCTTGACCTTCTCCTGTCCACTCTTGACCAGCGGGTTCGACCACAGCATGGGCGTATCAATGGCGCCAGGGGCCACGCAATTGACTCGCACCTTGGAGGTGGCGACCTCACGGCTCAGCCCACGGGTGAATGCCTCAAGGCCGCCCTTGGAGCTGGCATAGGGCACCACGTTAGCCTCCGTCTCATGGGCATGTACAGAGCTCACATTGACGATCGCTCCCCCCTGCATATGCGGCAGGCAGCACTTACAGAACAGGAAGACAGAGCGCAGGTTGACGGCGAGCACCCTGTCCCAGTCGTCTTCCGTCAGATCAATGATCGGCGTGAAGGTCATCATCGCCGCGTCGTTCCCCAGTACATCTATCTTCCCCCACGTGGACACCGCCTGTTCCACCGCCGCCTGTACCTGTTGGGCATTGGAGACATCGGCCTGGGCAAAGATGGCCTGGCCACCCGTCGCTGTAATCGCCTGGACCGCCTCCTCGCCATGTTCGCGTTGGAGGTCAACCACCACCACCTTGCCACCCTCGGCCGCGAACCGTGTGGCAGTGGCGCGCCCAATCCCTGAGCCGCCTCCCGTGACGAGACCCACCTTATCCGTGAAGCGCATTGTTTCCCTCTTCCTCTGGCGCTACAACACCACCGTCGTCCCTCCGCCTGCTCCTCCCGGCGCTTATGCTCGTGCCACCGATGGATGACCGTGCGAGCGCCTCGCGCCGCCTAGATGGGCCGGCGCTAGCATCCCCTTCCTGCTCCAGATGAGAGACGTAGCCATGGCACACAGCGAACCTTGCCACCTCGCTGCGTGTGAGGGAGACATGCTCAGCTTGGTCGCTCAGCCAGACCGCCGCGGCGGGGGCCACCACATCAGACCCAAGGAAGCCGTTGGCGCCGCGGACAATTGAGAGATAGGTGTGCGACTCTGAATCGAGCACGACGCCTCGCACCGGCATCGTCACACCGCCTCTCGGCCGCGCTTACAGACCTGCATGGATGAGCTGCATTGTCACGACCTCCCACAGTAAATAGCATGTCGTCCGTAGGTGGCAGACCCAGGAGGCGAATGCCAGCCACCACACCCGGTTGGGATCTGCTGACACGCCTTACGGAACTGGTGTATTGAGAGCTTTTTGGGCAAGAATCGTGCCGAATACGCACGCTGGGGGATTCTGTCGCGCCGTGATGAGGTCGGGCGTTGCCAGTTAAAAATGAGGAGGTGAGGCAGCACGGAATAAAGCCGGTTTCACGCATGGCGATAGCATCCCCCTACCCGCGCAGAGCTACGGGGTGGCCCATCGTGAGCTGATGCGAGAGCGTGGAGTATCGCCAGAGTACGCACCTGAACAACCATGCGGAGAACTCACACCAGCCAACAGGGCAGAAGGAGCGGGCGATGCAGTGCTTTAAGTCACTGGGATCCGCGAGAATCGTGACCATCGCTACCTGGCCTCGCTGCTAACCACGTTCGTGCCAGCCTGGCAGGCCTCGCGCATCTACCCGGCGGAGGCGCTGCGCTACGAGTAGGCCGGCATGGCGCCAGTCCTGCTGATCGGGTGACCAGGGGCCGACGAAGGAGCGAGGGGGAGGAGCGACGATGCTGCACACGGAGGTTTGCGCTCTGCTGGGTATTGAACATCCCATCATCAGCGCGCCCATGGCGGGCACGGCGGGGGCCGAGTTGGCCGCCGCCGTGTCGGCGGCCGGTGGGTTTGGCATGATTGGCGGCTCGGCGGGCGACGCGGACTGGCTGCGCGGGCAGATCCGGGCGGTGCGCGAACGCACCCAGAACCCCTTTGGGGTAGGTTTTATCTCGTCGGCCCCCGGTCTGGACCAGTTAGTGGCCGTAGCCCTGGAGGAGCGGGTGGCCGCGATCAGCCACTCGTTTGCCGACCCCACCCCGTATATCGCCGCGGCCCACGCGGCAGGGGTGCGCGTTTTAGTCCAGGTGCAGACGGTGGCCCAGGCCATGGTGGCAGCCAGGGCGGGGGCCGACATCGTGGCCGCGCAGGGCACCGAGGCGGGCGGGCACACCGGCCACACGGGCATCATGGCCCTGCTGCCCGCCGTGGTGGACGCCGTGGGGGGTGTGCCCGTACTGGCCGCCGGGGGTATCGCCGATGGCCGTGGGTTGGCCGCCGCGCTGATGCTGGGTGCCCAGGGGGCCTGGATAGGCACGCGCTTTGTGGCCAGCCGCGAGGCGTTGGGCGACGCGCGGCTCAAGGAGCGCGTGGTCGCCGCGTCGGCGGATGACACGATCCTGAGCAAGGTGTACGATCTGGTGGGCCAGGCGCCCTTCCCGCGTGAGGTAGGCCACCGCCTGCTGCGCAACGAGTTTTTGACCACCTGGACGGGTCGCGATGAGGAGGTGATCGCCCGCCGCGACGAGTTGCGGCGCCAGATCGCCGACGCCGAGCAGGCCGGCGATCAGCGGGTCACTGGCGTGGGGGCGGGGGTGGCCGCCGGATTGGTTCACTCCGTTGAGCCGGCCGGGGAGATCGTGCGGCGTATCGTGGCCGAGGCCGAGAGCATCCTGCGGCGGCGCTCGCGGCAGGTTCTGGGCGAGCAGCCGTGGGGAAACGGTGAGGGAGACGCGTGATGAGCGTGGACTATACGGCGACTCTGGCGTATATAGAAGGCTATTGGACACGTGTGGTGCGGCGTACCGCCCGCCAGAGCGGCACGCTGATGGCGCTGCCCCACCCCTATGTCGTGCCCAGCGACGGGGCGATGTTCCAGGAGATGTATTACTGGGACAGCTATTTCATGGCTCTTGGCCTTGTGGGCGGCCAGCACGAGGGGCTGATCGTAGATATGGCCGAGAACATGGCCTACCTGCTGCGCCGCTTCGGCGTGATCCCCAACGCCAGCCGCTACTACTTTCTCTCGCGCAGCCAGCCACCGTTCTTCACGGCGATGGTCTGGCTGGCCCACCGGGTCAAAAAAGGCCGCGGCGACGCCGACGCCGACACCTTCCTGCGCCGCATGATGCGCCTGGCCGAGGCGGAGCACGCCACGGTGTGGCTGGGCACGGCGCAGCCGCACCACCGCCAGGTCCACGCCGGCCTCTCCCGCTACTTCGACATCAACTACCTGGATGTGCTGGCCTCGTGTGAGAGTGGCTGGGACCACTCCACGCGCTGCGACGACCGCTGGCTGGAGCACCTGCCCGTGGATCTGAACGCCATTCTGTATGCGCGCGAGATGGACCTAGCCCGCGCCGCCACCACGCTGGGCAACCCGCGCAGCGCGGCGCGCTGGCAGGAGCGCGCCCGCGCCCGCGCGGCCACGATGAGCGCGTTGATGTGGGACGACGAGCAGGGCCTCTTCCTGGATTACGATTGGGCGCATGGGCGGCGCACGCCCCATCCCTCGCTGGCCACGTTCTACCCGCTGTGGGCGGGCCTGGCTACGCCGGAGCAGGCCACGCGCCTGGTGGCGGAGTGGCTGCCCCGCTTTCTGCTGCCCGGTGGGCTGGTCACCACCCTTGAGGAGCGGGCCGGGCGGCAGTGGGCTTATCCCAATGGCTGGGCGCCCTTGCAGTGGATCGTGGCCGAGGGATTGGACCGCTATGGCTACGAGAGCGAAGCCCAGCGGGTGCGCCGCGTCTGGTGCGACACCTGCGCCACGGTGTACGCGGCCACGGGGGCCATGTGGGAGAAGTACAACGTAGTAGGGCCGGGCGCGCGGCCCGAGGAAGGCCTCTATGGCTCGGTGCGCGGCTTTGGCTGGAGCAACGCCGTCTTTGCCGACTTCGCCCGCCGGCTGGCCGCGCCGGACGCCTCCTAACCCGGGGATCCGCGTCTGTCTCCCCGGATCCCTCGGTCTATCCCACAGCCTCCGTCTGGGCCACCTCCCGTCAGGTGCGGAGGCGCGCGCTCATCTCCTGCCGATAGGCTGCTGCTCCGAGGAGGTGGCGCCGTGGCCGGACGTGTGGTGAGATCATGCTGAAGGCAGAGAGGAAGCGCTCTCGCTGATCTCGGGGGGAAACCGATGCCGCAGGTACGGGGATGCTGCTGTCGTCATGGAGGCGCGCTCTCCTTATGCTGTGTTGCCGCGTTGCCTCGCCTCCTCCTTATTGACGGGACAACGCCCGCGCATGGTATTTGTGGGAGGATACGATGATGGCGTGCCGCACCACGCGCCGCATGGTGAGGTGTGACGCTCGTCCGTCAAGGGCCTCGGCGACGCCCTGCCCATCGGCCGTCGGACCATGTGCGCGGGCAGAGAGGACTGGGGCTCACGTGCTGGCCAGGAGCACCAGACGGTGGAGAGCCTCACTCCCTTGGGCGAGGCCCACGACGCGGCCCAAGCCCCGGAGGGCGAGCGGCAGGTCCCGGGCCGCACGACCGGGTGTGCCCAGTTGGCCGAAGCGGTTCCCGCCCCAGGTCCACAGGCTCCCCTGGGCGCTCAGCGCCGCACTGGACTGCCGCCCCCCGGCGATGGCCACAACGCCCGTCAGGCTGAGCCGCACGGGTGTGCTGCTCGCCGCCCCGCTACCGGCGCCCAACTGGCCCGCTCCATTGCCCCCCAGGTCCAGACCCTGCCCGCCACATCGAGCGCCAGACTGTGATCGTCCCCCGCGGCGATGGCCACGATCCGAGGCAGGCCCAGGATACGCAGGGGCTGGATGCTGCACGCCTCAGGGCCACAGTCGGTGGTCAGCGTGGCCGCACGCCCCAGTTGCCCCGCCCCGTTGGCCCCCCAGGCCCACACGGCCCCATCGGTGGTGAGGGCCAGACTGAACTCCCCTCCGCCGGCAAGCGCCGCCACGCGCGGCAGCCCCTGGATCCGCACGGGAATCGAGCTGGCGCAGCCGCCCATGGCATGATGGCACACGGCCCGCGTCCCCAGCTGGCCGCTTCGGTTGGCCCCCCAGGCCCAGACTCTGCCGTGGGCATCGAGCGCCAGGCTGTGGATACCTCCTCCCGCAACAGCGGTGATCTCAGGCAGGCTGGTGAGGCGCTGGGGTGTCCCCCCGCACGTCTCCTTATCGGGAGCGGCACAGACTGCGACGGCGCCCAGTTCCTCGGCGGCGTTGGAGCCCCACGTCCAGACGGCGCCGTCGGCGCCCAGGGCGAGATTATGCAGAGAGCCGGTGGCGATGGCCGCGATGTGGGTGAGTCCGGAAACGCGGAGGGGGAGGGCGCTGCCTCGACGACTGACCCCGCTGCCCAGTTGCCGGTCGGTATTGCCGCCCCACGCCCACACGCTGCCGTCGGCAGTGAGGGCCAGGCTATGCAGCGTCCCTGCTGCCACCACGGTCACCGCACCCAGACCGCGCACCGCCCCAGGACCTGTGCTGTCGGTGCGTGTGCCCGTGCCCAGTTGCCCCCCCAAGTTCCACCCCCAGCTCCACGGGTGTCCCCCGAGCATCCCAGACACACGGGGACCAGCGGCCTGCACAGCGCCTGTCCCTCCCCAGAACTCCCCGATGAGGAGCAGGAGTGCCAGAGCCACTGAGGACTGGCGGGACACAGGCCTGCCCGCGCCCCGCCGCGCCCCGCGCCCCCAGGACGACTGCCCTGCCCCGGATAGGACCCTGCTCTGCCGTCGCATGGTGATCTCCTTCTCGGCCTTCGTGCTTCAGGTCGCCCGCACGTCGGGCTGGCCTGCTCTCTAGTCTGGATGTGGGAGGCGTCCCCGACCACGGAAAAGCCGGAGCAGAGGCCGTAATCTCTCCCGTAACTGTGGCGCGGCAGCCGGAGTGACGCGCCACGACGTGCTATGCTGGCAGCAAGGCTCCCAGAAACAGGATGGTAGTTCAGGGGGGACGGATGCAGGACGGAGAAGAACGGGGGGCTCCGCGCTTGTGTGATCTGCTCAAGCGCTGTCGGCGGGCGGCGGGACTGACGCAGGAGGCGCTGGCCGAGCGGGCTGGCCTCAGCGTGGAGACGATCAGCCTGCTGGAGCGTGGGGGCGCACAGGCCGCGCCAAGAGACCATCGCTCTGTTGGCCCACGCTCTCGCCCTCACGTCCCAGGAGCGCGCGGCCCTGCTGGCGTGGGGTCGGCCGGTCGGGGAGCTCTCTGCCCCCGGACGGCGGGACGGGGCGGAGCATCCGGGCAGCTCCGTGCCCTTCGTGGGGCGCAGTGCCGATCTGGCTGCCCTGGAGCGCCATGTGCGCGGCGCGGGCGTGCCCCTGCTCGTTCTTGCCGGGGAGCCCGGCATCGGCAAGTCGCGGCTGTTGAGCGAGGCCGCCGTGCTGGGCGCGCGCCAGGGTCGGGTGGTGCTGACCGGTGGCTGCCACCAGCGCGGCGGTCAGGAACCCTATGCGCCCGTGGGGGACGCGCTGGTGCGCTATCTGCGCCGGCTGTCCGTGCCGCGGGCGCGGGCGGAGTTGCGTGGCTGTGCCTGGCTGGTGAAGCTGGTCCCCGAGTTGGCGGACGGGCCGATCGAACCGCTGCCGGTCTGGACGGTCTCGCCCCGGCAGGAGCGCCGGCTGAGCTTCGCGGCGGCAGCGCGCTTCCTGACCAACGCCGGCGGGGCGGGAGGCGCGCTGCTCCTGTTGGATGACCTCCAGTGGGCAGGACCCGACACCCTCGATCTCCTGCGCACGTTGATCTCCGATGGGGCCGCAACAGGGCTGCGCCTGGTGGCCGCCTACCGTGACACCGAGGCTCCCGCCGGTCCGCTCGCGCAGCTACTGGCCGACCTGGCGCAGGCGGGCGCCGCGCTGCAGCGCACCGTGGGTCCGCTGGCGTGGGATGAGGCCGCCCACCTGCTGAGGAGCCTGGTAGGCGCCGGGCTCTCCGATGCGCCCGGCGTGGCGGCACGGGAGCAGCTGCTCCCGTGCCGGAGGCGTGCCGTTCTTTCCGGTGAGCTGTGTCCAGGGCTGGCAGGAGGGCACCTTTACCGCGGGCGAAGAGGGCGGGGGCGACACCTTGCCCTGGAGCGTGGCACACGCCGTGCGCCAGCGGGTGGCGGCTCTGCCCAGCACCGCGCAGGCGGTGCTCGGCGTGGCCGCGGTGGCCGGCCGCGAGGCGCCGCGTCGCCTGCTCGTGACCACGAGCGCATCTCCCGAGGCGGAGGTGCTGGCCGCCCTGGAGGCAGCCTGTCAGGCCCGTTTGCTTGAGGAGGTGGGAGTGGCGGCCTATCGGTTTCCCCATGATGTCATCCGCGAGGTGGTGGAAGCCGGGCTGGGCGCGGCGCGGCGCGCGGGGCTGCACCGTGATCTGGCCCGGGTGCTGGAGCAGGGGCCGGATGCGCCGCCGGTGGAGGCGCTGGCCTATCACTATGCGCAAGCCGGCGAGCATACCCACGCCGCGCAGTGGCTGGAGCGTGCGGGCGACCAAGCCGTGCAACGTGGCGCCAGCGCGGCGGCCCTGGGGCATTATGCGGCGGCACGGGAGCATCTGCCGCCCCCGCCAGATGCTGGGGCGGCTTGCGCGCGCCTGGAGGAGAAGCAGGGAGATCTGCACCGGCTGACGGGCGCCTTGGAGCAGGCAGTGGCGGCATTTGCGCGGGCGCGGGGGCAGGAAGCGGATCCGGCGCGGCGGGCGGAGCTGCGGCGCAAAGAGGGTGAGACCTGGATGCGCCGGGGCGCGTCCGACCGGGCCCTGCAGACCCTGGCCGCGGCGGACGCGGAGGGCGGCACGGACGAGGGGTCCCCTCTGCCGGCCGGAGTGCGCGCGGCCATTGAACTGAGCCGGGCGAACGTGTATGTTGCGCGCTGGGAGGTGGTGGCGGCGGCGGCGGCGGCCGAGCGCGCTCTGGCACTGCTCAGCACGGAGCCCCCCGGCGCGCGCCGGGACCATGCCCTGGCGCTGGCCGAGCGTACGCAGCACAGCGTGGCCTTCATTCTCGCCTGTAGTCGGGGACGTGATCACGACTATGCCCGGGCCGAGGCGTTCACGCGGCAAGGCTTGGCGCGCAGCGAACGGCTGGGCGATCGGGAGGGTGTGGCCTGGTGGTGGAAATCCCGTGGGTTGATCGCCTGGAGGCGCGGGCAGCTGGCTCTCGCCGAGGAGTGCCTTCGGCGTGGCCTCCAGGTGGCCGAGGAGATCGGGCAGCACGAATGGTCGGGCCAATGCTGGGAAGGACTCGGCTGTGTCGCGGCGGATCGGCAGGATCTGGATCAGGCCGAGGCATGTCTCCAGCATGCCCGCACCAGCGCACAGCGTAGCGGCGACCCGGCAGCGATGGCGTGGGTCTGGGTGACCCTGGGGCACCTGTCCCGCGAACGGGGCGATCTGGGTGCAGCCATCACACGGCTGCGGAAGGCGGTCACCGTGGCCGCGCCGCTTGCCGCCCCTCCGGGACTGGAGACACCCTGGCTTAGCTTGGGCTGGTGCCTCTGGCGGAGCGGGGACCTGACGGGGGCGGAGGAGTGTCTGCGGCGTGAGATCATGGCGCGGGAGGGCACGGTGTGGACAGACTATCTCACGCGCGCGTATCTGGGCTTGGGGGGCGTGCTGCGCGACCGGGGCGACCGTAGCGCCGCCCACTACTGGCTACGGCGGGCGCGGCGCGGTGCCCAGCGCGCCGGCATCCTGGCTCTTGAAGTGGAGGCCACGGTGGAGCAAGGGCGCAACCACCTCCTGGCGGGGCAGTATCGGGCCGCCGGCGCCGCACTCGCCCGAGCACAGCGGTTGATCCACGCAGAGGACGCGGGCGCGGCTGCCGGGCACGTGCAGCTGCTCGCAGCGGAGCTGCATGTGCAGGAAGGTCGCCTTGAGGCTGCGCAGACGGCGGCGGCGGTCGCCCTGGAGTGTGCCACTGCGGACGAGGCGCGTCGCGGGCAGCGGTTGTGGGTGGCCGCGTCCAGCGAGGGCCGGCCCCTGCAGAGCCTGGCCCAGCGGTGTCTCGGCGTATGTGCCCGGCGCCAGGGGGCGCACGCCGCGGCGCTAGCCCACCTTCGGGCGGCGCTTGCCGTGCAGCTGGAGCTGAGCGCTGCCCTGGAGGCGGCCCGTACGCGCCTGGCCCTGGCTGAGACACTGGTGGCAACCGCACGGCCTGCTGACGCGCCGCCCGAGGCGCGGATGCTGCTGGCCGAGGCCCAGGCGCAGTTTGCCAGCAGCAGGGCTACTCGTGACGTGGCCCTCGCAGACCAGATGACGCGTGCGTGGGGTTTGCGCTGACGGTAGGATTCGGCCGATCAAGGGAGGGTCCGGCAGGGGTGCTTTCCTAACAGCATCACGCAGGCGCTGGGCCTTGGCAGCGAGGGCGTCCTCGACGGCGCTCTTCAGCTGCGCCACCTGAGGGAAGCTGCGGATGGGCGGATAATGCTGTTTGGTATCGTTCCAGAGGGGTTCGATGGCCGAAAGATCAGGACAGTAGGACGGTAAGTAGACCTGGGCCGCTGCCGGCAGCGGCCCAGGCATCCCACGTGTCGGCGCCAGTCTGGCTCTTGTGGACCGAGTAGTTGTCCAGCACGATCACCAGGGGCCGCCTCCGGCTGTGCTGGCCGCTTGCTACGTCCGTCGGGCAAACGGCTCAGATGACAGCCGGGCCAGCCTCACTTAAAGCACCAGTATGATCTTCAATGGTCATAAAGTAGCATGAGCTATGCGCTTATGCGCTAACCCATTTGGGTGATGGTCACCACCGCTCTGCTGGAGTAGACTGAGACAGGAGACGCTCGTGGGGTCGGTAGGTCTGGTGCAGAGTTGCCCCTGGCGTGGATCGAGGGATGCACATGGCACGAGGGCAGCGGCGCGCGGTTCAGGACATGGCCTGGCTGATGAGCACGACCACCCGCATGGTGGGCTGCCGCAGCGTCGCCGCTCTGCTCGCTCTGGCCGATGAGACGATCCACGCTGGTTTCGGCTATGACCAGGTCACTGTCCTGCTGGTGGACGTCGCCTCCGGGACGTTGCGCGCCCACAGCGCCAGCGACGCCCAGGGTCACACACTCTCTCCGTCAGATCGGGGCATGTCCTCGGGTGAGGACGGCCGCGGGACCCACCTGCTGGCTGATCCACGGCTCCACGCCGGTGGGCCGGGCTTCCTCTACCAGGAGCAGATCCCCCGCGTGGCGTCGCCCGAGGTCCAGGGCAGCCATGCTGGCCTCCCTGGCCAGACTCTCTGCGTCGCACTGCGCAGCGCTGATACGATGCTGGGCATGATCAGCGTGGCGACCCTGGCGGGTGGGCGGCCCATCACGCCAGCGGATGCGCCGCCTCTGGTGGCCTTCGCCAACGCTCTGGCCACGGCGCTGGAGAAGGTGGCCGTTCTGGAGAACTGGGAGCGGCGCGGCAGTGCCCGGGATGCGGATCTGGAGCAGCGGGTCAAGCAGGTGACCTGGCTCCAGGAGTCTGCCTGCCTCCTGGGCAGCAGGACTGGTCTGGATGAGGTGCTGGATACCGTCTACGACTGCATCCGCCATGGGTTGAACTACGATCGTGTGGGTATCTTCCTGCTGGAGCGCGAGGCGAACGGGCGCCTGATCGACACAGAGGTACGCGGCGCCGACGACGCGGGCAACCCCCGCGGGCCACAGCCGCCGCCCCCGGCCGTGGAGGAGACGACGGTCGCCACGGACTCTCCAGACTTGTCCCACCTCCAGCAGGGGCATGCCTATTACTACTGCCCTGATCGGTGGGCCATCACGCTGCCCCATATGCGCTGGACGCTGGATGGCCACATGCGCGAACAGCTGGCCGTGGCCCTGCGCCACGACGGTGTGTTGATCGGCTACCTGTCCGTCGACAACCTGATCAGTGAGCGCCCCATTGCCGAGTCGGACGCGGCGCCCCTGGTGACCTTCTCCGCACAGGCAGCACTGGCAATCAACCGGGCGCGTCTGTGGACGGCGCACGAGGCACAGGGCAGGAACCTGGCGCAGCGTGTGGCCCAGTTAGAGTGGCTGCGCCAGATCAGTCATCGCGTCGCCAGGGCCGCAACAGTCGATCAGGTGCTGGATGTAGTCTATGACGGCGTGCGGCACGGCCTGGGGTACGACCATGTGGATCTCTTCCTCTGCGCTCCCGACAGGAGAGGTGTCGACCAGCTGCGCGGTACCGACGCACAGGGCCACATGCTCTCCCTGCGGGATCGCACGCTGCCCCTCGGCCGTGCGCGCCCCCGCTGGCAGGTGCGGGACTTGGCCGCACTGCTGCACGGCGCGCCCTTCCTGTCCACGGTGGACTCGGCTGCTCTCCCCCTTGCTGAGGAGCAGGTGTGGCACGACGGGACACCACGGCAGACCCTGACCGTGCCCATCCGCTCTGGGCAGATGCTCATGGGCGCCATCGCCGTCGCCATGCGTCCCCGTGGGCGCTCCCTGGCCACGGAGGATGCGGACCTGCTGCGCGCGCTGGCTGATCACGCCAGCACGGCTTTGGACAATGCCCGCTTGCACGAGCGCGAGCGGGCCGAGCATGCACGGTTGGCGGTGATCGCCCGGACTGACGCGCTGACTGGATTGCCAAATCGGACGGTCCTGCATGAGCGCCTGGAACAGGCTCTGGACGACGCCCAGCGTGACGTGAGCACCGTGGCTCTGCTGCTGATCGACCTGGACGGCTTCAAGGAGGTGAACGATACCCATGGACACCACGCCGGTGACGCTGTGTTACAGCAGGTCAGTGCCCGTCTGGGCGGGGCGCTGCACCCCTCCGCCACGGTCGCCCGCCTCGGCGGTGATGAGTTTGCTGTGGCCCTGCCCGCCACTGACGCGGCGGGGGCCACGCACATCGCCCGCACGCTGCTCGACGCCCTGGACAGCCCGATCATCGTCGACAACCAGCCCCTGATGATCGGAGCCAGTCTTGGGATCGCTCTCTCCCCTGACCATGGGCGCGACACACGCGCCTTGCTGCGCGCCGCCGATGTGGCCATGTATGTGGCCAAGCGGGGCCACAGCGGCCACGCCCTCTATGCCCCGGAGCAGGAAGAGCACAGACTCCCCGCGTCTGACGCGCGCCGACGCGGGCAACGAGGAGAGCATCCCCATGTCGGGGGCCTTGAACGTCCGGCTTCTCGATAGAGAGGGGTGACGTTCAGTGGACCGGAAACGTCGTGTAGGAGCACGGAAGGGTCAGAGTGCATCCCGCGGATGGAGATGGGGCTGTGTTGGCCGTTTGGCTCATCCGCCCTGACTGAGTTGGCGCGCTTCGATCTGCCCAGCCCGGACCCCGCCACCGTGCAACGCGCCACCACCCTTGATGAGCTGGAGACTAGCACCTTGACGACCGGCATGCTGATCCTGCGCCGCCTCTTCCAGCTGGCCTGGCTGCAGCTCGATGCCGCTCTGGTCACCCGCTATCGTGCCGAGCATCCCGGCG
>JAABUM010002060.1_pt1 | contig 28141 bp, 23 predicted proteins | sample 5559161 | NCBI WGS metagenome assembly JAABUM01 (sample SAMN10711868, study PRJNA513369) | rock metagenome | isolation source: Antarctica rocks | place: Antarctica: Victoria Land, Siegfried Peak nord
CCCAGGCGCACCGTCAGATCGCGCGCCGCGTCATAGTCCACGGTTTTGAATGTTCGACTCATGCCCACTACTGTACCACTATGGACAGGACGGAGAGCCTGCTTCTCTCCGACAAACTGCTAGGCGCCACGATGAGTCTGGATCGGCGAGTCGCGCTGCTCGATTGGGCGGCCGGGTCCGATGGATGGGTCATCGAAATCGACGAGCACAGCGAGTTCCGATACGGCAGCAAGCCGTTCGCCGCGCTACAGGCGCTCGACACCGCGCAGCGCGTCATCTACGCGGGCACGTTCAGCCACCTGCTGTTCCCCACCTTGCGCCTCGGGTACCTCGTCGCGCCGTCAGATCTCGTCGACACGTTCGTCGCCGCGCGGCACGCCGCGGATCTCTATTCGCCCGCGCTGGAACAGGCTGTCCTGGCCGATTATATCGGCGGCGACTACCTGGCGCATCACACACGTCAGATGCGGGGGGTATATGCGCACCGGCAAGCGGTGCTCGTCAACGCCGTGACACGGGAGTTAGGCGGCGTGCTCGACGTGCAGAGGGCCGAGAGCGGCATGCATCTCCTGGGGTGGCTCGTCGATGGCCGCGACGACCAAGCGGCGGCGCGCTACACAATCGCGCATGGTGTCGAAACGCAGCCTTTGTCGTCCTATGTCATGGAAGCGCGGCGCCGTGGGGCGCTGCTGCTCGGATACACGGGGCCGAACGAGGCCGAGATCAACGCGGGAGTCCGCCAACTGGCAACGGCCCTCACAGCACGCGGATGCGCAGAGCAATGAAGAAATCGATACACGTATCTCTGGAGCGGTGAGGAAGGTCAATCTGTGTGAAACGGTCGAGCCGGTAGGGCGCGTTATCCTTTCTCACCACCCTCATTCCGGTCAGTCTGCACCCGACCGGGTCCCTCTTGGGAGGGACAATCGAAACTTAATGTATAAGGGCGCGGGCGGACGGATGGGCTTGGTCGACCCGACACGTCACAGATCCTGCTGCTCGACCCCTCGACCCCGCGAGAGGCGCACGGAACGCGCCGGCTGTGTATGCTTCCGGTTGAGGACAGGCGCGGCGATCTTTGTGACGCCGGACACGACACAATGACAGGCTATCGGGACGATGAGCGATCAGGAACAAGGGACGGTCCCGGAGCAAGGCCGTGTACAATCATAAACGCCTCCATTCTCCTCCGCGCCCTCCGCGCCCTCCGCGGAGCCTGCGCCGGTGGCGACGTCTAGCGCTCGCGATCCTGGCTCTCATCGTCCTCCTGGCCCTGGCTCTGCGTGCCCGCGAAGCCGGCGTACCGCTCGCGGGGCTCCCATTCGGGTGCCCGCCGGCGCCCGTGCCGGCGAACAAACCCACGGCGCGCGCGTCGGCATCGGCGCCGGCGCCGCCCGTGCGGCGGCCACCTACACCCGCCACGCGCCCGCGCGACGCCAGCCACGTCGACCTCGCCGCCACCGACCCGCGCTTTGGGATCGACGAGGCTGCTGCGCGCGCGGATCAGGCCGATGCGCTCGGCGCGCGCTGGACCCGTATTCCCTTCATCTGGGCCTATCTCCAGCCCAGCAGCCCTACCTCGTGGAACTCTTTCGCCCTCGGCAGTCGCGGCAGCGACGCCGTCGTGAACGACGAGACCGCGCGCGGCCGCGCCGTCGTCGGGCTGCTCCTGGGCACGCCGGCCTGGGCGCGCCAGAACGCCGCGTGGGGACCGGCCTCGGTCCCCGTCAATATCGACCGTCCGTGGAACAGTCCGAGCAACTATTGGGGGGCTTATTGTTACCGGCTCGCCAAGCACTACAAAGGGCGCATCGACCAATGGATCATCTGGAACGAGGTCAGCATCCCGGCGGGCAAGAACGGCGCAGCCGGGCAGTGGACGCAGTGGCGCGGCGCCCCTGCGCAGTACGCGCGCCTGCTCGCGGTCGCCTATCGGGCCATCCACGCCGCCAACCCTGGCGCCACGGTCGTCCTCTACGGTGACCCCTACTGGTACGACCGCGGCGCCTACCTCGACAATCTCTTCGCCCTCCTCGCCGGACTCGATCCGACGGGGCGCTACCACGGCTACTTCGACGCCGCCAACTTGCACCTCTACATCGGCGCGGCGGGCTTCTACCGGATTGTGCGCGATCTGCGCAGAGAGCTCGCCGCGCGCGGCTGGGGCGACAAGGAGGTGTGGATCGGCGAGACCAACATCGAGCCCTACGACGACCCCGCCCACTACATAGACCCCGGACGCATGGGCTTCCGCGTGACGATGGACGAGCAGGCCGGCTTCCTCGTCGACGCGTTCGCCGCCGACATCGCGGCCGGCGTCGCCCGCGTCGAGGTCTACCGTATGTACGACGGGGCCGAGGCCGCGCACGGAGGCGCGCCACTCGGCATCGTCGACGTCAAGGGCGCGCTGCGCCCGATCGGCCGCACGTTCCGCTTCCTATCCGGGCTGTTCAAGGGCGCGCACGGTGTCGCCTTCACTCCCGGCGAACTGTACCCGGACCCGACGCTCGGCGGCAAGGCCGGCGTCTTCAAGGTCGTGTGCGCCCGTCCGAGCGCGCGCATCACCGTGCTGTGGAACGCGGCGGGCGCGCACGCGCGCTATCCTCCGCTGACGGATAGCGCCGGCAAGCCCTATTATCGCGCCGCGGACGGACTCTCCTACGACAAGGACGGCGACATCGTGCTGCCGGCGACGAGTCACCCACGAGGCGTCGACGCCGACGCCCCGTGGAGCATCGGCTACGACAAAGCCGGCACGGCCACCTACGCGCTACGCGCCCGCGCGGCCGAGGCCACGGTCTACGATAAGTTCGGCAACGCCACGGTCCTCCGGCCCGGCGACACAAAAACCATCAACGACCGCGACATGGCCCCCGACGGCTCGCCGGCGCGCGGGCGCGCGCGGACCACGATCTCCTTCAAAGCAGGCTATTATTATGTCCAGTTACGCGGGGGACGGAGCTACACCAACCCTTTCGACCGGCGCATCCCGACCGTCGGCGGCGATCCCGTCGTCATCGTCGAGCCGCTGGGTCCGCACGTCCGCACGGGCGCGCGTGAGACGCCGCCCCCCGGTGGTATACTCGGTTGATCGATGGTCAGCGTCTGCGGCCCCGGGTTCGGGGCTTCGAGGGTTCACGGGCGGGCCGTGCATGGGCGCGACAGCGCGCGAAGGAGGACTGATGAGCGTCGCCGAGATTTTCGAGACCATGGCGTACGGGCCCGCGCCCGAGTCGTCCTCCGAGGCCGGCCGCTGGCTCGACGCGCACAGGCCCGCGCTGGGCCACTTTATCGATAACCGCCCCGCGCCGCCGCGCGAGGGCGAATATATCGAGAGCGTCAACCCGGCCGACGGCAAGAAGCTGATCGATGTCGCGCAAGGCGGCGCGGCCGACGTCGACATGGCGGTGGCCGCGGCCCGCGACGCGTTCGAGAGCTGGAGCCGGGCGCCGGGTCACGTACGCGCGCGCCACCTGTATGCCCTGGCCCGCGCCGTGCAGCGCCACGCGCGCCTGCTCGCCGTGCTGGAAACGCTCGACAACGGCAAGCCGATCCGCGAGAGCCGCGATATCGACATTCCCCTCGTCGCGCGCCACTTCTACTACCACGCCGGCTGGGCGCAGCTTCTCGCCGACGAGTTCCCGGGCCACGCCCCGGTCGGCGTCGTCGGCGCGATCATCCCCTGGAACTTTCCCCTGCTGATGCTGGCCTGGAAAGTCGCCCCCGCGCTGGCCACGGGCAACACGGTCGTGCTCAAGCCGGCCGAGTACACCTCGCTGACCGCGCTGCTCTTCGCCGAGCTCACGCGCGAGGCCGGCCTGCCGCCGGGCGTGCTCAACGTAGTGACCGGCGACGGCCGGACCGGCGAGTTGCTCGTGGCGCATCCCGGCGTAGACAAGATCGCCTTCACCGGCAGCACCGAGGTCGGGCGCGCCATTCGGCGGTCCACGGCGGGAACGGGCAAGCGCCTCTCGCTCGAGCTCGGCGGTAAGTCGCCCTTCGTCGTGTGCGAGGACGCCGACCTCGACTCGGTCGTGGAGGGCGTCGTCGACGCCATCTGGTTCAATCAAGGGCAGGTCTGCTGCGCGGGCTCGCGCTTGTTGGTGCAAGAAGGCGTGGAGGCGAGCCTGCTGGCGAAGCTGCGCGCGCGCATGGAGCGGCTCCGGGTTGGCGACCCGCTGGACAAGGCGATCGACATCGGCGCCATCGTCGCTCCAGTGCAGCTGCAACGCATCCGCGACCTCGTGGCCCAGGGCGAACAGGAGGGCGCCACGATCTGGCAGCCCTCGTGGGCCTGCCCGACCGAGGGGCTCTTCTACCCGCCCACGCTGGTCACGGACGTGGCTCCGGCCTCGACGCTGGCGCAGGTCGAGGTGTTCGGCCCCGTCCTGGCCGCCATGACCTTCCGCACCAAGAGCGAGGCCGTGGCGCTGGCCAACAACACACCGTACGGGCTGGCCGCCAGCGTGTGGAGCGAGAACATCAACACGGCCCTCGACCTAGCCCGTGATATTAAGGCGGGCACGGTGTGGATCAACTGCAGCAACCTGTTCGACGCCGCCTCCGGCTTCGGCGGCTACCGCGAGAGCGGCTTCGGCCGTGAGGGCGGCAAGGAAGGCCTCTATGAGTACCTGCGGCCACCATGGGAAGCGCACGCTCCCAGGGGCGCGGGCGAGACACCCGCGCCCCCGGAAGCGCCGGCTACTAGCCAGCAGACGACCGAGGGCGCTCGGGTCACTGATAGCGAACATCGTGACAATGACCGGGCCGGCAAAACGCTGGCGCTCTCAATAAACACGGGCGACGAGCCTGCCGACGATGCCGACGGAGTCACATTCCATGGATCCGTGTCCGAATTGACCGTGGTCTATAGGAGTCCGCTGACCGCGATCGGGACGCCCCCCTTGACCGACGGGCTTACACCTGACGGAGCGCATATGGTGTGGCGCGCTTACCCGCCGATTGACCGCACGCCCAAGCTGTACGTCGGCGGCAAGCAAGCGCGGCCGGACTCGGGCTACAGCCGGCCCGTCCTCGCGCCGGACGGCCGCGCGGTGGGCGAGGCCGGCGAGGGCAACCGCAAGGACATCCGCAACGCCGTGGAGGCCGCGCGCGGGGCCACGGCCTGGGCCGCGGGGACGGCGCACACGCGCGCCCAGGTGATCTACTACATTGCCGAGAATCTTGCCGCGCGCGCCGACGAGCTCGCCGGGCGCCTATCAAGCATGACGGGCGCCCACCCCGAGGAGGGGCGGGGCGAGGTCGAGGCGTCGATCGAGCGGCTCTTCACCTATGCGGCCTGGGCCGACAAGTACGACGGGCTCGTGCATGCCACGCCCCTGCGCGGCGTCACCCTGGCCGTCAACGAGCCGATCGGCGTAATGGGCATCGCTTGCGACGACCGCTATCCGCTGCTCGGCCTCGTCGCGCTCGTCGCGCCGGCGATCGCCATGGGCAACACCGTCGTGGTCGTGCCCTCGGAGCGCTACCCGCTGGCGGCGACGGATCTGTACCAGGTGCTCGACACCTCGGACGCGCCGGCGGGTGTCGTCAACATCGTGACCGGCCCGCGCGACGCGCTGGCCCGCGTGCTGGCCGAGCACGACGACGTCGACGCGATCTGGTACGCCGGCTCGCGCGAAGGCGCCCGCGCCGTGGAGCAGGCCTCGGCCGGCAACCTCAAGCGCGCCTGGATCGTCGACCGGCCCCCGCGCGACCTCATGGACCCACATCAAGGGCAGGGGCAAGAGTTTCTCCGCGAAGCCACGCAAGTAAAGAACATGTGGGTACCGAGCGGTGATTAGCGGTATTCGAAACGCCTTGATAACAGCGCGCAAAGTTACGACGCGACCCGGTAACAGCGCGCCAACCTTTTGCGATCCTCAACTCACAGGGGCGTAACGAGCATGGCTCAAATGACTGGTGAAACCACATCCGTGCTGACGGAAGTTACCCTCGCCGGCGTCGACCCGCGCGTGCGCCTGTTCCGCTGCGGGCACGAGGTCGACACGTGCGCCGTGGTGACGGAACGCTACGTCGTGGTCGTCGACACCATGGCCACGCCCGCGCTCGCGGCGGGTATCATGGACTATCTAGGAAACGCCCTGACCGGCAGAGGGCTCCTGGTCGTCGACACGCACGCCGACTGGGACCACGCCTGGGGTAACGCCACCTTCGCGACGCCAGGCGGCCGCTACCCCGCCCCCATCATCGGCCACGAGGAGACGCGGCGACGCCTGCTGGACCCGGAGGAGGAAGAGTATCTGCGGGCAAAAGCGCGGGCCGAGCCGCGCTTCTCCGAGGTGCGGCTCGTCGCACCCACGATCACCTTCACGGACGGGCTGCGCATCGACGGCGGCGACCTGACGCTGGAACTGATCCCCACGCCGGGCCACACCCCGGACCACGTCTCCGTCTGGATACCGGAGTTGCGTCTCGCGCTCGCGGGAGACGCCGCCGAGCGTCCCATCCCCTACGTCAATGAACCGGGCGACCTGCCCCTCCTGCGCGCGTCGCTGGCGCGGCTGGCCGCGCTCGACCCGGCCGCCGTCATTCCCTGCCACGGCGGCACGAGCGACCCGGCCCTGTTGACGCGCAACCTGGCCTACGTCGACACGCTCGAGCGGCATGCCCGCACCGCGCTCGACGAGGATCGCATCCCGCCGGACTGGTCCGCGCGCGACGACCTGCCCGCGCAGGTCGGACTGCCCTTCGAGACGATGGCAGAGGACGTCCTGGGCGAGCCAGAGGACGTTATCCTGTTCTATCGGGCCAGCCACCTCCGCGCCGTTCGCGCCATGCTAACCCATCTGGGCGCCGGCTGAGTTGCGCTCGCCGGGAGCGCCCCCGGTGTGGGACCGGTGTGAGATAAGACGTGGCCCTTCAAGGTCAGGCCGCGTTTCACGATCGCGGGGCGCACCCTGTACGGGCAAGGCAGTTGACGCGGGGCAGGCGTACCTATATCCTGTTGCTAGCCAGGATCAACCTGGCTCCGGTCTTTTCTACGTCCGCTGCCGGACGTGTTCATCTACCGTCTAGTCGAAGGATAGTTTGTCATGCACGCTCGCCTCGTCCGCCTGGCCGTCCCGTTCGCCCTGGCCGGCGCCCTCGCCGCCGGCTACGCCGCTCCGCGCCACCACACCGACGCCGCCACCAAGACGGTCACCTTCGTGACCGACATCGGCGGCCTCAACGACAACGGCTTCAACCACCTCGGGTACCTCGGCACCCAGGACGGTGCCAAGGCCACCGGCTACACGCCCAAATACATCGAAACCACCTCATCCTCCGATTACGTCAAGAACCTGACCACGGCGGCGCGGCAATCGCAGTTCGTGGCCGCGGTCGGCTTCTCCTTCGAGCCCGCCATGAAGCAGGTCTCGAAGCAGTTTCCGAACGTGCAGTTCACCATCATCGACTCATCGATCACCGGCAAGAACCTGCTCGGCAACGTCTTCACGCCGGGCCAGTCGTCGTACCTCGCCGGCATCCTGGCCGCGGGCATGAGCAAGACGCACACGGTCGGCTTCGTGGGCGGCCTCAACGTACCCGTCATCCAGGAGTTTCTGGCCGGCTTCCAGGCCGGGGCGAAGGCCTACGACCCCACGGTGAAGGTGCTCTTCGCCTACACCGGCTCGTTCACCGACCAGGGTAAGGGCAAGAGCACGGCCCTCGGCGAAATCAACGGCGGCGCCGACATCATCTACCCCGCCGCCGGCGGCTCCGGCCTCGGCGCGCTCACGGCGGCCGATCAGAAGGGCCTCTACAGCATCGGCGTCGACGCCGACCAGAACTCCCTGCACCCCAAAACGGTGCTCACGAGCGTGGTCAAGCACGTCGAGGTCGCCATCTCCAGCGCCATCAAGGACTCGGCCGCGGGCACGTTCAAGGGCGGCGTCAAGACGTGGAACCTGAAGAACAACGGTGTCGGCTTGGCGCCGTACCATGGCCTCGCGTCCAAGGTGCCGGCCAAGGTGCAGTCCGCGATCGACAAGGCCAGGAAGGGCATCATCAGCGGCGACATCAAGGTCCCCACGACGCCGACGAAGTAGCCGGTAGTCGGTAGTCGGTGGTCGGTAGTTCAGCACGCGCCAAATCCTCGCGTCATCTGCTCGCTGCCGTGTAGTAGAATCGTGAGGAGCGGCTACACATGGTTACCGGCTACTGACTACTGACTACTGATAACTGACTACTATGAATCAAGCGATACCGGCGCTCCGCCTGGAGCACATCACCAAGCGATTCCCCGGTGTGCTCGCCAACGACGACGTGACGCTCGAGGTGGGCCAGGGCGAGGTCCTGGCCATCCTCGGCGAGAACGGTGCCGGGAAGAGCACGCTCATGAACATCCTCTCCGGCCTCTATAAGCCGGACGAGGGCCGCGTAGTCGTGGGCGGGCAAGCGGTCTCGATCGGCGGCCCTCGCGACGCCATCGCGCACGGCATCGGCATGGTGCACCAGCACTTCGAGTTGGTCCCGCCGCTGACGGTGGCCGAGAACATCATCCTGGGGCAGGAGCCGCGCGGCCTGTTCGTGAACCGGCGCAAGGCCGCCGCGCTCGTGCGCGACCTCTCCAACCGCTTCGGCCTGGCCCTCGACCCCAACGCGCGCGTGTCCAATCTTTCGGTCGGCCTGCAGCAGCGCGTGGAGATCGTCAAGGCGCTCTACCGTTCCGCCCGCATCCTGATCCTGGACGAGCCGACCGCGGTGCTGACGCCGCAGGAGGCCCGCGAGCTTTTCGCCATCATGCGTTCCCTCGCCGCGGACAGGCGATCCATCATCTTCATCAGCCACAAGCTCGACGAGGTGCGCGAGATCAGCGACCGCATCGTGGTCATGCGCGCCGGCCGCGTGACGGGCGAGACGCGCCCGGCCGGGGCGACCAACGCCGACCTGGCCTCGATGATGGTCGGGCGCGCCGTCGTCCTGAATGTTGAGCGCGGCACGGCCAAGCCGGGCGACCCCGTCCTCGCGATCGAGGGGCTGCGCGTGCGCGACGAGCGCGGCACGGTCGCCGTCGACGGGCTTTCCCTCGTGGTGCGCAGCGGCGAGATCTTCGGCCTCGCCGGGGTGGACGGCAACGGCCAGGCCGAGCTCGAGGAGGCGCTAACGGGCGTGCAGCGCGCCGAGGGCGGCTCGTATCGCCTGGACGGCCGTGAGTGCCTGGGCCGCGACGCCCGCGCGATCATCGGCCTCGGCGTGTCCTGCATCCCCTCGGACCGGCATCGCCGCGGCATGGTGGGCGACTACACGGTCGCTGAGAACCTGGTGCTCTCGACCTACGACCGCCCACCCTACGCGCACGGGCCGCTGCTCGACGTGGGGGCCATCGCGCGGGTCGCGCGCGAGCGCGTCGCGCGCTTCGACGTGCGCACACCGGGCGTGTCGACCCTGGCCCGCAACCTCTCGGGCGGCAACCAGCAAAAGATGGTCGTGGCGCGCGAACTCAGCCGGCCGGGGCGGCTGCTCATCGCGGCGCAGCCGACGCGCGGCGTCGACGTGGGCGCGATCGAGTTCATCCACCGCAATATCGTGCGCGAGCGCGACAGCGGTGTGGCCGTCCTACTCATCTCGGTCTCGCTCGACGAGATCCTGGCCCTCTCCGACACGATCGGCGTGATCTACCGTGGGCACCTGATGGGCGTGTTGCCGCGCGCCGAGGCCAACGTCGAACTACTCGGGCTAATGATGGCGGGGACGGGTCTCGCCGAGGCGCGCCGGGCCGCGCCGGTCGGGCCACAGCCGTCGCTCGACGAACTCGTGACGGGCGCGTGACGGGTGCCTGAGGAATGAATAGGGGCAGGGAGAGGGAGTACCGGGTATGATTGGTAACGCGCCGTCGACCGCCGCGCCGGCCGCGGGATCGCCCGAGGGCGGAGGCGCGGTCTCGGCGCGCGGCGACCTAGGGCGCACGATCCTGGCCCCCGTGCTCTCCCTGTTCACGGCCCTGGTGTTTTGCGCGCTGCTGCTCCTGGTGAGCGGGCACAACCCCCTGGCCGTCTACCGGGCGCTGTGGTCCGGCGCGGTCACGGGGCAGAGCTCGTTCGCCGAGACGCTCGTGTCGACCACGCCCTACATCCTATTGGGGCTGGCCGTCGCGCTCGGCTTCAAGGGCGGCCTATTCAACATCGGGGCCGAGGGGCAATTCATCGTGGGGGCGATCGGCGCGACCTTCGCCGGCCATCTCTTCGAGGGCGCGCCCGCGATCCTGCTGGCCCTGCTGGCCCTCGTCGCCGGCACGGTCACGGGCGCGCTCTACGCGGCGATCGCGGGCGCGCTCAAGGTCCTCTCCGGGGCGCATGAGGTCATCACCACGATCATGCTCAACTACATCGCGCTCTATCTCGTGCAGTGGCTCGTCGACAGCGGCGGCGTCATGCACCCAGCCAGCAGCCAGGTGCAGCAGAGCTACTACATCAACCCCGGCGCGCAGCTCCCGATCCTCCTACCGGGGACTGACCTGCACGCCGGCCTGATCGTGGCCCTGTTCGTCGCCTTTCTCATCTACGTGCTGATCTGGCGCACCACCTTCGGCTTCGCCCTGCGCGCCGTGGGCCTCAACCCGTCCGCCGCGCGCTCGGCCGGCATCTCGGTCCGTGCGATCACGGTGTGGACGATGGCGCTCAGCGGGGGCCTGGCGGGGCTGGCCGGGGCGGTGCAGATCACCGGGCTGCAGCACGTGTTGCCGGAGTCGATCGGCTCGGGCTTCGGCTTCGACGCCATCGCCATCGCCATCATCGGCGTCGGCCACCCGGTCGGCATCGTCCTGGCAGCCTTGCTGCTCGGCGCGCTGCGCAACGGAGCCACCACGATGGAGCAGACGGCCGGCATCAGCGCGCCGTTCGTGTCCGTGATCGAGGCCTCCATCCTATTCTTCGTCGCCGCGCCGGTGATCATCCGCTGGATCTACTTCCGCTGGAATCGCACGGGCGCTACGGCCGGAGCGCAAGGAACAGAGGCGTGAAAGCGCCCTCACTCCCCTGCCCCCCGAGGGTCTGTGAAAAGTCGACAGCGCCTCTTCCCGCCCCCTTCCCCCTCCGCCCCTGGCTGACTGGTCCCCCGGACCCTGGCCGCGGGTCCGACGGTGGGGCGCGCCTCCGGGGGAACGTGGGGAGAGGGCTCCCCCCAGACCCCCGCCACCCACGAGACACGCGGGCGGGCGGACGAGCGGACGAGGCCGCCCCGACAATGCACAGACCCTGCCTGCCCCCTCTCCCTGTGCATGGGAGAGGGGCAAAAAGGTATGGTGACGTATGAGCTTCCTGACCGGCTCGTTCGTCATCAGCGTGCTGGCCATCACGCTCGCGTCGGCGACGCCGCTGATCCTGGGCGCGCTCGGCGGCGTCGTGTCGGAGCGCGCGGGCGTGGTCAACATCGCCATCGAGGGGCTGATGCTGACGGCGGCCTTCGTCACGGCGGTGGTCGGATCGAGCACGGGCAGCCTCTTGCTGGGCCTGCTCGGCGGGCTGGTAGCCGGGGCCATCGGCGGCCTGTTCCTGGGCCTGCTCTCCATCACGCTGCGCGTCGACCAGATCGTGGGCGGCTTCGTGATCAATATCGCGGCGGCGGGCGGCACCTCGTTCGTGTTTCGCTCGGCCTTCAACTCGGGCTCGCTCTCGGCCCCGCCGCTGCCGCAGATCAACGTGCCGGTCCTCTCGGGCATCCCGGCCCTGGGCCGCATCCTGTTCCAGCAGAACGCGCTCGTCTACCTCGCCCTCGTCCTCGTGCCGGTCACGCACATCTATCTGTTCCGCACGCGGGCGGGCCTGCGCTCGCGCTCGGTGAGCGAGAACCCCAAGGCGGCCGACGTCGCCGGCGTCAACGTGTCCCTGGTGCGCTACGCCGCCGTCACGGTCAGTGGCGCCCTCGCGGGGCTGGCCGGCGTCTACCTCGTGGGCGACGTGGGCTCTTTCTCGGAAGGCATGACCAGCGGGCGCGGCTTCATCGCCCTCGCGGCGGTGATCTTCGGCAAGTGGCGCCCCGTGCAGGCCATGTTCGGCGCGCTGCTCTTCGGCTTTTGCGACGCCCTGCAGAGCCAGTTGCAGGTCGCGCAAGTCCCGGTCCCCGTGCCGCTGCTGCTGATGCTCCCCTACATCGTCACCATCGTCGTGCTGACCGGCTTCATCGGGCGCGCCGTCGCACCGGCCGCCGACGGCATTCCATACGTGAAAGAATAACTCAATGATTCGACTGATCATCGACACCGACACCGCGGGCGACGACTGCGTTTCGCTGCTGATCGCGCTACGCTCGCCCGGCGTGACGGTCGAGGCTATCACGATCAACTGCGGCAACGTCGCCTTCGACCAGCAGGTCGAGAACGCGCTCTACACGCTGCAGGTCGCTGGCTTCGGCGAGGGTTCGGGCAGGCCGCGCGTGCCGGTCTACCCCGGCTGCGACCATCCGTTGCTGCACGAGCATGAGACGGTCGAGTACATCCACGGCAGGGACGGCATGGGCGACTCGTTCTTCCCACGCGCGGCGCAGCGCCCTGAAAGCGAGCACGCCGTCGACGCGCTGGTGCGACTGGTCGACGCGAACCCGGGCGAGCTGACCATCCTGGCCCAGGCCCCGCTGACCAACCTGGCCATGGCGGTGCGCCGGGACCCCTCGATCGCGGCCAAGGTGAAGCATCTATGGGTGATGGGCGGCACGAACAACGCGCTTGGCAACGTCACCCCGGCGACGGAATTCAACATATTCGTCGATCCCGAGGCGGCCAGGATCGTCTTCGGCGCCGGCTTTCCCCTGACCATGGTCGGGTGGGAGATCTGCGTCCGCCACGCCGTCGTAGACGAGGCGGCGACCGCCGAGATCGCGGCCTTGGACACGGTGCTGTCGCGCTTCTTCATAGACATCAACCGCGTGGTGCGTCGCTTCAATGTGACACAGGGGATACACGGCACGACACACCCCGACTCTATCGCGGCCGCGATGATCGTCGACGAGGGGATCATGACGCGGAGCGCCGGCTACTACGTGGACGTGGAGACGCGCGGCGAGCTCACGCGGGGCATGACCGTGGTCGACGAGCTCGGCGTGCTGGGCAGGTGGCCGAACGCGCGCGTCTGCCTCACGGCCGACGGCGCGCGCTTCCGCCGCCTGTTGCTCGAGACCCTGCGCTGACCAGAGATTACGTCTACTCCTCATCCAACTCGTAGAGCAGATCCAGCAGAGACTCGGTGTGTTCGGCGACCGCGTCCCGATCACCCTCCCGCGCGGCTGTTTCCAGGCCTGTGACGGCCGCCTCCAGAGACGCCGTGTCGCCCGTACCGCGCGCCGCGAGGCGACGCGCGCGCTCCAGCAGGCCGCGCGTCCCCGGGCTGAGGTTCTCCGAGCTGAGGGTCTCTGGCACGATCGCGCCAAACTCATCGGCCCCATCCTCCGGGTCCACGTCTCCCCCGTCCCACTCCTCCAGCTCCAGTTCATCCAGGTCGGCGCGCGCGCGCGCGATGTCGGCCGGGCTGAGGCGCGCGTGGGCGGCCGTGACCGTCGTGTTGGCCACCTTGCCGCTGCCGCGGTCGAGGGCCGAGACCTGGACGATGCCGTCGACATCGAAGTCGAACCGTACGGTCACGCGCGGCGGCTGCCCCGCCGCTTCGGGGCGCAGCTGGTCGAAAAGGAACGAGCCCAGCAGGCTATTGCGCGAGGCCACCGTGTGCTCGCCCTGGTAGATCTTGATCTCGATGGCCGTCTGATCGGGGGTCAAGGCCGAATAGACCTCCGAGCGCGTCGTGGGGATGGTAGTGTTGCGCGCGATCAGGACGCTGTAGCGGTCGGGCACGATCATCCCGAACTCCCATTCGGCCACGGCGATGCCCAACGAATGAGGTGTCACGTCCACGAGGATAGCGTCGAGCGGCTCGCCCGCGATGATCGCCGCCTGCACCGCCGCGCCCAGCGCCACGGCCTCGTCGGGGTTGACGGCCGTCTCCGGCTCGATCCCGGTGTGCTCGTAGACTATCTGTGAGACCAGCGGGATGCGCGTGCTACCGCCCACGAAGAGGACGTGGTCGAGGTCCTCGGCGGTAATGGCCGCGTCGGCGAGCGCGGCGTCGAGCGAGCGCAGCGTCCCCTCCAGCAGGCCGCCGATGAGACCCTCGAAGTCGGAGCGCGCTACTTCGACGTCCAGGTGCGCCGGGCGGCCGCCTTCGGTAAGCAGGTACTCCTCGCGCACCCGCGTGAAGGGCTGGTCGGAGAGCGCGATCTTGGCCTGTTCGGCCGCTCGGGTCAGCCGCGCCGTGGCGCGCGGGTCGCCCCGCGGGTCGACGCCGTGCTCTTGCTGGAAGCGCTCGGCCAGGAAGCCGGCCAGGGCGTCGTCGAAGTCGTCGCCGCCGAGGTGGGTGTCGCCGTGGCTGGCGCGCACCTCGACCACGCCGGCGTCCAGTTCGATGATAGAGACATCGAAGGTACCGCCCCCGAGGTCGTAGACGGCCACCATCTGCCGCTCCCCGGCGCGATCCAGCCCGTAGGCCAGCGCCGCCGCCGTCGGCTCGTTGATGATGCGCTCGACGGCGAAGCCCGCGATCTCGCCGGCCTCGCGCGTGGCCTGGCGCGCCGCGTCGGAGAAGTAGGCCGGGACCGTGATGACCGCCCGCTCGACCGGCTCGCCCAGCCCGACCTCGACGCTCCGCTTGAGCTCGCCCAGGATCAGCGCCGAGACCTCCTGCGGTGTGTAGGCGCGCTCGCCTAGGGTCACGGTGGTATCCTGGCCCATCAGACGCTTGATCGAGCGGGCTGTGCGCTCCGGATAGACGACATATTGATTGCGCGCCGGCGTGCCGACCAGCACCGACCCCTGCGGGGTAACCCCGACCACCGACGGCATGATCCGCTCGTCGCCGTGCTGGATGATGTGGGGCGCACCGTCGCGCACGAGCGCCGCGGCGGAGTACGTCGTCCCCAGGTCGATGCCGATGATCGCGCTCATGGCTGTGCTCCTTACAAGTAGTCAATAGTCAATAGTCAATAGCTAGTAGTCAATAGCCGCATCATAAACATGCCCGGCAGCGCGCTCGACACGTTCTCTGACTACTGACTACGATCCGCGACGACGGCAACCTCGGCGTAGCGCAGCACGCGGTCGCCCGTCGTGTAGCCGCGTCGCAGCTCGGCGGCGACCGTGCCCGGCGCCAGTCCCTCACCGGACGGCGCCACCTCCGCTGCTATGTGATAGTGCGGGTCGAAGGGCCAGCCCACCGCGTCGATCGGACGCACGCTCTCGGCCGCCAGCATGTCGAGCAGGCGAGCGCGCACGAAGGTCAGCCCGGTCAGCCATGCCTCCATGGCCGCGCGCAGCGCCATCTCGCCCCGCGCGGTTTCCTCCCGCTGGTGCGGAACCAGGCGCTCCAGAAACGATGGCGGCGACGACGGCGGCGCGGCGGGACGATCGAGCAGGTGATGACCGGAGCGGATCGCTTCGTCGAGCCCGTCGAGCGTGGGAAACAGGGACTGCGCCATCTCCAGGCGAGCGGCGTCTCGGGCGTCACGGCTACGCGCGGGCCAGGCGGCGAGTTCGGCCGCGCGGCGCGCGTCATCCGCGCGCAACGCATCCAGTGCGGCCGCCAACTGCTCCTGCTGCGCCTGGGCCAGGGCGAGGGCTTTGAATTGCTCCCGCCCGGCTCGGCCAACACTCTTCTCCAATGCCGCCAGCGCGGGCGCGACGGCGCCGCCCTCGACGGAACGTATGCGCTCGTCGGGATCGGTCGGGGGCAGGCGCCGCGCGAGGTCGGCCAGCGCGCGCTCGATCGCGTCCAGTCGCTCCACCAGGGCGGGAAACGACAGGTCTCCCGCCCCACCCGGCGTCCCACCATCACCGTGATCGGCGCGAGCCGTGCGATCCGCGCGGTCCGCAACGGGGCGGCGAAACCAGGGCAAGCGATCGAAGAAAGACGGCGCGGTGTCGCGGGCACGGTCGCTCACAGGCTTACCTTGCCGAAGTGCTCGCGCCAGTCGGTGCGATCCAGGTCGCCGAGCGCCCACGCGGCGGCGAGGACATCTTCGTGGTGCAGCGTCAGGTCCGGGCGCGGCGCGCGGCGCTTGCGCGACGGCTCAGGCCAGGGGACGAGCAGCAACAGGTCCGCCTCGACGCGGCGCTCGGGATCGCGCACGCGCTCATAGGCGGCGCGCACGCGCTTGAAAGTCTCCGGCTCGCGCTCGGGAGGGTGGGCGCGCACCAGGGCGAAATAGGCTCGTTTGATCTCGTCCGGTGTGGCCGTGCGCTCGAGACCGAGCACGGCATACGGGTCGACGTACGGGGTAGCCATCGCGCTCCTCTACCAGTTACCAGTACAGGTCATCCTCGTCGGGGGAAGGCCCGAACGGTGAGCCCATGCTCAACATCAAGGGCAACAGCGGGCTATCGACCTGCTGGCGCAAGAGCTCGATCTCCTGGGCCATTGCCGCATCGCCCTGCTTGCGCGCCTGGCGCGCCGCGCGCTGCAGCGCCTCCTTGGCCTCACGCGTGCGCCCGTTGAGCGCCCGGAGCATACCCAGCAGGATGAGGACCGACGCCTCGTCGGGCAAGAGGCGCGCCGCCTCCTCGGCATACGTCAACGCCAGCTCAGGCCGCGTCTGCAGCAATTCGCTGGCGACCGACGCCCGCAGCCGCCCGTCGTCCGGGCGCAACGCCATACCACGCGCCAGCAACTCGGCGCCCAATTGCCGCCAGGCGTCCTCGTTCTTGCGGGGCGCCGCCGGCGCGCCAAGACCATAGGGCAGTGCGGGCGCGGCCGTGCTGCGCAGCAGGGTGGAGCCGGCGTCGACGTAGAACTCCGAGGACGACGAGAAGGCGTCCTCGGCGCGGGCCACGACCGCGCGGGCGGCGGCGAGGTCGTCGGCCACGGCCCAGCACTCGAGCACCGCCGCGTAGGCCTCGGGCTGATCGGCGCCGAGCTCGAGCGCGCGCGCTAACAGCGCGGGCGCCTCCTTGCGCTTGCCCTGGTCGATGGCGACGCGCGCGAGGTTGAGCGGGAACTGGTAATCGTCGGGCGCCAACTGGCGCCCCTCCTCCAGGTTCCTGATGGCCGCGGCGTACTGGCCGGCCGCGTGCAGGGCGTGACCACTCTCCAGGTACAGCCGCGCCAGCAGGCGGCGGCCCTCCGCGCGATCCGGCGAGCGATGGAGGAGCCGGCGCAGCGTCACCTCGGCGGCGCGCCGCTCACCGCGCTCCAGCTGTATCCCGCCCAGGCGCAACTGGACATCGTCGTTCTCGGGAGCGGCCTCGGCGGCGCGCCGCACCTCGTTGTAGGCGGCCTGCTCCTGCCCGTTCGCCAGCAGGGCGTCGGCCAGTTGCACGCGCATCTCCACATCGTCCGGGTCCGCCTTGAGCGCCTGACGGAACACGGCGACGGCCTCGCCCGGCTGGCCGGCGCGTTGGTAGCATTCGATCACGCGCCGGCGCACCCAGGCCCATTGCGCCGCGCTCACATCGTCCCCGGCCGCCTCTCCGTCGCGCGCCGCCGCGACGGCCGGGGCTGGCCGGTCCGCCTTGCCCTTGCCGGCCTTCCCCCGGCTGGCCCGGGGCGCGCCGTCACCCGCGCGCCGGCGCGGGCGCGTGCGCAGCATGGCGCGCCAGGTGTCGGCCGCCTGAGGCCAGCGATCCTGCGCCTCGTAGGCCAGCGCCAGGTTATGCAGGAGTGGACGCGGCGAGCCCAAACCCGCGCCCGCGCCCACGACATCACGGGCGCTCTCCCACAGGGCGGCGGCCCGCGCCCAATCCCCCGCCGCGGCAGCGGCGTGGGCGCCATCGTCGAGCGCGCCGATCACCGCCTCGGCCAGCGCGGGATAGCCGGGGGCGAGGGCCAGCGCGTCCGGCGTGAGGGCCGCGGCGCGCGCGAGGACGCCTGCGGGGTCCGTCGGGTCCGCATCTGGCGACTCGAGGCACCGCAGCAGGGCCGCCGCCAGGTTATCCGCCAGCCAGGGCCGCCCCAGGCCCTCCGCGTAGGCGCGCCGCCAGGGCTCCAGCGCCGCGACGAGGTCACCCGTCGTGGCGGCGGCGACACCCCGGTAGTAGCGCCGCACCTTGTCCGCCCGCGCCGAGGGGAGCGAGCGGTCGTCGTCGAGGGCAACGCGCGCCGCCGCGCCGTCCCGTCCGATCAGGCTCAAGCCCTGCCACAACTGCTCCAGCGGCCCATCACCCGGTGCCAAAACGGGGGCGCCGCGCAAGAGCGCCTGGACCGGGGATAGGGTTAGGCGGAGCATGGGCGTGCTGCCGGGGAGCGCGGCGAGGTCGACCGCCGGCTCCTGCTCCAGCGCGGCCAACGCCAGGGCCACGGCGGCGCCGGGCCATACGGGGTCGCGCGCCAAAACCGCGCGATAGCGATCGATAGCCTCTGGAAGCTCGCGCGCGTGGTGCAGGGCCAGGCCGAGGTGATACAGGTAGCGTGGATCATCGGGGGCCAGCGCGTCGGCGCGCCGCAGGTCGGCGAGTTGGCCTGACCCCGCCGGCACGGTCAGGGCGCGACGAAAATGGGCCTCGGCCAGGGCCGCCGCGGCGCGCGCATCGCTCGCGGCCAGCCCCGACCAGACGCCGATCGCCTCGTCGAAACGGCCGGCCTGGAACGCGCGCAACCCCTGCTGGCGCGGGTCCGCGCCGAACAAGGGGATCGGGGCCCGGCGATCCTTATCCTTACCGCCATGCCGCTTATGCCGAGCCATAGCGTATTCGCACCCATCCCGATGCCGCACTATACAGGATCAAGCCGTTTATCTATCCACTGTACCACGTCTATCGCGCGGCCTGTCCCATTCATCAACCGTCTTCGCGCGTCTTCGCGCGGCCAACGAAACACTCTATCGCGCGCATGTCACTCCCGCGCGCTCAAGCGAACAGCTGATCCGGCGAAGGCGCCATAGCGAGGCGCTGTCTCACCACATCGAGTTGGTCTTCGCTCTCGATATCGTTGAGGCGCGCGTCCATCTCGGCGGATAGCGCGCCGAACCTCCTCGTAATATCTTCCTTGAGCCACGCGCGCTTGGCGCGCACTACTCCCCGCGCCTCGATCTCCGCGCCTCGATCTAGCTGTTGAACCATCGCCGCCGCCTCCTCACCCCATTCTACCTCCACCGCGTCCGGGCGTTCAACCCGATAGGGCAGGTACGCAGGGCCTGTGAAAAGTCGCCCAAGCCCCTTTTCTCCCCCTCCGCCCACGGCTGACTAGTCCCCCGGACCCTAGCCGCGGGTCCGCCGGCCTAGCGCGCCTCCGGGGGAACCTGGGGAGATGGCTCCCCCCAGACCCCCGCCAACGACGACGCGTGCGGGCAAACGGGCAGTGCGTTGCCACCGGTCGCGTACTCCGGCGCGTCGAGGGCGGGGAGGCTCACCTGGAAGTAGGTGAGGGTGGCGCTACGCCTTACAGCGCATTCCACTCGTCAGCCATCACCTCGCGGCCTAGGATGGTCTCGACCTCTCGCAGCATCATGCGCAATTGCGGGACGGGGTATTCGTCGTTGCTTGGAATAGCCAGACGATGCGTGTCGTACGTCATGAACTGATGGCGCGTTCCCGAGAAGGGGCCATCGAAGCCGAGCGCGCGCAGCCGTCGAACAAAATCGCGCCGCTTACAGTGACTCCACTGGCTCACGCTCCGGCTCCCCGTTCAAATCTATCCCGGCGAGCACAGGCAGGGGATGCCCGAGCTTGAGCCCCACAAGAATCCAATCCTCCAGCGTCGAGCGTAGCGTATCCTCACACTCCCGCAATGTCGATCCGAACGCGACGACACCGACGCATGATGGGATACGCCCCGCATAACTATCGTCATCCAACTTGTCGTACGTCGCCCCGCGCATCGCCTCGTCGACGTAGTCGCTCAAGACGAAACGCGCGCTTTGCGCTTGCATACCGCCCCCTACACAACCCTTTATGGCACGTGATCAGAGCCGCGACGCTCGGTTATAACAACCACCGTAAAATCGCCCACGGCGCCCGGCAACGATCCTACAGCTTTGGCGCGGGCGTGATGGCACCGTCGGAGGCGGAGGACACGAGCGCGGCGTACTTAGCGAAGACGCCACTGGTGTAGTGCGGGGCCGGGGCCTGCCAGCGCGCCAGGCGCTCGGCCAACTCGTCCGCGGGGAGCACGACATCGACCCGCCGCGCCTCCACGTCGATGACCACCGTGTCGCCCTCGGCGATGGCCGCGATGGGGCCGCCCCGCGCCGCCTCCGGCGCGACGTGCCCGAGCATCAGCCCGCGCGTGGCCCCGCTGAAGCGCCCGTCCGTGAGGAGGGCCACCGACTCGCCCAGCCCCTCGCCGACGATGGCCGAGGTCACGCCGAGCATCTCGCGCATGCCCGGTCCCCCGCGCGGCCCCTCGTAGCGGATCACCACCACGTCGCCCGGCACGATCCGCTTGGCCACGATGGCGTCCATGGCGTCCTCCTCGCGGTCGAACACGCGCGCCGGGCCCTCGTGGCGCGGCCGCTCGTGCCCCGCGACCTTGACCACGCAGCCCTCCGGCGCGACGTTGCCGCGCAGGATGACCAGGCTGCCGACCGGCTTGATGGGGTTGTCCAGTGGGCGGATTACGTCCTGCCCCGGTGTCTCCACAGCCGTCGCGGCTTCCTCGGCCAGTGTCGCGCCGCCCATGGTGCGCTGCGATCCGTCGGCGTAGCCGCCCCGCACCAGCCGCTGCGCGATCACGGGGATGCCGCCGGCGCGGTCGACGTCGGCGGCGACGTGCGCGCCCCCCGGCTTGAGGTCGGCCAGGAGCGGCGTGCGCCGGCTCACGCGGTCGAAGTCGTCGATCTCGAGCGGGATACCCGCCTCGCGCGCCAGCGCCAGCAGGTGCAAGACGGCGTTGGTCGAGCCGCCCGTCGCGGCGACGGCGGCGATAGCGTTCTCGAACGAGGCGCGCGTGAGGATGTCGCTGGGGCGCAGCCCCCGTCGCAGCGTCTCCATCACCAGCGCGCCGGCGCGGCGCCCGATGTCGTCCTTGCGCGCGTCGATGGCGGGAACACTGGCGCTGCCGGAGGGCGAGAGCCCAAGCACTTCCATCACCGTGGCCATAGTGTTGGCGGTGTATTGCCCGCCGCAGGCCCCGGCCCCGGGGCAGGCGTGATCCTCCAGCTCCTTGAGCTCCTCGGGGGCCATGCGCCCGGCGATGGTGGCGCCGATAGCCTCGTAGACCGAGAGGATGTCGACGTCTTGGCCCCTGTGGCGGCCCGGCATGATGGTGCCGCCGTAGAGCAGCACGCAGGGGATATCGAGGCGCACCAGGGCCATGGCGAGGCCCGGGAGCGTCTTGTCGCAGGCGCCGAGCGCGACCACGGCGTCGAAGAGATAGCCGCGCGCGGTCAGTTCGACCGAGTCGGCGATGACCTCGCGGCTGACCAACGAGGCCTTCATGCCCTCGGTGCCCATGGTGATGCCGTCGCTGATGGCGATGGTGTTGAACTCCATGGGCGTCCCGCCTGCTGCGCGCACGCCCTCCTTGACCTGCGCGGCGAGCTTGCGCAGGTTGAGGTTGCAGGGCATCGTCTCGATCCACGTGTTGGCGATGCCGATGATAGGCTTGGCGAGATCCTCGTCGGTGTAGCCGACGGCCTTGTACATGGCGCGCGCGCCCGCGCGCGTCAGCCCCTCGGTAATGGTGCGGCTGCGGCCTTTGGGATCATGGGTCATGGAGTCCTCCCGATTTGCGAATTTTTTCTGCGAGTATGACAACAGGGTACAGGATTAGCCGGGGAGAATGCCATGTGGCGCGAACTCATGCAATCGATTGTGACGGCGGACCTCACATTGGATCGCGACGGAGCGACTCGGGTTTGGGACCACGAAACTGATGAGCGTCGTTCTAGTGGCGACCGGCCTGCGCGAATTCGTCAAGAAGTGGTTTAGCGGTACGATAGTCCATACGAGGAAGCGCCGCAACTGGACGTTCTGGACGTTTTGTCCAGTTGACAGCGGCGACATGCGCGTGCTACGGTACTACTGTCGCATAGGGCGGCGCACGCACCTTACAAGTGAATAGAGCGCTCTTATCCAGAGAGGTGGAGGGACCGGCCCTGCGAAGCCTCGGCAACCGGCAGCAACGCTGCAAGGGTGCCAATTCCGGCAGATCAATTCTGGGAAGATGAGAGTCGCGTTCTGTGCCGTACCGGCATAACCTTGCGACCCTCTTTGCATATTCTATATGTATGTAAAGGGGTTTTTTGTTGGGTTGATCGGCTCATGGCCTCTCCGCGCACCCTCATCATGCCTGTTGTGATGAGGGCTTTTTGTTAGCAGGGCGTCCGCAACACGCCCATTACGAAGGGGAGGTTGACCATGGCCATCGCACCCGAGAGGATCACGCCCACCACGCCGCGAAACGGCGCGACTCGTTTCTACGCCACCGGCCTGCGCTGCCGCGTCTGCGGCGAGGGCTACCCGCTCGACCCCGTGCACGTCTGCGAGCGTTGCTTCGGCCCGCTCGAGGTCGCCTACGACGACGCGGCCCTCGCGCGCGATCTTACCCGCGAGAGCATCGCGGCCGGGCCGCCGACCCTGTGGCGCTATAAGCCGCTCCTGCCCGTGGCCACGGACGACGTGATCGACCTCGGGACCGGCTGGACCCCGCTCCTGCGCGCGGAGCGCCTCGGCACCCTGCTCGGCCTCGACAACCTCTACATCAAGAACGACTGCGTCAACCCCACCTACTCGTTCAAAGACCGCGTTGTCGCCATCGCGGCCAGCCGCGCGCGCGAGCTCGGCATCGACACGATCGCCTGCGCCTCCACCGGTAACCTGGCCTCGGCCACCGCGGCGGCCGCCACCGTGGCCGGGCTGCGCTGCTATGTCTTCGTGCCCGAGGGGCTCGAAGAGAGCAAGATCATCAATGCCGGCGTCTACGGACCCCACGTGGTCCAGGTCAAGGGCAACTACGACGCGGTCAACCGGCTCTGCGCCGAGCTCGCCGACACCTACAACTGGGGCTTCGTCAACGTGAACCTGCGCCCCTACTACGCCGAGGGCTCCAAGACGCTCGGCTTCGAGGTCTGCGAGCAGCTCGGCTGGCGCGCGCCCGACCACGTGGTGGCCCCGATCGCCTCGGGCGCGCTGCTGGTCAAGATCGCGCGCGGCATCCGTCAGCTCGCCGACATCGGCCTGATCGACGCGCCCCGCACGCGCTTCTCCGGCGCGCAGGCGGCCGGCTGCGCCCCGGTCGCGACGGCCTTCGCGGAAGGGACCGACGAGGTGCGCCCGGTGCGCCCGGACACGATCGCGCGCTCTCTCGCCATCGGTAACCCTGCCGACGGCCCCTTCGCCGTGCGCCTGGCGCAGGAGAGCGGCGGCGCCATCGACGCGGCGACCGACAGCGAGATCGTGGAGGGCATCCGCCTGCTGGCGCGCACCGAGGGCGTCTTTGCCGAGACCGCCGGCGGCGTCACGGTCGCTGTGCTCAAGAAGCTGGCCGAGCGAGGCCTGCTGCGCCGCGACGAAAAGGTCGTGGCCTACATCACCGGCAACGGTCTCAAGACGCCCGACGCCGTCGCGGGCAGCTTGCCCGCCCCCACCCTGATCGCACCCACGGTCGACGCGTTCGAGGAGGCCGTCTTGCAGTAACCTCCGTATTGGGAACGCCGGCTATCCATTCGTCGGAAGCGGCCGGCCCTCGGAGCAAGGCCCAACTAGTCCTTAAACACTAATCACCAGTCATTCAGGAGGACACATGGCAACCACCACCGTCCGCGTCCCCGGCTCGTTGCGCGCCATCGTCGGCGGCCAATCGCGCGTGACCGTCGAGGGCGCGACCGTCGGCGACGCGCTCGCGCACCTGGAGCAGACATACCCGGCGTTGCAGGGACGCCTGCGCGACGACAACGGCGCGGTCACGCGCTTCATCAACCTGTTTGTCGGCGGCGAGGACGTGCGGCTGCTCGAGGGGCTCAAGACGCCCCTCGACGGCGCCGAGCTCTCCATCGTGCCGGCCGTGGCAGGAGGCTAGGACAGGGCCAATCGTGAGCGGATTGTCCCAGAGTTTTTGCGCGACCCTGCACGGACTCCCAGAGTTCCTGCGCCAATCGGCGCGCTGCGCTCGGTGCAGTCGGCGCTTTTCACATGTGATGAGGGGGCATCTGCAAGATGGCTCAGGGGGAGGCTCTCCCACGAATCGCTGGCTCTCCCGACGACGTGACCGGGCGTGGATGTGGGTGCAAGCCGTTGTCGCCCCCCTAGCAGCGACGGTGACACCTTGTAGGGGGACACGAGCGCTGGCCGCGTGTCCTCACTCTGCGGTTAGGGCGAGGCGTCGATGACGGCAAGAGTTCCAGGCATTTGACCGGCGCGGGCGCTGCTCGTCGCGGTCCAGTGGCCACTGACGCGGGCATGCAGGGCCTCGAGCACGTGCGTCAGGTCGATGAACGCGGGGTGCGGCTCCCAGCGATGGACGACGAGGGCATGGCCCGTGAGCGCATCGACGACGATCGCGTCGCCCGGCGTGGCGATGGTGCGTAGGAGCGCCCCCGTCGTCGCGTCGAAGACGGAGGTCCCCGCAGCGTCGACGGCGTAGACACGCCCGCGGCGCTCATCGACAGCCACCTGACCCTCGGTGGGGGCGACGGCGACGGGCAGCGTACGCAGCACCCGCCCGGTCCGTGCATCGAGGACGCGCAGGGCGCCGGCGGCCCCCCGTCCTGTGGTCATGTTGGTGTAGAAAACGAATACGTGCTGCGCCCGTGTGGTGATGGCAATGGCGGCGGGGTTCGTTACGCCGGCGGTGAGGGCGCGCACGACGCGGCCGGTACGCGTGTCGAGGACCACAAGCTGGGTGGGGCCGTTGAACTGGCACACGGGGCGTACCCCGCAGGTCCAGCGGCTGGCCTCGCCGATGAACAGACGGCCTGTCCGCTCGTCCACGCGCGCCGCGCTGGTGTTCCCGCCGGCCGCGATCGTCCTCAGGAGGCGGCCGCTGTGCGTGTCCACGAGACTGATGCGATTAGCCTGGGTATCGATGACGAAGGCGCGCGCGGCCGTGTTGTCGATGACGATGCGATCCCCAGAGGACGGGATCGCGCGCAGGAGGCGTCCGGTAGTGACATCGCGCATCTGCAGGCCGCCCGTCCCCGGTTTCCCTGACGCGGGAGAGGTGAGGAAGAGGCGGCCGGCCGTCGTATCGACGCCGAGGGCGGGCGCCACACCGGCGGGGGCCGTGAACACCAGCCGCCCACTGTGGGTGTCAAGGACGTAGAGGCGTCCGGGACCAAGGCGTCCGGTGGCCGGGTTCAGATCGAACGTCAGGGCAAAGGCGCGGCCGCGGCGCTCATCAACAAGCACTTGGCCGGCCGGATAGGCCCCGATGGGGACGGCCTGCAGCGTGCGCCCGGTGGCCGCATCGAGCAGGTTGAGAGTCCCCGAGTGGGATACATCGCCGCTCTGGACGACGACGCGATGGGTCTGGGTGTCCAGAGCGAGATTGACGTCGACGGCATCGTGCGCGACGGGGACGAGGCGGACCACGCCCGCTGGCAACGGGTGGGGATGCGCCACTGCCCATGTTGAGCCGGCGATGAGGACGAGACAGAGGAGGAGTGCGCCCCCTGTAATCATCCGGTGTCGTCGCATGCGCAACTCCCTCGTCCCCTATGCGGGCCTCGTCAACAGGCGCGTGTCGCCCCTGCGTTGTAATAGTATAGTCTGCTTACGACAAGGTAGGGGGTGACGCGGTGACGCGGAGGGGTGACGCGGTGACGCGGAGGTGTACCACAGAGCGGAGAGACCAGTGTCCGCTGGCTGGACACGTCCGATGCGGACCACCCAATCGTCCGGGTGCGCTTCGACTACCAGGCCTGCGCGGCCTGCCCCAGCCGTCCGCTCTGCACCCGCTCCAAGCGGCATCCGCGGCAACTCCTCCTGCGCCCTCAGGCGCGACGCGATGCCGTACAGGCGGCGCGGGACCGTCAGAAGACGGACGAGTTCAAGGAGCGATACACCGTACACGCGGGCATCAAGGGGACCATCTCGCAGGGGGTCCGTACCTGCGACTTGCGCCGAGCGCGGTACAGGGGCCAGGCCCGGACGCATCTGCAGCACGTCTTGACCACCGTGGCGCTTAATGTGGTGCGCCTGGCTAAATGGTTCGTCGGGTACCCACGCATCTGCATCAAGCCCACGCCCTTCGTCGCCCTCTTTCCCGCTGCTGCGTGACGCCATTGGACTTCGCCACCAATATCAATGGACCCGCGGCTGCCATCGTCCCTCGGCGACGACCAGGGCCGTCCAGCGGGCTAGCAATCGCTCACACGCCCACTTGCCCTGCCCCAGGGCCGCCCACGCCCGGCGCACCGCCCGCTCCGAGAGGCCGCACGCGCTCAAGCCGGGGATCACCGCCCCCGCGCCGCCAGCAACTGCCCACTCACCAGCATCCACAGCAGGTGCAGCAGCCCCAGGTTCGTCCCTACCGGCAGCGGCGCGACGAGGGTACACAGCAACGTCATCATGCGCTACACTGCCTCTGGCATCAAGGAACTCCTTAGTCAGAGACCAATGTACTGTCTGCTTGAACCCTTCAGGAGGCGCTCAAAGGGCACAGCGGGCGCATAGGAGGTTTGGGAGCACTCAGTTCAGAGTGGGATGCGGCCACACGGCTGCGCTCTGTGGCTCCTGGGACGTCGGAGCGCGTGGCGGGCGTCCCGTCGCTCGTGGTGTAGGCCGCCAGCGGCCTGGTCGGAGGCGTGCCGGCGTGCCTCGTCGTCGAGCGGCCGGGCGCAGCGAGCGCCACGAGTTTTGCTTAAAGCAAAACATACCTCGCTCCGCGCCCTCCACGGTGGTCACACAGGGCCGCCACGGCGGAAGAACGGGGCGTTTGACGACCGTCACGCACGTATTATAGAAAACATGCGTGACGGTCCAAGAGGGGGGAACATGGCGGTCAAGCAGAAGCGCATCACGTGCGCCCGGTGTGGCGAGCGCGAGACGGTGATGAGGGGGAGCGGGGGCCGGCGTCGATCTACATGCGATCTCTGCCGCGACGAGGTGAAGCGCGAGCAGAACGCCCTGCGCGCCCAAGCGTACCGCCAGCGCAAGGCGAGCTATGGGGGGTAGTGCGTTCAACGCGCCCCCCCGGCCGGGCTGCGGATTTCGTAGGGATACCAAGGGGGTGTCACATGGACGTAAGCGTCTGGCAAGGTCAGCGTGCGACACTGCGCGCCGTGGAACCGGGCGATTGGGAGACGTTCTTCGAGTGGGACCAGGACAACCAGGCGGCGCGGGAGAGCTATCACATCCCTTTCCCGCGGTCGCGGGAGGCGACGAAACGCTGGGCCGAAGGGGTAGCCATGGGAGGGCCGGAGGGCGATGCGTTCCGCTGGATTATCGCCGACCTCGCCGGTGACGCGGTCGGGACGATCAACACCCATAGCTGCGACCGCCGCCACGGCTGCTTCGGATATGGGCTCGCGGTGCGGAGGGAGCAGCGGCGCAGGGGGTACGCCAGCGAGGCGATCCGGCTCGTCTTGCGCTACTTCTTCCAGGAGTTGCGCTATCACAAGGCGACGGTCCACGTCTATGGTTTCAACGAGGCATCGATCCTTCTACATCGGAAGCTGGGCTTCCGGGAGGAAGGCCGGCTGCGGGACATGGTGTATACCCGAGGGCGCTATGTCGACGAGCTTATCTTCGGCTTGACATCCGACGAGTGGGCAAGCGATCCCTTGTCGCATGTCGAGTAAAGACAGATGCGGCATGCGAGACTTCGGGGCATGGCGGGCATATGCGGCCCTGGCTAGCATTGCGGGGGCAATGTGGACTCCCTCCACATTTTGTAGGATCGGCTCTAGGGACCTCCCACAAAATGCTCTGTTCGCTCGCTGAGGCGGTGGCGGCCGAGCTTCCACGCGGTAGGTAGCCCCTTTATCTTGCGACATGGCCAGGTCATGAGGACTCACTCCCCTTCGGCCCTGGCGGGCCGAAAGTCGCTCGCCGAGTGTAGGGTTTGCGAGCGTCAGCGAGCAGAACCCATAGTGAGTACTGGTTACTGGTTTGCTGCGCACACCCTCACGAGGCCCACGCCGTCCATTTTTTAACGCTCCTATTGTCTGTCTGTTACGGTGAGGGTGGAGGGAGCTGACTCATCCTATTGTTGCGCTGCGACGCTTGCTCTTGAGGTGTCGCTCCCTTCGCTTTGCCGCACGCGGCTGGTAGACCGGACGGAAGGCTGTC
>JAABUM010002063.1_pt1 | contig 28102 bp, 24 predicted proteins | sample 5559161 | NCBI WGS metagenome assembly JAABUM01 (sample SAMN10711868, study PRJNA513369) | rock metagenome | isolation source: Antarctica rocks | place: Antarctica: Victoria Land, Siegfried Peak nord
TCAGATCCCTGATATCCTGCTGCTCCCGCATCTGCATCTGCCTTGCTACCCCTCCCCGTGCCCTGCGTATCCCGTGTCCCCCGTCCCCTTTATCCTCCTCCTCCTCACGTCTCGTTGTAATACTAGACACTCATGACCTGCTCAATGGCCCACGGCGCGCCCAGAGCGGCCGTGACCTGTATGCCGGCCAACGCGCGGCCGCTGTTCGCATCGAGCGCCTCGATGCGTCCCGACGCGGGTTCCAGGGCGTAGAGCCGTTGCCCGTCTCCGTCGAGTGCGATGCTGGCGACCTGTTCGCCTTCAGCATAGACCGTCCGCACGCGTCGTGTCGCGGTATCGACGGCCCAGATCCCCCGGTCCGTCGCCACGAACATCGTGCGGCCATCGTGCGACAAAGCGACCGCGCGCTCCATGCTCTGCCGTGCGCCCGCCTGCCTGCCAAGGTTGACCTGCGTGACGTGGCCGTAGGGCAGGTCGTGCACGACGACCATGCGGCCCAGCACGGGGTTGACGGCGTACAGCGTCGCGCCGTCGGGCGAAACGGCCAATGCGTTGCGCGTCGAGGCGACGCCGGTCGTGACTTCGGCGGGCAGCATGATGCAGTGTACCTTATGGTAGGCCACGCCCAACGCATGGACGAAGGCGCCGCCCTTGCCCGGCCGGACGTACAGCGTGTACAGCCAGTCCCCGCGCGGCGACCACGCGCGCGTATAGGCGACACCACGGATGATACCGGCCGGATCATCGGGCTCGGTGAGCGGCGTTTGGTCGAGGCGGCGCGCGCGCAGGTTGTAGGCGCGCACCTGGTATGCTTGCGGACCGGCATTGTCGCGCTTCTGGACGAGGTAGAGCCGTCTGCCCGCGTTATCGATGGCGTCGAGGCCGAAAGCGCCGTGCAGGCGCGGCGTGGCCACCACGCGCATTCGTGTGGTGTCGATCACGACCGCCGCCGTATCGGGCGTGTTAGGCGTCGCGTCGCGTAGGGCCAGCCAGCGTCCGTTATACGAGAGCGCGCTCAGGATCTCCGCGCTGTCGATGGGCGCGGCGCCAGGCAGGGCTTGTGTTATCCGCGCGACGCCGGCCATGGCGGGCCACGCGAACGCGGCGCGGTTCGCGCCAGCGCCGCCGTCTAACAGGGCGCCTGGCGTCAGGTTGCCGGGCATCGTGGAGTAGTAGCCCTGGACCGTTACCGTGCGCAGTACGCGCCCCGAGCGGGCGTCAAGCGCTTGGATCAGTGAGTCACCCGATCCTTGCGGAAAGGCCGCGTAGAGGACGTGGCCGTCGCGGCTGAAGAGCCCTGACGGCAGGCCGCGCGCGGCTTGCCCGGATTGGGCGGGTAGGATGGTGAGGGAGCCATAGACGGTTCCCGTGCGCACGACCAGCAGGTCGTGGGAAGCGGTGTTCGTCCCCATAGTTGTGCTGCCGGCGGCGCGTAGTGTCGCCGGATTGGCGAGCGCTATCGTCAGGGCGGCCAGGGCTATCGTTACGGTCCTCGGCGCTTTCATCGGTCTTCTCCTCCCCTTATTCTGTTGACGCATCCACCTCTCATACAATTGTCAAAGGCCATTGGTTCCTGATCAAGGTCATGGGTTGGTGGTGCGGGCCGCGCCGTCACCGCCGAGAACTACGTGGCCGTGCAGTGGATACTATGGGAGCCACTACTTCCCATAGCTAGCCCGGTACAGTTGTTTGATCCGTTTCTCGGCGTTAGGGATGTCACAGGCGCGGAAGGCGGCGGCGGTCTTCTCGAGATCGTAGGGGACGCGCTGGATCTCCGCGCGCCAGCCGCCGTCCCACTCCAGGGTCGCGTAGGCGGCGCGACGATCGCCGTCACGCGGATAGCCGACGCTCGATACGTCGACGAGGAGATGTCCGGGGACCTGGCGCACGTATGGCGTGTGCAGATGGCCGAAGGTGATGACGGCCGCGCGGGTGCCGGCCAGCAGGCTGTTCACCTCGTCGAGCGGCGCGTCGGGGTCCAGGTGCGTGTCCATATCACGCGGGTTGGCGTGGACCATCAGTACATCCTGCCCGTCGGGGGCTGGATAAGTGTGCGCGAAGGGCAGCGTCGCGAGGTAGCTGACGCCCGCGGGGCCAAGTTGGGCGCGTGTCCAGGCCAGACCTTCGATGCTGTGCTCGCTTTTGCCCAGGGCGCGCAGCCGCGCCTCGTCATCAGCGATCGTCACGTTGCGGTCGGTATTGCCCTGCACGACGGGGCAGCCGAGGTCCCGTACGCGGGCGAGAACCTCGTGCGGTTGTGGTCCCCATTCGCACAGGTCACCGGCGACGCCGAGCGCGTCGCAGGGGGCACGCGCCGCGATGTCGGCTAGTACCGCTTCCAGGGCGGCTAGGTTGCCGTGGATGTCGGACATAATAGCAAGGCGCATACGTCGCTCATCTCCCTTGTTCAGGGTACTATAATTAGGTTTGTAACGCGAAAGGCTGCCGGCCGCTGGCCGGCGCCGCGAAGGAGTAACGACGTGTCCGTACGAGCAACACAAAAAACACCACCACGGTCCGCGGAACGGCGCGCGGATGTCGTTGATCCACAGCGGCCGGATCTCTACATTAATCGAGAACTGAGCCTCCTCGCTTTCTATCAGCGCGTGCTCGATGAGGCGGCTAAGCCCGACCGGCCCGCGCTGGAGCGCGTCAAATCGGTCTACTATTCGCGGCTCGACGAGTTTTTCATGATCCGCGTGTCCGGCCTGCGCGAACAGGTGGCGCGAGGCTTGAGCGAGTTGCCGCCCGACGGCATGACGGCGACGGAGCAGTTGGTCGCGATTCGCGAGCGCGCCATCCCGCTGATGCGGCGCCAGCAGCAACTGCTGCGCGACGATGTCTTTCCCGCCCTCGCGACGCATGGCATCCGCATCATCAACATCAGCGAGGTGTCGTCCGAGGACCGCGCGGCGCTCGACGCCTATTACGAGCGCGAGGTGTTCCCCGTCTTGACGCCGCTGGCCGTCGACCCAGGGCATCCCTTCCCGCACATCTCCAACCTGAGCCTCAACCTGGCCGTCGCCATCGACGATTCTAAGCTCGGCAACCGCTTCGCGCGTCTCAAGATCCCCAACGTGCTGCCGCGCTTTGTCCCCGTCCCGCCGCCCGAGACCACGGCCGGCCCTGACGACGTGTCGTCGGGGCTGGCGATGGCAATGACCGACAGCCCGAGTAGCCTGACGCTGCTCCCACTCGAGCAACTCATCGCCGCGAACCTCGCCGGCCTCTTCCCAGGGCTGCATGTTGTCGAGTCATACGCCTTCCAGGTTATCCGCGACGCCGACATCGAGATAGCGGAGGACGAGGCCGCCGATCTCAGCCTCTCGATCGGTGAGGCCCTCTCCGAGCTCCGCTTCGGCTCGGTGGAGTGCCTGTTCGTCGAGGCGAGCATGCCCGAGCGCATCCGCACGATCTTGACCGGGCACATGGAGATCGGGCCGGCGGACGTCTACGCCGTCGAGGGGATGCTCGCGCTCGGCTCCCTGATGGAGCTCGACCGCCTCGATCGTCCCGATCTCAAGTATCCGCCCTTCCAGCCGCGCGTGCCCGCCGCGCTCCAATCCAGCGAGGATATTTTCGCCGCGATCGCCCGCCAGGACATCCTCGTTCATCACCCCTACGACTCGTTCGCCCCGATCCTCGACTTGCTGCAGGCCGCCGCGCGCGACCCCAACGTGCTGGCGATCAAGCAGACCCTTTACCGGGTGGGCGGTTCGCACGCCCCTGTCGTCGACGCGCTGCTGGCGGCGGCCGAGGAGGGCACCCAGGTCGCCGTCCTGGTCGAGCTCAAGGCGCGCTTCGACGAGGAGAACAACATCGAGTGGGCGCGCGCCCTTGAGAAGGCGGGGGCGCACGTCGCCTATGGGCTTGTCGGGCTCAAGACCCACGCCAAGCTGCTGCTCATCGTGCGTAAGGAGCGCGACGGTCTGCGCCGTTACATGCACCTCGGCACGGGCAACTACAACGCCTCGACGGCGCGCGGCTATACCGATTTTGGCCTGCTGACCGCGCGGCCCGCGCTCGGGGCCGACGTCACCGAGATCTTCAACTACCTCACCGGGTACTCGCATCAAGACCAGTACCGCGAGCTGCTCGTGGCGCCGGTCAACATGCGGGAGCGGCTGATGCGCTTGATCGAGCGCGAGATCGCCCAGGGCGAGAAGGGGCACATCGTGTTCAAGATGAACGCGCTCGTCGATAGCGGCATCATAGCCGCGCTTTACCGCGCTTCGCAAGCGGGCGTACGTGTCGAACTGCTCGTCCGGGGCGTGTGCTGCCTCCGTCCCGGCGTGGCGGGCGTGAGCGACCGTATCCGCGTCACCTCGCTCATCGGCCGCTTCCTCGAGCACAGCCGTGTCTACTATTTCGCCAACGGGGGCGCGGAGGAGCTGTATCTGGGCAGCGCCGACATGATGCCGCGCAACCTTGACCGCCGCGTGGAGACGCTCTTCCCCGTCGACGACGAGACGCTGCGCCGGCGGCTGCTGCACATCCTGGCAGTGTATCGCCGCGATACGGTCAGCACGTATGTCCTGCAGTCTAACGGCGCGTACATGCGCTTGGGACCCGACGGGACGCAGCCGTTCGACGCGCAGGCGTATTTCCTGACGCACAACGAATAGCTTTCAAGGGGATCGCCGGCCGGCGGTCCTGGATACGATGATGGATGACAGGCATGAGCTGTTGACGCGGCGGCCTGATAGAGGAGAATAGATGCGCTACGCACTGGGCATAGACCTGGGTGGAACGAAGATTCTGGCCGGGGTGATCGACCTCGATCGCGGTAAAGTGGTGTCCGTCGCCAAGCGGAAGAGTCAGGCTGACCAGGGACCTGACGAGTTGACGGCGCGCCTGCTGGAGGCGGCGAGCGAGGCCATCGACGGCGCCAAGGGAGCCAAGCCCGAGGCTATCGGCGTGGGCGCGCCCGGCCAGATCGACCAGGAAAAGGGTATCCTGCTTAGCGGACCAAACCTGGGCCAGCATATGGATAACCTGCCGTTGCGCGCGCTGCTGCACAAGCGTTTTGGGCTGCCCGTCCTACTCGCCAACGATGTCGAGATCGGCGCGACCGGCGAGGGTGTGTTCGGAGCGGGCAAAGGCTACAAAGATTTCATGTGCGTGTTCGTCGGCACGGGCATCGGCGGGGCGATCATACGCGACGGACAGCCCTACCGCGGCGCGACGAATACGGCCGGTGAGGTCGGGCACATCGTCGTCGACGTGGGCGGCCGCTTGTGCGGCTGCGGCGGGCAGGGCCATCTGGAGGCCTACGCCTCGCGTAGTTCCATCGTACGCGCAATCCTGGGTGAGCTTCGCGCCGGACGCCAGAGCGTGCTCAGCGGGGCCGTCGCGATGAGCGGCGCCGCGGCTCCCGGCGGCACGGCCATTCGCTCCAAGACGATTGCCCGCGCTGTCGCCGAGGGCGATCGGGTGGCCGTGGAGGCTATCGAGGACGCGTCGCGCTACCTGAGCGCCGGGCTGGCCTCGGTCGTGAACTTCTACAACCCGCCGCGCATCATTCTGGGCGGCGGCCTGATCGAAGCGGTCGATCTCTACTTCGATGGGGTGGCGCGCCGTGTCGCGGACCAATCGCTACAGGCCACGCGAGGCGGCACCGCGATCGTACGCACGGGGCTCGGCGACAACGCTGGTATCGTCGGCGCCGCTGTGTTGGCGGCCGCGCGATAATACATCATGAACAACAACACAGACGCCCTCTTGCCCTACCTGAATGTGCGCCGCGCGCACGGCCCCTCGTGGTCGTCTGATGGGACGCGCGTAGCCTTCGTCGCCGACACGAGCGGCCTCGACCAAGCCTGGATTGTGTCCGTTCCCGCCGGTGATATACCTATTAGCGAGCCGCAACAAGTGACGCGCTTTGACGAGCGCGTCGGCGTCGTGTCCTGGTCTCCAGCAGGCGATCACCTGCTGGTGACCGTCGACGCGGGCGGCAACGAGCACGACCAACTTTACCTCGTACCACTAGGCGCCGACGGGGCCGTGGGAGAACCGCGCGCGCTGACCGCCGAGCCCGATGTGATCCATACCTTCGGCGCGTGGTCGCCCGACGGCTGCTCTATCTGCTATAGCTGTAACAAGCGCGACCGTGGTTTCTTCGATGTCTGGGTCATGGACGTGGCGAGTGGAGCCGCGCGGCCCGTCTTCGAGGCGGACGCGACGCTGACGCCGCTAGTGTGGTCGCCCGACAGCGCCAGCCTCGTGGTGAGCCGCGCCAACACCAACCACGACGTCGACCTCTTCCTCGTGCCGCTCGACAACGCCGGTCAACAACACGATGAGCCGCGCTTGCTCACGGCGCACGATGGGCGTGGCCCAGCAGGCGAGACAGACTACGTCTCTCCCGTGTTCAGCCCCGATGGGCGCACGCTCTACCTGCTGGCGAACCGTGGCCGCGAGTTCCTGGCCCCGGCCGCGCTTGATCTTCAAGGGGTGATCCCAGAGATCGACGGCGGGCAAGACGCCCGCACGCCCGGAAACGCTGGCGGCGACGTGGCGCCAAGCCCTATTGGCGCTCACGCGCCGCTGCGCTATCTCGCCACCCATCAGTGGGACGCCGAGGGCGGGCTGGCGCTGGCGCCTGATGGACGACGTCTTGCCTGGGCCTGGAACGAGGATGGCCTCTCGCGGCTGGCTTTTTATGACCTCGACGCGGGGCGTGAGCTGCCGCTGCCCGAGTTGCCGCCTGGCGTCGTGGAGGGACTGGCGTGGGCGCCCGATGGACGATCCGTCGCTTTCAGCTTCAACGGTACGCGCTACAACGGCAACATCTGGACGGCGGCTCCCGGCGCGGACCCCGCGCGGCAGGTGACCCACGTCCCGATGGGCGGGCTTGACCCCGCGACGCTGGTCGAGCCGGAGCGGGTGCGCTATACCTCGTTCGACGGCCTGGAGATTCCCGCCTACTACTACCGCCCGACCACGACGGCGCGCGCCTCCGCGGCGGGGTCGCCGGTCATCGTCTTCGTGCATGGCGGCCCCGAGTCGCAGTTCCGTCCCCTGCACGCCGCGCCGTGGATGCCGCCCTTGCAATATTATCTGAGCCGCGGTTTCGCCGTGTTTGCCCCGAACGTGCGCGGCAGTAGCGGCTACGGCAAGGCATCCATGGCCCTCGACAACATAGAGTTGCGTCCCAACAGCGTGGCCGACCTCGCGGCGGCCGTGGACTGGCTCACGCGTGAGGGCGGGGCCGACCCGGCGCGGATCGGCGTGGTGGGCCGCAGTTACGGCGGCTTCATGGTGCTGGCCGCCGCCACGAGCTACCCTAACCTGTGGGCGGCGGCGGTCGACATCGTCGGCATCGCCAACTTCCTGAGCTTCTTCGCGCATACCGGCGTGTGGCGCCGCCACCTGCGGGCGCCAGAGTACGGCGATCCCACGCGCGACGCCGCGTTCCTGCGCGAGCTTTCGCCGCTGTTCAAGGCCGACCGCATCGAGGCGCCGCTCTTGGTCCTGCACGGCGCCAACGATCCGCGCGTGCCGATGGGCGAAGCGGAGCAGATCGTAGCCGCCGTCCGGGCTCGTGGCCGCCCCGCCGAACTATTGCTCTTCCCCGACGAAGGCCACTTCATGCTGCGCCAGAGCACGCAGCTCACCGCCTACCCCGCCATCGGCGACTGGTTCGAGCGCTACATGGGATAGCTCGACTCCATTGCGCTATCGGTACGTTCATACGGCCTACCCCAGAGCTAGAGGCAAAGCGCGTGGTAGACTCTATGGTATGGAGGTATGTACATCATGAGCGATCAATTAACGGCCGCACCGGGCCTGGCAGACCTATTCGGTCCTAATCACGATGAAGCCATGCGCCTGTTGCGAGAAGATATCCAGCGCGAGCTAGCGTCACAACGCGCGGCTGGTCATACCACGTACTATTGTGGTACGACAGGAGATGAGGCAGGCAAGCTTTTCATGCATACGCCCGATGATCGGCGCTTCGAATATTGTATCCGTGAAGACGGCACGCGCGAGATCGTGCGTGAACTCCCACGGTGACCGCTAACACGCGCCCAACTCTTACCGTCGTTGCCGGGCCGAACGGTTCCGGCAAGAGCACGATTACACGCTCAACCCTCACTCACTTGCTTGTCCCAATTGTTGACCCCGATGCCATCGCACGGGAACTACATCCGAGCGCACCGGAACAGGCCGCCGTCGAGGCAGGGCGGGAAGCATTAAAACGTCAGGCCGCGTATGTCGAAAACGGCGCTAGTTTTGTCGTTGAAACGACGCTCTCGGGCGCGGGTATGCTACGCCTGATGGAGAAAGCACGGCAGCAAGGTTTTGTCGTTCACCTTTTGTTCGTCGCGACCGACAAGGCGCAGACAAACATTGAACGCGTCGCCGGCCGAGTCGCGCGCGGGGGGCATCACGTACCCGACGAAGATGTGCGTCGTCGGTATGAACGCAGCATGGAAAACCTCGTGCGCGCGATAGAGTTAGCGGATCAAGCAACGATCACCGACAACTCGTCCGAGCAGGGGCCACGAGAGGTGCTGGTCATCAAGCAGGGCCACGTCACCGAACAAGCGGAGGACTTGCCGTCATGGGTCACGACATACTTGGGGACGTTCATCGCCCGGTAGAACCGTCCGTAGGCCGTAGGGGTAGCGCCGCCTTTTAGCGGGACTATGTTGGTGAGTACACAGACGCAAGCGCACATAGGTCGATTGGGCCGGCATGTGCCGCTGCCGTTTGGCTTTGCGGGGGCCGTACGGCAGGCGCACGAGGCGGGCTACGACGCCGTGCAGGTCTTCCCCGGTAATCCTAAGGGCTGGTATCATGCCCCGCTCCCGGACGGAGCGGCGGAGCAGACGCGGTCGGACGCGCGCGATCTCGATATCGCGCCCATCGTTATCCACGCCCCCTATATCATCAACATCGCTACCGCCGACGACGCGCTGGCCGTGAAGTCGGCGCGCGCGCTCACCAACGCGCTCGACCGCGCCGGTGAGCTGGGGGCGCGCTATGTCGTGGTCCACGCGGGCAGCCACAAGGGCGCGGGCGAGGAGAGCGGGATCGTGCGCGTGGCGCGGCTGGTCGAGTTGGTCCTGGCGGCGGCGCCCCCCGGCGTCGAGTTGCTCATCGAGAACAGCGCCGGGGCCGGCAACGCGCTCGCCGGCACGCCCGCCGCGCTCGGTCGCTTGCTCGCGGCGCTGCCGCCGCAGGTGGGGACGTGCGTCGACACGGCGCACCTGTGGGGCGGAGGCAGCGATCTCAGCGACGCCACGGGCGTGGAGCGTACGCTGGAGGAATTGGACGCGGCGGCTGGCCTGGCGCGGATCAAGGTGATCCACCTCAACGACAGCGCCGTGGCGCTGGACAGCCACCGCGACGTGCATGCCCGGCTCGGCGAGGGCACGATCGGGCTGGCCGGCCTCGCCTGCTGGACGAGCCACCCCGCTCTACACGATCACCCCATCATCCTGGAAACGCCCCTGGAGGACGACCCAGCCCGTGAGGCCGCACGCTGTACGATGGCGCGCCTGCTGCGCGAGGGCAACCTGGATGGCGCGACCGAGATCCTCGACGACCTGCGCCGCATCCCCGTTGCGCCACAGTCCTAACGCATCATGACGCGCTTCGTTCGCCCGCACTCGGACCGCCGGCTCTCGCTACGCTGCCAGCCGGCACATCCTTGCAGGCGTGCGTGTTGCTGTAACCGTATAGTGCGGTCGCGACCGGAGCCGGCTGCTGGACGGTCAGCGGACCGCGCGTCGGTCCAAGTAGACGCCCAACGTCCTAAAGGCGTTAGGCAGGCGTGGTGGCCGCTTCACTAGGCGTAACCGCGCCAGCGCTGACTCCGGCCGGCTCCATGAGCGGCGCGGCAGCGGCGCGCAGGCGCTTTTTGTCGAACTTGCCGACCGACGTCTTGGGAATCTCGCCGACGAAACGCACCTCGTCCGGTAGCCACCACCGCTCCACCTTGTCCCGCAGGAACAGGGTGATATCTTCCGCCGTCACGCCCCCCTGCGCGTCACGCGGCACGATGTAGGCGACCGGGCGCTCCGACCACCTGCTGTGCGGCAGCCCGATGACGGCTGCTTCGAGGACCCCAGGGTGCGCCATAATCGTGTTCTCAAGCTCGACGGACGAGATCCACTCACCGCCGGACTTGATGACGTCCTTGGTGCGATCGACGATACCAACGTCGCCGTCGCCGTCGATGGTCGCGACATCGCCGGTGCGGAACCACCCGTCCGCCGTCATCCGGCCGGGATCGGCGTCGTTGAGGTAGCCACAGGCGACCCAGGGGCCCCGCACATGGATCTCACCAAAGGCCACACCGTCCCACGGCAACTCATCGCCGCTCGCCAGATCCGCGACGCGGATCTCGACGGCGGGGGCGGCCACGCCCTGGCTGAGCCGGCGGGCCAAGATGTCGTCGCTCGTGTGCCAACTGCGTGGGACGGCCACGGTCGCCAAAGGCGACGTTTCAGTCATGCCCCAGGCCTGCAGGATGGGCAGGCCGACGCGGTCCATCCCCTCCATCAGCGAGCGCGGGACGGCGGACCCGCCGCACAGCACGGCGCGCACCTTGGGCAGCCGCCGGCCCGTCTTCTCGATCGTGGTGAGCAGGTTGATCCAAATCGTGGGGACGCCCGCCAAGACGGTCACCCCCTCGGCCTCGGCCAGATCGAGGATCGTCTGCCCATCGCCCATCCAACGATCGGGGAGGACCAGCGCGCTGCCGACCAGGCCGGCCGCATAAGGGACACCCCAGCTATTGGCGTGGAACATCGGAACCACCGGCAGGATCACATCTTTCTCCATATAGCCCGCGGTGTCCGCTTGTAGGCAACCCATCGCGTGCAGATACTGCGAACGGTGCGAGTAGACGACGCCCTTGGGGTTGCCGGTCGTCCCCGAGGTATGGCAGATGGCCGCGGCGGCCCATTCATCGAGCCGCGGCCAGGCGAAGCGGTCCGGCTCAGTCGCGATGAGCGTCTCGTAGTCGAGCAGGTCGCCGAGCCCATGGGCGGGCAGGTCGCCACCGTCGTTCATGACGATGATGCGCTTGACCGTGGGCAAGCGGCCGGCGATTTTATCGAGGATCGGCAGCAGGCTCTTATCGACCACAATGACCTTGTCGCCGGCATCCTCGATCACGAACTGGAGCTGTTGCGGGGAGAGGCGCAGGTTCAACGTGTGCAGTACGGCGCCCATACAGGGGACGGCGTAGTAGAGCTCCATATGCCGGTAGTTGTTCCAGGCCAGCGTCGCCACGCGGTCGCCGGGCGCGACGCCCAGGCGTTGCAGGGCGTGGGCCAGCTTGTGGACACGCGGCGCAAGGTCGCCGTATGTATAGCGGTGTACGCCGTCCTCGCGCTTGGTTACGATCTCCTTGCGCCCGAACAGCTTCTCGACCCGCCATAATATATGCTGAAGCGTCAAAGGATAATCCTGCATCATCGCCTTCATGGTCGATCCCCTCCCTCATCTTCCCTACTATCTCGTCGCTATGGCCACCAAGCGGGCCACGCTTGTTGAGGTCAACGGTAGCACGGAAGCGCGCCCGCTGTCAAAACCGCCTACCACCCAGCGTGAAATCCGGTAGCCTATGATCATATGGCTGCTATTAACTGGACGAGGCTTCTCGTCATCCTGCTTACGATCCTGGTGGCTCTCGCTCTCGTCTCGTTTGCAGCGTGGATCGTCTCGCACTTTATCGCCGACCTGCTGCTGCTGTTTTTAGCGGTCATTCTGGCCTACCTGTTCGCACCGGTCGTCGATGCCGTGCAGCGGCGCGCGCGCTTGCCGCGTCCGCTGTGCATCCTGCTTGTCTATCTTGTAGCCGGCGCGTGTGTTCTCGGCGTTGGTTTCCTGTTCGCGCCGGCGGTCGTGGATCAGGCGCGGACGCTACAGGCCCGCCTGCCGGCCCTCCTACAGAGCGTGGGCGTGCGCTCGGCCGATGTGGAGCGCGCACTGCGGGCGCACGGCGTCGCGCTGCCAGTCGGCGCCGTCGCGGGCAACGCTACCGGCGCCATCGGCAACGTTGGATCCGGCCTCATCGCGGGCGCGCTCACCCTTGCCGCCTCGCTTGGGACCGCTCTGCTCGACACGGCGCTCGTCCTGGTGATGACCTTTTACCTTATCAACGACCGCCACACCATGAGCGCGAACGTGGCGCGGATCGTGCCGGCGCGCTACGCCGCTGGCGTGACGTTCGCCGTGCGCAGCGCGGGCGGCATCATCGGGCGCTACGTGCGCGCGCAGCTCCTGGTCGCGCTGATGGTTGGGCTGCTCGGCGGGGGCGGCGCGGCCGTATTGGGCGTGCAGTACGCGCCGCTCATCGGTATATTCGCCTTTGTCGCCGAGTCGATTCCCGTGCTCGGCCCGATCATCGCTACCGTACCCGCCGTGCTCATCGCGCTGGTGGAGTCGCCCTGGAAGGCGCTAGCCGTGCTGGCGTGGTTTATCGTGGTGCAGCAGTTGGAACAAAACGTGATCATGCCGCGCATCTCGGGGCACGCCGTGGGTATTCACCCCGTCGCGGCGATCATGGCGGTGTTGATTGGTTTCAGCCTCGGCGGGGTATGGGGCGCGCTCTTCGCCGTCCCGCTGCTGGGTTTTGCCTATGCGCTCGTGCGCGAGGTGTATCGTGTGTATGTGACGGTCCCGGCCGCCGCCCATGCCGGTAGCGAAGCGCCCGTGGGCGCGACGGTAGAATGAGCTTGTCTATGCGCCCTCTCTCTACCGTACGTCTTGGGGTACACCTCACCAGGGCCATGGGGCTACTACCGCGCTTGGTCATCGTGCTATGTGTGTGCGCGGCGCTCTTACCTGCCTTATCTGACGGGGTTCGCGCCTATCAGCGCCCGGCGCGCGCGCGGGTACAGGCGGGCGGCGCCGGCGAGATTCAGACAACGGTCGTGGCCGGCCTGGGACGGGGCGCGCGCTGTACGCGGCTGGCGGCGGCCGGCGACGACCTCTACGTGCTCGACGCGGCGGCGGAGCATGTGCGCCGCTACACGCTCAATGGACTGCCCTACGCCTTGCAGTTCACGCAGGTCATGCGTTGGCGCGAGGGCGACAACGGTTTGATCATAGGGCGGCCGCTTGACCTGTCCCTGACGGGTGAGCGGCTGTTTATCCTCGATGGCCTGGGCGCGCTATGGAGCTACTGGGGACCGGACTACGCGCGCGCCATTGTCCCACTACGGTTGCAGAGCAACCAGGGCGCGCCTGTCTCTGTCGCCCTGCATGGGAGTGATCTGCTACTTCTCGACAACAAGCGACAGGTATGGGACTACGCGCCGTCGGGCGGCGCCTACGACACCGTCCCGCGCCCGCTGCTAGTCCGTCCGCTAGTGGGCGCTGGCGCCGCGCGCGTGGGCGTGACGGCGCGCGCGCTGCTCGTCCTGCGCACGAACGGCGCTATCACGGACGTTCCGTGGGGGCGAACGACGGGCACGGACACGACGCTACCTATCTCGCTGTCCGTCACGGGGCTGTGGTCCGATGCGGCGCGTGCGCGTTTCCTGGTGACGTCGGCGCATGAACTCGCTATCGTCGGAGCTGATGGCGCGGTACAGTGGCGGGCGGCTGTGGGCGGGCTCAACGGCGAGACTCTGCGCGACATCGCGGTGAGCCCAAGCGGCAAGCTTTACCTGCTCACCAACACGCGCATCCTGCTCGTCACGGCGCGTGTTCCCGCTCTTTGACAGCCCCGTTCTTTGACAGTGAAAGCCCGGATTGCGTATACTAGGGCGTAATCACTGGGAGCGTAGCTCAATTGGCAGAGCAAGTGACTCTTAATCACTAGGTTCAGGGTTCGATTCCCTGCGCTCTCACCCCCAACTTACGCGTAGACGGGGCCGACTAGCGGCCCCGTCTTTGTTTGTCCGGCCCAAAGACGTCCAAAAAGCGTCCAAGTTGCCGTCAGCCTTCCTGCTCCTTCATAGCCGCGTCGAAGATGGCCGCCGCTTCCTGCTGCATCTGCGGCAGGACATGGCTGTACGTGGACAGCGTCAGGCTGATGTCGGCGTGGCCGAGACGTTCGCTGACGACCTTCGGATGCACGCCGGCCGCCATCAACAGCGTGGCGTGCGTATGCCGCAGACCGTGGAACGGGATGCGCGGCACGCCCGCTATCGCTACCAGCTTGATGAAGCGGTGGTAGACATTGGTGTGGTTCAGCGGCGTGCCGATGGCAGAGGCGATGACCAGATCGTAATCGTGCCACAGGACGCCGATGGCGAGTCGGCGCTCGTTCTGCCGCGCTTTGTGCTCCCTCAGCGCGGCGATACATGTGGCGTCTAGGGCGATGGTTCGACGTCCGCTCGCCGTCTTGGGCTGACTGAATTGAACTCCTTGTCGCACGGTCGGCAACGCCTGGACGACGTGAGCCACGCCTCGGTCGAGGTCCACGTCCTGCCAACGAAGCCCCAGCAACTCGCCTTGCCTCATGCCCGTATGCACGGCGAGGAGCCACAGCGGGCTGTAGCCGTCTTCCTGGGCCACGGCCATGAAGCGCCGCAGGTCCGCTGCGTCCCAACTCTTGACAGGGGGGCGGGGCGCCTTGGGCGGCGACACCGCCTCGGTCACGTTCCGCGCGACGAGCCCTAGGGCGAGCGCCTCTCTCATGGCCCGCCGCAGGATGGCGTGGATGTAGCGCACCGTACGCGGCGCGAGCCCTTTGCCCGATCGACCGCCGCCCCCGGTCAGCAGGGAACTGTACAACGCCTGTATCTGAGCCGCTGAGAGCTTCTGCAAGGCCATAGTACTGAGCGCGGGGATGATATACAAGCGGACGAGGCGCTGATAACTAGCGAACGTGGTTCCGCGCACCCGATGCCGCGCGCTCGTGTCGAGCCAGAACTCGAGGTACTCCCGGACACTCTTACCCGATGGCACAACGGCTGTCCCACGCTCGATGTCCGCGCGCCACTGGGCCAGCCCGGCTTCTGCTTCGCGTCGGGTTTTGTAGGTGCGCTGTGGCCGCAGCCGCCGGCCCGTCGTGGGATCGTCCATGTCGACGCGGACGCGCCATCGTGTGCCGTCCTCGGTCTCGATCTTTATAATGGTGCCTCTTGCCATGTGTGTTCCCTCCGGTTTATGTACGTCACAGGAGCGGGGCATCGTCCCAATGACGCTGGCCGACCGGCCAGCGTCATTGGGACGATGCCCCGCTCCCTATCAACCAACAGCGTGATCGGATGCGTCCGTGCGTTAGGCCGTCGCGCTGGCTTCGGCGTGCGGCACGTCGGCGAGGCGCTCCAGCCCGGCGCGCGGGACAAGCACGCGCCGCCCCAACTTGACGCTTGGGATATCCCCTGAGCGCACCAGGTCCCAGGCCAGCGTCGTGCCGATGCCGAGCAAATGGGCGGCATCCGGGACCGCGAGCAGTAAGGGCGTATCCGGGGGAGTGACGGACGGGTGCTGCGAGTGAAGAGTGGGGTGCTTTGTGATTGCCGGCATGAGCCTCCTCCTTGGTGTGTTCACCGTGCCCCGCCGGGTTCACCCGGCCTGGCAGGGCCTCATCGCGCGACGACCCGCGTGAGTAGCTCCCACTCTACGGGGCGCACCTCCGGAAAATCTCCGGCCGGAGATTTTCGGCTCCTACCGCCCTCTGTCATCCCCTCCCGCAGGCAGGTTGAAGAGAGCAAGCTGCACGGCAGGCGTTTTCACTCGCCCCGTATCACATGGTCCGGCCGCGTATATCGGCGGGGTGTGCTCGGCGTTCGTGCCCGTGATCATGATCGACGTGTCTCTCTCTCGGTTCAACAGCGGTACGCCGCTCCCATGCGGCACATCGGCCGATTGACCGACGACGAGAGCGGATGGCAGACAACGACAGGTATCGACTGCCAATGCCGGAGTAACCACACGGACGACCTCGCGCTCGACGAGCCCCTTAGTGATGCAGGGATCATCGATCTGTTCGGCGATGGCGACCTTGTAGCCGCGCGCGACGAGGTGCTTGAGGCGTCCCTCAGCGGCGTGGTACGGGAAGGGGCACATCTGGACGCGCTCACCCCCAGCGAACTCTCGCGCGGTCAGAGTCAATCCAAGCTCACGCGCCGCAATCGTGGCATCGCGGCCGTACACCTCGTAGAAGTCACCAAGGCGGAACAGCAGTAGGGCGTCGGGGAACGGCTGCTTGAGCCGGAGATACTGAGCGCGCAGGGGCGTGCTCACGCGACCTCCTCCCGCTCGTCGTTGGCGAAGAGCCCGACCTGCCGCACCGGCGCGGTGGGGGCGTCGGCCACGTCCGTCGTCGCCGGTTGCTCCGTGAACAGGTCGAAAAGCAGTAGTTGGGCGGACGGCGTACGCGCGCGCTCCTTCCGCCCCTTGCGCGGACGCGCCGCCGGGCGCGCGGCTATGTAGTCGAAGAGCGTCATCGTCTGAACGCCGGTAGCCGCCGGCGCCAGATCCACCTCCATGTGTGCCTCGTCCGTCGCCACACCGGCCGTGCCCTCGTCGTCCGTGCCGTTCTCGTCTAAGACATCCGCGTCTGTCGTGGCCTCGACGATCAACGCGGTGTCGGCCAGTTCGTCAGCGTGCGCCTGCGCCAGCAGTTCCTCGGCGCTCTCGACGCTGGCCCCGGCCTCCTCGTCCACCAGCGAGCGCGCCAACTCCTTGAGCAGCCCGTCCATCTCCGCCTGCGCGACCAGCCCGTCCTCGTCCAAGTCGCCATCGACGAGCTTGGCTGCTCTCCGCTTGCGCGCCACCAGGCGCAACGCATTCTCTTGAGTGCTATTGGCGTAGACGACGTGATGGACCTGCACGGCGTGACGCTGCCCGATGCGCCAACTGCGCCGCGACGCCTGCGCTACCACGTAGGCGCTGTACTCGCACTGGTAGAACACCAGCGTCGGGAACGCCAACAAGTCGAGGCCGGTTTGGACACACTTGGGATGCGTGATGAGCACCTGTACGCCCTCGCGCAGCCGCGCCTCCACCCACGCCTCACGCGTCTTGGCCTCGACCGAGGAGTGTAGCACGACGGCCTTGACGTGGCGCTCGGCGAGCAAGCGCACCAGCCGCACCGTGATGTCCCGGCTGCCGGTGTGCTGCACGTAGACCAGCACCTTGCGCCGCTGCCCCAGTTCACGCGCGATCAGATCGAGCAGCGTTTGTTCCTTGGGGTACACCACGTCCTCGTCGAGCGCGGGCGCCCGTGCGATCACATGGTCGTCCTTCGGATCGGTCACGACCTCCTCGCGGTATGACGCGTCGGGATAGGCGAGCAAGCTCTGCAGGTAGGCGCCCAGGAGCCGCTTGCTGCCCCGCACCAGCGCCTCTTTGAGGGCGGACAGCAGGTCGCCTTTGAGGCGGTCGTAGGCGCGCTGCTGCTGTGGGAGCATCGCCACGCTGGTGACGTGCTCCTCGTAGGCCGGCAGGTCAGGGGCGACATCGGCCAGGCGCAGAAAGATGGTGTGCCGGGCCAGCCGCGCGATGAGTTGCGGCATCAGGCCAGGGATCTCCCGGCGCGTCGTGGTGCGGTTGGTGCGGCGTCGCGTGACGTGCCCGATTTCCGCGCGGTCCCCCTCCGTCTCCTTCTCCGTGATCTCGTACAACCCGTAGGTCTCGATCCAGCGCGCCAGATCGCTGTAGGCGAACTCCTCGCGTGTCACGGGGTTGAGGCGATACAGGAGATGAAACAGCGAACTAGCCACGCCGCCATAGAGCGTGCCAGTCAGGGCGAGGACCTGGGGGATGGCGGCGGCGAGTTGGCCGGCGATGATGCCCTGCGCCGACCCATCAGCCTTGTAGTCCTGCACCTCATCCAGCACCAGCACGTCGAAGGCGTTGCGCCGGCGCTTGGCGATGTACGCGCCTAGCGGCACACGGCGAGGCGCGCCCCCGCCGCTCGCCTTCACCGTCCGCCCGTGCTCAAACAGGGCGAACGGTCGATCTTGGGGTTGCAGACCGGAGAGCTGGCCGTGCGGCACGCGCAGCAGCGTGGTGTCCGCCTGCCACAGCGGCGCGTGGCACGCCTCACAGAACAGGCGATAGCGCACGCACACCCGCGCGTCCATGAGGGGGACGCCGAGCCGCTCCTTGCCCTCGCGCCCACACTTCTCGGTGTAGCAGATCATCGCGCCGCACTGGGGACAGCACAGCCGGCGCTCCTTGGTCCACGGCATCAGCCGGTCCCAGACGGCCGGGCGGAGAGGATGGCCCAGCTTGGCGCGCTCCTTACTCAGGACCAGGATGAGCGGGGCGGTCGTCGGCGTGTGGCGCAGCGCCGCCTCGATCTCGCTGATGCTCTCGACCACCGTCGCCCGTACGCCGGGGATGGTGGCCTGGGCCTCGCGCACCCACTTGCCGACCAGATGGGTGGGACAGATCACCAGCGCGTGCATCCGCCTGTACGCGTCGGCGTCACGCTCCCGTGTGCGGCACCAGGCGGTATACAACGCGGCGAGCGCCATGAAGCTCTTGCCCGCCCCCATTTCGGCAGAGAGGATGGTGCAGCGGTAGCCGCGCTCCAGCGAGAGGGCGACGCCGGCCAGGGCGTCGGCCTGCCGTCCCAGGGGCTGGCGCGCCAGGCGCTTGACCAAGGGACGGTACTCCTTGTAGAGCGCGGGCGAGTAGATGGGCGGACAGGTGTCGAGGATGGCGCGCGTGAGGCTGGCCCCAAACTCCTCCACGAACCAGGAGAGGGACCGCTCCTTGTTGCCGGGCCGCGCGTCGACCCACGCCCCCGTCTGGAGGTTGAGGAGCGTGACGCCGGTCTCGGCGCTCTCACGCGTGATACGGACGCTGACGCTGTTTCCTTTCTCGTTCTCCTCCTCGTGGGCGCGCACGGTCCTAGCCTTGATGGCGCGGCCCTTGACGAGGTAGGGCGTGCCGTCCGTAGCGTGGAGGACAGTGTTGCGCAGCAGACCGCTGACGCCGAATTGCGCCAGGTGGCCGCGCGAGAGCGGCATCAGTGGGCGCAGCAGGGTCGGCGTCAATGGAGGCCACAGGCGCTTCGTCACCTCCGGGTCGTCCCATAGTCCGCCCGCTGCCGGCACGGCCTCGGCGGAGCGTGCGCGGAACAGGGCGGGACCCGGCGTGGCGGGGACAATGTAGCGGTAGCCGTAGGCGCCGAGCGCGGGCAGATCGGCGTCGGGCTCAGCCAGGCCCCTCAAACGGTCGACCTGGGGCGGGGCGGCCAGTGGCGACGGCTTGCGCTCGCCGAAGAGGACGACCTGCTTGTAGGCGCGGTAGTCCGGCTCCGGGAACGTGTAGCAGGTGACGGTGGTGTACCAGGCGGCCAGGTATTCGGCCAGGGTCGCCAGCGCCGGCTGTGGGACGACGAGGCAGAGGATGCCGCCCGCGTGGAGCAGCGGGGTGTGCGCCATCAGGAACTCCAGCTCGAACTGGCCCAGATGGTAGGGCGGGTTGAGCCAGAGCAGGCCAAAGGCGTCCGGCGAGACCTCGACGCCGGTGAGTGCCTCGGCCTGCACGACCATCCCCTCACCGAAAAGCGCCGCGCTCTGAGCGGCGCGGCCCTCGTGCAGTTCGATGGCGCGCGCCACCGCATCGGGGTCGAGGTGCTCCTGGAGAGCGCGCAGGGCTGTGCCCTCGCCCGCACAGGTGTCGACGATGTGGATCTGGCCGCCGCCATAGGGACGACGCAGGTAGGCGCAGACGGGCGCCATCAAGTGTGGCGGCATAGGGAAGTAGCCCATCGCCGCGATGCCGGCTTCTCGACTCATACACATCCTTTCGTGGAAGGTGACGTGGATGTACATAGCCCCTCTCACCCGTGGCAAGCACGGCCGCGGGTGAGAGGGGGACAGAGACTGGCGCAGGACCGTGGCGCACGATAGGACGAGGCGTGCGCCGGCGCTGGAGGTTCGCTAACGCCATCTTCTAGGGGGTTGACCCTATACATCGGCGGGCGCGTCGTGGTCTCCCGGCATAACGCGGCCACGGATCGTCCCGCCTGGGAGGACTCTGTGTTTGGCCGTCCCGCTTAATACATGGCCTCGGTGATGTGGTCGCCGAGGGCCGTGGCCTGGTCGTAGATGTCGTCGATGGTCACGATCCGCCGCTCGCCACGGCTGTTCACGGCCCAGGCGACGCCAGCCACGTAGCGGAACGCCTCGTGGCCGCTCTCCATGCCCACCGCGACGTGACCCTTGACGAGGAGCGGCGCGAGGGCCGCGACGATATCAGCCTCCACGAGGTCGCCGTCCTCGTCGCGGTAGCCTGCGGGGAACCCGTCCTCGTCGCCGGTGCAGATAAAGCCAACGAGGGCGCTATCGTCGTCATGCGTGATCGCCTCGACGCCCCAGCGGTCGCAAAAGTCCGCGAACAGCGGCCGATTGGTGACGGCGAAATAGTTGGTGCGCGCCACGCTGTAGTAGCTAGCCATCCTGTCCTCCTCCTATGTGATGCACATACGTGTGATGCGACGTGAACGCGGCGGGGCCGGCCCCAGCCCGCGCGTGTCAGGCATCCTTCCGATCCGCGTCCCCGCCGCTACCGTCGTCACTCTGTCTGTCGCCGCCTCCCCGGCCAGGGTGATCGGGGCGCGACGGGCCACTCACCCCTGTCGGCGCGACCGGCGGCCTGGTTTGTTGTCGCCAGATCGCCGGTCGCTTCACGCGGCCTGGACGCCAACGGGGATGGGCAGGTCGCCGTAGGGGGAGTCACCCGCCCGCGCGGCCGAGATATCGGCGCGCAGTGTCATCGGCACGTCGCACTCCCACGCCTCGCGCAGCACCGGCCCCCATACCATCAGCGGGCGCGCTTCGCCCTTGGCGCGCGCCCGCCGCCACAGCCACCCGGCCCACGCAGGGTCGACCGGCTCGTCGAGCAGCGCGATCAGGAAGGCGGTGTAGACCTCCTCGGCCGTCTGGTCGGACCGATCGCGCCGCAGCGTGACGACGAAGGTCCGCTCGCCCGCGCCCGCGCCCAGCCGCGTCGCGTCGCACGCCCGTCCGAGGACGAGGGTGTGCGAGAGGCGCGTGGATACGCCGCGCCGCAACCGCTTGTAGCCGCCCTCCGTGCTGCCCCACATAGGCTCCCAGGGCCCGAGCGGCGGGGTCGTCTGGACATCTAGCCGCTTGCCCGTCGTCAGTTGAGCCGAGAGGTAACGGGCTGTCGAGGCCGCGCCCCACAGGCTCAGCAGCCAGAGCGCGCCGTCCGCCCGCATGGCCCCGCCGTCGCTCTCGCTCTGCAGGCCGTCGCCCGCGACGACGGGGAGCATGCCTCCGGATCGCTCCTTGTCCCCCGTGCCCGCTTTCCCTTTCTTCGTCGACTCGGTTGATGCGCGGGGTGTTCCCTCGGCAACCGGCACCCCGTCGTCCGGGGCAACGGCGTGGCGCGCGTCCTCCGCCGTGTCTATCGTCAAGCCGTCCGCACTCATGGGGTCCGCGTGTCGCCTTATCGTCTCCATGACTCCATCCTCCATCACTCCTCGATCCATGCCACCCATCGTCGGGCCGCCTCGCCCAGGGCAGTGACGATCCCCACCAGGTCGCCCGCCTTGATCGTCGGCTAGACCAGGCAGTAGCCGCCGTCGCACGCGGCGGCCGGCGCGATGTCCAGTGGCAGTTGCTCGCCGCAGGACCACGCCCGCGCCCACTGCTCCAGCGTGCGCTTGGGGTGAGCGTCGATGAAGACGCAGGTGGGGCCGCGCCGTGCGACCACCGCCTGCTCCCAGTCCACCGCCTGCTGCCAGCGCCCGTCGGCGCGCTGCTCCCACACCTCGCGCCACTGGGCCGGCCGCTGGTATTTGCAGAACCAGCACCCTGACTTCACCGGAACCGCGCCGAACTCCTGCTGGCAGAGGCGCGCACAGTCGCGATGGAACAGACGGGCCTCGATCAGGGGGTAGCGCTTGGTCTCCCACGGCCGCTCCTGCCCGGTGCGGGCGCGGTGCAGTTCGTCGAGACTGATCCCTATGTGTTTCTCCGCGCCACCGTCGTGGTCCCAGCCGCGCCGCTTGCAGGCGCGCTCCATCACGTCTTCCACTCCACCGTACACACACGGTTGGAGCGCAGGGGGTAGGCGGCGCGCCGCTGGTACGCCTCGCGGATGTCGGGGCCGCGCGAGGGCGAGACATGCCGCTCCAGGGTGATGAAGGGCACGCCAAGCCGAGCGCAGTAGGGCTTGGTGATGCGCTCGATGAAGGCGTAGGTCTCGGGGCGCTCGTTGCGGGGATCACAAAACCAGATCTCCTCGGGCGCGACGCCGGGGTAGCGTCCCTGGCCGAGCAGCGCGAGGAGGGCGTGCGACTGCACGCCGCCCCCGAAGGAGAGGACGCGGTGCGGCGCGCTCATTCGTCGCCCTCCGTCCGCTCACCCCGCGCGACCTCCAGCAGCCGATTGACCGTATCGTCAAGCTCCCCTAGCGGCTCGACGGACAGCAGGGCGGCGAACTCCCGCTCCAGGTATGCTGCGGCGGCGTTATAGGCCGCGGCGGCCGTGCTGCTCCTGCTCGGTCGCGTGAGGCTCCACCAGGCAATACCCTATGGACCCGCCCTCATCACGGCCACCATCTGCGTGCTGTTCTATGAACGGACGATGCGCCTGTAGATGTGGCTGTCACGGCGTCACATACACTGGAAGGACTATAGTATGTCGGCGACATCCTTTTACGCGGGTGTTGGCGACACAGGCAACACGTTAGCTAACGAAAAGCTTCTGGGCCAGCACGCTGGCTACCCTTCGCGTCATCAGCGCCTACTGGTCTCACGTAGGCTCAGGTCCGATCACTCCTCGTAGACGTGCGTCGTTTCCAGCTTTGGGAGCAGCAGTGGTGCTCTCCCTGTCGACACCGGCATCCTTCAAGCAACCGCGGTTTCTCCACACGGCACTATGCGCTTGTCATAGGCGCTTGTCATAGCGACATCGACAATTTTTTGTCGATCTTGCTGCTCCGTCAGGAGCCTCTTGTTCCAAGCGAAGTCTTGGAACAAGGTTAGATCTCTATCTTTGCACTTTTTGTTTGACTACCACATGTTGTTGCTCGTCAAGCGTAGCGACCGCAATATCTAGCGGGCAAAAGCCGTTTTACTTGACAATAACCGAAAAGTGCAAAGATAGTGTATTAGTTCATCTTCATAATAGGGAGGATATACCATACGTTGTATGCAGGAACGGCGAACTTGGGCTTTCGACCACAACATCTCGTACCCATTTTTACTATGAAGATGAACTATTGGCCTTTGACGGCGCACGACCGCATGCGCTTGTCAGGCACGGACCAGGTCGCTTATCCTTTTTGTTGTGCTCTTCAGTAACTGCAACGTTTCACTTTTCCTTACTATACTATGTATATGTAGCGTACCACGACGCGGTAACAATGTGGTTACATCATAGCTACCGCCGAGCGGCATGACGAGACCCGGACGTCCGTCACAACCACGCTGGGCGGGGCTGAGAGGTGCTATGCTGCTATCAGGCGTAGGCAGCGCTGAACGCGGGACGACAGGGGGGTGCTCATGGTCGCGGTCGAAGAACCACACCGGATAGGGGTGGAGGAGTGGCGAGACCTCTTGCTCCGCAGCGACGTGAAGTACGAATATAGCGACGGCTGGGTCTATGCGATGGCTGGTGGCACCGCGGACCACTCCACCGTCGCGCTCAATCTGACCCACGATTTATTCGATGCGCTCGGCGATGGCCCCTGCCGTGTGTATAACTCGGATCTAGCTGTACGCCTCTCGCCGACCGAGTATCGGTTCCCCGACGCGAGCGTTACCTGCGACGTCCGTGACCGTGGCGCGGTCATAGAGGTCGCGTTCCCGCGCCTGCTGTTCGAGGTACTCTCCGACTCTACCGAGCGGGAGGACCGTACCACCAAAGCGCGTCTGTATCGCGGCTGTCCGACGGTCGACGAATATGCGTTCATCACCACGCGCTTTCGCGCCATCGAAGTCTACCGCCGTGCCGGGGATCTGTGGATCGCAGAGATCTATCTACCTGGAGACACGGTCGTACTGAGCAGCCTTGACGTCCGGATACCGGTCAACGATCTCTACCGTCGTAGCGCCGTTCCGGAAGGGCCGCGAGCGGACACGCCTTCAAACGTTCAGTCGTGACCAGGCCCCTTTGGGCCGTCGGTCTTCGCCCGCTGGAGCAGCGCCTTGGCGACGTGGTGCGCCTGGTCCGGGTTGATCACGGCGACGGCGAAGCCGCGCTGTGCCAGCGTGGTCGCCAGGGCGACCCAAGACGAACCGGTGGCCTCCATCACGACCAGGATGTCGGCAGCGGCGTGCCCGGTGGTGAGCAGGCGCGCCTGCAGCGCGGCGAACCCCTGCGGCGTCTGATCCAGCGCGACCGGGCGACCCGGCGAGGTGTCAGGGGTCATCCACACCGTCGTGAAGGTCTGGGCGGCGCTGTCGACCCCGACGAAGATGTGATAGCGCGGGGGCGACGGGGTACTGGTGAGCATAGCATGCTCCTACGTAATAGAGGGGGGCCGACAGGGGAGAGGAACGATTCCGGGCGGCGGTCGTCTGTGCGTGTCATACGTGGTCAGCGCCACATCATCCGGTCCAGACTCGTCGCCGGCCGGCGACGGTGGGGAACAATCTACCGTAGGCGGTCATCGCCGCTGCCAACACAACGTCCTCACCACCGTCGTGGAACCGACATCCCCAATATACAGACCACCACAGGGGTCCTCCTCGTCGACGTCCTGCTGGCGGTCTACGGGCTGGGCCTGGGACGCGCGTGGTCCTTGATCGGGGGCCAAAGTGAGGCATCATCGACGAACTGCTCGGTCCACGGGCCGTGTACACGGTGCCCGTCGCAGGGGACGGGTCTGCTCCCGCCAACCCGGTGGATGCAGCGATGCGCGTGTAACCCATGGGGCCACGCGTCTGTGTCTTCCACGGCCCCACCGATGACCCGTCGCCGCGTCAACAGGCGCATGCCGGTGCCGATCGAGGTGGTAGCCGCACGGGCCAGGAGCGCCACGTGTTCGTCAGGTTGTGCTGATGGTCGGGCCTTACACCGGCCCACGCACCGCACCCCGGACACGGGGCAAGGTAAGAATGATGGTCGTCCCGTGCCCCGCGACGCTCTCCACGGCGATGGTCCCGCCGTGCTGGGCTGCCATGGCCTGTGCGCCTGCCAACCCCAGGCCGCTGCCGGCCACGCCCGCGGACGATGAGGCGCGGTAGTAGCGCGTGAAGATGTGTGGCAGTTCCGCGGCCGGGATACCCACGCCCCGGTCCCGCACGATGATGACGGCCGTCTGCGCATGGCCCTGCACCGTCACCTCGACCGGCGTCGGCGCGCGGCTATACTTGAGCGCGTTGCCGATGATGTTCTCTAGCACACGCCGCACACGGGCGTGATCCCCCTCCACCACCACGCCACCGGAGCCCGCGACCGTCACACGCGGCGTCCCCCCCTCCGCCTCCCTTTCGTGGGTAGGTATGGGGAGAAACAATGAAAAAAGATGAGCCAGCACGCTCTGGTGTCGCATCAAAGGTGTGAAAACAACGATGCACACAGGAGGAGATGCATGGCCCATCCAGACGCAGTATCGCAGTGGACGGCGACGGTTGCCAAGGAATTGCCCGCGTTAAGCCCGGCGCAGGCCCGCGTGTTAGCCTTGTGGAGTTACGGGATGGTGCTCACACAGTCCTGTGCGTGTCACACCATCGCGGTCTTCCTCGGCCTGTGCTCCGGCGAGGGCTATCACGCGCTGCGCCAACGGTTACGGGAGTGGTGCTATGACGCGTCTGATAAACGCGGCTTGAATCGTCAAGCGGTAGACGTGACGGTGTGCTTTGCCCCGCTGCTCGCCTGGGTGCTGCGGCTCTGGGACGGCTCTCAGGTCACGTTGGCCCTGGACGCCACGAGCCTGGGCGACCGCTTCGTGGTCCTGACCATCAGCGTGGTCTATCGGGGCTGTGCCATCCCCGTGGCCTGGAAAGTGCTCCCCGCCCAGGAAAAGCACGCGTGGCGGTGGGAGTGGCTGCGCCTCATTCGCCTGTTGCGCTCCGCGATCCCGCCTGATCGCACCGTGATCGTGCGGGCGGATCGCGGTCTGTACGCGCGTTGGTTGTTCCGCCGCATCGTCCGCGTGGGCTGGCACCCCTTCCTGCGCGTCAACACGGCGGTTAAGTTCCGTCCGACCGACCAGCAGGAGTGGGTCTGGCTGCGTGACCTCGTGCCCCAGACCGGGCAGACCTGGTGCGGGACCGGCACCGCCTTTGTTTCCCCCGCGTGTCGCCTGGCTTGCACGCTCGTCGCCTGTTGGGAGCCCGGCTATCAGGACCCCTGGTTCATCCTGACCGACCTCTCGCCCACGGACTGCACCGCCTCCTGGTACGGTGTCCGCTTCTGGATTGAGTGCGGATTCAAAGTGATCAAGCGCGCTGGGTGGCAGTGGCAGCACACCCGTATGACTGATCCCGCCCGCGCCAATCGGCTGTGGCTCGCGCTCGCCGTCGCCACCTTATGGGTCATCAGCACCGGCGACGCGCTCGAACAGGACCTGGATGTCCCCGTCATCCGCGATCTCTCCCCGCGCCGCGCGGCGTGCCCGCCACCCCGTCGCACGCGCCTCTTTCAGCTTGGCCTCCTCGCCATCCTGGCCGCCTCCGTGACCCACCGCCTGCTCCCGCTGCCCGCCCGTCTCGCGCCCGATCCCTTGCTCCCGCCGCCCGCTGTGCCGCCCTCACCCGACCACCCCCATCCTACCAGCCCGCCCTGCCCTTTGCACACCTACCCCTGAAAGCCTCCGCCTCCGCCTCCCCCGCGACCGCCTGCGTCAGCGCGCTGAGATCCACGGGCTGTCGATCCAGGTCCAGCGTGCCGCCCAGGCGCACCTGCACCACATCGCTCAGGTCCGCGATGGTGACGAGCATGCGCTGGACCGTGTCTACGACCGACTGCGCCTGGGCCGCTATCCAGACGGGGTCGACGGCGTGGCCCCGCGCAAGACGCTGCTGCACCCGTTGCATCCGGCCAACCACGTTCGCCAGCGGCGCGCGCAGGTCGTGCGCGGCGACCGTCAGCACCTCATTCCGCACCTGTACCGCGGCCTCGGCCTGCGCGCGCCCCTCCTCTGTCAGGCGCAGCAACGCCGTGCGCTCCCGCACCCGTTGGCGTGCATCCTCGCTTGTCCGCGCGGTGGCCACCGCGCGCGCGATCTGTTGCGCGACGAGATCGATGAAGCCGCGATAGGCATCGTCGAGGGCGCGTTGGGGGTTGATCCCCGCGACCAGCAGCCCCGACAGGCCGTCCTGGCCGGCCAGCCTGATCGGCACGACGAGCGCCGTGTGCGGACTAGGAGTCGCGTCCGGGCCGAGCGGCGGCGCATCTCGTGTGTCCAGGCCCGTCACCACGGCGGCGCGTCCCGTACGCGCCACCCGTTCCAGGGGCCAGGGCGCGGTGGCGCCGGCGTCGACCATCAGATCGACGAGAGGGGGAGTTAGCGGCGTCCCCGCTTCCAGGCCCACGGTCCCGGCGACGCGGGCCTCGGTCCCGGTGGCGTCGTGCAGGTACAGCAGGGCGAAGGGGAGGTCTGCCGCGTTGCCGGCCAGCGCCTGCGCCGCCGTCATGCAGGCCTCGTGGGCGGTCGCGGGCGCAGCGGCGTGCGCCGCCAGATCGCGCAGTGTGCGCAAGCGCCGCTCACCCAATACACGCGGCGTCGTTTCCAGGACCGTCACCAGGACCGCCGCTTTCGTCACGGATAGGACTGTAGCACAGGGTGAAATAGGCCTCTTCGACGTAGCCGTTGCGCGCGATACAAAACAACTGGTCTTCCGCGTAGACGACCTCGCCACGCGCCATGACCGCGTCGTAGATCGGCGCGTTGTAGCCCCACACCTCCGGCCAACACGCGCGTGTTGGTTGGCCCATCGCGCGCGGATGTTTCGCTCCCAGGATCGGACAATAGCCGTCGTTGTAGAGCTGGTGTAGGCGCCGTTTGTCAAGATGCTGCTGGCGAACCTCAACAGGGCCTCGTCGGCAAGTTGGCGGCACGCGTAGCCACACGTAGTTTGACGTGCCCGAAACTCGTGGTGGAGGGTTCGCCAGCAGCATCTTGTCAAATGCACCGGCTGCCGGGATAAAAGTGCGCCACGCGATTGCTGCTGTGTCGTCCTCTTTGTTGGTGGTGGTGTCCTTCTGTTGGTGGTGGTGTCCCGCGGCCTGCCGGGATAAAAGTGCAC
>JAABUM010002064.1_pt1 | contig 28072 bp, 55 predicted proteins | sample 5559161 | NCBI WGS metagenome assembly JAABUM01 (sample SAMN10711868, study PRJNA513369) | rock metagenome | isolation source: Antarctica rocks | place: Antarctica: Victoria Land, Siegfried Peak nord
TCCAGAACACAGACAGGCTGCAAATTCTCCTGACTCATCAGTGATGATGCTGCGCTGCAGGTGGCGCGCGGCATGATCCGGGCGACGCAGACGTCCACCATGTCGCAGGTCAGGCCATCATGGTCCTTTTTGTTCGGCTGCCTGATGCACGGATGCTTGCGACCATGTCTTTTTGCATCAAAGAAACAACCTAATTGTGTCGTGTGCAGACGTACACCTTCAGCCTGGCGCCGCCTATGGACAGCCAGTACGCCCCCGGCGCCACACAGGTGCAGCAGAACTGCCGTGTGATTTTCATCTCAGGCCGCTCAACCTGCAAAGCAAGCCCGCCTTCCTAGGTTCCCGTGAGAAAAGAAAAGAACCATGGCTCTTGATAGCACATGAAGCTTTGGCCGAGTGACTCAATCACATAATCAAACCGAGATCAACTGTGTAGCCTTCTGCGGGTTCAGGGCATGCGTTGCAGCATGAGACTTGTGACAGGAATCCGAAAATGTCATCTTCTATGTTTTCAGGGCGCGCGCCGCAGCAGCATGGAGGGCTTTCGGCCTGCGGGCGCCACACAGACCGGCAGCCAGGCAAGCAGTCAGGGAGGCGGCGTCCTGCATGTGCGGCGGCGCCTGAGCAAGTGCGTCTCTGCGCTTGCATCTCTGGGCCGAAAAGGCAGCCTGGGGATGAGCCGTCAGATCCTCCAGTACAGCCTCAAATACCGTCCCGCTTGATGCCTGGTGATCGATCAATCAATTGATCCGACATCAATTGATCCGGCATCAATTGATCCGACATCAATTGATCCGGCATCAATTTGATCCGACATCAATTGATCCGGCATCAATTGATGATCGATGCAATGTCGGAGATTGCAAGATGAGGAGCTAAAGGAATGCAATAGCAACCGCCACGCTGCAAGGTCAGATGTGGCAATGCGAGTTGCTCTGTGATGCAGGGCCGACTCCCAGCGGGCGGGAATCTTGGCGAACCTGAGGCGCCGGCAGGCCGCGGAAGGCGCCAGCGCCCTCGCCCGCCACCGCAAGGTGCTGATAGCGGCACTGTATCTGTTGAGCCAACCTCTCAGCATAAAAGTGGACCGCTGACGTCCGCGCACTCAGCAAAGCTGTCAGACGACCCTGAAGGCCGCCTTACCAGGAATTTCGTTCACGCATCTGTTGACTGTCACGCGCAGCAAATTTGCCAAAGCCAGGAGAACGCCCACATCTGCACAGGTGACGCTGCTGCAGACGCTGACGCACGGGCGAGCTTCCAGACACCAAAACCAAAAAGCTACTACCCCTGCTCCTGCTCATTATCAGTGTTATTTCTCCCGATGCTGACAGGTGACGCTGCTGCGGACGTACCGCACGGGCGAGCTGCCAGACATCGAGAAGCTGACCCTCGCCTCCTTCTTGGACCCCCTCAGTGCGCACACCAATCAATCAACATCCGCCTCCTGCATTCCATCAGCTCCACTGGGTTCCTGGGGATTTCATACGGTTCCAAGACCCCCTCAGTGCGCACATCAGTTTTGATGTGTTTCTTCCTGCGTCCTCTGCTGCACCAGCTTGCTGCATTCCTCAATGCCCCTCTGTGCGACTCTTTCCTACCGCTCTGACATTGCTGTCTGCCGCCACTTCCTGCTGAGCTTCGCATCCTTCCCCGAAACCCTCAGCGTGACCCACAGCTCTCGACTGCCTCTCATCGATTCTGCTGTGAGCTTGTTCTGCTGCGTCTGTGTCCGCAGGCGCGATGGCGGGGCGAGATGGCGGCGTCTCGCGCACCAGGGCCTTTAGGCATCTGCAGTCGGCGTGTGATTCACTCGACAGGACTGCAACTGCCACAGTCACCTTGACGAGGATCTGATACAAGCCTTTGACCTGCAGGCGCAATGGCGGAGCGAGATGGCGGCGTTGCGCGGCTGGTGCTACAGGGCCTCTGGTCATCCGCAGTCGGCGAGCTGGAGGCGCAGGTAAAACGCACAGCACAATTCCTTGGTAGATGCTGCTGCACATACGGCTACGATCGAGAGTGTCGGTCGCAGAAATTACCATACCGAGGCTATGACGCAACAGGCAGACTCTTTCTCACAGAATGCAACATGTCGGATGGGTTCTTAGGTTTTCTTGAGTCGGATGTGTTGTCCAGGCGGCGGGCGGCAAGCGCGGCGCCAGGGACGCAGCAGCCGACCTGGCCGCGCTGCGGGCGGCGCTGGCCGGCTGCTTCGGGACGACTCCCAAAGAGCCACTGTTCGTGCAGACGCTGCAGGTGAGGTGTTTTGGCCACAGCATCTGGGTGAGGTGTTCCTTTTGTCATCTCTGATCTGTCGGATGGTTTGCCAGGAAACACAGACGGATACCAGGCTGAGGATGCTGCGGCATCCATGGCGATGCGAGGCCAACCGACTCGAAAACCCAAGGTTCATCTGCATGCTGCAGGGCTTTTCGCTGGCAGACCCGAAGACGCGCGTGCCGCCACAGCTGGCGGCGGCCGTCGCGCAGGAAGCCGGCAGCCTGCAAGCCGGCGCCCTGCAGGTGCGCTGTGGACCGCAGCATTGAGACTCTCTGTAAAGTGTGTTTGAGCATGTATGTGTTTGTGTTTTTTTAAATTTGATTTAGTCCCCTGAATCTGCTTTGTCAACTTCTTGAGTTTGGGCCTTCACTGTTTTTCTCCAGTTAGGCAACCTTGAACAGTGCAGTCCGAGAGCTGCTGAGGTGCTGTCACGTGGCGTTTGCAGATCGAGCAGCAGATCATCGCAGGCGCGGAAGGCGAGGATGAGGCGCCGCCAGCCAAGTCCCGCAGGTGCGCTCCCCTACTTCATCTAAGCCACCTTGGCAAGTGTGTCAGCAGCGGCGTTTTGAATGCACAGGCTATATGGCGCCATAACCTCCGCAGATCTGCTTCGGGAATCAAAGCAGCATCTCGGATTTGCAGGACTTCCGCCGCTGGTGGCGCAAACTCAAAGCTGCGCGGAACTCCCGGGGCGTGGGCGGCCGCTTCAGCGCTGTACAGCCAGCTGGGCGAGGACAACCTCATGCAGGTTGCCTTTGCCTCGCACGTCGCCAGGTGACTTGGGCTTGAAGCCTTTTTTTTTTTTTTCAGCGACAATGATATCGTCAAATAATGGTTCTGGAGCCAGCTGGGAGAGGACAGCGTCATGCCGGTCGCCTCCACCTCGCTCATCGCCAGGTACTTTTGTTGCGGACGAAAATCAGCTGCAAATTCAGACAGTACAGGTGATGGCTTCAGCATAAGAGAGACGCAGCTCTACAGCCAGCTGGGCGAGGATAACCTCATGCAGGTCGCTTCTTCCTCGCATATCACCAAAGAAGTTACCCCTGCAGGTCTGCAGTAACCGCCCATGAGCAGCCGTCAACACCATATTTGAAGCCTGAAAGGAAATTTTTTTGAAGGAATACATCGCCACAAGAAGACAATCACATGCACAGAGGGATAGATCACACGCATCTGTATCAAAAATGGAAGTGTGGCCAAGATCCACTTCTTGTTGTGCTGGTGCCCGGGGACGCGCACCATGGTGTGGCTGTTCCGCGGCGGCCACCCCAACGCAGCCTTCCAGGCGCACTATCGATATCTATAATCGACATGTAATGGAAAATGTTGATTTGCAGGTGCCCCGGGACGCGCACTGCGATGCGTCTGTTCCGCGGCGGCCACCCAAACGCGGCCTTCCAGACGTACGAGCGACTTCTGCGTGCGACAGGCGTTCTGGATGCTGAGGCTGAGGACATGGTGTGTTCCTTTCCAGTTCCTTCTCCTGGCTGCTGATTTGCATAATTATGGAAAGTGAAATAGATTCTTTCTCCACGCTACTGCTGAGGACATGGTGTGGTCAAATCTTCCAGCATGGTGTCTGTGCAGCACGAGGGGGAATTTCCTGCCGCCGGACCCTATGGTGCTGCTTCATCGTTGAACACTGTTCTTGGTGGGGGAGTTGAAGAGGCGCCCTCAGACTTAAACCCAATAGGACGTGGGAGACGGGCTGCCGACCCTGCGGCGCTGCTTCATCTGTCAAACATGGTCAATTCGCTGATATGTTTTGTGGTACTGTGGTGTCCTGCAGGAGGAGGGAGAGGGGCTGCCGGCAGACTCTGCGGCGCTGCTGGGAGGCGCCTCGCCGTCGGCCGAGGAGCAGCAGCTGTGGCAGACCGAGCGCCTCAGGTGCGACTGCTGGCCGATTGTACATCGTCACAACCCAGCTTGGTGCATAAGTGCAACAATCGTACAACAAACGTCAGCCGAGGAGCAGCAGCTGTGGCAGACCGAGCGCCTCAGGTGCACCTGGGCTGTTGCTGCCCAGCTGTCTACCAAGGGGTACATGTCCATTGGGTACATGTCCGTTGGGTACATGTCAGTATGACGTCACAAGCCCGGCAAGGTATGTACTTACTATTGTCAGGTGCAAGCCACGCCACACCGAAGCATTCTCCATGACATCAGGAAGGATCTCGCCTCCTTGATGAGATGGGGATGTGGGAGGTGTCGCGCCGGGCTGTTGACGCTTGAATGCCGTCCCATGCCTCGCCACTGTCAGGATGCCAGGAGCGAATTCAGGAGCAGGGCTGCAAGTGATGGCCATGGCCTTCGTCAACACAAAAGCAGAGTCGCATCGCTGACTGCATCTCCATCTTCAATTCTTTGGTTGGAGCCGCTGGGCGACTGGCAGGTGGTGGCGGATGTCATTGATGCCTACAATAAACGAAGCGACACCAAAAGTATTGGAAACAATTGACATTCTATTCCACAGGAGCCTGGAGGCGCTGGGCGACTGGCAGGTGGTGGCGGCCGTCATCAACGAGGAGCTGCTGCCCGAGGAGCAGCCGGCAGACACCGACGCGGAGGAGGATGAGGCGGATGAGGAAGGAGGCGCGCCCGATGCCATCGGCCGCCTCTTTGCTGACCTCCGGCCGATGCTGCGGTGAGGCTTTCGGTATCAGATGGAGCATCCTAATGGAAGTACTAATCGATCGAAATGATATGAGATGCCACAATCGAAGCATGTGGCGCAGCATGCTGTGGTGACGAGAACTGCCTTTGTATGCCGTATGCCACGTTCCTGGTGCACAACTCCATGCGAATATGTTGTTTGGCAATCGCAACAGCCAGCGTGTGATGCACTTCGCTGTCTCCATCTGCGACAGCGCCCCCGGTGCTCCTATATATCTCGCCACGAGCTATGCTGCAAAGGCCATCCATGTGGGCGTGCCTGTTCAGCGAGCCCAGCGAGGAGCGGGCGTCGCATTGGCGGCGGCTGGCTCAGTCGCTGGGTTTGTCTGAATATCCTTCGATTCAATCACGATTTTCTAATCAACGCACAGGCCGTTTGTGCGGCCGTGCCTGTTCTTCGGACCCGAGGAGCAGGGGGCGCAGCGGCAGCGGATTGCGCAGTCGCTGACTTTCTTTGAATGTTTTATATTCAACCAGGGTGATTCAATTCACACGTGCAGGCCGTTCGTGCGGTGCGCCTGTTCTGTGGGCCTGGCGACGAGCGAACGGACCAGCGGCGGCGGCTGGCGTGGCTGTTAAGCTCAGAATGCATTCTGAACATGTTGATCGAAGCAAATTGTGCAGGCCGTTTGTGCGGGCATGCCTGTTCTGCGGGCCTGGCGGCGAGCAGGCGGCGCAGCGGCGGCGGCTGGCGCGGCTGTTGGGTACGGCAGAGACAGACGCGGCACGGCGCGACGCGCTGCGGGCGGCGGTGCCGGTGGAGGTTGCAGCCGAGCGGGCGCTGCTGCGTGACTGGGTCGGGTAGGAGATCTGCACGAAACGGATTCGTAATACTGGGAAGCTGAAGGTAGATTTTCTGCCAGAACCGTCGAGTCAAACAACTCGACCGAAATGTGCGGAGAGGATGCCGCTTCGCGCAATGCGCTGCGGTCGGCCGTGCTGGTGGAGGCCGCAGCCGAGCGAGCATTGCTGCGCGACTGGGTCAGGTTGGACATTACTCAAATGAAACTGCAAGCAAAAGCAGCATCCCGATTGCATTAGAGAGTCCAAACAATTTGGGTTCGGCAGGGAACGACGCGGCGCAGCACGATGCGCTGCGGGCGGCGGTGCCGGTGGAGGCCGCAACTGGGTCGGCTGAGAAACCTGTGCGACACAAAGCCTGATATGATCAAGTGAGCATGGCAGAGAGTGCTGCTCGGAGCGACGCGCTGCGGGCGGCGATGCCAGTCGAGGTCGCAGCCGAGCGGGCGCTGCTGTGCGACTGGGTCGGATGAGCTGTTGTCATGTAAACAGATCAGCATGACCCATCAGCGATAGCTTCTGGGACCCACCGACAACGGCCTGGCAAAGCCGGTGCAGCCTTGAAGGCTACTGCTGCAGGGTGGGCGCCGGCGGGTGCAGCGTTGCCCAGCACTCCTGGACCATGCCCCCCGAATGGAGCATGGTCCATCACGCACAAAACGAACTAGAAATCAGGAATGCCGACCCATTGCCGCTGCTGCAGGGCGGGCACCGGAGTGGGCGCGGGCGCGGATGTGGTCCAGCAGCGCTGGGCAAAGCTGTACCCACTGTCGCAGATGCGCCATGAAAGAAAAAATACATTCTGATGCCAGAATATTGCTTTCGTAGCGCGGGGGCCAGCGTGGGTGCGGCTTGGGGCGTGTTCCAGGAGCAATGGGCGGCGCTGCACCCGCTGTCGCAGGCGCGGCGGCGCGACGTACTGTCCCTGCTGCAGCCGCTTGCCGAAATTCAGGTCGGGATTATATAGTTCTCAGCTGGCCGATTTCTGCTATATTTATCGTGCATCACCCGCTTGACACAAGCAGCATGTTGTTGCAGCATGCAACGACACAGCTCTGCCCGACACTGGGCAGTCGTGACTGCCCTTGCGGCAATCACAGCTTGCTCGTCATTGCTTTGCCTGTTCCAGCAGTAAGCAGAGTGATTACTGCAAGCGGTTGTTTGGAACATGTGTTCCACGAGCCGATGCGTGGGCAGCAGAGCTGACTGATCCTGGTTAGGGACTTGCCTCGTGCCCTGGCAACGCTGGGGCTTGACAAACATGCAGTTGGACGTTGCTGTCCAGCTCAAGATTCGTGTTGATGTCTCTGATGATGTACAGGCATGAGGCAATGCTCAAACTCGTCAGCAAACCGTGCTGCGGCTCACACAAACATCGTGTCATATGTCCCCTGCATGCTCTCGTTCGATAGAGTCGTTGCTCGCAAAGTCACTTGCATGTGTATCTGCATGGTCCACAGGAGGCGGCATCGCTGGTGCCAGCGCAGCAGGCGCCCCCCTCCCAGAGCTGGCCCTGCAGCAGCTGGCGGCCATGGGGCGCAGCGGTGGCCAGCACCAGCCAACTTCATTGTCACTAACGATGCAGGGTATATGTTTGGCCTTGCTCACATCACACTCTCAACACCACAGCTTGCATGGTCCACAGGAAGGGGTGGCGCTGGTGACGGCGCAGCAGGGCGCCCCCGTCCCGGCGCCCTCGCTGCAGCAGCTGGCGGCCGTCTGGGCGCAGCGGTGGCCGCCGGCGGCGACGGCGGCGCCCGACGCAGCGCTCACGGTGCATCACGTGCGCGGGCTGCTGCTGGAGGCGCTGCAGCCCCGGGTCGGGTCCCAGGTGTGAACAACAGGCTGGTTCCTCAGCTAGTGTGTTAGAAACCGCAGAAGTCGTGAAGGCGTGGTGCGAAAACGAAGCATGGCACATTAACCGGCGCCCGACGCGTCGCTGACGGTGCGTCGCGTGCAAGGACTGCTGCTGGAGGCGCTGCAGCCCCGGGTCAGGAGCCAGGTAAGAACAGGAGTAACAGAGAGAAGTCATCGCTGTACCGAATAGGAATGCATATCGCATGGTAGCAGCGCCCGACGCGGCGCTCACGGTGCATCACGTGTGAGGACTGCTGCTGGAGGCGCTGCAGCCGCGGGCCGGGCCCCAGGTATGACCAGGACGAATAGATTGAGTACAGTATATAGTGTAGAGAGGATCGAGCACTGTTGAAGGTGAGCAATGCGTGCGCGGCGGCGCCCGACGCGGCGCTCACACTGCGCCATGTGCATGGGCTGCTGCCGTACACGTAAGAAACTGACTGTTCCTGCTTTGTAGGTAGTCAAGGACCTGTCCTCGAGCCTGACGCCGGCGGCCGCGGGGCATCTGGACCCGGCATCTGACGTGATTTTTCTCACCACCCCTTGAATTCTGGTCTGGTCTGATCGCATCAGGTCGTCCAAGACCTGTCCTCAAGCCTGACTCTGGCAGCGGCCAGCCACCTGCGGGCCGCGGGGCACCTGGATCTGGCTTCCGACCTGCTGACACGGCACACGGCCACCGCCGGCGGCACAGGCGACGAGCTGCTGCTGGCCCGCGCCTCCCTGCGCATCGCCCAGGTACTCCTAATCGACCCGACAACAGATTCAGTCAGAAATGACAGCAGCAGTGATCAGAGTGGAAACCAGCGGCACCGGCGATGAGCTGCTGCTGGTCCGCGCCTTCCTTCGCATAACCCAGATCATCCCGTGTTCTTTCGTGTGTGTCACATCATCGTACATTCGAACGAGGATAAAAGTGTGACGCCTCCCTGGACCCAGCCACCTTGCAGTACTGAGTGGCGGGCTTTGGCAGAGGCGGGTGGCGCAATTGAGCGGATTCATGTTATGTCTGCAGGTTTGCGCTGCTTGCAGCCCCAAGGAGGCGCACACGCAACTGGGCCGGCTGCGAGGCGAGGTTCGGCAGCTGGCCGCGGTGGCGGGCCGTGCGACGGACGCGGCTGCGGTGCGGGCTGCGCTGCTGCTGCAGGGCGAGGCGCACCGCCAGCTGAGCAGGTCGGCTGTCAATTTCCTTGATGTTCTTGGAAACGGGACACGAATGCTTGGACTGTGACGATGAGACTGCGGCGCTAGCCACGCCTCTGCTGCACTGATGTGTTTTCACCAGGAGCATGAAGACTCCACCAATCGGACACAGCAGCAGCGTCGGCAGCAGCAGCGTCGCTGCTGACGCTGCTGCTGCCGTTGCCAATATGTACCACATGCTGTCTCCAGCGGGGCTGCAGGCACCTTCACTACTCAAGCACGCCCGAACTGAAGATTCATCTGACACTTGCCTGTGAAATGCAGGCGCGCAGTCCAGGGTGCGGAGGCCGAGCACCTGCCCGCGGCGCTGCGCTGCTTCCGCGCGGCCGCGGCGGCGGGCGGCGCAGGGGCGGCGGCCGAGGAGGGCCGCGCACAGCTGGCGCTGGCGCGGTTGTGTGACGATATGCTGCAAGTGCGTGCTCAACTTTTACTTTCAAACCCACCAAATCTTGGATTCTATTTCGATTGGTTGATACATCCGGCCGAGGCAGGTCGCGCGCTGTTGGCGCTGGAGCGGCTGTGCGACGACATGCTGCTCGCGCGGTTTAACCAATCATTCGTTGCAGGCTTTCTGCGACCTGCCGGCGCAACTCTGCAGACAGAATTGTCGCATGTTAATGATAATCGGCGAGGCTTCGGCAAACCCATGTTTGTTCGCCCTGCAGGAAGCCGAGGCTGGTGACACGGATGCAGCAAAGGCGGATGCCGCCGCCTCAGCGCGGCTCGGGCTGGCGGGTGGCGCTAGTGCAGCGGCGCTGCTGGTGCAACACCTGCTGCGCGCCATGCATGCCGGCGGCGACGCAGGTGATGCCTGTGGTGAAGACGCCAGACACACCAGCAGCTGCTGTTACGGTACTCACCTCAACCAATGGCCGGCGGATGTACAGGAGATTGGTAGTTCAGCTGCCAGGTCCAGCTGATGCACGGTCAAAACATAACAAGGCGGTCACCCCACTTCCTGCCCTGCTACAGGTGAAACGGCGCAGCTGTATGTCCCGCGTCTGCTGGACGCTCTCGCGGGCGGCGCCACGGCGCAGGAGGCTTTCCTGGCGGGCTGGGCGGCGGTGCCGCTGGCGGCTTTCCTGCCCTGGGCGCCGTCCATGCTGTCGCTGCTGGACACTCTGCAAGGAGAAGCGCTGCTGCCAGTCCTGAAGGTACCGTCTCAAAGCTCGATGAAAGGTGTTGCTCAAAAGGCAGTGCTGGAATCACTGGAAGGGGCGCCACCGATGCGGTCGCTGCTGGACGCGCCGCAGGGGCAGGTGCTGCTGCTTGCCCTGCATGTACTTTGCTCCATTGCGTGTGCGGCAAGCTCCTGCCGGCTCGCAGCGCATTTGAAGCAGTGTGTAACAGCACCACAGCAAAGCACCTGACATACGAGTCACCGCTGATTGATGGGCAAACGCTTGCGAGAGCCGGTCATGTGCAACACCAGTCGTGGTGTTCAGATGTGGGCCGGGCAATACCGCATTGCCTTCCTCACTTGCACTTGTGGCCGTTTGTGTGCTTGCGGGATTGCCACGCGAGTCAGGCACAGCCTTGCATCGGGAAGCGCCAGGCACGCATGTTTGGAAGCGCCAGGCAAGCATGTTTGCAAAAGTCGGTCAAACCTGGAAATGGAGGGCCTCTCCTGACTTGGCGTGCAGGCGCTGGCGGCTGCGCACCCGCAGCGGCTGTACTTCCCCTTCAACCTGAGCCGCATGCACTACGGGGCCGACGGGCAGAAGCTCGCGGCGGCTCTGGCGGGGCCACTGGTAAACATTCGCCCACTGCTTGTCAACAACTTTTGTCTACATCTGCTGAAAGCCTCGTCCTTCTTGCCTGAATAAATTTACGAGTTTGCCCATGCTGAAACTCAAGGAAATGCTTTGCTTGAACTCGACTTCATCATTTCCTGTTTTTCAGGCGAGCCCGCTGCTGGAGGCGTTTGCTGCAGCGCTGAACGACACCACGTTCCCGGGGCAGCGCTGGGACGGCTGGGTGACGGCGCTACTGCGACTGCTGCAGAACGGCGACCGGGTGCGCTCATTATTCCAACAAGCATTTCTTTTTTGTCCCAGCAGGCTAGGCGAGGAAGCGAGCGGAAACGGTGCATTCTCGTCAAGCAGATGCTATGGCGGCTGTCAAGGTTCCTTGCGCCATTTGCAGCGCATGTGGCAAACACAGTGGCCATGCTGTTGTAGACATTTGGGTCAGGGCCTCATCTGCTGGACTGGGTTATATCGAGTAGTGCGACATCCAAATGAAGTTCATCATTTGCCATCCAGGCGGGAGCAGCAAAGCTGTATACGCAGCAGGTGTACCCGGACATCATCGGCAACCACGAGCCGGACGCCCGCAGCCGCAGCGGCGGCGGCCAGGCGCCGACGCTGAACGCCAAGGCAAATAAACCTGATTGTCGCTCGGAGTGTCACTGGGATGGAATGAGCAAACGGGCACAATCTGCTGAACTTCTTGGCATGCCACGGATGTTCTTTATTATCGTTCGTGTCTTGGCGCCGGACCATCTTACCGCGGCAAGCTCTTTGCTACACGCAGGTCGCGGCAAAGTGCGGCAAGGCGGTGCGAGAGGCATTTGGCGCCGAAGGCGCCAAGCTGCTGCGCATGAGCACGCAGTACGCCTTAATTTCTTCCCTTCGGCGTGTCCATGATGAAACTGAGACACTTGTTTCTCAGGGAAGGTGATGGCAGCTGCAAGTCTCTGGACTGACGGGCAACGCATTGTGAGGGATGATGTCGCAAGCTGCACCTGCGCCCTTGACATGACACTGCTGCTTCCATCTAGATGGCATTGGCACTGGTTGCTGCGTGGGGGGCTGCTGCGCAGAGAGCCATAGCCTCGGTGCATGACACAGCGTGTGGCGTCTAAGGGACTTTACCATACGATAATTACACCACGACGTTTGCGTGCAGCGAGCTGTCTGTGAGCAGGCACTGTGGGCGGGCCGCTGACGGCATTGGCACTGCAATGAAGGCGGACAACTTCCCATCCTTTGAATTCTGGTCCTTTTCCAATCAAAACCTGAATGCTGCAAATGTGAATGTGCGGCAGGGACTTCAGGAAGGCCGCTACCAGCATTAAATGCGGATGTGACCGCCTGCCACCTCTCAGCACCCAAAGGTTCTGACTCTGGGTGCTGCGAACGCAGGGGCGTCAGGAAGGCGGCTGCTGGCAGCGGCGCAGCGCTCAAGGCGGACGTGGCCGTCTACCACGGCCGTCTGTGACCTGGCGTTATTGCTCTTTCAAAAAAAAACAGGGTTTTCAACAGATCAAAGTTCATGTGCGCAGGGACTTCAGGAAGGCCGCCGCGAGCATCGGCGCATCGCTCAAGGCGGATGTGGCTGCGTACCACGGCCGGCGCGACCTGGCAGAGCTGTCGCCCTGGTTCGAGGCCTTCGCCAGCCCTGCAGGTGCTTACGTTCAGCAGAAGTGTGTCTGAACTCGATCTATTGACAGGTCATGCTGTCGAAACGGGACTCGCACATAAGGCACCTTGCGGCTGTCGCCCTCGTTGAAGGCCTTTGCCAGCCCCGCAGGGATTTGTCTTGTTGCGGTGTTACCCTCGAGGCAGTGAACAAGCAGCATATGGCACATGACGTTTTCCACTTGTTCAACGATATCATTCCAACTGCAGTGGCAATGCCGGATGCGGAGGAGCTGCTCGTGCCGGCAATGCCGGGCATCGGGGGCGGCGGCGGCGGCGGCAGCGGCTTGAATATCTATATGTTTACAATTATGTGTTCAAATGGTTCATTCTCATTGCAGTGGCAATGCCGGGCGCGGAGGAGCTGCTCATGCCGGCGATGCCCGGAATCGGGGGCGGCGCCGGCGGCGGCGTTGGCATTGTTGGCTTCGGCAAGGCCGTGCATGTGTTCACCTCCAAGCAGCAGCCCAAGAGGCTGACCATCTACGGCAGCGACTTCCGAAGCCACGACTGGTACGCGGGATCGCATCGTGTGTCATGGGACTCGTACCAAAATTCGTGCATCTGTTCAAACATTGTAGATGTCGACATAAACACGGTGAGTAGTACTGACAGAAGTGTCCCTACTGTGCAGGGTGCTCGAGGGTGGGGAGGAGGTGCTGCGCACGGACCAGCGCGAGGAGCAGGTGTTCATCTTATTTTGAATTTGTGGAGACACACACGCTTCTCGATGCAAAACACAAGTGTTGCTTCCCATGTGTAGGGTGCTCAAGGGAGGGGAGGAGGTGCGCACGGACCAGCGCGTGGAGCAGGTGTTCGACGTTATGAACGGCCTGCTGCGCCGCGCGCCCGCCGCCGCCGCCGCGCGCCTGCAGGCACGATCTTGTCTTATGTCCAGAGATTGAGTCTGTCACTAACATTTGTTGAAGGGCGCATCAACAGCCTGCTGCGCGCGCCCGCCGCCGCCACCGCCGCTCGGCTGCAGGTGATGCTCACTCTTCCGATCGCTCTGGTATTTGGAAGATGAGGAATTCTGTCTACGATCGTCGATCCGTGAGCACACGAACATCACGCTGCGCCGTGCAACTGCCGCAGACGCTGTCCAAATGCAAATCGTTTCCCACTGGTGATACCCGCTTGAGTCCTGCACCGTTCCTTGACGCTTCATGCTGAGGCTCTGACCCCATGCAGGTGACCATGTAACGATGTGGTGGCGCTGAGCCCGCCGCTGGGCATGCTCGTCTTTGTGGGCGGACCCAGCCGCACGCAAATTGTGTGCGGCTGTGTGCCGCCCACAAACATGCTTCAATATGCCTGCAGTAGAATTTGATTCTTCAATGAAGTACGCAGAGTACATCTGATTCTGGCTGCGTCTCATCTTACTTCTGCTCGCATGTTTATGTACAGGTCACTACCTACGATGTGGTGCCGCTGAGCCTGGCGCTGGGCACCCTCGCCTTTGTCGGCGGCATACAGCCACAGACAGCAATCTTCGTCGATCGACTGCATGATAAGCAATCTGGTGATTCGTGTCAATGTTCTGCAGATGACCACGATGCGGAGCCGCTGAGCCCAGCGCTGGCCATACTCACCTTCCTCGGCGTCACAGTGCAACCCACAGCACTATCTGAAGGGTCGCTGCAGGCTTTGTTTTGATGCGTGTGTTTCATTGTACAGGTGACCACCTACGATGTGGTACCGCTGAGCCCGGCACTGGGCATGCTCGCCTTTGTCGGCGGCACGCAGCCGCTGCTGAGCGTGCTGAGCCCCGACCTGCTGGACGCGAATGGGCCCGCCAGTGACGCCTTCTGGACCACCATCCGGGTGCGATCACCACGAGAGAAATACTAGTCCACTCTTCCGATTGATCTTTTTTTTTTATCTGAGCGTGATCAGCCCCGACCTGCTGGACGCCATCGGCCCCGCCAACGAGGCCTTCTGGACCACCAACCGGGTAACGAGAAACACAACAATGTATATCTCAACTCAACTGTTTGCCTGGCTTTCCTGTCTTGGTTGGGTTGAGCGTGATAAACCGCGACCTGCTCTGACGGAAACGGCCCTGCCCACGAGCCTTCTTCACACAGCGTCTCACTGTGTGCAACCTATGAGCGCATGGTTTCGCTTCTGTTTCAAATGTCATCCTTAATCAAATTGTGCCATTTGTTGACGCAGAAACTGGGGCGGGCAAAGGACGCTGACCCGCCGGGCGCGATCTACGAACGCCTGTTCTCGGCAAAGCGGGACGACGTGGTGCGGGGGCTAGAGGCGGCGCAGTCGCATGTCCGCTGGGACGGGCTGCGGTGAGCGCCCTCGTTTATCCGATTTCGTTCCTTGATCCAGTGGACCAAATGAAGCTTCAGTTGTCGGCTAACCGGCCTGTAAGCGGTGCAGTCGCATGTTCTGGGACGGCCTGCGGCGCGCCACCAGTCACCGTTAACTACTTAAAAGTCGAACTGTTAGCGGCGCTCAATACCAGCAAGGCGGGAGGGCCTGTAAGCGGTGCAGTCGCCAGGTCGTTGGGACGGCCTGCAGTGTGTCCTCAGCTTGTTGGCTTCCGTTCGATGCACCAGGTAACAATTTGGTGTATTTGACTGCGCCAGATTCGACATGCTGCCATGTGCCGCTTGGCAGATGCGCTGGCATCATGCCGGGCACAGCAACAGCACTTTCCGGAAACCTGATTTTTCAACCTTGTGACCACAAACAACTGCTGCAGCAACGCGCATTGCGCATAATGCGCGTCAACTGTGCCGGAAACCTAGCTTCGATGATCCTGCTCAAACCCTTTTGTACCTACTACAGGGAGGCGCTGCTGCGGCGCGCGGCGGGGCCGGAGGCCTTTTTCGCAATGCGCGCCAACTTTGCCGCTAGCCTGGCCGCGGTGTGCGCCACAAACTATGTCGCGGGCATCGGTGATCGCCACCTGCAGAACTTCCTGCTGCACGAGGCGACCGGAACGCTGGTTCCCATCGACTTCGGGTGAGTTGTTTATGTTGTTGACATTTTGGTGGTCTCAGGCTGCGACTGCCTAGAGGGAGTGAAGCAACCAGCATGTGACAGGCGCCCTGCGCATTGCTTGGATCTCAGCTCGAGGCACAGGTTTTGATTCAGGCTTTATGCTCCGTTCCTTATTGCCATTGTGTCGTTGCCCGCCAACCGAGTGCGACTTCTCTCTTGCAGCTATGCCTTTGGCACGGCGACGCAGGCGCTGCCGGTGCCGGAGCTCATTCCCTTCCGCCTCACACGTCAGGTTAGTGCGGTGCTGTTGTTGAAGGGTGACCTAAGTGCACTTGCAACAGTCGAACGTTCACATCTGCGACTGTCGACGAAAATGACATCTTTATTCAGGTGCGGCATGCAACCTGTAGTCGAAGCCTTCCATCAAACCCTGCCATTGAACACTGGCACAGATGCAGAAAAAGCACAGATGAAGGGCGCTCTGACGCTGCCAAGGCGGCACTGTTCACTCAGTTTCGGGTGCACAGATGAGGTCGAAGATGCAATTGACTGCTGGAACCCGCAAAACTGCTGATAGAGGGCGCGCTGGCGCCGCACGACGCCAATGGCGAAAATGCAATCTTGCTGTTTTTCGATAAAATTCTATATCTACGATTGACCTGCCAAGAACTACAATTTCGATCGCAAAAGGACGCGCTGCACAACGCCCCGGACATAAATTCCCACCATGTATTCCTCGTCATGTTTGGATCCATGGAAATCACAGATCCATGGACATCCATTGACAGGAACTGCAATACCCAAGTGCAGATGGAAGGCGCGCTGGCGCCGCACGACGCCAAGGCGGTGCTGGGTGGACCAATGGGCGACGCGATGGGGGCGCTGCGCGAGGGACGCGCCATCATCCAGGTGACAAATCATTGAAATGGAGCTGTTTCTGCCGACAAACCAGGATCGTGCAAGCTGGCGCGGCCGGCGGGGATGCCCTGGGTGCGCTCCGCGATGGGCGCGCGCCATCATCCAGCTGTTGTTGCTGGAGATATGATAAGAAGGGGACAAGCTTCCATGCCAGCGAAACGATGGAGACACTGCTTGCCAGACGTGTTTTGGCTTTTTTGGATGCTTGGCTGCAGCCTGCGCCAGCGATTCTCAGGCGTCTGAGAAGAGTGAATGGAGTGCAGCTGTCGCTGACCATCGTGATCCCTGCTACTATACTCGCTTTCCAATTTTTTGCTTTGTCATGTTTTTCTTATGCCGCCTAGCCCAAGTTGAAGAAAACTTATATTCAAAACAGTGTAAAAGTTTCTAATCAAGCTCCGTTTATTACAACTGAAAATTTAAGCCTCGTTTGCAAAGTGGCTGCAGGCGCTCCTTGAACTGTCGAGGCCATCAGGTCTCTCATGTTGCCTCAGGACTGTCGAGTACTTGTCAATCATTGCAGGACGTGCTGGACGTGTTCCTGCGGAGCTGCTGTCCGACTGGCAGCGCAAAGTCTATCAACGCAGCTATTTGTCACCATCGAAATGTTTGTGCAACCTTCATACTCAAACCCTGCAGGGCGTGCTGGGCGTCTTCCTGCGCGAGCCGCTGTCCGACTGGCAGCGCGAGGCGCGGCTGCTGCTGGGCGGCGACCCCGACGCGGAGGAGGAGTACATCAGCCTCAAGGTGAAGATGATGATGACTTGGGAATTATTGAGCACAACGATACTGGATGGTTACAAGTACGTGTGTGGTCCATCTTGCCGATTGGCGTGTCGAACACAGGTTCAATTGTGCATCTGAGCAACCCCCGCAGGTACAACGTGAGGAACCCCCATGGATACAGTGTGACTTGGAGCACATTTTTCTGCCGCAGGTGGACTTTGCGCGGCGTCGGCTGGCGGGCGATCACCCGGCGGAGCTCATGATTGGAGAGCTGGCTGCCCGGCACAGACGCAAGCCGCACTGGGCCGCCCTGCAGGTGAGTCGGACCCTGGGTGCTACGATTCCAACTCCTTCCAACTTCTCGCCGTTGTGATGTGATACGACCTTGTCTGCCACTGCATCTACAACAGCCGGTGGTGTGGGGGCGGCCCTGCAGCCGGAGCAGCACTGCGAAGACATGTGGTGCCATGAGTTGACCCCGTCTTGACTGAACTTCTGACATTCTGACAACTACACAGCAGCAGCTCAACCACTGCAGCAGGCAGTGGTGCGGGGGCGGCTGGGGCATGAGGCTCATGCCTGCCACTCAATCGTTACACTGGTATCAGCCGCGCGCTGTCATGATTCACATAATAACAATTTGAACAAATCAATCACCTGCAGGCGGTGGTGCGGGGGCGGCCGGGGCACGAGGCGCGCGCCGACCACTCCACCGACAAGCCGCTGGCCGTCGATGCACAGGCGAGTGCGTTGGGGATTAGTGCATCGATTCTTAGTGTATCCAGCAAAGACGTTGCACTCAATTTGCCACCTATAACTTCTTTGCATGTCATGTCACAATAGTACGTTCCCTGGCCACTGCTGGGCTCTTGCTGGACACCGCAGCGCCGTCAGCAGCAGTGCTGCTGCTGGGGGCGTCCGAAAGCCGTCTGCACATGGTCTGTACCGATTCAGTGCGTCCGCATCTCACCTGCAAGCACGCTGTGTGCAGGTGGCATGCCTGCTGGACCAGGCCACCGATCCAAACATCCTGGTGCGCGCCGCCCACGGCATTTTCCCGCCTCCGCTCAACAGCTGTGTTCCATGCCGCTCACATGTCAATATGTAAATCGACGCACAGGACAAGGTGCTTGCGTGTTGCTGTGCCGAGCTCACCGCATCATTGCATCGATTGCTTGACCCTAAACCTGAACCATGCTCTGTGCAGGGGCGCACCTGGTACGGCTGGAAGCCATGGCTGTAGCCACAATTAGGTTTCCACGCAAGGTCCTGCGGTGTAAAGGCTCGCCGCCCACGCCCCGGGCGGCATATCATTTTGCAGTCGATGACTTGTAGTCGGTGGCCTGCGGCTAGAGCTAGAGGCTGACATGGCGAAGCTATGGTGTCGCTGCTCCAAGGCGCGGGCAGCACAGCATGGCTTGGCAGAGGAGATCACATCTTCAGCTTCGAGTTCAGCAGTGATTTCTTTGTCCAGCATTCGAAGTCAGAACGTTCAGTGGCCGACGGCAGATTACGGTCACCCTCTTATGACGTCCTGCTCCTGTGAGAGGGTCGGCAAGCATGTTGCATGGTTGATCTGTGTGAACATGCTTATTTGCACCGCTGTACAAATCATGTGCGTGGTTGCGCCGATACCGCTCAATAGACCTGAGGTGCATGTGCGTGAGTGGCCGTAGGTGATGTAGCACTTGCGACATGCAAACCTCGATGGTGTTCCTGCCACTGTGTGTCAACGTCAGTGTTGACATCGCACCGACTTCACTCTGATGGCCTGGCAGACATTTGTCAGACATATTACGTGTGAGGCATGTCAGTGCGTCATCAAAGCTCTTTCGGCGCTTCCACAATACACATTTCATTCTGTTCCGGTCCATTCGCACACCAGCAACATTACCTACCCTTCCTGCCGTGATCTGCAAGCCTGAGCTCGCTGCGCTTGCTTTCAACGTTGATCCATTGACCAGCCCCGATACTTCCGAAAGCGGTGTCCTTGCGCGACTTGCACAATTCTGCTAGTTCCAGATCCCCACAGGCATTGTTACAAAACCTTTGAACGCTTGCATCGCCTGCTGACGGGCACCTTACCATTCGAAAGAGTCTGGGGATTCGAGAGGCATTGCGGGAACCACGGGCTGACAGCTACACCTGCAGCAGCAAGGCAGCATGCAGCGCCACGAGGCAGGAAAGATATTCCTGGAGCACCTCATCTCCACGCCTGAGTGCTTCGACCACACAGCACTGCAGGGCATCAAAGACATCGAGACGTCGCATGGTCGCCTGAAATGCACGCTGCCAGTGGAAAAGCGCGTGCAAAACAGGTGGGCCGTGGTTCAAGCCTGACTTAATACCATGCGTGCATGCGCCGCGGCAGCTGAGCTGTGCGCCGGCAGTGTCCGGTCGGCTGGCGGGATGATCTGCCTGCTGCCACATGGCATGCAGTATGTAAACTATGAGCACAGATCTGATGCCAACATGATTACTCTGTTCACAGATACGGCACCCTTCACGGCGGCTGCACAGGTGTGCCGCCGCAGTCTGTGCGCAGGCATATGCTGCAGCATGCCGCACAGCACACCTGCCGAGGCTTCCTTCATGCAGACAAGCCATGCAGTGCCGCCGCAATGTATATGCAAGAGCATGCAGCCACCATGAAGGCCCGAGGCCGATCCGGATCGGAAGCAACCTCTCTGTAACTCTGGTGACACTTTCTGATAGTTTCTGCTTTTGTTATCATCGTCTCTCGGCAAAGCTGGTGGACACGGTCGGGTCTGGGGCGCTGGTGACCATGTCGGATCCGACCCCGATTCAAACCTGCTGTTGATTTGGTGGACAAGCTTCTTACTTGCATGTGTGTTTCTGCCACCGCCAGCGACACTGGTGGACACGGTGGGCTCCGCGGCGCTGGTGACAATGTCGCTGAAGTCGGGGGTGTCGCTGGCGATCAATGTGAACTACATCTCTGCGATGCCGGGCGGCGAGGACGCGGAGATCGACGCGCGCGTGATCAAGGTGAGGCTTTTGTGAGACTTGTGTAAATACATACGATCTACGTCTGCTGACCGCCACCCAGGAATGCCTCGGGATCAGCGTGGACTACATCTCTGCGATGCCCGGCGACGAGGACGCTGAGGCTGAGGCGCGCGTGTTCAAGGTAAACGTCCACATTGGATGAAGAATACGCATATACCTCCTCTGATTATGCTGAGTCCCTCATTCGACTGAGCTTGACTGAGCAGAGCGCAGGAGTTGGGGAATGCCACTCAGAAATGTGGTTTCATTGTGGCAGTGGGTCTTCCCGGCCCAAACAATTGTTGCACAGTGTCTGACAGAAACACCATGCTTTGGTATACCTCCTCAGTAGTGTACTCACCTTTTTGCATTGCTGCGGCAGGTGGGACAGTCCATCGCGACCATCGATGTGTTCATACGACGAAAGAGCACCGGGCAGCTGGTGTCGCAGGTCAGGCTTTTCTTGCCAATTACCTTGGCATTCAGCACTATGCCTAGCATTCGCACCCATTCGACATGGCGCATCTAAGCAACCTGCACACAATGGCACGCTGTGAGCGCACGGGCTTGCTGCACCAGTCTTGAAACATCTGCAACGAAGTCTGCGATTGGCTGTTGGGCGGTTGAATTACATCATCCACTCCGTCCAAAAAAACCATATAATCATTCGTGTCGTCTATGGCAGGGTTCTCACGTGAAATTTCTCAATGTCGGCGAACGCAAGCAGCCGCTGGCGGAGCAGGCAATGAAGACCGCAGACGAGCGCAGCGATGAGCCGCCGCCCCGCCGGCAGTCGAAACTTTGACTTTCAGGTGGACTGCTTTGATCAGCTTCGCGGCCCTTCGGTGACAACACTTAAACAAGCCTTTGAGAGGAGATCGTGACTGTCTGGCTCGGCGCAGCATCGGCTTTCACAATGGTGCAAAATACCTAGTCGACATCACTGCCATTCACAACTGGGTCCCCGCTGAAGTTTTGCTTACCTCGCCATCCCTTTGAATCGAGCTGAAACCCACGATCGCTCCTCCGACACCCTCCTATGAACAGGAGTTGCATGCTCCAAAGTCGCAGTCCACAGTCGCACGGTTTACAGACCGTCTGCGACTCATTGTTTTCGTCAGCCAAATCGGCGCGACAGCTCCGGTGCGGCGGCGTCATGCCCCGTCGCACCCGTGGTGGTGCATGTCGCTAGCGTCGGCAATGAGCGCGCAGACGGCAGCACGCTGGTGGTGGCAGACTTGCGTTGTCGGCGGGGGCGCCAGCCGCGGTGCAGGGCGGCAGCGGCAGGCGGGTAACACTGTCGGCGTCCCTGCCGGTAAAAGGGCCAGGCTGGCAGGCAGGGAGCGCAAGAGGCGGCCCCCAGCGAGTTGTGAGTGTAGTCACTGGCGCTTGGGTCATTGGCGTCAGCAGCCACTTCGTTGAAGGTCAGGCTCCAGGGATTGAGAAAGGGAAAATCGCCTAGTCTGCGAACCAGAAAACCAAAAGCAAGAAATGTCGTCAGCATGGCAGCCCAAGCGGGCTGGCTGTTGTACTGCAGGCAGGTTTCTTGTATCGTCAACAGCGTGGTACGGTGAACGATTGTGATGTGCTCGTGGACGTCGCAGCGATGCTGTTGATTTGGAAGTTTTGTGCGTGGCTGTTCCTTCTGCATAGGGTGAATGCCCCGTGCATGGGAATGGATAAAACTATGCAGCAGATTTTCCACGTAGAAAGGTGGTGTTCAAAAACACCATTTGTTTTGATGATGGGCGTGTGCAAGTGGATTAGCCGCCAAAGCCGTACAGGGTGCGGCCCTGGCGCTTGAGCGCGTACACCACGTCCAGCGCCGTCACCGTCTTGCGGCGGGCGTGCTCGGTGTAGGTGACCGCGTCGCGGATGACGTTCTCGAGGAACACCTTGAGCACACCGCGGGTCTCCTCGTATATGAGGCCGCTGATGCGCTTGACGCCACCGCGGCGCGCGAGCCGGCGGATGGCGGGCTTCGTGATGCCCTGCGTTTGAGATGAGGGAACGGTCAGCTTCCAGTTCGTGTGCGTCTCAAGAGCACAGCACAGCATGCAGGCTGGCGCATATGTGGGCTGCACTTGGTGCCAAGAGAACCACGCCGAAGTTGTGCTGGGATTTGGCACAGCGCGAACACAGTGCGCAGATGGCAGGAGACATTCTGCCACAGGCGCACAAACACACCTGGATGTTGTCGCGCAGGACCTTGCGGTGGCGCTTGGCGCCGCCCTTGCCCAGGCCCTTACCACCCTTGCCCCTGAAGTTTGACAACAGACTCTGTCAAGCTACAGCTGCAATTGGCAGGTGAAGACGACCAAAGCTGCACAGGACACCTTCATCGGTGTTCAGCTGTCTCGGCACGGGGCATGCACAAGGCACCAGCCACACGTACCGTCCGGACATGGTTGCTGAGGTGTTGAGGAGGTAGTTGAGAGGAGAAGTCGTGCAGAGTGTTTGGAGAGCGGAAGAGCAGGATGGTTCAGCTGAAGGCGTCGCTGAGCTTTTGAGCGGTCAAGAATCACAAGCGTAGGTCGTAGAAACGGAAACTCTGGTCTCAGTGACGCATGGTTTTCCCATTCAGCAGCAGGACCCTAGCTCTGGCAAGGCCAAACCCTGAAAGAAGCGCAGGGATGCAAGGTGATAGCCTATTTCCGGCACGGGTTTCCCGGACTCTCATCGTTGGCGAGCCCTTCAGGGCAGCACGTTGTTGCGAAGTGCAAATCACAACGCTCCCTCCTGCTCCCCTTCTGCCTCCAGTTCTCCGCAGCTCGCCGCTCTCAGGTGCTTGCTCGCTCGCCGCCTCTCTCCTCCCGCTGTCCAGCGCCCTCGCTTCGCTTGCCTGCCGGTTGAGTGCATCCCTGCCACGAGTCTTACCTGCCTACAGCCTCTGCCAACGCCACAGCATCCTGCTGCAGTCATCAGTCTCTCGCGACCTGCTGACTGCTGCGTGAGGCGGACCATGTCGTCAGCTGACTTCCAGCACTGCTCATAAGCTCATGAAAGTTTTCAAGTCGTGCTGACGCCCTGTGCCTTGCCTGCTCTGCAGTTCAACAATGGCTCGCACCAAGCAGACGGCCCGCAAGTCCACCGGCGGCAAGGCGCCCCGGAAGCAGCTGGCGACCAAGGCTGCGCGCAAGTCCGCGCCTGCCACCGGTAAGATGATGCCTTCCTGTGTCATTTCCTGCCTCGCCGCCCTTTGAAACTTCCTTATGTGGACCCCGAGCAGCCTGCGCGTCTCTGCTTGCGCACGTCTTCTGGATGCACTCTGCCATCGTGCTTTTGGCGTGTGGCGTGCACGTAACAAGTAGACTCTGCAACTAACAGCAAGCTTTCATGTCCTGACTTTCGTTCTGCTTATCATGCACAGGCGGCGTGAAGAAGCCTCACCGGTACAGGCCCGGAACCGTCGCGCTGCGTGAGATCCGCAAGTACCAGAAGTCGACAGAGCTGCTGATCCGCAAGCTGCCGTTCCAGCGGCTGGTGCGCGAGATCGCACAGGACTTCAAGACCGACCTGCGCTTCCAGTCGTCCGCGGTGCTGGCGCTGCAGGAGGCCGCCGAGGCCTACCTGGTCGGCCTGTTCGAGGACACCAACCTGGCCGCCATCCACGCCAAGCGCGTCACCATCATGCCCAAGGACATCCAGCTGGCCCGCCGCATCCGCGGCGAGCGCGCTTAGGCTGCTGCTCGACTGGCATAAAACCAAAACTGGTGTTTTTAAACACCACCCGTTTAGTTGGACACGCTCCTATTTGCTTGCGGTGTTTTATTTCCCACTTCCCTTCTCCATTTTCACTAACTCGTGCACACACTCCGTTTATAGATGCTGTATGGCAGCCCTTCTACTGTTTTGCCTCTTGCAGGAGTGTGCCATCACTTCCTCTCCCCAACTGAATTTGATGTTCAGCTCTTCGGCTGCCCGTGCCGGCCTGATCCCGGCGGGCGCCGTCTTCAAAACTGTGGACCCAGAGATGGGTAGTGCTTCGATTGCACCTGGCCGGCGACCTCTCTGCACCCGGTGCCTTCCCGCTGCCTCCTTGCTTCCCCACCCGCGGTCAATGCCTACTTCTCCCCTGCTCTCATCGCCGCAGCCATGACCACCCTCCTGGGAGACATCTGCGAAAGCAGTGGCACAGCAGGAGCATGGCTGGGTACCCCTCAACCGCCATGTCTCCGCCTGGCGCACACTGGCTGTGCGGCAGTACCTATCAGCCGCGCACAGGGAAGAAGAGGAGAACGTGGTCATGGCGGGTGGCCGGGAGACAACTGGCTGTCGCGCTTACATAACTGTTCCTCGTTCGAGCTGGTGCTCAACACATTGCAAGTACAACTTTCTCAGCCGCTGAGCTAACATCGCCTCTATCCTATTCTAGGCACTGCTGAGTGCTATCTTCTTCACAGCCTGCCTACATTCTGAAACGTTGCTGCCAAACCTAGGTATGCTGCTGCTGCACTACAACGCCTGTTTTCTACACAGAATCTATTTGCAATGAAGTTTGCGGTCCGAGATGGCGGATCGCTGTCACTACATGCTGTTCTGGGTACCCATTCAATTCTCATGCCGCGCAGGTTCCTCCCTAGCGGCTTGCGTGTTCTATAACAGTGGTATGATTCACCACGCCGGCTGCATCATGGCGTGCTGTCGTTGCCGCCCGGGGTGTTGCCGCCGGCAGCAGCGGCGGCAGCAGCCGCGGCGCTGTGGCGGCCGGCAGCGGCAGCAGCAGCAGCAGCCGCTGCGCCGCCAGTTCCGTTTGCGCCACCGGCTGCGGCAGCCGCGGCTGCGGCCGCCGCCGCACCACCAGGCGCGCACGGTCCGCCCGCAGCAGCGGCAGCAGCGGCCGCGGCAGCGTTGTTGGCCGCAGCGGCGGCTGCGGCAGCTGCACCGCCGCCGGCGGCAGCGGCCGCGGCGGCTGCCGCGGCATTGTTGGCCGCAGCAGCTGCTGCGGCGGCGGCGGCGCCTGCCCCGCACAGCCCAGCCATAAGGCATTAGCCACGTGCATCGCGCTGTATAAGTCTCGATGGCAGCAGGCGAGTCAGCTCTGGACACGACACGCAGCCTGCGGGTATATGCTGCACAGAGCAGCAGCTGGGAGCTGAGAAGCAGTGGCAGAATGCGCACCGCAGTTGCCCGCCGCTGCTGCAGCTGCAGCAGCCGCCGCACTGTTCTGCGCCGCCGCAGCCGCTGCGCCCCCGCCAGTGCCTGCAGTTGTGCAATACTAGTGTCAGGTGCAGTCAGCCCAGCATCATGCGCTGTCATTGTATGGAAGCAGCGACAATGGCGCTGGGTGACAATGATGCGTCCTGGGATATGTGTACAGGCAGCGCTCCTGAGTCATCCCGGAACGGACATGATAGCACATCTCATCACGTGCCTGCTGCAGCCGCAGCCGCTGCCGCCGCGCCGCCTGCTGCAGCTTGCGGCCTGCACGAGCACGACACAGAGGTCTCAGCGCAGCGGAATCACAAGGTCTGGAGGCAAAGCGGGGGTCAGGTGGACTGCAGACCTGTGTATGTGCGTGAGGGTGCAAGCTTGATGCTGTGACAATCGTGCGTCTCCGTTTTCATGGTGGCGACTCGGAGATCAGGCCTAAGACACCGCCACAGGGTAGCTGGCAAGGCACCTGCATTGAAGCCACCCAGGGTGCTGCCGCCACCAGCAGCAGCCGCAGCGGCCGCAGCTGCATTGCGGTGTGTGGCGGCGGCGGCAGCCGTAGCGGCACCCGTGCCAGTCAGGCCAGGTGTGCCGGCAGCAGCGGCGGCGGCGGCAGCCGCCGCAGCACCACCGGGTGCGCAGAGCCCGCCCGCAGCAGCGGCAGCGGCGGCCGCCGCGGCGTTTTTGGCTGTGACGGCGGCTGCCGCCGCAGCTGCGCCGCCGGTCGCCGCCGCAGCAGCGGCAGCAGCCGCGTTGTTGCCTGCAGCTGCAGCTGCTGCGGCGGCCGCACCTGCTAATGCAGGCCAGCCACATCAGATGAGAGTCATGCATCAGCAGCGCGTGCTGATATCTCATGCTGCAGCTGGACATCTGCGAATTTGTAGAGTTGCCGGCATCACACACAAGCGGCATGATTGTCGATCGACTCGCGAGCGTGCTCGGCATGATTGTCGATCGACTCGCGAGCGTGCAAATAAACAGTCACGGCAGCGGAAGGCAGGCAGCGCACCGCAGTTGCCCGCTGCCGCAGCAGCCGCGGCCGCTGCCGCTGCATTCTGGGCAGCTGCTGCCGCCGCCGCGGCCGCTGCGCCTCCGCCGTTGCTGCCTGTGCCACAGCAGTACCATCAGCATCTTTGTGAGTGGGTGCCCGCCCGACTGCGTGCTGCTGCGTGGACGGCAGAGTCAGAGCTTCTTTTCTGACACTCTGCAGTGTCAAGCTTCACGAGCGCAGCAGCCCAATCAAGCAAACCCGGCGGCAACGTGCCTGTCGTTCCTGCAGCAGCAGCAGCCGCCGCGTCGGCTGCGCCACCGGTGCTGACTTGCAGCAGCTTGCGACCTGTCGTCGACAACAGGACAGGCGTCGGTTTGACGGGCCAGTGCAGAGGATGCCGGACAAGCTTGAGTGCTGCTGGCGTGAATCCTAAATGTAGTCAAGTACGGAAAAAGTCCGGGCCATTCGTGGCCTTGCACGAGTTGTTCTGAACGTCGAAGCGAAGCGACGAAGCGAAGCGAAGCGAAGCGAAGCAGCAATAAAGTAAAGGAGACGCACCATCGCATGCGTCCACGCTGGACGCATTGAGGCAGAGCGCCATCAGCAGCAGCATGGAAGCCACGGTTGAAGCGCGTGCGACAGCTATGGCCTCCATCGTCGTCGGAGAATTCGAGCGGTGGAAAACAAGAAAAAGCAGCGGAAAATGCAGCGGGAGAGTTGGAAGGTTGGAGCGGCAACGTGAGGACGGCAATGTGACGAATGCTGTGCCGTCGGCGCGGCCGGAGCTTTTGAATCAGCCTGGCGAATCGGCTCGCCTCATCGCGCATTACGCGCACCAGGGCCTTCTCGGCAGACGGGCCTTGTGCACCGCCACCTGTCGTGAAGCGTGGTGCAGCGTGACTGCACTACCTATCTAGCTGCGAGATACAGCCTCACCTCACCTCACCTCACCTCACCTCACCTCACCTCAGCAGGTACGATAACTGGTGTTTCATCCATTTGATCTTATCGAAACGAGAAGTGAAGTTTGAAATGCGCTCGTTCCTGCTATCATGTTCAAGGACCTGCTGCGGCTGCTAAGGCCTGTCCTTTTCACTACCCGCAGACCTCTGGATATGTAGCGCACACTGCACGTAGGTAATCAAGCAGGAACCGATGGCCTGTAGCGGCAAAAACGTAGTACTTGATTCGCAGAAGTAGGCACCTCTAAGCGGGTGAAGGGTACGCGGCGGCGGCCCGAGTGACCGTCGCTGCCGTCGATTCAGAGAAGCTGAGCGCCTTCTAGTTTGCCGCAGGTTCTTGTGTTCCTGACAAGAACACGACTGCAGATAGGCTCAGCGGGAGGACCAGCACACGCAGCCACGCAGGCGTTATTCCACTGCATGGCGGCATCTGGTGCAGCTTTGGTGGGCGGCGGCAGCGGGCGATGCTATTGACGAATCTCCCGACTGGGGCCACGCAGCTCCGAAAGCAGCAAGTAGGCGACCGCGAAGGCGTCACAGGCTTGACGGTGTGCGGATGAGCATGCCCGCGCGTAGCAGAAAAGTACCGAGCGCGTTGATCGTTGTCTGTACTATATTTTCCAGAGCTATTCAGATGCCGAGGAACACAGGGAATGTTAGACGACGAAAGAATGACAGTCGCTGCGCCAACGAGGCCCAGTCCGCCGCTGCACTTGGGTTCAGCAATTGAGGCTGGCAGGCAATGTGAGAGCATGGAGGGGAGAAAAGCAGGTGCTGACGAGACCGCCGGCGCTCCAAAGAGATTGGCTGCGCAGCTGCGCTGCATTTGCCAGCCCGTGCTGTGTGCGCAACAGGCTGCGCAGGCTTGAGGGGAAGGCGCGTGCCAAGAGCACAGGTGGTGTTTAAAAACACCATTTTGGTTATGGAGGCGCCAAGCAAATCAGCGACTGCTGTTCAAGCGGAGGTGAACTTGGTGACGGCCTTGGTGCCCTCGGACACGGCATGCTTGGCCAGCTCGCCGGGCAGGATGAGGCGCACGGCGGTCTGGATCTCGCGCGATGTCACCGTCGGCTTCTTGGAGTAGCGCGCCAGCTTGGCCGCCTCCGTCG
>JAABUM010002065.1_pt1 | contig 28064 bp, 22 predicted proteins | sample 5559161 | NCBI WGS metagenome assembly JAABUM01 (sample SAMN10711868, study PRJNA513369) | rock metagenome | isolation source: Antarctica rocks | place: Antarctica: Victoria Land, Siegfried Peak nord
TGGCTGCACTTCTTCCGCCGCCTCCGACTCCGCTGGGAACGCCGCCCCGAACTCCACGAGGCGTTCCTGCACCTCGGGTGCGCCGTCATCTGCCAGCGCTACCTCCGCGTTCTGTGAAACAGCTTCTTAGTCCACCACGCCCTGCATGACGGCGTCGCCCACGGCCTTGAAGGGCGCCGCGACGATCTCACCGGGACGGGTGATCGCGTGCCCGACCCGCTGGGCGGTGCGACCCGGATTGCCGACGACGTTGCACAGGTCACCGGCCGGGTTGAGTACGCCGCCGAACGACAGCGGCCCGGAATGGCAGATGTCCGCCCGCGCCGGTTCCGGCGCGCCGAGACTCAGCCCCGTGGTGACGGCAAAACCCGCTCCTGGAGGCGGTCAAGGACCGCCTGCCGCGCCCGCTGCGCAAGCGCCTGACGCCGCGGGTGGCCGGCGAGGCGATCGTGCGCGGTATCGAGAAGCGCAGCCCGCAGGTCATCCAGCCGCGGCGCTGGACGGTCATGTCGCTGCTGCGCGGGCCAATGGCGCTGCTCTCCGACCAGGCGATGATCAAGGACGCGAAGATCCAAGAGATCGCGCGCGGCCTCGACGCGCGCGGCGGCGAGGCCAGCCCTTCACCGCCGCCAAGCGCTGACGCGGCGGGGCGCAAGGCCTGTTGCAGCGGCAGGGAAGCGGGCCCTGCGTCCCTAACCTCGGCTCTCGATGGCCATCGTCGAACGTCATGCCCGTGCCCGTGCCCGCGACCGCGCCGCCGGATCGCGTCCCGGACGGTCGTGCTCGGGCTCAAGCGCGGCACCCGGCACCTGAAGGTCACGGTGACGCGGGCGACGGTCTCGGTGCCGCAGGTCGAGTCCAAGGTCGTCGACTCCTGCGCGACGCCTCACCGGGCCTCCACGAGCCGTTGCGCCTGAGCGTCGGCGCGGTACTAGCCGAGGACGACGAAACAGTGGCCGCCGTGCTTCACCGCGCCGATGCAGCGATGTACCGCGCGAAAGCAGCTTCCAAGCAATCCGCCGCTACGTCGAGCAGCTAGCGAAAGCCAGAACCCCCGCGTTACCAAGGTTTCTACCGCGCCCGAGAGGATTCGAACCTCTGACCTTCGGTTCCGTAGACCGCTTAACCCCGAACGAGCACGGCACAAAACTAGCGTTCTAGCGGGATTTTTGTCGAGTACGTCTAGTTGCGTCAAGCTGTTCGGAGACCAATCTGGGGACCAGATACGTCCGCGCGGTCCGGTACGCTTCAGCGACGATGCCGACCGCCTCTCCGCTGCTGCCGTCCTCGATCTCCGGCCATGTGTTCCGCCGGAAGGGCAAGCTGCGCGCCGTGTGGGTGGCCAAATGGCGCGACGGTTACGGCCAGCACAAAATGGTCCTCGGCCGAGACTGGACCGAGAAGGGCCAGGCGCCCGCTGGTTACCTGCGCGAGAAGGACGCCGAATCCCAGCTGCAGGCGATCCTCACCGACGCTCGCCGAGGCGTGGTCGAACAGATCCGCACCGGCATCACCTTCGACCTCGTCGCCGAGGACTGGCTGGCGTGGGGACTACGCGACCGCGACTGGAAGCCCTCAACGCTGTCGGACAACCGCTCCAACGTCAACGCTCACCTCAACCCGGCATTCGGCGCCAAACGCATCGAGAAGATCACCGCCGACGAAATCGAGCAGTGGCGCGACGCGCTCGTCGACGAGCGCGGCCTCAGCCGTCGCACCGCCAACAAGCTGCTCGTCGTCCTCGGCGCCATCCTGCAGCGCGGCGTCAAGGCCCACGGCCTGCTCAACAACCCCGCGCGCGAGGTGCCCAAGCTGCGTGTGCGCTACGACCCCAACGCCTACGACTTCTTCTCGCCTGACGAGATCGAGCGGCTCGGTGCCGGCGCCGCGTCGGATCAAGACCGCGCCGTCTACCTGACCGCGGCCTTCTCCGGCCTGCGAATGGGCGAGCTGATCGCGCTGCGCTGGGGCGACGTGGACTTCAACACCGAAGCGCTGCACGTCTACTCCTCCTACTCGCTCGGCACTCTGACGGCTCCGAAGTCCGGGCTCACCCGAACCGTGCCCCTGGCCGAACAAGTCCGCGACCTGCTCAAGGCCCACCGCAAGCTCGTCCCGGCTGACCGCGCGGAGCTCGTTTTCCCCGGCGAGCGCGGCGAGTACCTCGACGGCTCCGCTCTGCGGCGCCGGTACAAGAAGGCGCTCAAGTCGGCCAAGCTCCGCCCGCTGCGCTTCCACGACCTGCGCCACACCTTCGGCTCGATCGCCATCGACCAGGCCACCATCGTCCAGGTCCAGGCATGGATGGGCCACGCCGACGTCCAGACCACCATGAAGTACATGCACCACCGCAGCCGCGCCGGCGACGCGCGGCTGCTGTCCGCGGCATTTCGGCCCAAGGCGAAGAAGCCCCAGCGCTCTCCCAAGAAGGCGATGACTGCGTAACACGATGTCGACCGAGCCCGACATCGAAGTTCGTGCGTTGTCCGCTGAGGAAGGTGAGCGCCTTCTGGACGCGCAAGCCCAGCGCTATCTCCAGATCAGCGGCGCAGAGTTCGCACGTCGCTGGGCCGCCGGCGAACTGGACCCCGACAGCGGACCCGACGTCATGCGTGTAGCGATGCTCCTGCCTCTTGCCGGCCGCTAGCCCGTCCGAAGCCGCTGAGTTGCACCGAGCAAACGTCGCTCGCGCTTTGTCATGCGTCGCCCGCTCTCACGTCGTAAGCGGAGGTGCCCATCTCGCCCCGACCCAACCGCGTGCGATCGTTCTCAACGACGGCGACGAAGTACTTCTTCGCGCCTCTGCGCCGATTGGCATCTCCGTGGCCGAGCAGTTCGCCCTGATCGAGACTGCCGATGGTTGGTCGGCTCGTGTTCTCGCATATTTCTACGTGTTGGCTCAAGATCGAAGCGAGATCATGTCCTACCACTGGCACCCCACTGGACCCAGTTCCGTGCGAACTCCGCACCTCCACGTGGGCGCCGAGATTCGCGTCGGCGAGCGCTGGCTTCCGAAGATCCACATTCCCACGGGCCCGATCGCCCTGCAAGACCTGCTCATCCTTGCCATCGAAGAGCTCGGTGTCGAGCCCATCAGAGACGACTGGCGCTTGATCCTCGACCAAACCCGATGACGTCGATGCGATCGAGGCCGGCGAAATCCCACGGCGTCCACTCTCCCTGGCAAACTACTCCGCTATCCCATCCTCGCGATAGCTCAGACGCCATGAACGGGTCACCTGCTGACGGACACGACGCTGACCCTGCTTCGCCGAGCCTGAGCCCGGCCGACGATCGCTGCACGAGCGCGTCGACTCACGCCGACGCGCTCGTCAGCCATATCGACTGGGGTCAAGTCGAAGCGTTGGTTCGTACCCAGCAGCGCAATCGCGAAGTGCATACGCCCTCCATCTCGCTATTTCGTTGGTGGGCGAGGCGACCTCACGCGCTCATCGGCGGCATCCTCGACGCAGCGACAGACGAGAACGCTCCAGCTCCGGTCATTTCTGATCCGTTCAGCGGCGGTGGAACCGTCGCGCTCGAAGCTGCACGCCGAGGACTCACCACTTACGCCCAAGATCTTCACCCGTGGGCCATCACTGGATTGAGGTCGGCCCTCGAGGAAGTTGACCCGGACGAACTCGCGAACGCGGCCCGCTTGCTACTCGAACGACTCGAGAGCACGCGCCAGGAGCTCTACACCACGCGTTGCCCGGACGATGACCATGAGGACAGCGAAGTCCTCACGGCCCTTTGGGTTCGACGTGTGGCATGCCCCTCCTGTGAGAGCGATGTCTTTCTCTATCCCTATTCGTATATCTCTCGCGCTAGCCGCGCGGCTGACGAGACGCACGGGTGGTGGGGATGCTCCGGCTGCGGCGGAGCGACGCGGTCATCGCTCGCCGCCCGCGAACGGCGATGCCGCCACTGTCGTTGGCGCCTGGGCGATACGGACCAAGCATTGCTCGCAGATCGTCGCGCGAGATGCCGCAGCTCGCAGTGTCGTCATCACTTTGATGCCTTTGACCGCCCAACCGCCTGGGTACTCGCGCTCGTTCAGCGCGGCTGCCGCAAGGACGGTCGAAAGACCGTCCATCTTGATCAGCCCACGGCAGCCGAGATCTCCACCGCCCAGGCCAGCCTCTCTTGGGCCGCCCCGGCTCTCGACGAGCGCATCCCCGACGGACTTGAGACAGCTGTGTTGCACCGTGCCGGATTCTGGAGCTGGTCTGAACTCTACGCACCGCGCCAGATCGTCAGCCTCCTCCGCGCTGTCGAAGCCATCGACCAACTCCCCTGCGGTGCGCAGATCAAGAATCGCCTGCGGCTCGCCGTGTGCGGAGCAGGTGAGATGGCCGGCCGCGTATCCCGATGGGATCGCCACTATCCCAAGGCCTACGAGGCGATCGCCAACCACCGCTTCGCCGTGACAGGACTCAGCGCCGAGGTCAATCTCCTCGCAGACCGCGGCCGCGGCGTCATACGCCATCGTCTGGCCGCGTCGGTACACGCGGCCCGCTGGCGCTCCGACAACCTCCCCGCGAAGATCCGGGTCCGCAAGCGAGCTGCAAGCGGGCCCCGCGTCGAGCTCGACGGAGTGCTTTTGGCTCATGGCTCGAGTGCGCGCCAACTCGCACGTGACACGTCTGTCGATCTCGTCCTCACGGACCCGCCGTACTTCGATGACGTTCAGTACGCCGAGCTCGCCGCTCTGTTTCTTGTGTGGGCCCGCGTCGCTGGCCTAGCGCCGGACTCCATTGAACTCGATCTAGATGCGGAAGCGGTTGCCAACACGCGCCGCGGCATCGACGTCGAGCGCTACAAGGAACTCCTCACACAGATTCTGACGGAGACTCATCGAAGCCTGAAACCCAGCGGACGCATGATCCTGACCTTCCACAACACCGACCTTCGCGCATGGTGGGCCCTCGGCAGCGCGCTTCAAGACGCGGGCTTTAGCGTCCAAGCCCTCGTGGTCTCGTGGGCGGAAAACGACGCCGACCACTCCAAGCGTGGCCGCTTAGCCTTCACGCGGGACCTCGTGATCGAGTGCCGCCCCAGTCCCTCGCCCGTCGAACTCGTCGAGATCAAGCCGCAGACACCCGACGACCAGAGCCATGAACTGCTCAGTGCAGGCCGAGTGATCGCGTCCATGCCGCGCGGCGAGACGCTCTCGGCATTTCGTAGCCGGTACCGCATAGCCCGCGGTGTCGTGACCGATGCACGCATATCGCCTACCCAGCAGGAGCGACGTCCTGACTGATTCTCAGCCTTCGCGCGCCGCCTTCCTCGCTGAGCGAGTTGAGGCGGCGCAAGCAGCTCACCAGCCGACCTTTCCGGTTCCGTTCCGCCAGCGCCAGGTGGACCTCGTCAAGATCGACGTGCCGATCGGATTTCCCCTTTACAACCTCCGCAGCGGGCGTACCCATCGCGCTCAGGCCTTGTACCTCGAGCGTCACGAATTGCCGGCGGACTTCTTCGCGGATCCCGAGAGCGCCGAGGCCCAGACTGGACAGAACGAGATCCTCCTGGACCTCATCAACGAAGCAGACCTCGCGGAGGACCTCATCGCCAAGGGGCAGCTCAACCCGCTCGTGCTGACCTACGACGGCTTCATCGTAGACGGCAACCGCCGCACGGCCGCTCTGCGCAAGGAAGGTAATGCGGAGAACCTGACGGCCGTCGTGCTCCCGCGCGACGCACTTGCCTCCGAGGTGTACGAGACCGAACTCGAGCTCCAGATGGCCCGGCAGACCAAGGCGGAATACAACTGGATCGACGAGGCACTGCACATCGACTGGGGGGTCCGGGAACTCCAGGAACCCGTCCATGCCATCGCCCAGCGCATGAACCAGAAGGACAAGGAGATCGAGCAACTGCTCGGCCGCCTCGCGCTCGTCGATCTGTATCTGGAGTGGCTGGGAGCTCCCGGGAAGTATCACCGCGTTTCGCCTGATCGTTCGAGTACAGGCGAACAGGCCTTCATCGAACTTCACCAACGTGAGAGCCGAGCCCAGCATCGCAATCTCGCGGAACTCCAGAAGCGCGCCATCCGGCACTCCTGCTTCACGGTGATCGACCAGGGCGGGGGCTACATGGACATCCGCCATGTAGCCGACTCCCTGCGCGCCCGCCCGGCCGAGGTCGTACGCCGCGTCAAGCAAGAACTCCCCCCTGAGCTCGCCGAGCGCCTCGAGGAGCCCTACCAGGCCGACACTATCCCTGCTCAAAACAGCGGTAGTGCGCTCCTCGATCAACTGGCAGACGCCGAATCGGAAGAAGCCGCGCCCCCCGGGGCCGAACTGTTGAACATCGTCGAGCAGCCCTCAGAGGCTGCGGTCGTTGCCCCGATCATCACGATGGTTGCCGAAGAGCTTGCACAGGAAACACGCGAGCTCGAACAGCATCTCGACGCCCTCAAGAAGGTCGAGCGTGCGTTGCGCATCCTCAACGACGTCGACATCGACCGTGACACCGAGCGCGTTGACGACATCGCCCGTACTCTCGGCGAACTGATCGCCAGAGCCGAACAAGTCGCCTCACAGCTCGAATCCGTCGGCAACGCGGAGGATTGACCTATCCCAGGCGTCACGCTCGTCCTGCGCGACAGGGGCCGAGCGATATTGCTGTCGCTCGGGGACGTCGACGCCGGTGTCCGCCGCGCACTTGAGCACACCCTCCTTCTCGCAGGCGCGCAACTCGAGAGCGGAGGGTACGTGCTGCCAGCTCTCACATTTCGGCGAAGCGCGACAGAGATCGCGCGGTTGCTCCGCCGCCTCAATGCTCCGGTACACCTCGACGAGGGTGTCGAACGACTCCTCCGTGTCCAGCTCGAGGAGATCACGGCGCGCCGCCAGGCAGAAGCCGAACGCGTCCCGTTGGACGACGCGACCACCAACGCGCTGCTGCGGGCCGATGGACGCTTCGTGCGCACGCTCACCGAGCAGCAAACGGAGAATCTCGGGCGGCTCCTCGCGCTGCGACACGGAGCGAACTTCTCGGTTCCCGGTGCAGGGAAGACCACCACGCTACTTGGGCTCTACGAGATCTGCCGACAGCGTGACGGCGTCGAGCAGCTCCTGGTGGTCGCGCCGAAGAATGCCTTCATCTCTTGGGAGGAAGAGGTGGACAAGTGTTACGTGGTCGACCACAGGCCGACGATCAGCCGCCTGGTCGGTGGCGCGGCCGGCGTTGATCGAGCGCTGGAAGCCGAGCCCGAGATCGCGCTCATCACCTACCAACTCCTGCCAAACGTCCTCGACCGAGTCAAGACGTGGGCCGCGCACCGCTCAACCCACGTCGCCCTCGACGAATCGCATCGCGTAAAGGCGGGCTATGCCGGCGTTACGGCAGCCGCCGCCCTCGACCTTGCCGACGTCGCCATCCGTCGCGACATCATGAGTGGCACCCCATTGCCCCACTCGCCGGAGGACCTTCGACCTCAGCTTGACTTCCTGTGGCCCGGCCAGCGCATCCTGCCGGATCTTCGCCTAGTCACCGAATCGCCCACCCACACGCTTGAAGAGATCGAGCAAGCGGTGCGACCGCTATACGTACGCACGACAAAAGCTGAACTCGGCCTGCCCGAGCTCATACTCGATCCGGTTCCGGTCAAGCTCGGGCCGCTGCAGCGCGAGCTCTACGACCTGCTTCGCAGCGAGGCTGCTCGGGTCGCCTCGAGCATGCGCCAGCACGACCGCACGTTCTTCCGGCTGCTCGGTCGCCAGGTCATGCGGCTGCTTCAAGCATCCGTCAATCCGATGCTGCTCACGCAAGGCGAACTCGTCGCGAAGTCCGAACTTCAGCCGGTTCCCGAAGGCTCTCGCGCGTGGGAGATTCTCCGCGAGATCGCCCGTTACGAACAGCCGGCCAAGATCGCTAAGGCGATCGAACGCGCGGAGGCCATCATCGCCGGCGGCGACAAGGTCCTCATCTGGTCACAATTCGTGATGAACGTCCTGTCTCTCGAGAAGCTGCTCGGTCATCACGGGGCCGTCGTTCTCTATGGCGCCGTCCCGACGGGCGAGGAGGTCAACCCCGACACTCGGGAAGGACGCATACGGCGGTTCCATGAGGATCCGAGCTGTCGAGTCATGATCGCCAACCCGGCCGCAGCGGGGGAGGGCATCAGCCTGCACCTTGCCTGCCACCGCGCGATCTACCTCGACCGCAGCTTCAACGCCGCGCACTACCTCCAGTCCGTCGATCGCATCCATCGTCTTGGCCTACCTCAGACCGTCAAGCCTCGCGTTGAGATCCTTGAGGCTCAGCAAACGATCGACACGCGCGTGGCCCGCCGCCTGATGAAAAAGATTGAGGCGATGGCCACCATCCTCAACGACGATGGCCTGGCGGCCCTCGCGTATGACCCAGCCGACGTAGAGGAAGACTTCGAAGCCGGCATCGAACCGGACGATGTCGAAGAGATCCTCGATCACCTCGAACGACCCGCCGACGAGGACTGATGCCAAGCGTCCGAGTCACTCCTGGACGACTGACCGCCGCGTGGCTCGTGCTGCGGACCTTGGACAAGCTCGGCGGGCAGGCCGAGGCTTCCGAGGTCATCAGCTACGCACGACGCAGCTCGCTGCGAGGCGGCGGCCTTCCCGTTCAGGATGGGGTGCGACTCGCGCGCGAGGGCGGATTCCTGCTCGACCGTGCCGGCACCTTTGCGCTTCAGCCGCTCGGAACGCGAGCGCTTGGCTTGGGCGATGAAGACGAGCCCTCGGGCGCCGTTCTGCGGCTCTTCGTCACCGTACTTTTCCTCCGCGATCCCCCGACCTGGGTCGCTTGGTGGCAAGGCTCGCCCACCGACCTCGACGCCGTTATTCCGGAAGGCGAGCGCGCCGTCTTGCGCGACGCCGGACTCTTGCCACCCCCTGCTCCAGAAGACCCCGCCGGATGGAGCTGGTGGCAGGCGCTTGGACGCGTGCCCATACCCGAGCAAACCGCCATTGCGCGGAAGGAAATCGGCAATGCCGGCGAAGCGCTCACCGTCGCATACGAGCGTTGGCGACTCACCGAGCAGGGCTACATCGATCTCGCATCCCAGATCGCCTGGGTCGCGCAGGAGAGTGACGCATACGGCTTCGATGTACTGAGCTTTGCCGGCGACGATCACCCCGGCCTCGACCCGAGCGCGCCGATCGCGATCGAGGTGAAGAGCACGACGCTGCCCATCGGTCCTGTCTTCCGTTGCTTTCTCACCTCTCACGAATGGGAGACCGCCCGCGGACTCGGCAACGCCTACGTCCTGCACCTCTGGAACTCGGTCGACCCAGGGCCTCCGCCGAGCAGTCGCAACGATCGGCCCATCGTCCTTGCGGCCGACGTTCTTGCGGAGCATCTCCCTGGCACGACCGCGTGCGGCGATCCATGCGCGTGGCAGAGCGCGCGCCTCGAATTGCCCCTGACCGAACCTTCAACCTCTGCGGTCGCAGCGAGCCAGACCAACCCATGAGGGGATACATCGGCCACCACCGACGCTGGATGGTGGCAATTCCTCCGGGGCCAAGGACAGGACGCCGAGGCCAACTTCTGGCGCCCTGGCGGACGCAGGTTCTCTGCACTGTCCCCCGGTGAGCCCTTCTTCTTCCGGCTCAAGGCGCCGATCAATCGAATCGCGGGTTTCGGCCTCTTCGCCCGTTACGCCTCCCTCCCGGTGTGGCGTGCCTGGGAGGTCTTCGGTCACGCCAACGGCGTCACCGATGAGCAAACGCTGCTTCAGCGTGTCAGCCGCCATGCACGACGACCGATCCGGCTCTCCGACTCGATTGGCTGTGTCGCCGTCGCGAACTGCAACTTCTTCTCCGAGGACGAGTGGCTCGCCGTCCCGTCGTCGTTCAATCCCCAGAACCTGTCCGGATCGGTCATCGACCTTGAAGCAGACGAAGGCCGCCGGTTGTGGCGAGATTGCCTCATGCGCGCAGCCGCAGTGTCTTCGCCTACCACTTGGGTAGAGCATGCGATGGATCGCGAACGGCACGGAAAGGCGCAGTTGGTGCTCCCCAGACTCGGGCAGGGCTCCTTCCGCATCGCGGTAATGGAGGCCTACGCGCCCTCACAGGAGAACACTCGATGCCCGCGGTGGAAGCAGCACACATCCGTCCGTGGGCACAGGGGGGCACGCACGAGACGTTCAATGGGCTGCCGCTTCGCAGAGACCTGCACCGGCTCTTCGACTCGGTTACATCTCCGTTGGCGCTAACCGCCGCCTCCTGGTCAGCCCTCGCCTCCCCTCAGAATTCGCCAACGGGCGGACCTATTACGCCCTGGAGGGTCAGCATCTGCGCGCACCCGACCAGGTAGACGCCGAGCCGACCTCGGAGCTGCTGCAGTGGCATAACGAGACGGTCTTTCAAAGCGCGTGAACGCGCCCACGGAGCCGAGTAGCGATCTCCGTCACGAACGGTCCACATCGGGCAGCCTCAGCTGACGCCAGGCCTCCTCTTCGAGTCGCCCGTCCATTGGACCATCGTCGATCTCCGTCCAGTCACAAGCCAACGCGGATTCGGTAGCGTACCGGCACGGATGACGGCACTCGGCGTCGAATTGTCGTCGCGTGACGCGAGGCGCACAAGGAGATGCCGCGGCGAGAGCTAGCACGGACGCATCGCGCGGCACGCTGCGATGTCCACGCACCCAGCAACCGGAGGCCTCGACCCCAGCGACGTTCAATCGTTCGACAAAGAGCGCTGGTCGCGATCCGGCACTGACTCGTTGCCGCTGCTCCATCAGCCAGCCGCGGATGGGCGACCAGGAACGCAGCTAGCGTGGAGTCGACGAGCCGCGGGTCGTCTCCACGGCCGACCGCGACATGGCCTGACACGTCAGGTGGCGTCGGCGGCGGAGTCCCCGCCGGTCGTGTCCGGCCGCCCGCCCATCTCCGGTTGAAGCAGCCCTCGCATCTCCCGAGCCACCGCAAACCCCACTGCCATGCTCGGATTGTCAGCGGTGCTGCTGTAGACGGCTTCGAGCAAGTCAGGTGCCTGTTCGGGCAATGCGCCTTCATCCCGATAGCCCTGCGTGATCCGGTTGATCGGACGCGTGAACCCGCGCAAGCTCCGATCCGCCGCGTACCCACCCAACTCGTAAACCTTGTCACGATCGATGAAGCCGTCGTGGCCGGCGGCCCACTCGATCACCTCTCGTTGCACTGGGGCTTCTTCCTCGAGCGCCGCCAGCAGGGCGTCGATCACTCCCGCCGTCCATCCTCCATCTGACAACGCAACTTTAGACTCAGCAACGAGCCGGTCCACACGTTCCGCAAGCGCCACCGACTCGTCTTGCACCGTCACGGCCAGCACTTCTCGCCCGAGACTCAAAAGATTCGTCGGGCGCAACATGAAGAGATGCACACCCGCCCGAGAGCGCAGTTCGTTGACTAGCTCCAGACGCGGACCCCGATGCTCTCCGGACTCTCGGCGCCACCAGTCTTCCTTGACGTCGCCCGTAACGAAGAGCACATCGCATCTTCGGCGCGCGGCCTCGACCATGACCTGTTCCCAAACAAGAAAATCACCAGCCGCGCCGTCGTCATCCTTGCCCTTGTCGAGATACCCAGGGGGCTCGCGCTGGTCGACTCGCCGGCACCCCTCTGCCACCGCTCGCTCATGGGCCTCGCCCTCCAATGCCGGTCCCACTCGGCCCCGCGAGGATCGGCTCTAGACGCCTTAGGACCGCGTCCGCGTCCGTGTTGCGTGCGGTTTCGGCGGCGGTCTCGTCACTGAAGTCGTCGATTCGATTGATCACCTCGTCGAAGCCGGCCACGAGCGCGGTGCTCAGCGCGTTCGACTGCTCCTCTGCCAACGAAACGCGGTTGGCCCAGCCTCGAAATGTGCCGACGGCGCGGTCTCTGACGTTCGTCATCTCCCGGGCGGCCCTTTCAGTGTCGCGCGGGTCTCGCAGCACCCCCTCACGGTTCCGCCAAAACTCGACCAGGACCTGATTCGGTACCCACAGCCGGTCTTCGAGTCGGTCGAGAACAGACAGCAGATCGTCACGCGCCTGCTCGGTGTACCGGTAAAGATTCAGCAACACGTTGGCATCAAGCGCCACCAAACCCTCGGTCAGGACTCGACGATGGTCCTCACCGGTGGGCGTGCGATAGCCCTCGAAGCCGCCGAACAGACCGCGGGAGACAGCGGCATTTTCGAGCGGTGCCGCGTCGCTCGTCATCGGCGCACCTTGACAGATACAAAGGCGCGTCGTGCTCCTTGTCGTCGTCGCGTGTAGCCGCGCACGGGACACAACCACGCGCGCACTCCGTGGTACGCGCGAGCAGGCTTGTTTTTGCCCGCATCATTCGGGGGAATGATCGGCAGACCAGTCGGACGGAACTCGACACGGTCCGGCCGGATCAACTTCAAGTCGAACTGATCGTAGGGAGGCAGGGCTGTCTTCTTTCCCGGTCGGCGGCGCCACGAAGCCGCGACCGAATCCACGACTCGGGGGTCGTCATGGCCGTTGACCCCGTCCTGGCCCTGTCGCTCGAGGAGCCGTTGCTCGACGGTGAGCAGGCCGCGGCGCTGTTGAATGTTCGCCCTTCGTGGGTGCGTGACGCGACCCGCGCCCAGCGCCTCCCGTGCATTCGCGTCGGGCGCCATCTGCGCTTCACCCGTCCGATGCTCGAGGACTGGCGGCGCAGCATCGCATCGAGAACGCCGAGATCGGCGGGCGGTTCGCTCGCCGCACGAGGAGGTCGTGATGAACGCCGAGCCAAGACTTTCGCTTCGCGAGGAGCACGAGGAGCCAGACAGTCGCCCGGTTCCGCTGGGTCCAGCCCCGATGGGCGCGCGCGGCGACGAGCGGCCGCTGCCTCGTGCGCAGCGCGTCACGCCGTCTGCGGCTGACATCACCTCGGAGCGGATGCTTCGCGCGCAGGCCGAGCCCCCGCCGTCGGGGTGGCGCCGCGCGCTGTTTCAGGTGACCCGTGGCTTGGTGAATCCGGGGCCCAGTGCTGCCGATCGTGATCGTCGCGAGCTCGTCGCGCGCGTCAAGAGCCCCGTCGCCGGGTGCCGGCGCATCGCCGTCGTATTGCGCAAGGGCGGCGTCGGCAAGACGACGACAACGCTGATGCTCGGCCACACGTTCGCCTCGCTGCGCGGCGACCGGGTGATCGCGCTGGATGGCAATCCGGATGCCGGCTCGCTGGCCTATCGGGTGCGCCGTGAGACGAGCAACGCGATCACGGGGCTGCTGGCGCATCGCAAACACGATCAACCGCTACGCCGACATCCGCGCCTACACCTCCCAGGCCCCGACGCGGCTGGAGGTGGTGGCCGCTGACGACGATCCGCGGATCACCGACGCGCTTGTCGAGCAGGACTTCCATACCGCTGTCGAGCTGTTGGAGGTTCACTACAACCTCGTCTGTCTGGACACCGGGACCGGCGTGCTGGAGTCGGCGGCCAAGGGGATCTTGCAGCTTGCCGATCAGATCGTCGTGGTGACCGCGCCGTCGCTTGAGTCCGCGCGGACCGCGTCGTCGACGCTGGATTGGTTGCAGCGAAACGGCCATGCCGACCTCGTGCAGGGCGCCGTCGCGGTCGTCAACTCCGTGCGCCCGCGCAGTCAAGTCGAGCTGGCCCGCGTTGTGGAGCACTTCGAGGCGCGCTGTCGCGAGGTGGTGCAGATCCCGTGGGATCCGCACCTCGAGGCCGGCGCGGAGAGCTCGCTGGAGCAGTTGCGCGAGCCGACGCGTCACGCCTACCTGCAACTCGCCGCGGCGGTCCAGGAGCTCACCGATGGCCGGGGCGGCTGCTACCGACCCCACACTAGGGCGATCGTCCTCAACGCCGAGCGATCGATCAACCAGCGCGTCTCGACGCTCGTGCACGAGCTCGGCCACGCCCTTCTGCGCCTCGAGCGCGAAGAAGAGGACCCGGCGCTCTCTTACCCCGAGGAGGAGCTCGTCGTCGAATCGGTCGCCTACACCGTCTGCGGCGGGCTCGGCGTCAACACCTCCGGGTTCGCGAGATCCCCTACCTCGCCTCCTGGGCCCAGAACGCGGAGCCGGCGACCATCGAGCAGACCGCCGCGCTCATCGACCGGCTCGCCCGCCGCATCGAACACGCCATCGAAGCACACGACGAACACGACACCGCCGCCGGCGATGAGCGCCACGACGGACTCCAAGCAGCCTAAAAGCCGAACACGGGCCGGCGGGCGGTGGGCCCGCTCACTCCCCTCCCAGCGTGCGGCCGGCCCGCCCAGCCGTCAAGCCGCGGCCGCTACCGCGGCGCCCTCACGGGCGGCCCTCTCGGGCCCGGGCGATTGACGTCGGCTCACGCCGGCACGCCCCGCTCGGTCCATGAACCAACCCACCACACCCCACACCCCGAAGCCAACCGCCAAGCAGATGCGCTACCTCAAAGCACTCGCCGAAGAGCGCGGGCAATCCTTCACCTACCCCAAGACCAAGACGCAGGCCTCGGCGGAGATCGACCGCCTCCACGGCGCGAAGAAGACCCCCAGCGCCGACGCCCGGCGCGAACGCCGCCTTCGGGTACTTCTTCGGATCCTCGGCGGTCAAGACGCGCCCGATCTGGGCGCGCTCTCTCAGCCCAACCGCCGCGACGCTTCCCCCAAGAGCTCCAGCTCCAGCGTCTTGCGCCCGAGCGCCCGCTCAAGCTCCCGGATCCGCGCCTCCGCCGCCTGATCCGGAGCCTGGCGCTGCCCAGAGAGCGCGTCCAACGCCCCGGCCTGCATCTGCTCGCGCCACCGGTAGATCGTCGTGTGATCCACTCCGTGCTCGCGTGCCAGCGCCGTCAACTGCTTTTCGCCACGCTGAAGCGTCTGCACGATCTCGAGCTTCTGCTGCGCGGTGAACTGCCTGCGGGTCGGTCGTCCCATCGATGACTGCCTCCATGATCGGGCAGCCCGAGAGAGTCAACCCCCCCGCGGACGACTCGCGCGCGGTGGATGCCGCTCCGCCTCGGCCTACGGCCTCGGCTCCGCGGCACCCACCGCGGTAGCAAGCTGTGGACCGATACCTGTCAAGCAGCCACATGGGTCCTCGACAGCACCGGGTTGCCGTTGTAGTCATAGCCCATCTTGCGGGTGATCGACTGCGCGTCCGGATCCGTGCTCTGCGCGTCGAAGGGCTGGGTCATCTGGCTCATGCGCCCCAGCGCGTCGTAGCCCATCGTGCTGTGGCTACCCGCTGCGTCCTTCACGCCGCTCAGGCGCATCGCGTTGTCGTAGGAGAAGCTCGCCTGCCCCGCCTTCGGCAGCACCTCGGGCATCGGGACCGGGTCGGTCGAGCCGAAGTTGCCCTGCAGCACCGTGCTCGGATGATCAGCGTCCGCGAAACCAGCCGCCTGCAAGGCCGCAACCTCCACAACTACCTGCTGACTGCTGACCGCAATCACCGCAGCACTCCTCCACCAGCCCGCCCCCTCACTCACGCCCGCCAGACCCTGGACCCCCCGGAATGGGTACAAAGTCCCAGCCAATCGCAACCAGCGTAGACTCCTCGGAATGGCTACCGGCGTCCTCGTTTTTGTCGTAATCGGCACCGTCCTGACTACCGCTTCTTGGGTCGCTATCGACTCCGAAAAGTACGATTGGGGCGAGTGGCACCACCCGACTCGCCAGGCCTGGAACCCTGCCGCCACCTCCCGTACAACCTGGTTCGTCGCCGTAGCCACTCTCTGGCCTGTCTTCTTTGCTGGCTACTTCTGGGATCGCCACTACGCGCCCCGCAAGTAACCGCTCGCTCGCCGGGACGCCCACGACTTCGTCGGGGGAAGAACCGAGTGGTCTGAACGTCGTGAGGCCCCCATCGTCATCGACGCAGCGATCCGACGGACCTGCGTGAGCATGTCGCGCTTGTCATAGCCCACCGTCGTCGTGTAATCCGCCTGGTTGTTGCCTGCCTGGAAGCCGCGCGGATCGATCTGCGAGGTCTTGTTGTTGTCCTCGTCATAGGAGGTCTGGGTGCGGTAGCTCTTGCCGCCCGGATCCTCCACCTGCGCGGTGCGGTTGTTGGCCAGGTCGTACTCGTAGCGCAAGCGGCACTTCGTCTGACTCCCCCGGCCCGCCGCGCGAGCGGCGGATCGAGACGACCGGCTGGCCGTTCTCGTCGAGCACGTACTTCGTCGAGTAGGAGCCCGCCGCCGCGCCCGCCTTGGCGCCCATCGGCTTGGTCTCCGCGACCAGGTGCTGCGCCGGGTCATACGCGTAGGCGCTCACCTCCGGCACCGCGCTCGCCTCCCCAGCGTGAACGACGGCCGCGGAGGTGACCTTGCTCGGCTGGTCCATCGCCGTGAACTCCACCGTCCCCTGCGCCCCCGTCCCATCCGTCGTCATATCGGAGTTGTCGTTAGCCCAGCTACCGTCCGCCGCTGAGCAGTCGGCGTGCCTCTTGGCCCAGCACAGGGTCTCCGGCGAACTCCTCCAGCGCCGCCCTGGCCTGCGCAGCCCGAGACCGCTTCAACCGACGCAACAACAGCAACCGGCTCTCGCCGTGCACGCGGTCTCGCGCCAAGGAGATGACCTCGTCGACAACCTCGTCGTCCGACGCTGCCGCGAGCGCGACGGCAAGTCCATCCTTCGCATCGGTGCCCGCCTCCTCCTGGCCGTAGAGCCGGGCCAGCGTCTCCCATCCGAACCTGGCGTCGCGAACCGCGAGCGCCCGGGCGATGCCCTCTCGCACGCGGTCAGGGTAGGGGCGTTTCAGATGCTCCAAAAGGATCGGCAGCGCCGCTGGGTAAGGCGTCGACGTGTTCACCAAGTCCCACGTCGAATCGACCTCAAACCCAGCCCCCCGCAACTCCTCGACCAGCGGCGCCTCCGCCCGACGCCACTCCGCCTCCTTGCGCCGAAGCTCGTCGTCTCGCTGCTCTCGCTGCGCCACGTACTCGGGATCGGCTTCAAGCTCAGCCACCAGCTCCGCAGCCGTCTTTGACCCCCGCGAGGTCTCGCTCTTGCTCACGGGATGAACCGCAAGTTGATCGGCCCGCCCGGTCCGGCGGCCTCCTGCAGCGGCCCCGACAGCCTGGTCGTCGGCCTGACGTACAGGTCGAACGAACGCCCCGTCTGCTGCGCGTATTGCCCGAAGTCGCGCAACTGCCTCGAATAGCTGAGAGACCCGACGTTCTTGACGTCGCTCAACGTGCTCGACGTCAACCCGTCAGGAATCCTCGTTCGACCGCCGACCGTGACCGGCACCTTGTCGCCAAGTCGGCATCGACGATCTGTCGCGCAGTCGAAAGGATCTCTGTAAGCGTCGCGCTAGCCACCAGACCCTCCGAAGAAGTCCTCAGAACTTCCCGGATACGGTGCTCGAAGCTGGCCTTGCTGCCTTTGTGGCACGTCCAGGCGAGATCAGCGCCGTCGATGACTGAGGACCCCCAGTGCTGGCGCGGTCCGCCATGAGCGCGCCGGTGCGCGGGGCGGCGGGAGGGGTCGTAGACGCGGCTCGCGGGTCGTAGCTGTAGGCAGTCCCCCGCCCATTCGCTGAATCGATCGCAAAGCCCGCCAGCCCGATCATCACGACATGAATCGCTGCAACAACCGCGACGATCAGCCGTGCGAAGAGGGTCATTACTTGAGCGGTGCCGTTGCTGCTCCGGCTCCTGTCCAGCGTCGCGTTGCCTTGTCAAACAGCTCCGGTGCTACCTGAAGCACCACATGGAATGGGAGCGCAGGCCGGTCCCACCACTCCCCGTCCTCAATCGGCTTCGCGTAGGCCATCGACGCTTTGCGCATGGCCGTCACTAGCGCTTCGAGCTCCTCGCTCGGCTCGTCGGCGAGTACGGCGTCTGCATCACGCACTACGACGACGATTCCCAGGCTCGGGAGAAACCACTCCATGTCGGAAAGACATTCGTCAAGTGCGGCCCAGTTCTCGCCAAAGTAGTGCGGGAACTGAAGCGCTGCGGCGACTTCATCCATCAGGCGAGGAGTCACGCGCATCTTGCGGCCACGGAGGACCTTTACACGCAGACCCGCATTCTGCCACGTCATCATCGCCTCACTCGCAGCGGATGCCTCTGCCTCAACCACGTGGAATGTCGGCGCGACCGGAACCTGGAGGAGTTGATCCTGAGTCGTCATCGGATCCGAACGAACGACCCGTAGTGATCCCTTGTGGAGTACGCCGAGCTATCGCTGCCGGTAACCAGTCGCTCTCCGCCGCGATCGACACCCTTGATGTTGGGGTTGACGTCCCACTCGCGATAGGTGATCGGGCCGTCCGCACCTTCACGAGGGAGCAGCATCCCCTTGCCGTTGTTCTCGAATGCCCCGCCGCCCTTATAACCCGGGAACGGAGCATCCTTGGCGGCCACCCGATCGAGCACCCTCGCAGCGTTCTCTGGCGCCGGCCCGATCGGTATCGCATGATCGGCTGCGCGTACGCCCTTTGTGGCGCCTTCGAGGGCGCGGTCGGCTCCTTGGGCGGCGCCTTCGATTGCCTTTCCGCCGCGGGCTTCTGGGAAGAAGAGGGAGCCGGCGGCGGCGAGTCCGCGGAGCTGATCACCGGCACTGGCGCTCTGCCCTGGGGTGCAGGAGGTATTACCCGCGTCGCCGACGATGTTGCCTGTGCATTGCGCCTTTCTGATGTCTTTGTAGGACTGTTTCAGGCTGGTAGTCGCGGTGTGGAAGAGATTGCTGACTGCATTCCCTGCGCACTGGACGGTGATGATGAGACTGCTGCAGCCATTGTCAGGCTTGGGCGCGGCCTTACTCGGCTGTGGTTTCTGGGTTTGTACTGACGCTCCGATGTTGGCGACGAGTTGGTTTGCTGCTCGTTGGTCGGACGCGGCGGCGGATGGTTTGGGTTGTGAGTGTTGGCAGCTTGAGGCGCCGATTCCGCAGAGGATTTGGTTCCAATTGAAGCCGCGGTGTCCGTCGAATTCGATGTTGTTGGTGGGGTTGCCGCCGGCGAAGGCGTAGCGGTTTTGGGTGAGGGGGTCGGCTTGGAGGTTCAAGTCGCCTTGGCTGGCTTCGTAGCGGTCTTGGGAGAGGAAGCGTCCGGTGTCGGGCCGGTATTGCCGGGCTTGCATGTCGTAGGTTTTGACGCCGGAGTCGTAGTAGAAGCCCTCGAAGCGCATGGGGTTGTTTTGCGCGTCGCCGGTTAGGGTCTTCTCGGCGCTGGCGGCGGGATCGCCGGCGGGCTTGGTCCCTGAGGTGTCTTGGAGGGCGCCGTAGGGGTCGTAGTGGTAGCGATCCTGGGCCTTGATGGTGCCGTCGGGGCCCTCGAGGCCGCTGATCGAGCCGTTGGCGTCCTTGGCGTAGCTCATGTACTTCATCTGCGTCCCGGCGGTCTGGGTGGCGGGCTTGCTCGACATTCCCATCGGCTCCCCGCTGGAGCTGTAGTCCCACCCCATGCTCATGTCCGTCGAGGTGGTCCCGTCGGGCTTCTGGCTACTCAGGTTCTGGGAGAGACCGACGTAGGAGTAGTCGGTCCGCGCGCCGGTCGGGCAGCTGGCCGGGTCATCGCCCTTGCACTTGGTGTCGCGACGGTCGAGCCCGTCGTAGGAGTAGCTCTGCGCCCCCTGATCCGCGGACTGTGACTTCATCATCCGCTCAAACGGGTCAAACCAGTAGCGCGTGGTCTGCGCCGAGGTGGCGCTCATGTCGCAATTCCCGCCGCCCGACGCGCCGGCCTGATCGGTGATCTTCGTGTTCGACCCGAACGCGTCATAGCAGTAGTACGCGGTCTGGGTAACCCCGCCGCCGGTGGTGGCCTGCTTGTGCAACCGCCCCCCGGCGAGATAGTCGTAATGCGTGTCGCTGCCCGCATCCGCGTTGTCGTGGCTGTCGGTGATCTGCCCCGCCCCGTCGAGCTTGTAGCTCACCGTCTTGCCGGCCGCGTATCCGTAGTGGCCGGCGCGCGTCCACGCGGTCTCCTGATCGCGCGCGTTGTAGTCGTGGGTGCCGCGCTCATCCTGCGTGGCGTCGCCGTTCTGGTTATAGGCGTAGGTGGTGGCGTCCTCCCCGTCCATCGTGCCGTCGGGCTTGTGGCGCTCCTTGCGCGCGAGCTGCCCGTTTGAGAAGTAGAACGACTTCTCGGTCACGCTCGGCCCGGTGTCCTGCTGGCGGGTGCGGGTCTGGATGTCGCCGGAGGGCCAGTAGGCGCTCGTGAACGTCCGGTCGTGCTCATCGGTTCCCGTGACGTGCATCCGCTGCTCACGGTCGAGCACGTCGTAGGAGAAATCCGTTGTCTTGCCGCCCTGATAGCCGGGGTTCGCGGGATCCGACGGGGTGCTCGCGACACCGTCGGTCATCCGCTGCATCGCGTTGCCGTTCAGGTCATAGCTCGTCGCGGTGTCCTTGCCGCGGCCCCCGGCCCACCCGTGGCTCTGATCGACGAGAATCGGACGGTTCGCCTCATCGTAGGAGACCTTCGTGGTGCGCGTGTCCTGCGAGCCGTCGGCCTGCTTGCGCATATCGTCGGTCTGCACGAGGCCGTGATCGGGGTTATAGAAGTAGGAATAGGAGCGATCAGGCGCGTTCGGGGCGCTCGCCGCGCGGCTCTGCAGCAGTCCGTTCGGGTAGAAGCCCCGGGTGACGTGCCTGGCCGCCTGGGCGTCGCTGCCGCTCGAGTCCCACCGCGTCTGGTTTCCCCGGTGGTCATAGGAGTAGGTGATCGCCTGCTGGTAGCCATCACCGGTGGCGGTGATCGACGGGTCGGTGCTCGTCTTGATCCAACCGTTCTCGTAGTAGCCGTACTTGGTGGGGTTTGAGTCGGTGGCCGCGTCGGTCGGTGTCCCGACCGTGGTGGTGCGCCCGAGGTTGTCGATCCCGAAGTCCTGGTGGAAGCGCGTCGAGTTGCTCGGATTCTTCAGATCGCTTGGGTTGTCATCGCCCCACGGCAGCCAGGTCTTCTGGAGCACGTTGTCGGGCGTGTACTCGCGCACGGTGGCGTTCTTGGCCGCGTCGCTGCTCGCGTCCACCGGCCCGCCCGTGTCGGTGATCGACGCGCGCTTGGTATCGCCGTTGACGCCGGAGGGGGTGAGCGACCGGCGCGGGTTGCCGTTCTGGTCAAACTCGCTGACCTGGGTGCGGGTCTTATCGCCGGTGGTGGTGCTCGCCCACGGCATGTCGCGCCCGTCGTAGGTCATCGAGGTGACCTGCGCCTCGGTGCTGGCGTCTGAGGCGCTCTGGGCGCCGGGCTTGGTGACGGTGAGCTTGTTGCCATCCCCGTCGTAGGACATGGTGGTGTCCTGCCCCAGCCCGTTGGTCTGCTTGACGAGCTCGTTGCGCGCGTCGAAAGCCTGCGTGGTGGTGTAGTCGCTCTTGGTCGCGCCGGGCGCGTTGCCCTTGGGGGAGGTCTCCGCGGTCGGGTTCCCCGCCGCGTCGTACTCCGAGCTGCTCGTCCGCCCACCGGGGGCGGTGCTGCTCGTGAGCCGGTCAAGCGCGTCGTAGCGCATGGTGCTGCTCAGCCCGCGCGGGTCGAGCATCGAGGTCGCGTTGCCGTTGGCGTCGTAGTGGCGGCTCATGCCCTCCGTCGCGGGTTGGGCGCCGGGAGCGCCGGCCGCACCGGGCGCGTCCTGGCGGGTGACGCGGTCGAACTGATCGAAGGCGGATTTCGAGGTGTTGCCGTCCCCGTCGGTGGACTGCACGGGGCTTCCGTTGTAGTCATAGCCCATCTTGCGGGTGATCGACTGGGCCCCCGGATCGGTGCTTTGCGCGTCAAAGGGCTGGGTCATCTGGGTGGTTCGCCCGAGCGCGTCGTAGCTCATCGCGCTCTGGCTGCCCACCGCGTCCTTCACACCACTCAGGCGCATCTCGCTGTCGTAGGTGAAGCTCGTCGCCCCCGCCTTGGGGAGCAGCTCGGGCATCGGCACCGGGTCGGTCGAGCCGAAGTTGCCCTGCAGCACCGTGCTCGGGTGATCGGAGGGGCTCTGCTGCTGGGCGCCCTGCGCCATCTCCTGCGGGGTGCGCTCGCGCAACGCGAACGGCCCCGGGGTCTGCGCCGACGCCCCGCCCTGCTGGCCCTGAGTGTTGGGGTCGGGTCCCTTGCCTTGCCTCTGGGGGTCATAGGTCCACCACGACGGGCGGGTCGTGCTCTTCAGCTCCCCCGAGTCATAGAAGCTGTTGGTGAACTGGTTGCCGCGCGCGTCGGTAATGCTCGCCGCGTTGCCGGCCTCATCAAGCGCGTACTGCACCGTCCCCTGCCCCGCCGGGTACTCGGTGTTACTCGCGGCCTGCGGGAGCGTGTACTGCTTGAGCTGTCCGGTGGGCCAGTAGTCATAGGAGGTGGTGTAGCCGCTGCCGTACTGGTAGCGGTTGGGCTTGCTCACCTGGTCGATCTTCCCGTCGGCGCGGCGGTGGTAGGAGGTCAGCCCGTCGCTCGGATTGATCCCCCCGTGCGGCTGGTTGATCCCCGTGAGCATGTCGCGCTTGTCATAGCCCACCGTCGTGGTGTAATCCGCCTGGTTGTTGCCGGGCTGGAAGCCACGCGGATCGATCCGTGAGGTCTTGTTGTTGTCCTCGTCATACCCCGTCTGGGTGCGGTAGTTCTTGCCGCCCGGGTCCTCGACTTGCGCGGTGCGGTTGTTGGCCAGGTCGTACTCGTAGCGCATACGGCACTTCGACGCGCAGCCGCTGGCGGCGTTGGCGCGCGCGGTCTGCGCGTCGGCCTCCATTCCGGCGAAGTTCGCCGCGTTGGCGTTGGGATCGACCATCCCGGTCAAGTTGCCGCGCAAGTCGTAGGCGTAGGAGCTGAGCAGATCGCTCTGATCATCCCCCGTGCCGCCGCGGGAGCGACGGATGGAGACGACCGGCTGGCCGTTCTCGTCGAGCACGTACTTCGTCGAGTAGGAGCCCGCCGCCGCACCGGACCTCGTACCCATCGGCTTGGTCTCCGCGACCAGGTGCTGCGCGGGGTCATACGCATAGGTGGAGACCTCCGCCGCCGCGGCGCTCTCCCCGGCGTGGGGGACGGCCGGGGAGCTGACCTTGTTCGGCTGGTCCATCGCCGTGAACTCCGTCGTGCCCTGCGCGCCGGTCCCGTCGGTCGTCGCAGCTGTGTTGTCGTTGAGATCGTAGTCGGTCTTCTTGGTGATGAACCGGTCGCTTTCGCTCGCCGCGATCACGCCCGAGTCCTTGGGGATGTGCTGCTCGCGGAGCCGGTCAAAGGAGTCGTAGGTCAAGGACGTCGTGTACGGCGTGCCGTAATCCGTCGAGGAGCCGCGCGGGTCGGTGACCGAGAGCACGTTGCCGACCGCGTCGTAGCGGTACTGCCACTTCTTCCCGCGCGGGTCGATCTTCGTCTGCGGCATCCCGCTCGCATCAAAGTCCGCGAGCGGGTACTGCGTCAGGTTGCCGACCGCGTCGGTCTCGGAGACGATCTCGCCGTTGGGCCCGAAGCTCGTGTGCGTCTGGGCGCCCTCGGGATCATCGGTACCCATGTTGTTGCCCCGCTCGTCGGGGTGGTAGGTGTAAAGATTCCCGCGCGCGGTCGTCATGTGCAGCTTGTCTGAGACGAACTGTCCGCACAGAGGGCCCGATTGCAGCGCGCTGCCCGCCGGGGTGCTCAACGGGCTGCACGTGTCGCGGCCGAGGTCGGCGTGCTGGGTGCCGGCCGAGTCGTGGTAGTCGAGGCCGGTGGTGTGCCCAAGCGGGTCGGTCCTTGCGGTCAGAAGCCCGTTCTGGTTGTAGGTCATCGTGCTCGCGGCCGCGTCGGGACTGTCGGCCGCTTTGGTGAGCCGCACGACGTTGTTATCCGGGTCCCACGCGAGGTCGGTGTTCGCGTTGCGCGGGTCGGTGGAGCGCAAAGCGCGGCCGCGCGCGTCGAGCTTGTAGTTCGCGGCGAACCCGCGCTGGTCGGTGACCTTGGCGTAGTTCAAGCAGTCCGAGGGGTGCAGCGCGTCGGGCGGCGGGAAGCAGGACTGATGCTGGCCGGGGTTGTTGGGGTCGGGCTGGTCGGTCTTGTTGGTCTCATAAGAGAACTGCGTCTTGGCGTAGGCGTCTGAGGCCGAGGGGTTGTTCGGGTCGGGGATCGCGGGGGCCTGGTCGCGGTCGGCGACCCACTTCACCCGGCGGGGGGAGAGCACTCCGGCGAGGATTCTGCCTGGCGAGTTGTTATCGCCCGTCTTGCCGTCGTCGTAGCCGAATGTCGTGTTGTGCGCCCGCGGGTCGGTGACCGCGTCGATGCGCGCCGGGTCCGCCGCCGTGCCGCTCGTCCAGTGAAAGGCGAAGCTCCGCCCGCCCGAGTACGTGCCACCTGCGGCGGGGGCGGCGCCTTCGGTGAGCTTGGCGAGCTCCCCGTCGGCGTTGTACTCAAAGCCGGTGACCCGGTTTTGATGGTCGATCAGCTGGGTGATCTTGGGCAGCACGGGCACGTTGTCGACGCCCGCCTTGGCGGGGTCGGTGTTGATCGGCTCGTACTTGATCTGCAGCGAGCGGCCCGTCGGGTCGGTGATCGAGCTCAACCGGCACACGGCCCGCGAGCCGACCACCCCGCGCGGGCAGTCCACCGGGATCGCTGTGTTGGTCTCGTAGTGGAAGGTGATCTGGTTGCCGTTGCGATCCTCGATCGAGGTCGCGTACCCGAGCGGATCGAAGTAGTAGGTCACCCCGTCGGGGCGGGTCATCGCGTAGAACTTCAGCAGCAGCTGCGACGAATCGGTCGCGTTCGGGACGGTCTTGAACTCCCGCAAAAAGAGGTGCACGCCCGGGGGTGGCGTGAACGCCGCGTCGCGCGGGGTGTTGCGCACGAATGCGTGCTTGGTGCCGTCGGCGTCGATGAGCCCGATCTCCTGATCGGCATGAGTGACATCGAGCGGCTCGTTGAGTCGCGTCACGCCCGAGACGCCGATCGAGAATCCCGGACCGAGCTGGCCGCTGCCGAGCTGGTTCGAGTTCAGCGTGTCCGGGACCGTGCCATCGGCCGCGGGCTGCGGGACGGGCTGGCCGGGGAGCACGTGCCCGTAGAGGTCGGCGAGGCGAGTCTGGGAGTTGTAGGTCACGTTGGCGAACGTCGAGAGCCCGCGGCCCGGGTTGACGATCGGCAGCGCGTTCCACACCAGGTTCCCCGTCTGCAGGTTGACGTGCGCGCGGGTGCCTGCCCCCGTCGCGATCGACTTGTAGGTAAACCAGTCCTCGAGGCCGAGGTTGTCCTGCTCTCCGACCGCCGGGCATCCCGCATGCGCCGGGTCGGGGTTTCCGGCCGGTGACTGCTGACTGCAGGCGCTGGTCACCTGGCGCGTCGTGCGGGTCTCGTTGCCCGCCTGGTCCACGACGACGACCGTCACCTGGTGGGCTCCCAGTCGCTGCAGATCGGTCGGGTAGCTCCAGTTGAAGTCCATTCCCAGCGAGTCCGGGCAGTTCGTGCCACAGCTCTGCGTCTTCTCATCAAGCTGCGGGTTCTGCTCCTTGCCATCGATGAGCACGGTGATCTTGCGCACCCCGGAGCGCGCCGCGGCGTCCCCAAGCGCCGGGTCGCTCGGAGTGCTCCCATCCACCGCGTGGACGTGCAACTGGCCGTTGGTAAACAGCGGCAGGCCGTCCGCCACAGGCCCCGAGAGCTGAACATCCGGCCCGGAGCGATCGATCTTGAGTAGCCACCGCTTGGCCGCCGAGACACGTCCGACGGCGTCGCTCGCGTTGAGCGAGATCGCGTTGCGGCCCTCGGACATCGCCGTCTCGGGATGGTCGATGGAGTCGGCCTCCGAGCTGTAGGAGAACGACTGCGAGGTCGCGTCGTGCGGGCACGGGTCGGCGATCGTCCCCGCGCACGAGAGCGTCTGGGTCTGCGTCCGCGTCCCGGGGCCCGCGAGCGGCGCGCCCATCCCCACCAGCCCGGTGGTCGGCGTGGTTAACGTGAAGCTCTTCACCCCGGAGCCGGTGTCATGAGCGCCGACCACGACGCTCGGGTTCGCCGACTTCGCCCACCCGGCGGGGAGGTTGGTGTGCTGGGGGTCATCGAGGTTCGGCGGGGTGTTATCGACGATCACCTTGATGTGCCGGGTGGTGAGCCGCCCCACCAGATCGGTCGCGGTGACCGCGATGTCACGCACCCCGTCCGGGTACTGCTTGGGATCAAAGGACCAGTCGCGCGTCTGCGAAGATGGGCACCCATCCCCGGTGCAGTTCGCGTTGGTCGCGACGTCAGGCGAGCCGGCGTCAACCTGGACCGCGATGCTCTTCACGCCCGACAGTGAATCTCCCGCCTGGGCGTGCAGCGCGAAGGTCCCGTCGCCGACCGCTTTGCCGTCCTGGTCGACAAGCGTTCCCGAGACGGCGAGGCTCGGCGGGGTGTGATCGACCTTGACGTGCCACGAGGCCGGTGCGGACTCGTGCCCGGCGGCGTCGTAGGCCTTCGCGCTCAAAGTCTGATCGCCCTCGGGCAACGAGCCGGCGTTATAGAGAAACGGGTTAGAGCGATCGAGCTGGCAGCGATCGGCGACCGTGCCCGCGCACCCGAAGTCCTTAACCAGATCGGGCAACGTGGGACGAAAGACCTTAAGCTGTGAGACGCCGGTCCCGTCGTCGTGCGCCGCGACCGTCGAGGTGATGTCGTTCACATCGTTCCAGCCGTTGAGTCCCTGGTGGGTCACCGAGCTCACCGTCGGCGGCTGGCGGTCGGTGATCACTTGAATCGTCTTCGGGGGCGTCGCGTGGCCGACCTGGTCGGTCGCGGTGACGGTGATCGAGTGCGGCCCCTCGCCCGCCGTCGCGTTGGCAAACGAATAGTCGGGCGGTGAGAAGCTCGCCGGGCACCCGCTCGCCGTGCACCCCGAGTTCGCGAAGCTCTGCGGCGCGTTGCCATCGACCTTGATCGACACGCTCTGAACCCCCGAATACGCGTCGTGAGAATCGACGTGCAGCGAGTAGGCATCGCCGCTGATCGCCTTGCCGTTCGCGTCGTTCAACGAACCCGACAGCGCGAGCGAATCCGGCGGGGACTTATCGACCTTGACGTTGTAAGGGTGGTTCGACTGATCGCCCTGATCGATGATGTCCTGAGTGCTGCGGTAGAACGTGCTCACACCCTCGGGCACATCGTTCGTGTTATAGGAGAACGTCGAGGACGCGTCGGCCGGGCACTGCGATTGCCACGTCCCCGTGCAGTTCGAAATGGTATGAACATCAAACACGCCCGGGCGAATCAAGAGGATCTTCTTCACGCCCAAACCATCGTCGTGGCCGCTCAGGCCAAAGCTGCTGCCCTTGTTCTCAGGCTGCCACTGATCGTTGGCCAACGGGTCAGACCCACCGGTGATGTACGGGTTGTTGTGGTCCGAGCGGTAGATCTTGCCCTCAAACAGGCCGGCGCGCGGCTCAGAGACGCTCTTGAAGTTCCGCTGCGCCTGGAGATAGAACTTCATCGCGTTGCCAGGCGTGCCGTCCACGGCACAGTTGCTGCGCGCGCACACATTGAAACCGACGAAGTTCTCCGGAGCGGTCTTGATCGCGGGGTTGGTTCCCGCCGGGCCCTCCCACGCCCCCGACGGGGCCCGGATCCCCATGCCCAGCGCGGTCAAAAACGGCGGCCCGTAGCTCTGCCCGTCGGGCCAGCCGGCCGCGAAGTCCATGTCCCACCCCGTCTTCCAGATAAACGAGTCGCGAATCGAATACGCCGCCCAGAAACGGCTCTCGTTCTGGTAGTGCTGGATGTTCGCGGTCGCGCGAAGGTAGAGCTTCATGTTCACCGTCGAGTCCGCATCAGGACGGATGCGACCCGAGGAGAAATCCGGGTTGGGATCCCACCCATTCCAGTTGCTGGTATACGGGCCGCCCGGGTAGTAGTAGCCCGGCGCATAGTCATCGGTGACCGCCGGGTCAACCAAGATCGGATACATCCAATCCAATCCGTGGTGCGCGACGTGCAAAGTGATCGTGCTCCCATGCACCTCATACGTGGTAGGCACCGGCTGGCCGCCGGCGTCGGTGGCGTGAGGCGCCGAGACCCCCATGATCACGCGGTTGTTGGCGTCGATGACCTCAACGCCCACCCCGCCGTCGAGCGCATGCAAGTGCGCCCCATCAGGCAGACTTAGAGGCTCTAACGGAATGAGGGTTATGGCACTCTGCGGCGAAGTCCGCGGTCATGGCCAAACCTCTTGTTTCAGACGAGTTGTGGGCGCGTATCGAGCCCGAGCTGCCGG
>JAABUM010002067.1_pt1 | contig 28049 bp, 37 predicted proteins | sample 5559161 | NCBI WGS metagenome assembly JAABUM01 (sample SAMN10711868, study PRJNA513369) | rock metagenome | isolation source: Antarctica rocks | place: Antarctica: Victoria Land, Siegfried Peak nord
GGACGCGCCGCCGTCCGCCCCGGCGCGCAAGCCCCACCGCACCCCGAGCGGGTCCACGACGCAGACCCGGGCGCCCTGACAGATCAGCCGCTCGACCAGACCTTTGGCAGCGTAGGTTTTGCCTGATGGCCCGTTCCCAACAGCTCTGTCATGAGCCGCCACTTCGGGCCGCAGTGCGACAAGTGCCTGAAAACGCCCAATTCGCCTGTACCCTGGGTCGCTCTGGACTGCCTGAAATAGCCGTTCTGGGCAGTTCTGCCATCCCGCATGCACGCCGATGCTGGCCAAACCGGCTGCCGGTCAGCTTCAGCTTTCCACTGTAATGGGCAGTTCAGCCAAAATGGCGCCGGGGCAACGCCTCCCACCACCCCTCACCAGCCGAAATGGCGGCTGGTGACACAACTGTTGGGAACGGGCCCTGCCCTGGCGCTCGGCCCCCGGGCGGGCGGATCCAGGGCGACGGTCTCAGCGGGCGCCTGGCATCCAGATTGCATCGATCGGCCTCAGGATCAGCGGAGACCGCAATGAGCACTTCCACCACCGCGCCAGCGCTCGCGGTTCCCACCGCCGGCGCGCGCTGGCTCCAGCTGCTGCTAGGGCTGGTTTGCATGATGGCCATCTCCAGCCCGCAATATGTCTGGGCGCTGTTCACCAAGCCGCTCGGGGCCACGCTCGGCGCCTCGGCCGCCGCGATCCAGGTGACCTTTAGCATCCTGATCGTGCTGCAGACCTTTTTCAGCCCGTTCCAGGGTTGGCTGATCGAGCGCTTCGGCCCGCGCTGGCTCATCGCGGCGGGGTGCGCGCTGACCGGGCTGAGCTGGGTTTTCGCGGCCTACACCACCTCGCTCTGGGGGCTGTATGCCACCTATGGCCTGATGGGCGGCCTGGGTACCGGCATCGTCTATATCGGCGTCGTGGGCCAGATGGTCCGTTGGTTCCCGGACCGCCGCGGGTTCGCCGCTGGCGTCGTCGCGGCGGGTTATGGGATGGGCGCGATCCTGACCACTTTCCCAATCTCCGACAGCCTGGCCGAACACGGCCATCATGCGACGCTGGCTAGGTTCGGCATGATCTTCGGCGTGGTCGGCGTCGTCGCGGCGCTCGGCCTGAAGGCACCTCCCTTCGTGCCGGTCCAACGTACCTTGATCATGAGCGAGCGAGATACCTCGACCGGCGACATGCTGCGCAATCCGATCTTCTGGTTGATGTTCGTGATGATGTCGCTCATGTCCACGTCCGGGCTGATGGTCACGTCGCAGATTGGCGCGTTCGCAGGTGACTTCGGAATCACCAAGCTGATGGTTTGGGGCTTCGCGGCGTTGCCGCTGGCGCTCACCATCGACCGCTTCTGCAACGGGCTGACCCGGCCGCTGTTCGGCTGGGTCTCCGACCGCGTCGGCCGGGAGAACACGATGTGCCTGGCCTTCGGGTTGGAGGGCCTCGCGATGGCTGGATGGCTCGCCAGCAGCAGCGACCCGGTGCTGTTCGTGCTGCTTTCGGGTTTGGTGTTCTTCGGCTGGGGCGAGATCTTCTCGCTGTTTCCGAGCACCTTGACCGACACGTTCGGAACAGCGAACGCCACGAAGAACTACGGCTGCCTGTATATCGCCCAGGGGATCGGCGCGATCCTCGGCGGTCCGCTGGCGTCCTTGTTGCACGACAGCACGGGGAGCTGGTCTCCGGTCTTCGGCCTCGCCATAGCGTCCGACCTTTTGACCGCCGTGCTGGCCATCGCGGTGCTGAAACCGATGCGGGCCAGGTTCGTGGCACGGACCGCCTGACGGGTAGGCACGCCGGCCCTGCTTGCTCGGCGCTGCCCCTGAGATGCCTGCGGCACCGCGACGATAGATGCGGATCATCAACTGCATTTTATTCGAGGCTGGCCCGAAAATTCACGCGGGTGGGCCTGGTCCGGTGTGCTGATGTGCCATGGCGGGCTCAGTTTGCGGGCTTGGGGCGGAGCATGACTGCGTAGCCGAGCGCGTCAAGGCGGCGGACCAGGCGCTTGGCGGTGCGGTGCTTGTCGACGCGGTCGAGGTAGTCGGCGCCGAGGTCGGCAAAGGCGGTGGCGCGCTGCAGCATGTGGAAGACGGCGACCAGGATCTTGTGCGCGATGACGACGGCCGCCCTTTTCGTGCCCATGCGCGCCCGCAGCCGGTGGAACTTGTCGCGCAGGTAGGTGCCCTTGGTTCGCGCACCGCATACCGCGGCGGTGACCAGGGTGGGGGTGTAAGCCCGAACCCCAGAAAATTCCGTCGAGCCAAATCCAGCCCCGCCGCGATCGCATTCAGGTCTATGACCTGCGCACAGACGCGAAAGATGTATGTTGCGGTTGGGCTCGTGCCCGCCGTCAACCGCCTCGGTTGAGGCGCTCGCGACACGATTGTCTCAGTTCGAAGAGCGGCCGCGAGGACTTTCCCTACAACCCTTGCTTTAGGGAAAGTAACTTGTTGCGACGGCAGGTGCCGCCTGCGTTTCAAGTCTATAGCGGAGTGTGTGCCGAACATCGTTTTCGGGAAAGTCACTCCCCATGGACCCGGCCTCGAACGACCCCTGAGGTCGAGGTCTCAGGTCCTCGACGGAATTTTCTGGGGTTCGGGCTTACAACCCTTTCAGTCGCTTGGTTCGATGCGCGGTGTGGGCCTTGACCTGAACGGTCTTCGGACGGCCTGCCCCTGAAATGCCCTTCTTGGGCTTTACCTTTACGACTTTGGATGCCGCTTTGACGAGCCAGGTCGCCCCAGGAATCTTCATTGTCGCCTCCCTCATGCTACTCAATGATCGAAGGCTATAAGCAAAGCTGCACGGCGGGCAATCCCGACTACCGTGGTCGCATGGCGTTGCGCTGTGGCCGGAAGCGCAGCGCCGCCGGTCGCGGATGCGGATTTAGGGTGCGCTTGTAACTAAGCGGCTTTAATCGTTGCCGCAATCTCTCCTATAGTCGCGCCGATCTTCTTCGAACCATCTCGGACGACTTCCGCGCCCTTCGCTAATTCGGCGATTGTCTTTTGGAGATTTTCCCAAGCCGGGCCTTCGGTTCGCTCGGGCGTAATATCTACAGAGTAGACAGCGGTCAGGACGTCGAGCGGGATGATTCGGACTTCGATCTTATCCCTTTCAGAGGACATGACCGCATACGCCGGAAAACCCGGGTTAAGAACAGAAAGCCAAGTTCTATCAGCATCTTGAACGCCTGCCGCTGCGCTCGTGGCAGCGATGGGCAGCGTCGCCGTGCACTTTTCTACAGGTTCGTGTACACCCCGGGCACCCTCGGGAACACCCCGGAAATGCTGGGCGCGGCGAGGCCAGAATCAGAGGGTTTAGTGTACGGCACCTCTGGGCATTGTAGCGGCCCAAAGCGCCGACTCAGCCGCGCGGCGCCGATGTGTGAGGATCGCGCACGAATCCTTGCCATGGTCCATAACAACCGGCAGAGGCTTCACTTAACCAAAGCGAAACAGTGTCTCGACGAAGCCGGCCACCTCTCCAAACGCCCGGATTGAGCGGCTTGCTAAGCTTGTCGGTGTATTTTTATGCGTAGATCGCGACCGACGCCCGGTCCGCCCTTAGCCGACATCCAAAAAGCGCTCATTCCCAGGAGATGCGACCGTGCGGGAGGCGCCGCCCGGCCGGCGATTGGCGTCAGGGTGTATTTTTATGCGTAACTTTGGTCCTGAGCCCCGCGGAGGCGACCTCTTCGTCCTTGTGTCCGCCGGTGCGATCAAGCTGCAGATGAAGGTCGCCAGACTTTGCCAGGTCCAGCAGCCGCGTGCTCGTGAAGAGGCTTGTGAGCTCTCTCAGGCCGTCCGGTGTCAAGAATGCACGCTGCCCCTTTGCCGTCGCCCTGACGACCAGGAGGTTGCGTCTGACCATGCTGACGACCGGCGGAGGTAGCCGAGCATTGCCTTTCAGCGGCCCGGACTTCCAGACCTTAAGAAGGAAGCCGTCGGCGATTACCGGGCTGACCCCGAACTGCGGGGTCAGCTCTTGCTTTAACCAAGCCCGCTCTTGGGCGTCGAATGCAGGCTTGGTTTGAACGTTTTGGCTTACCAAGATTTCTTGCCAGTAGTCGCAGCGGCGATCAGGAGGCAGACGAGGACTGGATCAGGCGATAGCCACTCGAGCCCTTCAGCTTCGGAACCGGCGGATCAGACGGCTTCAGGAGAATCCCTGCCCCGGACAACGTAAAGTTTGCATGGGGGTACACGGAACGCAGATCAGGCTCAACCTCGCGGGTGGCCCGTGCAAGTGCCTTAACCTCAGTTGAACTTGAGCCGAGCTGCTCTTGCAGGGATGACCAACGGATCATAGTCGGCTTCTGAATAGAAGGCAGCCGATATCCGAGAAGAGCGTACAGGTCCAGGCCCAGGCAGTTTCCGCTAAGATGCGCGAGGGCACGTTTGTCGAGCGGAACGGCGTGTTGCTTTAGATGTTCATGGAACCGCTCATCAAGCTGGACGGTCGCATTCCAACTATCGTCCTTGGTGCTGGTCCATAGCTCGAAACCATCAACGATCCGCGTGTCCTTGACACGAACACGGGTATCGCCCTGGCCGTCGCTGTCGTTAAACTGCATAGTAAAACCGCATCGCGCAATTCGAAGTGCTTGCTCACGCACCCGTCCGATTGTGCCGTTTTTCCCGCCGGTAACTGACAGTCCGAGAGCTCGCAAGAACGCAGAAAGCGAAGAGCCGAGGGAGATGTGTCGGCTCTTGATCCCCTCGGATTGCAGATAGATCATGATTAGCCGTGCGGTGCTCCCGAACGGCACTCCGACCCATAGCTTCTGCTCATCTTCCGCCGACATTTTCAAAGAACGCGTGTTCGGATCAGAACCATCCATGACGCCAGGGGTCACGATGAGGGTGAACTTTCCGGCAGTGCGCCGCCAGACGCTTTGGTTCGACACCGGCCGACGAACGGGTAGGAAGGTCTGGCAGAGGCCCGCATGTTGGAAGTGCAGGTCATCTCCGGTTGGCAAAGAAGACGCGATGTCGTGCGTAACGTCGACACGCTTGATCGCCCGCTTCCGCTGGAGTTCGGTTGTCGCCGAAGCTGCAGCGAGCCGACGCGTCGCATCAAGACCGAACATCTCAAGTTGGTCTCGGATCGTTGGCTCAGAAGCCGTATCTTTCCTCGCTCGCGAATCGGTCATGAAGCCTCCATGAGTAGATTAACTGGGTTTGTCACGGTTGACGCGCATAGTTCCTCACCCGACGGCGCGAATTTCTAGGGCGACGCAAACGATCCACGCATAAAATTACACCCACCTTGCCGGGCGTTTTGTCCACGCATAAGCACTCACCTTCCATGAATAAGGTCGCGCATAATCAAGCACCACGAAATCGGTGTCTTACGCATAAGTTTGCACTATTTGGCAGTTATCCACGCATAATGGCTCTCCATACTTATAGTAGAGTTATACTAGCTACTGATATCAGAGCCCCGGGGACGTCGAAGTTGTCCACAGGAAGAGACTTAACGGGAAGATGCTTTAGGGGCGCTTCGAGGCCTCCTGAAGCCGCAACAGCTTCCAGCACTAGGCCGATCGCGCCTATGCCCCGAACTAATCGAAGAAAGAGCTCACGAAAACAGAAGGCCGGGCGGTGTACTTCCATGCGTAACTCTCTCCGTAATGCACGAAAATGGGCAGACGGACGAACGAAGGCAGCCACTTTCGGCCTCCCTATGCCGCAGAGGGTGCACTTTTATGCGTGGCCCGGGGCGGACTCTCCGGCCGTCGCACAAAGAGTGCGTCCGTTGCAGGCCCTGGAGTACTGCGAACGAGGTTAGGCCCTCTGGGATCCCCTCATTTTATTCTTCTAAATTCGACAATTTTATTTGCTGTTTATATGCTTGGGAAGATTTGTATTATGAATACGGTGCTGCATCACCATTCCTTGAAATCGGTAGATGCGGATGCCTTGGCGGAGATGCAAAGTGGTTGATTACTGCCGGTGCCTATCTCATTGAAATCAAATCAAAAAATGAGGGGATACCTGAGGGTTAGGCCGGCAAAACTTCCCTTTGAGGATCCGCGAGGACTTCGGCGAGCTAGTAGTGCCGGCCAATCGCACTCACCATCTCGGATAGCCGACTCGGGTGAGGTTTTATGCGCAACTTAGTACACCCGAGCCTTCTCGTCGCCCCCTGCCCTTCCCATCCGATGAGCCGGCCAGCCGAGGCCCATCGTAAGGGCATGCCCATAACAACCCCTTGTCGCGCTGGTGCCCTCGCATGTGACAGCTGGGGCTCCAGACAGCTAGATAAGATATCTGATGGTCTAGCTTTCCAGTGACCTGCCTTGCCTCTGGTCTGAAGCCTGGCGCGGCCGTCATTCCCCTCAAGCTGAGCTTAGATATCAGCATTAGATATCTGATGTCTTAGCTTTCGGATAACCAAGCAATCTGATATATGTTGCTAGTGAACTTGGAGGGTGCGTTGGGCACTATCATCACTGTGGCTACCCAGAAGGGTGGCGCTGGGAAAACGACGCTCACGCGCATCCTAAGCGTGAATCTGGCCACCGAAGGCTGGAAGGTGGCCGTCATCGACGCAGACCCGAACAAGGGCTTCAGTGAGTGGGCTCAGGTCTACACTGGTCCTTCGTTGAGCGTTCACACAGAGCCCGACGAGAAGAAGCTGGCAAACCTGCCCGCGGACCTCGCCGAGCAGTATGACACTGTCATCATCGACACTGCCGGCTTTGGTTCGCGCTCCATGCTTGTCGCGATCGGAGCAGCCGATGGCGTGATAATCCCCTGCATGCCCGACCGAGGATCCGTTCGCGAGGCTGAGCAAACGGCCGAATGGGTGCGGAATCTTTCAAAATCGACGCGACGCAGCATCGACTTCCGGGTGGTTATGACTGGTTTCGATCCGCGCAGATCAGCTGACAAATACGCCTACGAGCAGGCGACAACGGGATTGGGGCTTCCATTTCTCGAGGCTCGGCTCTCGGATAGGACCGCCTACCAGGCGTCTAGCTGGTCCGGAACAGTTCCGACGGATGGCGTGATTGGCAATGAGGCAAAAATTCTCTCGGACGAGATCATCGCACTTGGTTGGTTGAAGCGTACGGGAGCAAAGCCGGCGAGTAAAAATCACTGGCAGCGGCGGGTTGATATCTAGGATACCAAGGATATTGTGACCATTGACGAAGTGGATATGACCAAGACAGGCAGGCACGATCACGCAGCAATTTGATAGCTAGGCTTTCCAAGCTAGCCAGGATTTCCGCGACATCTAAGACGCTCAAAATATCACTGCCATCGAAGCTATACTCTGTCCACGTGAGAACCCGAAAATCGGCTGGCGAGTCGGTCCTTATATGAGCGGCGTTCCGGGGATGCGAAGTTTTCGGGTTCTCACGTGGACGGAGTATATCTTGGAATCCGCATTGGCAGTTCGAGCGGGTAAAGTTCCCGGGACTTCGATATCTGATATCCAGGATAGCTACGCTATCGCTGGTACCTGATATAAGTTGTTCTTGAGGCAACGAGGTAGACGAATGGCAAAGAGCAGCTTTTCCCCGATGGCGCCGGCTCGCAGAGGTAATGAATTGCTTGCCGCTATCGGCAATCAGTTGGACGCGGTTCCCTCAGCGTTGCCAGCGACCAGTCTCGCCAAACCGTCCCCAGCTGTAGCTGTCGAGGCGGTTCCTGTGACGGAACCGGAGCCACCTGAGGCGCCCTCGAGACCTGCGCCGTTCGTTCTCCGCTTGTCCCCTGACGTCCTGCGTCAAATTGACGCCAAGGCTATAGAGGACGGCGTTACGATGACCGTCGTGATTGCCCGCGCTCTTATGGCTGCTGGGTTTTCAGTGCCCGAGGACGATCTAAAGGACCGCAGGAAGCGCCGATATCGTGGCTAAGACAGCTTAGCTATCTGACACACTCGATATCAGATATCTACAATATCGGACGATATCGGCATGTTGCCGATTGCGCGAGATGGGATGAAGCCTTGCTCCCGAAGACGAGTCCACGAGGTGGCATGATTCACTCTGCGGAAGGGCAGGGCTCGATACGTTTTCACTAACGGGCAGGACGGTAGTCGCCATGGACCACGCCGAGATCGCAAGTGCGCCAGATCAAGATGTAGAGCGTGTGATCACGGAAGGCTCCGATATTGTTTCCTGAATACGCGCTACGGCCCGGCACCGCACCATCATCTTCAGCGCCGGGCCGGTTGACGGCTTCGCGGATGTCGTCTCCCGACTATCGGATTCGGGCGTAGCTCTGGATACCGTCGAGAGGGCCCTGCTCGCGATCGAGCGGGCAGGGCCTCGACCCAACACCTCTGTCACGAGCCGCCACTGGGCAGCGCAGGCTTGCCGGAACAAAGGTGCAAAACAGAAGATCAGAACAGTTCTGTCCTGAGTGCTTCGTAGAGCGCTGTCTTGCCAACCTTCAGCCGGGTCGCGATTTCGCGCACGGTCAAACCTTTGCCGACCATCTCGCGTGCGCGCTTGAGCCTTTCATCGGTGATGACGGGCTTGCGTCCGCCTTTGCGGCCCCGCGCCGCGGCGGCGGTGAGGCGCGCGCGCGTGCGTTCCCCGATCAGGTCGCGCTCGAATTGCCCGAGGGCGCCAAAAATGTGGAAGATGAGCCGGCCGCCGGGCGTGGTGGTGTCAATGGCCTCGGTCAACGAGCGGAACCCGACGCCGCGCTTCGCCAGTTCCGTGACGGTCTCGATCAAGTGCGGCAGCGAACGGCCGAGGCGATCCAACTTCCACACGACCAGCACCTCGCCGTCCCGCACGTAGTCGAGCGCGGCCTGCAGGCCGGCGCGGTCGGCCTGGACGCCGGAGGCACGATCCTCGAACACTTTGGCGCATCCCGCCGCCGCAAGCGCATCGAGCTGGAGCGAAAGGTCCTGGTCCAGCGTGCTGACCCGCGCATTGTCGGTTTCAGAAGACCTCTGCACTGGCAAGCGGCCAGGATCAACGCGCTGCTGGGATCTTCTGAACACCTGTCTGACCAGAAGACATCTTCAGCAAGTTGACGCTTTACCAGAACCCGCCTGCGGTGACAGGCTGCTCAACCAGGAAACCTCTGCAGTGGGCGGCACGGCATGGAGCTATCTGCACATGGCGAGGTTGACCGCGGCGGACACGGGTCCTGCCGCGTGCCTGAGCGCGGCACGCTAAGCCTGCCGGATGGGGCGTGGACGGAGGCACAACGCCGGGCCGCGGTGATCGGGCCGCTGGCGGCACGGAATGCGGTCTCCGCCGCCACCGCCCGCGACGCCGGCCGGGCGCTCGGGCTTTCGGAGCGGACCATCTACGCCCTGCTGCGGCGCTGGCGGCAGTCGGGCGGGTTGGCCGCGTCGCTGGCACCCCGGTCCTCGCCGGGCGGCCGTGGCAAGGGGCGTCTCCCGACAGCAGCAGAGAGGATCGTGGCCGAGGCGATCCGCGACGAGTACCTGACCAAGCAGAAGAATCGGGCGGAGGCCGTGGTGCGCACCGTGCGCGAGCGCTGCCGCCTGGCCGGGACCAAGCCGCCCGCAGCCAACACGGTGCGCGCCCGCGTGCGCCTCGTGCGGGCGGACTTGGCCGCCCGTGCCCGCGAGGGAGCGGGCAGCGCCGCCGCGCGACGCCTCGCGCCTGCTGCGGGGCAGACGCCGCCGGCAGGGCGACCCATGGCGGTGCTGCAGATCGACCATACGCCGGTGGACCTGGTCGTGGTGGACGAGACCTGGCGCAAGCCGGTCGGCCGACCCTGGCTCACGCTGGTCATCGACGTCCACAGCCGCTGCATCGCCGGCCTCCATCTTTCCTTCGAGGCGCCGTCCGCGACGGTCGCCGGGCTGTGCCTGGCGCACGCCGCGCTCGACAAGGCGGCCTACCTGCGCGGGATCGGCGTCGAGGCGGACTGGCCTTGCCAGGGACGGCCGGGCGAGGTGTTCGTGGACAACGGTCCGGAGTTCCACTCCGACGCCTTCGAGCGCGGCTGCGGTCAGCACGGCATCGCCCTGCGCCACCGGCCGCCCGGCGCGCCGCACTGGGGCGGCATCATCGAGCGCGTGATCGGCACCACGATGGCGATGGTGCACGAGCTGCCGGGGACCACGTTCTCCAACCCTGCCGAGCGGGGCGAGTACGACAGCGACAAGGCGGCCTGCCTGACCCTGGCCGAGTTGGAGCGATGGCTCGTGCTGGCCGTCACCGGCCCCTACCACAACGCGGTGCATGGCGGCCTGGGCGAGCCGCCGCTTGCGCGCTGGCGGCGCGGCGTCGCCGAGCACGGGGCGCCGACGCCCGTCGCGGAAAGCAAGTCGTTCGTGGTGGACTTCCTGCCGGTGCTGCGGCGCCGGGTCACCCGCGAGGGGATCGTCTGCGACCACATCGCCTACTATGCTGACGCGCTGCGGCCGCTGGTGGCGCGGCGCGACCAGCTCGGCCCGGTGCTGGTCCGGCGCGACCCGCGCGACCTGTCGCGTGTGTGGGTGCTTGACGCCGAAGGCGGCGCCTATGTCGAGGTGCCGTGCAGCCGGCAAGGACGACCGGCCATATCGCTGCACGAGCACCGCCTGGCGGTGGCGCACCTTCGGGCGCAGGGCCAGGCGCAGGTTGACGAGGACGCGATCTTCCGCGCTGTCCAGCAGCAGCGCGGGATCATCCAAGACGCAGCGGAGCGGACCCGCTCCGCCCGCAGGCAAATCGCGCGCACGGCGGACGCGGCCCGGGGGGCACCGTTGCGGAAAAGTTCAACGGCACCGGTCCCGCCAAATGCCGCAGCGGGGGCGGCCGGCGATGCAGGGGCGGTCTTTGACCTTGAACCCTATCCGGCGGAGCGTTGGTGATGGCAGCCAATCCCGACCTTGCCCACCTCGTGCCGGGCGCGCAGGCGGCAGCCCTGCTGCCCGACGCGGAGCGGCTCGCGCTGCTGCGCACGGAACGGTGGTGGATCGCGCACGACCAGGCGGTGGCCGTGCTGGCGCGGATGGAGGCCCTGCTGCGCGACGGGCCGGGCCAGATCCGGCCGCCTAACCTCCTCCTGGCCGGCCCGTCCAACAACGGCAAGTCCTGGATCGTGGAGCGGTTCGAGCGCGCGCACGAGCTGCCCGGCGGCGAGGATGCCGAGCGCCGGCCCGTGGTGGCCATGCAGATGCCGACCGAGCCGACGGTGGCGCGGTTCTACGCCGCGCTGCTGACCCGCCTCGGGGCGCCGGTGGCCCGCGCGGGTCCGGCCGCCCGCAAGCACGACCTGGAGCAGCTCGCCTTGCAGGGGCTGCGCGGTGTCGGCGCCCGGGTGCTGGTCATCGACGAGCTGCACAACATCCTCGGCGGCACCCGCACGGCGCGGGGCGAGTTCCTGAACCTGTTGCGCTGGCTCGGCAACGAGCTGCGCATCCCCCTCGTGGGTGTCGGCACGCGCGACGCTTGGCTTGCCATCCGCACCGACCCGCAACTGGAGAACCGGTTCGAGCCGTTCGTGCTGCCGCCCTGGCAGGCCGGGCCGGACGCGGCGCGCCTGCTGCAGGGCTTCGCCACCCTGCTGCCGCTGCGCCGGCCGTCCGACCTGCGGGGCGCTGGGCTTGTGGGAAGCGTCGTCGCGCGCACCGGCGGCACCATCGGCGAGGTGGCGGCGTTGCTGCGCGCGGCGGCTGAAGCCGCCATTGTGGACGGCGAGGAGCGCATCACCCCGGACGTGCTTGCCCGTGCTGCTTACCGCGGACCCGCTGAGCGCCGCCAGGCGGTGGAACGGGAACTGGCGTGATCGAGGACGGCAGGCCGCGCGGGCGCCTGCCGCTGCACCCACGGCCGCTGCCGCACGAGGCGCTGTCGTCCTGGGTGGACCGGTTGGCGGCCTGCTACCGGCTGAAACGCCGCGAGTTCCTTCGGCTTGCCCTTGGCGCCGACCCGGCCCCCAGTGATGGCGAGCTGGACGCCACCGGCGGCCCGCCCGGCCTGTCCGACGCGCTTGCCGAGCGGACCGGGGTTCCGCCCGGGCGCATCCGCGGCATGACGCTGGCCGGCTACGTCCCGGACCTGATCACGCCCTCCAAGCGGCAACCCGGCCTGTTCAACGCCTATGCCTGCCAGTTCGGCTGGTTCATGTCACGGCGGCACCGACGCGCCTTGCGCCCGGAACCGCCGGGGCCGTGGCTGCCCTGGCGCGCCGCCGACCTCATGTCCCCCACCCCCCGATGCTGTCCCTGCTGCCTGGTGGCGGACGTTGTTCCTTATGTCCGCCTGCACTGGCGCCTGGCCTGGATGGCAAGCTGCCCATGGCACGGCGAGATGCTCGTGCCGCTGATGATGCCCCTGACGCCTGCGTTGCTGGTCCATTTGCTTGAGGACCGCGAGCCGGAACGCGCCGCTCCCGACCTGCTCGCTCTCGACCGCATCACGCTCGGCGCCGCGACCATGGGCACGGCCCTGCTGCCCCGTGATGGCGGCCCGGTGACGGGCGGTGCCTGGCTGCTCGCGTTGCGCACGCTGATCGACGAGCTGGTGCGCCCGCTGGCCTGGTTCGGCAACGAAGGTCGCGGCGAGCTGGCAAGGGCGTGGCTGCGCACGGGCAGGATGGTCAACGCACGATACGGCTTCCAAGGCGACACCTTCGAGGACTTGCCACCGGAGCGAAGGGGCGTGCTGCTTCAGGTGGCCGGCGCTGCGGTCCGGCGCCAGGCTGTCCGGCCTGCGCGCCGTGGTCCGGGCACGATGCTGCGCGCCTATGTCACGCAATGGAAATCTGACCAGTTTTGCAAGACATAGACAAGGTGACTGATTAGGTGACAAAATGAGTTGGGTATGCAGCTTCTTGCCCTGTTGTCACGTATTCGTCCGTATATGTGACTACCCTGGCCGCAGAGCGTGCCACTCGACCCGGCTGCGCCCGTCATGTAGGTCTGTGACATTCATAAAAGGTGCGGCATGGAGCATTATCGGGTCTCGATATCCGCCAATGGCAGGATGGTGCTGCCTGCCGGCTTGCGCCAGCAGCTCCATGTCGAGGGCGGCGGGCTGCTCGTCATCCGTGAGGACGAGGGCCGCCTGGTGCTGGAGAGCGTGGACGATGCGGTCCGCCGGGCCCAGGCCCTCGTGAGGCGCTATGCCCCGGCAGCGCAGGGCGTCACGGACGAGCTGCTGGCCGAGCGCCGGGCTGACGCTGCCCGTGAGTAGCCCTACCACGAACGATCCCGTGGTGCTTGACGCTTCGGCCGTGCTCGCCCTTTTGTTTGAGGAGACCGGCGCCGAGGTGGTGCGGGCGCAGTTACGGACCGGCGTGATCGGGGCGGCCAACCTGGCCGAGGTGCTCGCCAAGCTGTCCGACCACGGGCTGCCCGCGGTGGAGGCGGTCCGTGCCGTCGCCATCCTCGGCCTGGAGGTCGCGCCCATGACGAAGGCCCAGGCCCAGCGCTCGGCCGAATTGCGCTCCCTCACCCGCGGGGCCGGGTTGTCGCTCGGGGGCCGGGCCTGCCTGGCGCTCGCGGCCGAACTCGGCGCACCGGCGGTGACTGCCGACCGCAGCTGGGACGCGGTGGCCGGTGCGGCAGGGGTCAGCGTCCAGGCGATCCGGTGAGCGCCCGCCCGTGCTGATCGGCTACATGCGCGTGAGCAAGGCGGATGGCAGCCAGGTGCTCGACCTGCAGCGCGACGCCCTGGTCGGCGCCGGCGTGGACGCGGAACACCTTTACAAGGACCACGCCTCCGGCAAGCGCGACGACCGGCCCGGGCTGGAGGCGTGCCTGAAGGCCCTGCGCAAAGACGACACGCTGGTCGCCTGGAAGCTGGACCGGCTCGGCCGCGACCTGCGCCACTTGGTCAACCTCGTCCACGACCTCACCGGCCGCGGCGTCGGCCTGAAAGTGCTGGCCGGCCAGGGCGCCAACCTCGACACCACGACCGCGAACGGCCGGCTGGTGTTCGGCATCTTCGCGGCGCTGGCCGAGTTCGAGCGCGAGCTGATCGTCGAGCGCACCCGCGCGGGCTTGGCATCCGCCCGCGCCCGCGGTCGCAACGGCGGGCGGCCGTTCAAGATGACCCGGGCCAAGCTCCGCCTCGCCCAGGCCGCCATGGGCCAGCCCGGCACCAAAGTGGCCGAGCTATGCGCCGAGCTGGGCGTCAGCCGACAGACGCTCTACCGCCATGTGGACCCCAAGGGCGCGATCAGGCTCGATGGCGAGAAGCTGCTCGGTCGCAGTACGCGTCGGTCGCACCTGATCCCGAACTCGGCATAGGTTGGGGGCGTGACGAATGCACCGCCATTGAAGCGAGAGGCACGATGACGCCGCGTGTTCCGGCGGATCATGTGCGGCTGAAGCGCGTCTATTTGCCGGCCGGCCCTGAGGACAGGATGCGTGTCCTGGTGGACCGGCTATGGCCGAGGGGCGTAAGCAAGGCGCGGGCGGCGCTGGCCTTCTGGAACAAAGACGTGCCGCCAACCACCGGACTGCGCCAATGGTTCGGGCATGACCCGGCGCGCTGGGAGGAGTTCTGCAAGAGGTATCGAGCAGAGCTGGATGCCAAACCCGAGGCGGTCGAAGCGTTGAGGGCACTGGCGCGGCAAGGCCGTGTCACCCTGGTCTTCGGGGCGCGGGACGAAGCCCGCAACGAAGCTGTCGTCTTGCGGGAGGTTCTCCTAGGCCGTTGATGGCCGCAGCGGTCAGGGCGCAATCACCACCGTGGTCGGGCGCAGCTCAGAACAGGATGCGGTGCGCGCTGTGTCAGGAAGGACAATGCCCATGGCCACCCCCTTGAATGCTGCGCCGTCCCACGATCCCCTGGCAGCGAAGCTCAGCGCTGCGGACGACCGCCTCCTGCTCAGCCACTGGCTCCCGCCGCAGGAGGGCATCGTCCCCCGGGTCCGGCTGAGAACGCGCTGGGTCAGCGTGCTGTGGGCGCTGCCGCTGGGCTTCGCGGCCCTGATCCTTGCCATCGCCCTGGCGCAGAGCCTGCTGGAGTTCCCGGCCGTCAAGGCGTTCGTGGCGCGCTACCCCGGCATCGCCCAGGCCGCACCGTCGGTGGACTCCGGGTTCCCCTGGTGGCTGCGGGCGCAGCACTTCCTGAACATGTTCTTCATGATGTTCATCATCCGCGCCGGCATCCAGATCCTGGCCGACCACCCGCGGCTGTACTGGAAACGGGACTGCACACCGGGCACGGACTGGTTCCGCTTCCAGCGCCCGGTCCCCACGGGGCGCGTCTGGACCGCCAAGGACGACTCGGTCACGCTCCCGAAGTGGCTGGGCATCCCGGGCCTGCGCCACACCATCGGGCTGGCCCGCTGGTGGCACTTCTCGGTCAACCTGCTGTGGACGCTGAACGGGATCGCCTTCTACGCGCTGATCTTCTCGACCGGCCAGTGGCTCCGCTTGGTGCCGATTACGTGGGAGGTGTTCCCGAACGCGCTGTCCACGGCAATCCAGTACGCGTCGCTGAACTTTCCGGTGGACCACAGCTGGACCCGCTACAACGCCTTGCAGCAGCTCACCTACTTCATCACGGTGTTCGTGGCGGCCCCCGTGTCCATCGCCACGGGCCTGCTGCAAAGCCCGGCGATTTCCAACCGGCTCGGCTGGACCGGGCGCGTGCTGAACCGGCAGGTGGCCCGGTCCATCCATTTCATCTCGTTCTCCTGGTTCGTGCTGTTCATCCTGGCGCACGGGATCATGGTCTTTGTGACCAGCCTGCGGGAGAACACCAACCACATGTTCGCCGGGGTGGAGAGCAAGTCCTGGGCCGGGCTGCTGCCGTTCCTCCTCGCCATGGGGGTGGTCGCGGCGGCGTGGGCCGTGGCGTCGCCGTTGACGATCCGGCACGCCCGCCTCGTGCAGCACACCGGCATGTTCATGGTCGGCTGGATCAAGGGGCTGGCCGAGTGGTGGGACCCGCGCTCCCAGCTTCCGGAGAAGGACATCTCGCCGTACTTCTGGCCGAACGGGACCATGCCGCATTCCGCGGAGTTCGACGGCCTCGTGGCTGACGGGTTCAAGCAGTACCGGCTCCGGGTGGGCGGGCTGGTCGAGAACGCACGGGACTTCTCGCTTGCCGACTTGCAGGCCATGCCGAAGCAGGAGCAGGTCACGACACACTTCTGCATCCAGGGATGGTCCGGCGTCGCCAAGTGGGGCGGCGTGCCCATGCGTCACATCCTTGATCTAGTGAAGCCGACCACCGAGGCGCGCTACGCCGTATTCTACTCGCTGGCCGACGGGGGCGACGGCGGCCGCTACTACGACGTCCACAAGATGCACAACATGCGCCACGAGCTGACCATCCTGGCCTACGAGATGAACGGCGGGCCGGTCAGCGTGCTGCACGGGGCGCCGCTGCGCCTCCGGTGCGAGAACGAGCTGGGCTTCAAGATGGTCAAGTGGATCGCGGCGATAGAGTTCGTGGACAGCTTCGCCGACCTCGGCGCCGGTGAGGGTGGCTACAACGAGGACCATGAGTTCTACGGCTACCGCATGCCGATCTGACGCGCGGCCATCAGCGCGGCGCGGCCACACACGAGGAGGGCAGGAATGCTTGCCGAACAGATGCTGCCCAGGGCGCGCGAGCGCCTGGTGACGATCAGCGGGGCAGCCCCCGTCAAGAACGCGGCCGCGCTCATGGCCAAGCCGCATACGGACCTCGTCGTCGTGTGCGGCGAGGACGGCAGGATGGTGGGTGTACTCACGAAGACCGACATCGTCGGGCAGATCACCCGGTGCGTCGGCGGTGGCTGCACTGCCAGGGTGGACGCGATCATGACCCGGGACGTGGTGTCCTGCCGGCCAGACGAGCCGTTGCAGGATGTCTGGTCAACGATGAAGGCGCGTGGCCTGCAACGCATTCCGGTTGTCGGTCAGGACGGGAAGCCGATCGGGATCATCTATGCGCGGGACGCCCTGCAGAGCTTGCTGGGCGCGGTGGAGAACGACGAAACTCTGATGCGTGACTACGTGATGAACGTGGGATACCAGTGACCGAGGCCGACAGGCTGATCCCAGCAGGATGCGTGGTGACCCGGCGGACACCGGTGTTCACGCATGACACGGTGCCGCCCGTCCTTTTGAGCGCGCACGAAACCAAGGGCGGCGCGTGGGCCATGATCCATGTCCTCGAAGGCAAGCTGCGCTACTGCATCGAAGCCCCGCCATCGGAAAGCATCCTGGAGCCAGGCCAACCCGGCGTGATCGAGCCGCAGGTCCGGCACCATGTGGAGCCGATCGGACCGGTGCGATTCTACCTGGAGTTCCACCGCGCCCCGTAGCGCCCTATGCGGGAAGCTGATCCGAATGCTGCTCAAAGGAGATGACCAGCCCCATCGAGTGGTGCGGACAGAATGTTAGTGCAGCATTGTAGCTGGTGGTGGAAGTGTTCAACCAGCGTGTTGAACATCTCCAACGGAGGTTCAGCCCCAAGCCCGAGAAGTCGATCGGGTCGGATGTTGCCACGGTGGTGGGGTCTCCTCTCACGAGGAGAAGCAGCCCATGCTGGACCGGATGGCCGGGCTTGTTGCGATACTGAAAGCCGGCGAGCGGCGTGGCAAGGTGGCTGCCCAACGCCGGGCTGAAAGTGAACGCTAGGAGTAACACCGGGCTCCGGGAATGACAGAGCAGCATCGACCGCTGGACGAACCAGGAAGCCCGCAACTTTCAGACAACTCGTCCACTGAAGTTGCGCCAGGTCAAAGACCGGTGCGGCACGCGCTGACTAAGATGACGTGGTTACGGCCCGCGCTGGCTGCTGCCGAGATAGAGGAGGACACAGCCATGCCTTCGACGCACGTCATACCTCTCGGGTTCCAGCACCAATGAGCACCCACGCGCAGTCTGGTGCGCCAGGGCAGGATGCCCACGACGATGCGCCGTCCGGCCCGACGCTGGATGCTGCCATGGCGCAGGTGCCCCGCGGTGCCGCGGCGTTGGCCGGCACGGCATTGGCGCTCGTGCTGGCCGCGTGGCTGCTGGTCTACTTCGCCATTTATCTGCCGCGCGGCGCGGTGGGCTGAGACATGGCCGCCAGCGAACGCGAGATCCTTCGCACGGAACTGCGCTGGGGCGGCGTGGCCGCCGCAGCGCTCCTCCTCCTCATGGGCTGCACCCTATACGCCACGATGGCGCTGCACCGAAACCCGCCCAGCAACCTGGAGCACATCGACCCGGCAACCCTCCATCTCGCGGGCGAGTTCACCGAGGCCAACCTGGGCACGCGCGTGACACCCGATGGCAGCGTCACGGCCCGTATCGTGACGGCGCAATACGAATTCCAGCCCCATTGCATCGCCGTGCCGCTGAACAAACCGGTGACGTTGCGCTTCGCCAGCCCGGACGTGGTCCACGGCATCCTCGTGGCGCAAACCAACGTCAACACCATGGTGGTGCCGGGCTTCGTCTCTCAGGTGCACGCGACGTTCACGCGGCCGGGCCGCTTCCTCATGCCCTGCCACGAATTCTGCGGCCTCGGGCATAGCGCCATGATCGCCCGTGTCGAGGTTGTTCCCGAGGACCAGTTCCACCCGGACGCGCAGGGAAGGGTCGGCTGTGGCCAGTCTTAGCCTTGAACGCAGCGCGTTCGACCACGACGCTTGTGACCGCCCCGCCCCGCTCCTGGATCAGGAGGCCCGCGTCCTGATCCTAGCCCATCTCTGGGTCGCGTTCGCAGCCTTCGCCGTGGCGGCCGTACTCGGAACTTGGCAGATGTGGGTCCGCAGCCCGCTATCGGCGCCTTACGCCGAACCTAGCAACTATTTCATCTCGGTCACGGCACACGGCACGGCCATGGCCTACGTGCTACCGACCTTCTTCATCATGGGCTTTGGCTATTACGTCGCGATAACGGCGCTGGATCGGCCGCTGCCGGGACGCGGCGCGGCCTGGGCAGCGTTGTGCCTTGGCGTCGTCGGCGTAATCATGGCACTAGTCCCGGTCCTGACCGGCAAGGCCTCTGTCCTTTACACGTTCTACCCGCCGCTGACGGGCAGCGCGTGGTTCTACCTGGGGCTTGTGCTTGTCGTGGCCGCATCCTGGGTGTGGTGCGTGCTGATGATCGTGGCCATGGCGCAGTGGAAGCGGGCGCATCCGGGGCAGCCCGTGCCGCTCGTGATGTACGCGACCGTCGCCAACGCGGTCATGTGGCTGTGGACTACGGTCGGTGTGGCGAGCGAACTGGTGTTCATCGTGCTGCCGGCCGCTCTCGGCTGGACGGAAACGGTGGACGCCGGCCTTGCGCGCATGCTGTTCTCTTGGACGCTGCACGCCATCGTTTATTTCTGGCTGATCCCGGCCTACACCGCGTTCTACACCATGGCGCCGCAGGCTGCCGGCGGACGGCTTTACAGCGACACCATGGGACGGCTCACCTTTGTTGCCTTCCTGCTCTATAGCCTGCCCGTCGGCATGCACCACCTGTTCATGGACCCCGAGCAGTCCACCGGGTTCAAGTTCCTGCAGTCACTGCTGACATCATTCGTCTCGGTGCCGACGCTGCTGACCATCTTCACTATTTCTGCCTCCATGGAGATCGCAGGTCGGCTGCGGGGTGGGCAGGGCCTCCTCGGCTGGGTGCGCGCCCTGCCATGGGACCGGCCGATGGTGCTCGCGACCGGGCTGGCCTTCGTCATGCTGGGTTTCGGCGGCTTCGGCGGCCTGGTAAACATGAGCTACGGCATGAACGCCATGATCCACAACACGTCGTGGGTCACAGCGCACTTCCACCTGATCTTCGGCGGCTCGGTCGTGATCATGTACTTCGCCATCGCCTACGAGATCTGGCCCCGGCTCACCGGACGGGCGCCGCGTGCGCTCTGGCCGCAGCGGCTCCAGCTCTGGCTGTGGTTCACCGGCATCATGGTAACGACGCTGCCCTGGCACTGGCTGGGCTTGCAGGGACAATGGCGCCGCGTCGCCCACTTTGACTACACCGACCCGGCGATTGCGGCGTGGGGACCCTACGTTGTCGTCTCTTTCGTGGGTGGACTGGTCATGCTGGCGAGCGCGCTGCTGTTCGTCGGCAACCTCGTCGCCTTGCACCGTGGCGAGGGCATTGCACCCCGGCCCATGACCTACGCCCTTGCCGTCCACCCACCCCGGCGCGTGCCCTCCGTGCTCAACGGCTTCGCATTGTGGAACGCGCTCGTGCTCGTGCTGATGGTCGCCACCTACGGCTTCCCCATCGCGCAGTTCTTCATCTCGCCGCCGCCGCTCGCTGCGGCGCACTCCTCGCGGTGAGGGCGCCATCATGGCCATAGAACCCGAAACCGTCACACAGGCTGCGCTTGACCGTTCCTGGCGCCTCTGGTCGGGCGTGGCCGTCGGCAGCGTTCTGTTCACAGGGGCGCTGCTCGGCTTCATCATCATCCCGCTCGTCCAGGGTGCTGGCGCGGGGATCGACCCGTTCACCGCCATCTGCCGGGCAATCGGCATCCTGCCCGGCACGCCCGCCGCCCGGCAACCGCCGCTGGTCACGTCTTCAACGCCAGTTTCGGTCGTTGCGTGGAACGGCAAAACCCTGAGCGCCGTCCAGGGCGCGTCCGTGCAGCGTGGAGCCGCAGTCGTCGGCCAGGTCTGCGCGGCCTGCCACGGCGAGCACGGCTTTTCAGCCGACCCGCAGTTCCCGCACCTCGCAGGCCAATCCGCATACGCCATCTACAAGCAGTTGCACGACTACAAGACTGGCGCGCGCGTGAACGAGATCATGGCGGGCATCGCCCAGGCGCTCGATGACGGGCAGATGGCCGATGCCGCGACCTACTATGACCGCCAGCCAGGGCTGCAACTGGCCAATCCCGGCGACGTGCCCGCCAAGCAGCTTGTCGAGTATGGCGACTTGGCACGTGGCATCCCGCCTTGCTCGTCGTGTCACGCCCGCGGGACAGGCGGCCCGATCGAATCACCGCTGCTCACCGGACAGTATAGCGGCTACACCGCCGACCAGCTCCGGGCTTACCGATCGCACGACCGGCACAACGACGTGTACGCCCGCATGCGCACCATTGCCGGCGCACTCACCGACGCGGAGGTCGCGGAACTGGCCGCCTACTACGCTGCGGCCTACCGCTAACCGCGCTTGCTTCCATCACCTGGAGATCAAACGCTATGCTGTCTGCCAAGCACCGCGAGATCGTCTCAGCCACCGTGCCCGCCTTGCGCGCGCACGGCGAAGCGATCACCCGCCGCTTCTATGGTGACATGTTCACGGCCCATCCCGAGCTCTACAATCTGTTCAACCCAGCCAATCAACGTGACGGCGGCCAAGCCCGCAGCCTCGCCGCCTCTGTGCTCGCCTATGCCGAACACATCGAGCATCCCGAGCGCCTGAGCACCATGGTCGAGCGTATCTCCAACAAGCACGGTAGCCTGCAGGTGAAGCCCGGGCACTACCCCATCGTGGGCAAATATCTGCTGGGTGCGATCACGGCGGTGCTCGGTCCGGTCGCCACCCCGGACATCCTGGAAGCCTGGGGCGCCGCCTATGGCCAGCTCGCTGACATCATGATCGGACGTGAAGAGGCGATCGAGAGTGGGGACGCCGCCCGGCCTGGCGGGTGGCGCGGTTTCAAGCCGTTCCGCGTCGAACGCAAGTTGGCGGAGAGCGAGGTGACCACCTCGTTCTACCTAGTACCGGACGACGGGGCACCGCTGCCCGCCTTCGAACCCGGCCAATACCTGTCCGTGAGGGTCCACCCGCCTGGCTTTCCCTACCAGCAAATCCGCCAGTATAGCGTTTCCTGCGCCCCGAACGACCGCCACTACCGCATCAGCGTCAAGCGCGAGGATGCGCCGCCCGACGAGCCGTCTGCGCCGTCTGGGCTGGTTTCCAACTACCTGCACCACGTTGCGCGCGAGGGTGACCTGTTGCCAGTGCACATGCCGCTCGGAGATTTCACTCTCACCGAAGGCGACCACCCCGTCGTGCTGCTCAGTGGCGGCGCTGGCATCACTGCGGTTCTGAGCATGCTGGAGCACCTGGCCGGGCCGGGAGGCGGCACGCGAGAGGTGGTATTCCTGCACGCCGCCCGCGGCCGTGCCCACCATGCCTTTGCCGAGCACGTCCGCGCACTGAGCCAGCAGCGGCCCGGCATCCGGATCAGCGTGCTCTACGAGGAAGCCGGACCGGACGACGTGCCGGGCACGCACCACGACGCCGTGGGCTTGATCACGGCGGAGGTCGTCCGCTGCCACTTGTCCGAACGGGAAGCAGAGTTCTACTACTGCGGCCCGCTCGGCTTTATGGCAGCGGTCGAAGGCGCGCTCGATGATCTCGGCGTGCCGCTCGGGCGCCGCCATAGCGAGGCGTTCGCACCCGACCCCTCGTTCGCCGCCGGCGCGCCCGTGCCCGCACCTCAGGCACGCCCGACAGCCTGAGGCAAGGCGGCCTGCACCGCATCGTCGTGGTAAGGCTTAGCACCTCGAAGCGAGAGGTTTGCGATGGCGCAACGTAATCCTCTCGCGTTCCTGGCACACTTCGGGAGGATGCCCGCCGGGCACGCAAAGGTGTTTCCGCGTTGGATCACTGGCGGTGATGAGATTAGGCTTGCGAAGGGCGACAGGGCCATGGATGCCACTCGAATGACGGCCGATCTCACCGTGGAAGACGTCCTGCAAGTCTGGCCGGAAACCCTGCGCGTCTTCCTGCACCGACGTATGGCGTGCGTGGGCTGCGAGGTGGCGCGTTTCCATACCGTGGCGGAGGCTGCGCGCATCTACGACGTCCCTGCGGAGATGCTGCTGCGTGAACTGCGTGAGGGTGCCGGAGCAACGCCCATTCGAGAGGGCACGGCTAGCGGCGCTACTTCCCATCGGCAATACGCACCAGCGCGTGCGGGTCGAGGATCACGATCCGCCGCCGTCCCCCCGTAAGCACGCCAGCCTGCTCCCAGGCGCTGAGCGTCCGGCTGACGGTGTAAAGCGTCGTGCTCGTCATCTCCGCAATGTCCCGGCGCGTGATCGGAAATTCGATCTGCACACCCTGCTCGGTCCGCCGCCCAGACTGCCGGACGAGCCGGAGCAGGGCACGTGCGACGCGCTGCTCTACGCGCGCGGCTGAAACCTCGCGCAGGCGGGCGAAGGCATCCTGGAGGTGGCCGCCGACGGTACGAAGCGCCGCCGCGGCGAAGGCGGGAGAAGCGGCTGTCATCTGACCCCACGCGCCCACTGGCCATTCCAGGACCGCGCTGTCCGCGGCCGCTACGGCGGTGCCGGGATAGTCGCTCCGACCCATGGCGACCGCCAGGCCGAAAAGCTGGCCCGGCACGACCCAGTGCGCGATGATTTGCTGCCCTTCCTGGGACAGCTGGGCGATCTTCAATTGCCCCTCAACAAGCACGTAGAAGCGGAGAGCGGGCGTGCCCTGGGCGAAAACGCTGCTTCCTTCGGGGCACCCTCCGAAGGCGGGCTTGCGCGAGGATTGCCTGGGCGTCCGACTCCGGCAGGTCTTTGAACAAATCCATGCCTCGAGCGAGCGCGTAGAGCGGCGATCTCATGACCTACCCTCAAGTAGCGTTCCCAACTCCGCCCGCCGCTGCACGAGGTCGGCTAGGCTATAATAATCGAGCACGGCCAGGAACGCCTGCCGTGCCTCGTGGAGCGCACCACGTAGTCCGCAGGCCGGCACGATCACGCAGGGTGCGTGCATCGGCTCGAAGCAGGGCGCGAGCGCCATGTCCGGCTCGGTGCGCCTGATGACGTCGCCCAAGCCGATCTCCCCGGCGGGCCGGGCCAGGCGCAGCCCACCGCCTTTACCGCGCACGGTTCCCACGTATCCGGACAGGCCGAGCTGGTGTGCGACCTTGGTCAGGTGAGCCTTGGAGATGCCGTAAGCGTCCGTGACTTCGCCGATGGTGGCGAGGCCATCGTCCTTCACAGCGAGGTACATCAGCATGCGCAGCGAGTAGTCGGTGTAGACGGTCAGGCGCACGACAGTTCCGCTCCCAGGGCGATGCTGCCCTTTCCTGGAACATATACGCCAGATGTTGCTTTATGACACGAGCCTTGTAATATGTATGGAAAGTATAGGTTATGGCGCGTCGATGACGGAGGATGGGCGATGATCGGCAATGCGGCGCTCCGGGTGTTCCTGTTGCCCGGCAACCTAGTGTGCAACGCGCTTGGCGCGCGCGAAGACGACGACCGCGCCATGATCCGCTCGTTGATCAACATGCTGGTCTGGAACCTGGTCGTCGTGCTCGTCGTGGTGCTGTGGTAGGCGCGGCGACGGCAGGCGCCGCTGGTGGCGGCATCACCGAGGAGGCCATCCGCCGCTTGGTGGACCGCTTCTATGCCCGGGCGCGCCGCGACGAGCTGCTCGGGCCGGTGTTCGCCCGTGCGGTCGGCGAGGACGACGAGGCCTGGACCGCGCACCTCGCGCGCCTTCCGGATTTCTGGTCCTCGGTGATGCTGACAAGCGGACGCTACCACGGCGACCCGTTCTCGGTCCATCTGCGCCTGCCGGGCCTGGACCCGGCGATGTTCGACCGCTGGCTCGCGCTCTTCGGCGAGACGTGCGCCGAGATGTTCGAGCCCGACGTGGCTGATGCTTTCTGCGCACGGGCGGAGCGCATCGCACGCAGCCTGCGCATGGGCTTGTTCGAGCGGTTGCCGGCGCGCAAGCGGGCCATCGGCCCGGAGGAGACGCGCCCATGACGTACGTGGTCACCGAGAACTGCATCAGGTGCAAGTACATGGACTGCGTCGAGGTGTGTCCGGTGGACTGCTTCTACGTCGGCGAGAACATGCTGGTGATCCATTCCGACGAGTGCATCGGCTGCGGCGTCTGCGAGCCGGAGTGCCCTGCCGAGGCCATCGTGCCGGACAGCGATGCCCGTGCGGGCGCCTGGCTGGAGCGCAACTCCCTGCATGCAAAGGAGTGGCCCAACATCACCCGCAAGGGCGAGGCGCCGGCCGACGCGGATGAGTGGAAGGACAAGCCTGGCAAGGAGGCGCTGTTCTCGCCCGAGCCGGGCGTGTGACCTGAGCTGAGCCGAATTGAGGGAGTGACCTATGGAAGACACGATGTATCCACCAGCAACCCGCGAGATCGCGCAGCAGCGGCGCGACCTCGCGCCCGAGACGCAGGCGGCCTTCGACGCGTTTGGCCGCAAGGTGTTCGCCGAGGGCGCGCTTTCCGCGAAGATGAAGCAGGTCATCGCGGTGGCCGTGGCTCACGTGACCCAGTGCCCCTACTGCATAAAGGGGCACACCAAGGCGGCCCTCCGGGCCGGCGCCACGCGCGAGGAGTTGATGGAGGCAATCTGGGTCGCGGCCGAGATGCGGGCCGGTGGAGCCTACGCGCACTCCGTGCTGGCGATCACCACCTTCGAAGAGGAGCAGGCGAAGCAGAAGGACCCGCCCCAGGAATGAGCGAGATCCGGGTCAAGCGGGCCTACGATCCACCTGCACCCGGCGATGGCGTTCGTGTGCTGGTGGACCGGTTATGGCCGCGAGGGCTGAGGCGGGATGAGGTGAAGATTGACCTGTGGTTCAAGGACGTCGCGCCCAACGCCGGGCCGCGCCTCTGGTTCGGCCACGCTCCCGCGAGGTGGCCGGGATTTTAGGACCGCTACCGGGCGGAGCTGGCGGGCAATGCGGCACTGGATGATCTGCTCGCCATGGTGAAGCAAGACAAGCCGGTGACGCTATTGTTCGGGGCGAGGGACATGGAGCGCAACAACGCGGTCGTGTTGCAAGCCCTCTGTGGCCGAGGTTGAGCCGTGGATGACGCCGACGCCAGGCAGCCTGCCCCTGCCGCACTGCCGCCGGGTTGCGAAGCCACCCGCAGCACCCCTGTGTTCACCGAGGCGACGGTCCCGCCTGCGCTGCTGCGCTCGCACCACACGGCACCCGGCACCTGGGGACTGATCCGCGTGCTGGAAGGCCGGCTGCTCTACCGGGTGCTCGACCCGCTTTCAGAACGTATCCTTGACCCTTTATGTGTACCTGGCCTGGTCGAGCCCGGCGTGCCGCACGAGGTTGCCCCGCTCGGGCCGGTGCGCTTCCAGGTCGAGTTCTATCGCATGACAGGAGCAGCCGCCTGCGTTGCCGCTACGGTTCCTCCCCCAAGGGGATAAGAACAACCGGCCATGCCTCAATCCGCCTTTCGCGCCGACGCTGGGATGAGTTCGGAAGATCATCGGGCAGACTGGGGTCACACTTTCGCACTGGTCTGGGCCGGGATGGTGCTCGGCGTCTCCTTCCTGGCTACACCCGCCAAGTTCCTGGCGCCCTCGCTGCCGCGGCCGGTCGCCCTGGATGTTGGCCGGCACACTTTCCGGACGTTCGGCTGGGTTGAGACGACGCTGGCGCCGCTCCTGGGGCTGAGTGCGGCGGTGCCGGCGCAGCAGCGCCCGCTCGCCCTCGCGCCGGGCCTGATCGTGCTAGCGCAGGCGCTCTGGCTGCGGCCCCAACTGGACGCGCGGGCGCGGCAGGTCGTGGATGGCGGAGAGACGCCACCCCCCGTCCGGCCTGCACCTTGCTTACGTGGCATGCGAGGTGGCCAAGCCTGCCGTGCTGCTCACCCTGGGACTGACGGACCGCGCGGCTGGGCGTGATGAGGGACGACCAATGATAATGCCGGATCCGTGGCGGCGCAGCTCAGATCAGGAAAGGTGACGCCTCGATGGCAAACGGATTGATCGATGCCGTGAGCAACGAGCGGATCGAAGCGGCCGTGGACCGTACGCTTGGCCTTCGCGCCCAGCAGGATGGGGCACCGCTTGGATCGCTGGCTTGGGCCGCTGTCGAGGAAACCTTCTGCACCTGCGTAACAGGAGTAGAGGATACCATCGAGCATCGCCTGTCCACGATGCACGCGGCCCTCGTCGCCGACGTGCTGCAGCGGGCCGAGAAGCGCCTTGGTGAGCCGTCGCAGGCAGGAGCTGGAGAGTACAGCTCGCCACCTTGCATGATACACGAGCTCGACCCCGCGTTAGTCGAGCGCTCCAAGCAGGCAAGCGCGCCCGTCCAGCATTCCACGGCAGATCCCGCATAGGAGTGGGAGGAGGTTCGCCTCTGGCGCAAGGCTAAGCGAACGGTGCTGATCGAACGGCGGTTGGCCATGCCGGCCGCAGAGCGGGCCGCGCGTAGCGAGGCAATCACGGCGGCTCTGGTCCAGGCCCTGCCCTCCTGCCCCGGCGCGCTGATCGGCTACTATTGGCCGTTCAAGGGCGAGTACGACCCGCGACCCTTGGCTCGGTCCCTGCACGCCAATGGGACACGGCTGGCCCTGCCGGTGGTCGTCGAGAAAGCCAAGCCCGTGATCTTTCGCGAGTAGTGGCCGGGCATCCCGATGACCCACGGAGTTTGAAACATCCCGGTCCCTGAAGCGGGTGATCCGGTCTCACCCAATGTTCTGCTTGTGCCGTTGGTCGGCTTCGACAGGCAGCGATACCGGCTCGGCTATGGCGGCGGATACTACGACCGCACGCTGGCCGTGCTGCCAGCCAAGCCGCAAGCGATCGGTGTCGGGTTCGAACTGTCACAGGTCGCGACCATCCACCCGCAACCCCACGATATCGCCATGGACCTGATCGTGACCGAACGCGGGACGGTGTAGGACCTACCCGGATCTCACCTGGACCATCGCTTTGCCCGTCGCTCCCCAGTGATACCGGTGTTTGGCGCCCGCGATCAACCCGGAATGGGTACAGCAGATCGTCTCGGCGCTGGGAGGCGACGCGAGCAAGGCCAGCGTGTGCCACTCGTTCAAGGTGGCGCGCTCGCCGTTGCCCGATACCTTGGCGCGAGTCGGCTGGACCGGGCCAGCAAGCGCGAAGGCGACGTAAATCACTAAAGCGGTCTTCTGGTTACTACTGCAACCGTCTTCTGAAACCGACACCGGGCACGTCACAAGGCTGCTTGTGGTAGTTTTTTGCCGCTTCGCTTCTAGCGATCAAAACGCGAAAGCGGGAACTGGTTTGCGGGAAGGAATGCTAGGCTGCCCGCCGTTCCGCTCTGCTTGCCGCAGTGAGATAGGAGCGACACATGACAGTAAGGGCTCATCCGGGAATATCCGAATCGGGTATCATGCGATCGGCCTGTTTCTGGATTTCCGTTGCTTGAGGAGTTTGTTGCCCCGTTTGGATGATTGATCCTCACCCGATCCGCAAACGCTTCAT
>JAABUM010002069.1_pt1 | contig 28012 bp, 27 predicted proteins | sample 5559161 | NCBI WGS metagenome assembly JAABUM01 (sample SAMN10711868, study PRJNA513369) | rock metagenome | isolation source: Antarctica rocks | place: Antarctica: Victoria Land, Siegfried Peak nord
GATAGATCCCCAGCGCATTGTCCCGCATCACGGCGCAGGCGATGGCGAGCGCGTCGTGCGCGCCGATGATGTTGCTGTCGGCCCACTCGTTGAGGAGCCGCACGAGCGCCCAGCGCCAGACGAAGACGCCGAACCACTGGAACTCGGGGGTCATGTGGCCGTCGGTGGAGGCGAGGAGCTGGCTGGTGGGCGTCAGTTCCAGCGTTTCGGCGAGGATCCGCGTCGCGCCCGGCCCGACGATCGGGATCGTCAGCCCGAGATCGACGTAGACGTTCGGGTAGATGCTGGCGAGGTAGCCCGCTTGCCGATGGTAGGGATAGCAGTGCAGGAGGACGAACGGGATGACGCGGAAGGGCTCGTGCGCGAAGAGCGCGCGCATCAGCGTCGGGTCGTTCTGCGTCAGCACGATGTCGTCGTCGCCGAACGCGACGTGGAACTGCATCGGCAGGCGCTGCGGGATCGCCGCTTCGAGCGCCGTCCAGACGATCAGATCGACCAGCACCTTGTCGGCGATCCGTCCCGCCCCCCCGGCCAGCCGTTCGGCGCGCAGCCGGGTGTAAGCCGCCGCCGCCGCCGCCCGACTCTCCGCCGTCGGCGCGGCGATGGCGAGCCCGGTTCGGTAGGCCGCGATGCTCTTCAAGCCCACGATGCCGCGCTCCGGGGCGGCGGCGATCTCGGCACGCAAGTGGGCCAACGCCGCGTCGAGGTCCGGGCAAGCGCCGTAGCTCTCCTGCACGAAGACCTCGACCCGCAGCAGGCGCGCGACCGGGCGTTCGAGGAGCGCGGCCCACTCGCCCACCGCGAAGCAGTTGCCGAGATCGAAGAGATCGTCGGCGTAGCACGCCCCGAGCACCGCGTGGTCGGCGAGGAGGCGGTGGTAGTCGGCCTCCGGCATGGCGTTGCGGGTCGCCACCACGACCGCCTCTTCCGGCGCGACCCCTAGCACCTTCGCCAGTTCGCGCACCATCCAGCGGTAACCGATCAGCGAGCCGACGTGGCGCTCCCACGTGCCCGGCAGGGACGCCTCGGTGAAGGGGCGGCGGAACTCCGCGACGGTCAGCGTGCGCCGTCCGCGCCAGGGCTGGTGGACGTGGTGATCGACGAAGGGGATCGCGGCGATCTCGGCGAGCAGGTCCATCGGTAGCTCCGATCAGTGGGCGAAATGGGCCAGTCCCCTCAAGGGGAGCCGCTGGGCGAAGTGGGCCGGTAGCGGTCGAGTGCCTTGCCGCAGGGCCGTCATGGCCGCACCTTGTCCCCGCTCGCCCACTATACCCGCTCCAAATACACGTCGCGCTCCCACTGGCTGACGTGGCGCTCGTAGCGGGCGATTTCCAGACGCTTGATGCGGAGGAATTCAGGCCCGCAGACCGGGCCGAGCGCCGCCATGACCACCTCGTCGGATTCGGTCGCATCGAGCGCCTCACCGGCCCCGCGCGGCAGCAGGGCGATCCCCTGGCGCGCGAGTTCGGTTGCGGAGAGGTGCCCGAGGTCGCCGCTCGCGGGCGGGCCGGGGTCGAGGCGGCGGTCCAGGCCGTCGATCCCGGCGGCGAGGAGGGCGGTCAGCGCGAGGTAGGGGTTGGCGGTGTGATCCCCCGCGCGGAACTCGATCCGCCGTCGCGACCTGCCCGGCACGCGCACCAGCGCCGCGCGATTGCCGCCCGCATAGGCGACGTGTGCGGGTGCCCAGGAGGCCGGTTGCAGCCGCTTATAGGAGTTGACCGTCGGCGCGCTCACGCCGCAGAGGGCGCGGGCGTGCGCCAGGACGCCGCCGAGGAAGTGGGTCAGCTCGTCGGAGAGGCCGAGCGGGCCGTCGCCGGTCGAGCGGTCGGTCATGCCATCGGTGGCGCGGAGGGAGAGGTGGAGGTGGACGCCGTTCCCCGCCGACTCCGCGAACGGCTTGGGCATGAAGGTGGCGAGGAGCCCGGCATCGCGCGCCAGGATGCGCGTCGTCTCGCGGAAGGTCAGGAGGTCGTCGGCGGCTTTCAGCGGCGTCTCGTGCGCCAGATTGATCTCCAGCTGCCCCGCGCCGTACTCGCTGCCGAGCTGGATCACCTGGACCCCCTGCGCGGTCAGCGCCGCCTTGATCGCCGCCAGGAGGTCGGTGTGGGCGGCGATCCGGTCGACCGAGTACATGGCGTGCGCGTCGGCGGGGACATATCCCTCAGGCTTGACGGAATCGTCGCGGCGCAGGAGGGTGAACTCCGGCTCGAACGCAACGCGCGCGGCCAACGCCGCGAGTTGCGCGTCGAGTCGCCCGCGCGGGCAGCCCTCCCAGAGAGCGCCATCCTCGGTGTGGAGATAGCTGAGGACGCGCCCGAGGCCAGGACGGTAGGGGAGGGGCGCGAAGGTGGCCGGATCGGGGCGCGCGAAGAAGTCGCCGCTATCGGCCCCGAACCCTGGCGGATCAGCCTGTTGATCGTCGATCGTGAAGTCGAGATTGGCGCGCGCGAAGACCCCGCCGCCGGTCAGGGCGTCCGGGATCGCCGCGCGCGGAATCCACTTGGCGCAGGCGCGCGCCGAATAATCGTGGAAGACGATCCAGAGGCCGCGCAATCCGGCGGCCTCGATGCGGTCGAGCATCGGTCCTCCCTCGCTGGTTCGGTGCTCCCCATCATGTCCCCACGGGCGCTTCGGCGCGCGCGACGTGTTTACAACGCGGCCAGCGCCGCCAGCAGTTCCGGGAGTTCCGGCAGGCTGCCCGCGTAGACGCGCGCCCAGCGGATGATCCCGCCCTTGTCGATGATGAAGATGGCCCGCCGTCCGAGGCCGCGCTCCTCGTTCCAGAGGCCATAGGCGCGCGTGACCGCGCCGTGCGGGTGGAAATCGGCCAGGATCGGGAAACTGATACCGCCGAGCGATTCGGCGAAGGCGAGATGCGACGGGACGTGATCGATACTGATGCCCAGAACCTGGGCACCGGCCTCCGTGAAGCGCGCATGCTCGCGCTCCAACTCGACCAATTCCTTCCGTCAGCCCCCGGTCCAGTCGAGGACGTAGAACGCCAGGACGACATGTTGTTCCCCGCGATACTGCGCGAGGCCGATCGGGCCGCCGGTCGTGGATGGGAGGGTGAAGTCGGGGGCCGCCTCGCCCTCCTGGGGTACGCGCTGCTCGGTCATGGTTCGCTCCTATCACGTCACGCACGAATCGCCGCCGCAATTGTGCGGGGCGGGGCGGGGCCTGTCAAAGTCGGCATGATGGTGGCTATTGCCCCGATGCGAGGAATGCTGGAATGAGCGCCGACGTACTGTCGATCTCGCCATTTGCCATTCGTATAGATGGTGAGACGCCGACAGGGGTTGGCGGGAAAGTCGGGCGGCGCGCGCATTGCGTCGGCGACAAGGGAGTCACGGATGCGGAAAGTGGTGATGGTCAACAACATCTCGCTCGATGGGGTGATGCAGGCACCGGGTCGGCCCGACGAGGACCGGCGCGGCGGCTTCGCGCATGGCGGCTGGGCGCAGCAGTTCAACGATCCGGTCATGGGGCAAGCAATGGGGGAGCAGCTGACGGTCGAGGGCGATCTGTTGCTCGGGCGGCGGACCTACGAGGACTTCGCCGCGTACTGGCCCCAGCAAAAGGATAATCCGTTCACCCCGGTCCTCAACGAGCGCCAGAAGTACGTCGCGTCCACGACGCTGACCGAGCCGCTGCCGTGGGTCAATTCCACGCTCCTCGCGGGCGATGCGGCGGATGCGGTGGCCACGCTGAAGGCGGGGCCGGGGGGCGACCTGGCGATCCTCGGCAGCGGCGTGCTCTGCCGCTCGTTGATGCAACGCGGCCTGATCGACGAGTATCTGCTCCTGATCCATCCGCTCGTCCTCGGGGCGGGGCAGCGCCTCTTCCCCGATGTCGGCGCACTCGCCGCGCTGCGACTCGTCAAGAGCGTGACGACGACCACCGGCGTGATCATCGCCACCTACCACGCCGCCGGTGGGCAAAACACATAACAGCCATCGTGGGGCCGCTGTAGCGTCCATACGCTCAATGGGCCTGCGGTGGGAGGCGTGACGCGAGGGGCTACAATGGGCGACAAGCGAGTCTATAGCGAGGAGCAATGCGCGATGCAACATTACCTGCTCAGTATCTATCAGCCCGACGGCCCGATGCCCGCGCCCGAGATCATGGCGCGGATCGGGCATGATCTCGCCGTCTTGCGGGACGAACTCCAGGCGGCCGGTGCGTGGGTCTTCGCCGAGGCGCTGCATCCGCCGAGCACTGCCACGGTGGTGCGCGTCCAGGGCGGCGAGGTGCTGATGACCGATGGCCCCTTCGTCGAAGGCAAAGAACATCTGGGCGGCTTCAACATCGTCGCCGCGCCGGACCTCGACGCCGCGCTCGTGTGGGGCCGCAAGCTCGCGCAGGCCACCACCCTCCCGGTCGAGGTGCGGCCCTTCCGGGGCGACGACTCGGCATGACCCACGACGAGTCGCCCCTGCCCGCCGCCGCGATCGAGCGCGTCTTCCGAGCGGAGTACGGTCGCGCGGTGGCGGTGCTGATCCGTGTCTGCGGCGACATCGATCTGGCCGAGGACGTGGTGCAGGAGGCGTTCATGGAGGCGGCGCGGCAATGGCCGTCGGACGGGCTGCCGCCGCGCCCGGCGGGCTGGATCATCACCACCGCCCGCAACCGCGCGATCGATCGCCTGCGCCGGGAGGCGACCCGCGAGGAGCGCCACGCCCAGGCGGCGCTGTTGCACGACAGTGCCGCTCCGGACGAAGGAGGGGCCGTGCGCGACGATCGCCTGCGTCTGATCTTCACCTGTTGCCACCCTGCGCTCGCCCCCGGCGCGCAGGTGGCGCTGACCCTCCGCCTCCTCGGTGGCCTCTCCACCCCGGCCATCGCGCGCGCCTTCCTGGTGCCCGAGGCGACGATGGCACAGCGCCTGGTCCGGGCCAAGGGGAAGATCCGCGACGCGCGGATCCCCTACCGTGTCCCGAACGAGGCCGACCTGCCGGGGCGCTTGCGAACCGTGCTGGCCGTCGTCTACCTCATCTTCACCGAGGGGCACACGGCGAGCACAGGCGACCACCTCGTCCGCGCGGATCTCTGTGCGGAGGGGCTCCGGCTCGGGCGGCTGCTGCTCGAACTACTGCCGGACGAGCCGGAGGTGTGGGGCCTGCTCGCGCTGATGCTCCTCGTCGAGTCGCGCCGGGCCAGTCGCACCACCACGAATGGCGACCTCGTGCGGCTGGCCGAGCAGGATCGCGGGCGCTGGGATCGTGTGCGCATCGCCGAAGGGCAAGGGCTCGTCCGCCGCTGCCTGCGGTGTAACCGTCCCGGTCCGTACCAGATCCAGGCGGCGATCCAGGCCGTCCACAGCGATGCGCCGACCGTGGCGGCCACGGATTGGCGGCAGATCGTGCAGCTCTACGACCAGCTCCTTGCGCTCGCCCCGAGCCCGATCGTGGCCCTCAATCGCGCGGTCGCGGTGGCCGAGATCGCGGGGCCGACGGCGGCGCTCGCCCTCATCGCCGACCTCGATCTTGCCAGCTACCACCTCTTCCACGCCATCCGCGCCGATCTGCTCCGCCGCCTGGGCCGTGACGCCGAGGCGGTGTCGGCCTACGATGCGGCGCTCGCCCTGACCGAGAACGCGGTCGAGCGTGCCTTCTTGCAGCGTCGCCGCCACGAGCTCGAAGGGTCGCCGCTCCTATGATCTGGCGATCTATTCCGGCTGTGGGCTGTGCACGATCGCGATCGCGAGCTGGAAATCCTGGCCCAGCGCCTGGATGTAACGACGCAATGTGGTCAGCGTATAGGCTTCGTAGCCCTGCTTCTCGATACGGGCGACTTGGGACTGCGTGACGCCGAGTCGTTCCGCCAGCTGCATCTGGGTCGATCCAGCTTCCTGGCGTGCCTCGACGAGTTGCAGCCAGAGCGCTTTCTTGGTCGCCTCCTCCTCATAGAGGGCGCGCGTCTCCGGGTCGGATAGCAACTTCTCGCGCCATTCTTGATCGCTTTGTCCTCTCGGTCGCTCTGTCGCCAGGCTGCCCGTCATTCCGCCGCTGGCCCCTGCGCGCGCCCGTTCGCCACCCCGGTGACCTCGGCGAGGCCGGTGAAGACGTGGAGGTGCAGGACCGTGTCGCGGCGCTCGCCCGGGCCGAGGCGGAGCTGGGTGCCGGTCGTCTCGGCGATGGTGGCGAGGCCGTGGCCGGGCCAGGAGGTGCAGGGCTCGATGCCGATCACGCGCCCGCGCCCGAACCAGGGCTGCCCCTGCCCCGCGCCCAGCTCTTCCCAGAGCCAGGCGACCGGGAAGAGGTCGGCGTCCCAGGAGAGGGCGACGCCGAGCGCGCCGTCGGTCCGCGTCAGCCCGGCCCAGCCGCTGGTGAAGTCGCGCAGATAGGCCATCCCCGGCTTTCCTTCGAGCGGGGTCCGCAAGTCCACCTGTTCCCCTTCGGTCGTCTCGGTATAGGGCCAGTCCGACTCGTGCCCGGCACGGAGGTAGCGGGTGCGTGAATCGACGGTGATCCGTCGCGCGCCGCTGGTGAGCCGCGCCGGGCCGTCGAGGAGCGCGCCGCCGAAGCCGGGATGGTGCCCCCAGACGAGTTCGACCGGGCGGGCGCTGGTGTTCGTCAGCGACTCGCTGATCGTCAGCAGATCGCCATCCAGGCGCAGGCGACGGGTCATCGTCAGCGGCAGGCTGAAGAAGGTGAGGCGGAGGGTCAAGGTGTCCCCTTCCGTGGACCAGTCCCACGGCGTCATCGAACCCTCGCCGTGGAAGACGTGGCGGTTCCCGGCGTAGGTGCAGGCGTCGCCCGCGTTCGGCAGGAGGAGTTGCCAGCCCCCGGCGTACTGCTGCATCCAGGCGTCGGGCGGGCTGCTGGCGGGGAGTTCGTGGCCGCCCGGTCGCCCGCCCCACGGCGAGCGCCAGAAGATCTCCCGATCGGTCGGGCGGTGGCGCAGGCTGACGATGTCGCCCCCCTTGGCGGGGGTGACCGTCGCGGTCAGCAATTCCGAGGTCAGGTGGATCAGCGGATTGGTCGCGCGGGCCTCGACGCGGATGTCGGCCATGCAGAACCTCCAGTGGGTCAGTGGGCGAGTAGGCGAGTAGGCGAGTAGAGCGGGGCGAGGTGGGGGATGGGCGGCTGCTGGCGAGGGTGGTGTGTGTGCAAGGTGCGCTCGTTGCCGCGCCGGGCGCAGGATAGCGGTTGTGGGGCGCGGTGTCGAATCGGCGTGGGATGCCTGGCTAAGTTCGGTGTGGCCTACGGCTGTACGACAGGGCCGTGTGTCACCGCACTGTCAGAGCTTTGGATTTCGTGGCGAATGTACGCGCAGATCTCGATCGTCAAGAGGGTTTGGCGGTATTCTTGTTGTACAGGAACCTGTCCGGCTTGATGAATCAGATAGGGTGATGGCGATGCATACGACGACGGTGAGTTACACCGAGGCGCGCGAGCACCTTGGCGAGCTGTGGGATCGGGTTATCGAGGGGCGTGCGCCGATCCGCCTGACGCGACGCGGTGCCGCACCGGTCGTGCTGATAGCTGAGGACGAATATCGGGGTTTGTTGGAAACCGCGTAGCTGCTCCGCTCGCCGGCCAATGCCACGCGACTCCTCGCGGCCCTGCAACGCGCGCTGGCCGAGGAGGGGATACCGGGCACGGTCGCTGCATTGCGTGAGGCGTTTGACCGTGAATGAGCGGCGCGGTCGGCGTCTCGCGGTCTTCCAACAGGAGTTCCGCGACGATCTCCGTTGGTGGACGCGCGAGCAGCCGCGCGTCGCCGACCGGATCTGGGCGCTGATCGAGCAGATCATGCGGACGCCTTTCGAGGGCCTGGGGAAACCAGAACCGCTCCGCCATTTTGGCGCGCATGTCTGGTCGCGCCGTATCACGCAGGAGCAGCGACTCGTCTCTCTGGTGCGCGACAACCGGATCGATTTCTTGCAGGGACGCTACCACTATGGCGGCGACTGCGCTGGTGTAACGCTCCTATGCAGGGGATAAGTGCGCGGCGGGTGGCGGTGATGCGTCATCTCGTAACCGCTTCCTCACGCCGAGGATGCGTACAAACGGGGCGCGGTCGGAGGTCCGACCGCGCCCCGTTATCGTCCTGTGCGGTGGAGTTGCCGTGTCAGCGGCGCGCGCCCTCGATCACGACGTCGATCGTGCTCTGGAGCCCTTCCGGGAACTGCGCCAGCGCCTCGCGCGTGGCGGTCAGGTGCTCGATCATTGCCTGACGCGCGGCCTCGGGGTCGCGCGCGGAGACCGCCGCCGCGATCTGCTGGTGCTGCTCTTGGGCGTGGTGGCGCTGCACGTCCGGCACGAACGCGCGCTCGGTGCGGCGATGCTGCCAGAGGATGCCGACGATCACCTCGATCAGGATCGCCATCACCGGATTCTGGCTCGCCTCGGCCAGCAGGGAGTGGAAGTGGCCGTCGGTGGTCGGCCAGCGCTCCTCCACGCGCAACCGCGTCTCCTCGTTGTCGGCGTCGGACGCATCGAAGGCATGCGCCACGCTGGTAAGGCGGCGGAGCTGGAGCGGCGTCGCCTGGCGCGCGGCCTGGGCGGCGATCTCCGGCTCCAGCAGCATGCGGGTGTCCAGAATGTCTTCGGCGCAGGCGTGGCCGCGGAAGAAGGCCAGCACCAGGGCGTCGCGCGCGGGGCTTGTCATGTCCGACGCGACGACCGCGCCCTGCCCCGAGTTGGTGGCGATGATGCCGCGCGCGGCCAGCAGCTTGATCGCCTCGCGGACGACCGGGCGGCTGACCTCGTAATGATCCTGTAGCTCGCGCTCGGAGGGGAGGACCGTCCCCGCAGGGAACTCCTCCGAAATGATCCGCTGGAGTAGGCTTTGTGCTACCTGCACGGGTAGGGCGTTGGCACGCTTCGCCATCTTCTTCTTCCTCTCGGCCTGGTCGGCCCAAATGCACTATTGTTTCCCTTTAATCCTACCACGTTCGAGGAGATTCGTGTATTTCGGACACCACAAAGAGGCCGTCCGATGTAACGGCGAGGTCGGGCGCGCGGTCGGATCAACGATCAGGCGGACTCTTCGGCCCTGACGAGCGCGGGGCGTGCGGCGAGCAGCAGATAGCTGACCAGGAAGAAGGCGGCGAAGAGGCCACTCAGCGCCCAGGGGCGCAGATAGTCGGTCGGCTGGAGGAGGGCGGGGAGCAGATCGCTGGCGAGGGCGTGGGGATTGGTGAGGAGATCCCAGCTATTCCAACGCGCGAAGCGCCCGAGGTAGATCCCGCAGCCGCAGAGCCCCGCCGTGCCGAGGACGAAGAGCCAGCCGAGCGCGCGCCCGAGATAGCTCGTCACGATCCGCTGGATCATCCCCAGCGAGAGCGCGCCGAGGACGCAGCCGGTCCAGGCGAGCAGGGCCATGTTGACCATGTCGTACCAGTAGAGCCACGGCAGATCGGCGCGGGCGCGGACGTGGATGAAGTCGGTGACGATGTAGGGCGCGTTCGGCAGGAAGGCGAGCCAGACGATAGCGGGGACGAGCAGTCGCCAGGGGCGTGCGGGCGCGCGCCGCCAGAGGCGCAGGGTGACGAGTCCGGCCAGATAGGGGATCCAGGCGAGCAGGAGATTCCAGGTGAACCAGAGTTGGCCCCAACTGTCGAGCCGCGCGGCGCGCAGCACCAGCAGCGCCACCGCGAGCGCCGAGGCGAATGCGAGGGTGTAGAACGCCTGCCCGGCCAGGAAGCGGTGCGCCACGCGCAGGGGTGAGGGCGTCGGTCGTGGCACGAGGGTCGTGCGTGATAGGTCAGGCGGCTGCGTCGTTGGCATGGTGTCGTCCCTTCGTGGCGCGACCTTGGGCGGGCGGGCCAGCGTTGTGAGTCGTGAGTCGTGAGTCGTGAGTCGGGCGGGGGCGGCGCGCTGTGCTGCGTGCCACAGCGGCAGCATCGCCCCCTTTTAACGCCTGGCGGGGACGGGCGTTGCGTGGATGCGGGCGGGGTGTGGCGCGACGTGGCGTGGTCAGCGGGGCGCTGGGCGAGTCGAGGGAGATGTTCGGTGAGTGGTGAGGTGCGTTGATAGCACGCGCAGAACGACCGGCCTCGCGCCGCAGCCTCGATGCCCGAAGGGGAAGTACGTTCAGGGCAGGCTTTGCGGCTTCGTGGCCGTAGCCCATCGCCGCGGCGCTGTGCCTTCGTGCAGGAGATTTCGAGCCCGGCGCATCACGCCTCGTGCGTCCGATCGTGGCGGCGTGGCTCAGCAGGAGGCTCCTGCCCTGCGACGCGCGAAGGCGGTCGGCCCAGGCCCCCCGGCGAACGTGGCGCACCCGCTGTCGCCCCCGGTCTGTTTGTTCGATATGCCGTCGTCATGCCGGGATGCCTAACACCCGCTAGACGCCCTCGAGTATCGGCGTCGCCCTTGGCACGCCCGGCACCCAGGGGAACCGGGGGATTTGCTGCGCCGGGCGGACGCCGCGCTCTACCGCGCCAAAGAACGGGGCCACGGGCGGTACGAGGTCGCGGCGGCGGCGTGAGGCGTGGGTCGTGAGGCGTGCGAGAGCAGTCCGTAGTCCGTAGTCTGTGGTCCGTGGCCGGTTCGCCGACGGGCGGTGCCGAGCAGCGGCACCATGCCACCCCTCGCGACCCGCCACCCACGACTCACGATTCCGCCGCCTCGCCTCGCTCGACCATCGCGATGAAAGCGTTGGCGAGCCGCGCCACCTCGCGCGGGCGGGACCAGTGGAGCGCGTGCGGCGCGTGCGGGATGGTGACCGCCCGCGCACACCCGGTCGCGACCATCTCCGCGACCGCCGCCGGGGTGACGACCGGGTCGCGGTCGCCGCGCAGGATCAGCGTCGGGATCTGCACCCGTTCCAGGGTCAGGATCGTATCCTCGTGATTGAGGACGTGGTTTATGCTGATAATGCGGATCAGCCCGGCGCGCAAATAGGCCGGAGCGGCGACGCGGAAGAGGCTGAATTCCTCGCGCGGCAGGTCGCGCAGGAGGCGCAGCGCCAGCACTGCCAGATTCGGGTCGCGTTCGCCGCGCGTCGCCCCGGCCAGGATCAGCGAGGCCACCAGCGTGGGGTGGGCATCGGCCAGTTCGCTCGCCACCTGTGCGCCCTGCGAGTGGGCGAAGATGTGGATGCGCGGCAGGCCAAGTGCCTCCGTCCACTCCCGGACGGCGCGGGCCAGTTCGGCGGCGGTCGGGATGCGGTCGGGGTCTTCCGTGCGCCCGAAACCGGGGAGATCGAGGGCGTAGACGCGGCGGCGCACCGACAGCAGCGGCAACACCCGCGCCCAGTAATCGGACGAGACGCCGAGGCCGTGGATCAGCACCAGCGGCAGCGCGCCCGACTGCTCGGTCCCGGCGGTGCGGTAGAAGACCCGCAGCCCCCCGACCGTGATCCAGTCGCCATGCCCGAGCGCTTCATTGGTCAAGGGGAGCCGTAGCTTGCGGCGCGGGTTCCCGCCGTAGGGGGCGTTACGTGTCGTACTCAGTACAAACCCCTTCGTTGATAACTTCGCTCCGTCCACATCAGCGTTTCACGAGAAGTTACGCAAAGGTGTCCCTCGTGGTTCTGGCGTTACCGTGTCACCATCCGACCTCCGATCGTCATATAGAGGAGAGCGTTACTGCTATGCGTCACTGTTGGGTGATCCCTCCTACACATGGGCGAAGTGCTATGCATGAAATCTGCGGCCGAGCTAGCGGAAAGAAAAGAGCATGATGTCACGGCGTAGCGGTGTGTTCGTTGCCCTGATCTTGCTCGCTAGCGCGATATGCATCACGGCTGGTGCTGCTGTCGGCAAGGTTGCCTTCGATTCATTACTCGAGACTTCTTGTGGTGAGGACACGCTACTGACCCACTCTTCGTCCGCGCCTGCCGCGTATACGGCGGAGGTCTGGGTACGGTGTTGCGGAGCGACCACCGGGTGGAACACGAAGGTGTATCTGAGCGAGTCATCCCTAACCACTTCCCCGAATGCCGATCGGACCGCGATCCTCGAAGGACGATTGAGTCCCTATGGGCATTCGTCTGCGTTGGACCGCGCCAGATCAGCTAATGGTCGCATACCCACCAGCTGAGCAGCGCCGAGTCAGCACCGCGCTGACGACCTGGCATGACGTGACAATTATCTATGAACAGCTGGATCTTCCGACTCGTACTCTGGTCGGGTAAAGGGCTTGGTTGCCACCTGTTTGCCTGTCACGCTCCGCCGCTTGTTTCGCCCACTGCCTCACCACTCAGGAAACGCTCGATCGCGCCGTTGCAGGCGTCCGGGCGCTCGTACATCGGGACGTGGCGTGCGCCGGGGATGATCAGCAGGCGCGACCCGGCGATCTGGCGTTGCACGCGCTCCCCGCGCGAGGGTGGCACCAGCGGATCGCGGTCCCCCCAGATCAGCAGGGTCGGGGCGGCGATCCGTTCGAGTGGCAGGGCGGTCGCGGCGTGCAACTCCGCCGCCGAGCGGAGCCAGCTGAACGGGCCGGTGCGGAACGAGTCGCCGATCAGGATCGGCAGGAAGTTCGGCGCGACCGTCCAGGCGCGCGGGCGCAATTGCCCTGTGTGCGGCGCGACGAGGGCGCGCGTCTCCAGCACCGCCGGGGCGATCAGCGCCAGCCGCTCGACGCGGGCGGGCTGCGCGATGGCGAACTGGCAGGCGCTGTAGCCGCCCATTGAGTGCGCCAGCAGCTGCACCTGCGCGAGCCCCAAAGCATCGAGCCACGCCGCGACGAACGCCGCCGCGCGGGTCAGCCCCACGCGCGAGCGCTCCCGCCAGCGATCGAACGGGTTGAAGTCGAGCGCGAAGCAGCGGAAGTGCGGCGCGAGGCGGCGCAGCGTGGGGGTCCACCAGCGCCAGGAACCATCCAGCCCGTGCAACATGATCACCGGCGGCCCGGAGCCCGCCGTCACGTAGCGGGCCTCGCCCTCCGCCGTGGTGATCCGCGCGTGGCGCAGCGCCGTGTCTTGCGCCGCCCTGCCACGTGCCATCGTCGCCCGTGCCGCTCCTTCGCCCATCGCCCCCGCTCCCGGCCTGTCGTCCGCACGTTCGCGCCGCCCGTCGCCGCTCCCTTCGCCAGTTTCATGCCCGCCACGGCGCTATACTTGCGGTATGAGTAGTCAGTGTGCAGTAGTCAGTAGTCAGAAGGTGACGCTGGCCGCTGCGAGGGCGACACCAACCGGCGGTCGTTGATCCTCTCTGACTACTGACTACTGGCCCACTGACTACTCGCGAGGCTTCCATGATCACCGACGACGCCCCGTTGCGCGAACCGGTCAACGAGCCGTTGCGCTTCCCGACGCCGCCCGCCGCGCTGGCGCTGGGCGGGCAGATCGATGAGTGGCTGGCCGAGCATCCCGACTGGACCGAGCCCTCTGTGCCGACCGGTCCGGGGGATAAGTTCGTCCGCGACCCTGTACACGGCTCGATCGTCCTGACCGCCGCCGAGGCACGCGCCATCGACTGTGGCCCCTTTCAGCGGCTACGCGGCATCTTCCAGGTCGGGCTGGCGTGGCTGGCGTACCCGTCCGCGCGCCACTCCCGCTTCGAGCACTCGCTCGGCGTGCGCCACGTCGCCGGGGCGATCCTCGATCGCCTGGAGGCGGTGCGCGGCAGGCCCTATCAGGCCGAGCACCGCGCCGTGATCCTCGCCGCCGCCCTGATGCACGACGTGGGGCATGGCGCATTTTCGCACGCCTCGGAAGGGATCATCGCCGTCCACCCGGCCTATACCGGCCAACTCCCCGGCGACGATCACCCGCACGAGGCGGTCAGCGCCCTGCTGATCGAGCGCGAGCCGCTGCGCGGGCGGATCACGGCGCTGGGGGCCGATCCGGCATTGGTCGCGGCCTGTATCCGCCAGCACGACGCCGACAAGGCGGCGCTAATGGCGGCGGGGTTGCCGAGCGAACTGCTGGGGATCATCAGCGGCCCGCTCGACGCGGACAAGCTCGACTATTTCGCGCGCGATTCGTACTTCTCCGGCCTCCCCTCGCTCGTCGATCTCGACCGCATCCTCCAGACGATGACGATCACCCCGGACGGGCGACTCGGGATCACCCTGGCCGGGGCGTCCGCGCTCGAAGCGGTCCTCTACAGTCGGATCGCGATGCACGCGCACCTCTACGGGCATCAGAAGGTGCTGGCGGGGGAGGCGATGGTGCGCGGGATCATCGAGGAGTTGGTCGGCCCGGCGGTCGCGGGGCACCTCGGCTCGGCGGGGCGGGGGGTGCTGATCCTGCGCGGCAAGGGGGGCGCGCCCCAGGAGATCGGCTTCCGCCTCGTGGCCGATTACCTGCGCGTGGACGACCGCGCCTTCCTGGTCGCCCCGACCGATCAGCCGCGCGTGGCCGATCTGCAAGATCGTATCCTGCGCCGCGAGATGTTGAAGCGCGCGTTCAGCCTTTCCTACGATGAATTGCCGACCGATCTCCTCGGCGAGCCGACGATCAGCGAGGACGAGTACCTGCGCTTCCTCCTCTATCTGCACGAGCCGGGCCAATTAGAGCGGCTGCGCTGGACGATCCTGCGCGATCTCCCCACGCTGCGGACGAGCGATCTGTGGGTCCGCGCGACCGATGTCCCGGACGTGGCGAACACCGACAACTACGTGGTGGACCGCGCCGGGCGGCTGACGCGCAACGCCACCATGTTCGCGGACTGGGACCGGCGGCGCGATCAGCACTACCCCGATGTGCCGCACCACCCGACGCTGCGAAATTATTTGCTGCTGAAGGCGAAGGTCCACGTCTTCTGCCCGTCCGCCGAGCGCGCGACGGTGGGTCCGCGCGCGCGCGCCGCGATCGCCGAAATGTACCGCGAGAGCCTGACGCGCGGGTCGCGCCCCGGCCTTGTTGCGCCGGGCGCGATCGAGGGCTGACCCCTGCCTTCTCCCTTCGTTCGCCCACAACGCACGACGCACGACGCTATCCGGGGTTGCCCGCCGCGCGCGCCGGTGGCAGGATAGCGCCGTGATTAAGGTGTGAGCGTGTAGCTGCTTCCCTCGCCGGTGGCGGGGGGTGTGAGGAGAGGGGTGGGCGGATGATCAGGGTGGGGTTGGTCGGCTATGGCTTCGCGGGGCGGGGGTTTCACGCCTATCTGATCGGGCTGGTGCCGGAATTGCAGCTCGTCGCGGTCGCCACGCGCAACGCCGCGCGGCGGGTGCAGGCCGAGGCCGATCACGGCGTGACGACGTACGCAACGCTCGATGACATGCTCAAACGAGCGGAAGTCGACCTCGTCGTCATTGCGACGCCGCACGACACCCACCGCGACCTCGTCTGTCGGGCGCTGGACGCGGGGAAACACGTCGTCGTGGACAAGGTGATGGCCTTGACCGCCGCCGAGGCCGACGAGATGATCGCCGCGCGCGACCGGGCCGGGACCATCCTGAGCGTCTTCCAGAACCGCCGCTGGGATGGCGACTACCTGACCGTGCGCCGCGCGCTCGCCGCCGGGTGGCTCGGCGAGCCGACCCTCTTCGAGTCTGCCGTGCTGAACTATCGCGCCCCGCGCGGCTGGCGCGGCGACGCGACGGCGGGGGGCGGCCTCCTCTTCGATTGGGGCGCGCATCTGATCGATCAGGCGCTGCAACTCGTCCCCGGCCCGGTCGCGTCGGTGACGTGCGACATCCAGTATCGCGGCTGGGGTGCGGCGATCGGCAGCTACGCGCGCCTACTGCTCCGCTTCGCCAACGGCGTCCTCTACAACATCGAACTCGGCAATCTCGTCCGCCTGGAGACGCCGCGCTGGCGCGTGGTCGGGGAGCGCGGGGCGCTGGTCAAGACCGGCCTCGATCCCCAGGAACGGGCGATGCTGGCCGGGGACATCGGCGCGGCGGTCGAGGCACCAGGGGACCGCGCGCAGATCCGCACCGAGATTGACGGGCTGACGACCGCTCTGACCGTCGAGGGGGTACGGGGCGACTGGACCGCCTACTATCGCAACGTCGCCGCCGCGCTCGCCGGGACCGCGCCGCTCGCCGTCCTGCCCGAAGAGGCGCGGCGCGGGCTGACGATCCTCGACGCGGCGATGGAATCGGCGCGGAGCGGGGAGACGGTGCGCCTCGCCGAGGGGCGCTGATCGCGTGGGGCGATTGCTACTCTATTGCGGCACCGCGGGTCGCGCCGTCTGTAGTGCGTCTTCTGTGTAGAAGGCCAGGGCGGGGATCGCGCGCTCGCCGCGGACAACGCGACGCCAGTTGACGAAGGCGCCGCACTCGATCAGTGCCGCGTATTGCTCGGGGCAGCGCGCGGCGAAGGCGCTGAACGCATCGATTTGCAGCGTCAGCACATCCCCTGGACCCACCATGACCTTCGTCATCCCGGCATCCGGGTCATCGACGTAGGTCAAACAGTCGATCCAGGCATTCATGTTGCACCCATAAAATGCGGGGAAACCGAGGGCTGCAGCGAACACATCGTGGAACGTGGACCAATCCGTTATCTGTTCGGCAGGGATTTGAATCACCGGTATCCTTGTCCCTCCACCGCACAGATCATTCCGCTGTACTACCGCAATAGGCGGGCGCTATCCCACCCACCACCGCTCGTCGGTCGCCTCGCGCCGCAACCTCAGGCGACGGGATGCCGTCGCGACGCCCGTCGGGGTCACGCCCGCCCCGGGCAGCTCGCCGCCGAAGCGCCCGAGGGCGGCGAGCCAGGAGTGTCGCTCGGCGGCGGTGAGCGTGCCGACGAAATCCGCGCGTCCCCCATCGACGAAGCGGACGAGGTCGCGCTGGAGCTGGATCAGCGACCAGAACGCGATCTCGCCCGCCGCCGCATTCGTCCCGACGTAGCGGTGGAGGTGCGCGAGGCAGAGGCGGTGCGCGGCCTGTCGGCTCGTCAGCGCCTCCGTGGCGGCGGCGTGTGCCGCATGACAGGCCGGGCAGCTCGCCGGGGTGTCTGCCGATTCGGCGAATGCGGCGAGCGTCGCCCCTCCCGCCGTCGCGAAAAGCGACCAGGCGTGTTCCCGGCAGAGGCCGGGGGCGGGGCCGACGGCGCGGGCCGCCATTGCCCCCGCTGCGCAGGCGGGGCAATCCGGCGCGGCATCGAACAGGTGGGGCGGGCGCGCGCCGACCAGTAGCGCGAGCCGTTCGGCGGGCGTGCCGCGCTCGCGGCCCCGCGCCGCTGCCGCGCGGAGTTGTGTCGCCGTCTCCGGCGGGGCGTGCGGCGCGAGCGCCCGCAGGTGCGGCCCGCAGAGGGGAGGGGCGGCGAGGGTGCCGCGCAAAAGCAGCAAGAGTTCGGCGCGGTAGGCCGGCCCGGTGCGGGCGATGAGCTGGCAGACCGGGCAGGGGCGCTCGGGCGCGAACCAGCGGCGGCGTTGTGCCGGGTCGAGCCAGTGGCGCAGGAGATCGTTCAGCAGCGGCACGTAGAGGAGGGCGACGCCGCGCGCCGATTGCGCCGCGAGGGCCGCCGTGGGGAGCGCCCAGGTGTGCGCGTTGCAGAAGCCGCGACTGCTCAGGAGGCGTCGGTGGGCCTCGGGGAGGGTCACGCGCTCATCGAGCAACGTCTCCAAATGGTGTTGCGTGGCGATCCCCGCCACGCGGCAGAGGGGGCAGCCGGGGTGGGTCATGGCGTCCAGCAGGCGCGCGGTGAGGACCGATTGCCCCGGTTGCCACCGCGCAAGCCCCCGCCGGAAGAGCGCGTCCAGCATCCCCAAGTCCTCCCGCGTCGCCACCCGCTACCCCAAGCACCACATCCGCAACTGTAGCGCGCGGGCGCGGCTTGTTGCCAATGGCACGGCGAGCCCCAGCGTGCTCACAAGGGCAGGGTTCCTGGTATGGTGATGTCGGCCTGTTCGCGCGCATTCCTGATGTCTGACCGGGATGCGTAGCGGCGTGTGCTGCCCGGCGCGCGTGCCGCTGCCGTACCTCGCCGCCTATTTTGCTAGCCGGGAACTTTTCGCGCGCACGTCGCGTCCGATCAGGAAGTCATGTGGGCGAGGCGTGCAGAGCGGTTTAACATATCCTTAACCTAACGCCCCTGACTCGCGCGGGGTTACCGTGTTACCATAGATCCCGTCACAGGTGTATCGGCAACACAAACGCGGATGAGACGGACGACAGGCACGGATTGCGGGCAGGACCATACCGGTCACCCAGCGCAAAGCGGCCCCTTCCGGGGTATGGTAGCGCGCGGGGTACGGCAGCCGGAAGGATGGTGGTGGCGTGGCGCAAGTGAGCGGTAACTTGGGGGCGGACCCGGCGTTGGCCGGGATCAATCCCCTGCAAGCGGGCGTCTCGGGTGCGGCGAATACGCGGCGACGGCGGGTCAGCGGGCGGCGCGACAATCGCCTTGCCTACCTCTTCCTGGCCCCGGCGATCGCGATCCTCTCCGTCTTCCATTTCTTCCCGCTCTTCTTCTCCCTCTACATCAGCCTCCACAACTGGCGCATCCGCAAGCTCGATTTCCTCGGCCTCGCCAACTACACGGAGGCGTTGCAGAAGCGCGAGTTCTGGCTCTCGCTCGGGAATACCGTCTATTACGTGATCGGCACCGTGCCGGTCACGATGGCGCTGGCCCTCTTCATCGCCTACCTCCTCTTCCAGAAGGTCAAGTTCCTCTCCTTCTTCCGCACCGTCTACTTCCTGCCGTACATCACCTCCTCCGTCGCCGCTGCCGCGATCTGGACCTGGATCTTCAATGCGCGCACCGGCGTGATGAACCAGCTCCTGGGCCATTTCGGGGTGCAATTGCGCTGGCTGCTGGAGCCGAAGGGGATCTTCGCCATGCTGGCGGATCACTTTGGCGTGACGCTGCCGACGATCATGGCGGGGCCGAGCCTGGCGCTGGTGGCGATCATGGTCGTGGCCGTCTGGCACCTGATCGGCTTCGACATCGTGATCTTCCTGGCCGGCCTGGGGAACATCAACAAGGAACTCTACGAGGCGGCGCGGATCGATGGGGCCAGCGAGGGGCAGATCTTCCGCCGCATCACCGTCCCCCTGCTCGCCCCGACGATCTCCTTCCTCACCATCGTCTCGACGATCGGCGCGTTCAAGGCGTTCAACGAGATCTACGTGATGTCGATCTCCGTGCGCGGGAATAACGGCAAGGCGGGCGACCCGCTCGGCAGCACGCAGACAGTGGTCGTCTACGTCTACAACCAGTTCTACAGCTCGCAGCGCCTTGGGTACGGCTCGGCGGTGGCGTTCCTCCTCTTCGCGATCATCTTCGCGCTGACCCTGCTGCAACTCTGGTACGGGCGGCGGCGCGAGGCGGTCTGAGCGCGACACCCGCCAGGCCGACGGCGATCCGCGTCCCGACCCCCACCCGTCTCGGAACGATAGCGACCCTGGCTGGAGGCGACCGATGGCAGCATCCTCGACGACGATCACCGGCACGCAGGCCGTCGCACGGCGGGAAGGGCGCACCCCGGCGCGGCTCGTCGGACGGCTCGCGATCTACCTCTGCCTGACGATCGGCGCGATCGGCGCGGCGTTCCCCTTCTTCTGGATGCTGATGACCTCACTGAAGACGCAGAGCGAGGCGAACCGCTCCACCCCGACGCTCTTCCCCGCCGCGCCGCAGTGGCACAATTACGTCGATGCGTGGCAGACCGCCCCGTTCGGGCGCTACTTCTTCAACACCACCTTCGTCGCAGTCGCGGTGGTGGCCGGGATGCTGGTCACGTCGGTGCTGGCCGCGTACGCCTTCGCGCGGCTCGATTTCAGCGGCAAGGACATCGTCTTCGCCCTCTTCCTGGCGACGATGATGATCCCGTTCGAGGCGACGCTGATCCCGAACTACATCACCATCACCCGCCTGCCCGATCCGGGGAGCATTCGCTTCATCGCGGACTTCCCGTTCCTGGCGGCGGCGGCGAACTGGTACAACACCTACTGGGCGCTGATCGTCCCCTGGACCGCCAACGTGGTCAACATCTTCCTGTTGCGGCAATTCTTCATCTCGATGCCGCAGGAGTTGTACGACGCCGCCGCGCTCGATGGCTGCGGCCACCTGCGGACGCTGTGGAGCATCATGCTCCCGCTGGCGCGCGCGCCCCTCGCGGCGACGGTCATCTTCAGCTTCCTGAGCAGCTGGAATAGCCTGCTCTGGCCCTTGCTGGTGACCGGCAAAGATCAACTCCGCCCCATCCAACTCGGGTTGAGCTACTTCGTGAACGCGGAGAGCAATGATCCGCAACTCTTGATGGCCGCATCGGCATTCACCATCGTGCCGATCGTCATACTCTACTTCGTGGCCCAGCGGCAGTTCATCGAAGGCATCGCCTCCTCAGGATTGAAGGGGTAAGCGGATACGAGGCGAGCCATACGGGGAGTAAGGAGGAGACGCATCGGCAGGGAGTGAATGCGAGTGGTCGGTCGTCAGTGGTCGGTCGTCGGAGGGGTGAGTGCCGCTGGGGGTGGTAGTAGCCAACGAATTCTCTGTCAACCGACAACGCTGCGACCGACGACCGACGACCCACGACCGACGACCGACGACTGATTACTCGCTAAAGGAGTACAACCTGTGAAGATGGCGAAACGCCAGATCACGTTCCTGGCGGTCCTGATCAGCGCGATGCTCGTGCTGGCCGCCTGTGGCACCTCGGCCACGCCGACCGCTGGTTCGACCGGTGCCAGCACCGCACCGAGCACTGCCGCCAGCGGTGCCCCGACGACCGCTGCCGCTTCGGTGGCCCCGACCAGCGGTGCTGCGGGTGGCGCGGCTACCGCCGGTGCGACCCGCCCCGCCGCGACGACCGGCGCGACGACCCCCGCCGGCGCGGGCGCGACCCCCTCGGTCGGCATCAACGCCGGTGCGTCCGGTGCCGCCAACAACTATGGCCTCAAGCCGGGCAGCACCACGCCGGTCGATGGTGTCACCATCTCCTCGCCGGTGACGCTCACCTTCTGGCACTCGCAGACCGGCGCGAACGCCGAGGCGCTGAAGAAGATCATCGCCGATTTCCAGGCGGCGAACCCGAACATCACGATCGACGCGCAGAACCAGGGCACCTACACCGACATCTACAAGAAGAGCATCGCCGCGATCAATGGCGGCGGGCTGCCGGACCTGTCGGTCGCCTACGAGAGCTTCGTCTCCGAGTATCAGGCGGCGAACGTGGTCCTGCCGCTGGAGGACTACGTCAACTCGAGCAAGTACGGCCTGAGCGCGCAGGACATCCAGGATTTCTACCCGGTCTACATCACCGACAACCAGTACGCCGAGTACAACAACCAGCTGCTCTCCTTCCCCTTCACCAAGAGCGCGCTGGTGATGTACTACAACGCCGACAAGCTGAAAGAAGCGGGCCTGACGCCGCCGAAGAGCTGGGACGAGTTCGTCTCGTCCTGCAAGAAGTTCACCGGCGACACTAAGGGCTACGCGATCAACATCGACGCCTCGACCTTCAACGGCGCGGTCTACTCCAACGGTGGCAAGCTGATCAACGACGACCAGAAGAGCTGGGCCTTCAATGGCCCGGCGGGCGTCAAGTTCATGCGCGACATCGCGGACATGGTCAAGAGCGGTTGCGCCTACCAAATCTCCAAGGCGAACGACGATCAGGCGGCGTTCGGCGACGGGAAGGTCGTCTTCACCCTCGGCACCTCGTCCGGCCTCTCGTTCTACAAGAGCGCGGTGGACAAGGGCGCGAAATTCAACTGGAACGTCGCGAACATCCCGCAGGGTGCCAACGGCGGCACCCCGGTCACGACCAGCTATGGCGGCAACGTGACCCTCTTCAAGTCGAACTCGCCGCAGAAGCAGCTCGCGGCGTGGCTCTTCGTCAAGTACTTCGCCTCGACCAATGTCAGCGCGTCGTGGAGCGCCACGAGCGGCTACCTGCCGGTGCGGAAGTCCTCGGCGGACACGCAGACGGTGAAGGATCAGTTCGCGAAGCTGCCGCCGTATCAGGTGGCGGTGACGGAGATTCAGCAGTACTCGCGCCCGGAGACCTCGGTCAAGGGGACGCAGGACACCCGGACCTTCATCCAGGATGCCTGGACCGCCATCATCGGCGATCCGAGCCAGGATCCGCAGAAGCTGCTGGACAATGCCGCGCAGCAGGGGAACGACGCGCTGAAACAGCGCTAACTTCCGCGCACGACAGGGCAAAATGGAGGCCGGGGCGGGCGGCAATGGCCCGCCCCGACCCATTGGTCCGGTACCGGGTAAGATGAACGTCGAAATCTGGTACTTTGGTACTAGTCCTCGGATCGTGTTTACTATCCGTTCACCCGAATGGGTATGGTATACTGCGCCAGGTCCGGTTTATTGAGCATAGACACTGGCGATCATACCCACGTGGTAGGGGTCTCATGGCGGTGTTCAGGGTGGAAGGAACTCCCCAACAAGAGTGCCGCCGGACCGGATCTCGCCGCACGATCGAGGAGACTATGAGCGGCGCCGAGCGACTCGCGGAGCTGAACAGCGACGCGTTGGCGATCATCACCGGCAGCGAGACGCAAATCAGCGATCTCGAACGGAGCGTCGGAGCCCTCCGAGTGCAACTCGATACCGAGCGCCGTCGCCTCAGCGCGGCGCTCGATGAGTTGAGCGCGCGTTTCTACGAGAACGCGCGGGCGGATGATGCCGGCGTGGGCAACCCGCTCAACCTCAAAATGTTCCGCGATGCGGAGCGCGACCTCGGCGAGCAGCTGATGTCGTGCGACAGTCTCGCCTCGAAGCTCAACGGGCTCAGCAATCTGCTGACGGTCAGTCGCGGCCAGTTCACCCCGCAGGGGGAGGATTCGCCGAATGTCGATGTCTGGCGACTGGTGGAGCGGATCGCGATGATCAAGGCGCAGGAGGAGGAGCGTTCGCGACTGGCGCGCGAGATCCACGACGGCCCCGCCCAGGTGCTCGCGAACGCGATCCTCGGCCTCGAACTCTGCGAACAGATCGCGCGGCGCGCGCCGGAGCAACTGACCGACGAGCTGGCCCGCCTCAAGGCGACGATGCGCGAGGGGTTGCTGGAGGTACGCCGCTTCCAGTTCGATCTGCGCCCGTCATCGTTGGCCGACCGTGGCCTGCTCCTGACGTTGCAGCGCTACATCAACGAATACCGCACCTTCTTCAAGCTCAACGTCGATCTCCAACTCCCCGACCGCCTGCCGACGTTGAACAAGGATGAGGAGTTGCAGACCTTCCGCATCGTGCAGGAGGGCTTGCAGAACATCCAGAAGCACGCGCGGGCGACGGTGGTGGTGGTGCGACTGGAAGCGGACGAGGCGACGCTGACGGCGACGATCCAGGATAACGGTCGCGGCTTCATTCCGCATCAGACGGAATCCACCCTGCTTTCCGGCGCGGGTTTGCGTGGGATGGGCGAACGCGCCGCCTCGGTTGGCGGCGATCTGCTGGTCGAGAGTCGGCCTGGCGCGGGTACGACCCTCACATTCAGTTTACCGCGCGGTGGCGGTTGAGGAGGAATCCCGGATATGAACAAGGTGCGCATCCTGCTGGTTGACGATCACCCGCTCTTCCGCCAGGGCGTCACGTGGACCCTCAGCAACCAGCCCGATCTCGATATCATCGGCGAGGTGGCCGACGGGCAGGCGGCGATCCAGCAGGCGGATGTCCTCCTGCCCGATATCGTCCTCTGCGACATCAACCTACCGGGCATGAACGGCCTGGAGGTGACGCGCATCCTCAAGCGGCGGCACCCGCAGATGGCGGTGATCATCCTGACGCTGCACGAGGACGACGAGCAGTTGTTCCATGCGATCCGCGTCGGGGCCTCGGCCTACGCGATCAAGGACATCGTCGCGCAAGACCTGATCTCGCTGATCCGGCGCGTCGGTCGCGGCGAATACCTGATCAACGAGAACGTGCTGTCGCGCCCGTTCGTCGCCTCCAAGGTGCTCGATCAGTTCCGCGAACTGGCAACCCTCGACGAGGCCGCCGACACCGTCTTCTCGCCGCTGACCCCGCGCGAGGTCGAGATCCTCGACTGTGTGGCGCGCGGCAATTCCAACAAGGAGATCGCGCGGCTCCTCTCGATCAGCGACCAGACGGTGAAGAACCACATCACCTCCATCCTCCGCAAGCTGGCCGTGAACGACCGCACCCAGGCGGTGATCTACGCCCTGCGTCACGGCTGGATCAAGCTCGGCGACGACGTGTAGCGCCGCCCCGGCAAGCGAACCAGCGAGTGAGGCCCCCGACGCACAGTCGCGTCGGGGGCTTCGCTTCGTGGCGTGTGGTGGCGGATCATGGGGGTGCTCAGGCTCCGCTATCCGGGTCGCTGCGCCGACGGGTCGCATGGCGTATAGCTGACGAGTTTCGGCGCGGGATCATCGTCCGCCTGAAAGCGCGCATACTCGAAGCAGAGCAAGGCCCTCGTCGGTCGGGGGATAGGTCGCCGCCGAGCGGGATCCGGCGAGGTGCCAGCGACCCCGCACGCGCCGTTTCTCCGGGTGTCATTGACCGTGCCGCCGCGCTCCCGTATGGTGATGCCACGAATATCACCGGTTCGTTGGCTGATGTGGGGGGTGTGAGGATGCCGATCGGGCAGCGGATCTATACCGTCGTACGCCGTCCGGCGCGCGAACTCGTGGCGGGCTTCGCGGGGCTGCCGCCGTCGAATATCGGCGATTGCATGGCGCGGAGTCGCTGTATGCACCCCGCGCTCCGCTATTACGGCGTCCCGGGCGGGACGATGCTCGGCACGGCGATCACCGTCCGCACCGCGCCGGGAGACAACCTCTTCGTCCACGCCGCGCTCGATCTCGCGGGGCCGGGCGACGTGCTGGTCGTCGATGCGGGCGGCGATCTCAGCCGGGCGATCGTCGGGGAGTTGATGGCCCGCCGCGCGCAACTCAAGGGCCTGCGCGGGATCATCGTGGACGGCGCGATGCGCGACGTGGCGGGCCTGCGCGCACTCGGCTTCCCGATCTACGCGCGCGGCGCGACCCCCGCCGGGCCATACAAGGAGGGGCCGGGCGAGGTGAACGTGGTTCTCGCCTGTGGCGGGGTGGTGGTGCGTCCGGGCGACATCGTGGTCGGCGACGAGGACGGCGTGGTGGTCGTGCCGCAGGGTGAGGCGGCGATGGTCCTCGCGGCGGCGCGGGCGCTCCAGGCGCGCGAAGTGGCGACGATGGCGGCGCTGGCACGCGGCGAACTCGGCGCGGACCCGCAGCGGACCGCGCTCCTCCTGGCGAAGGGCTGCGAGTTCATCGACGGCGAGGAGGGGTAGTGCGGGTGCGGTCATGGTGCCCGGCGCGCCCGCATGCTCCGGCGCGGGCCGGGTGCGCGCACCGTTCCAGGGGGTCGTCCCGCCCGGTGGCGCGGTGGCCGATCGGGACGGTGATGGTCCGTGTCGGTAGGTCCCGGAGCGGGAGACGATTCCGTGCGCCGCGCGATGTGCCCGCTCTTTCCGTTCGCGCAGCAGGCCGTCTCGCGGATCGTGCGAATTCGGCTTCGGGACGACGGAAAAATCTGATAGCTGGAGGCGTGAATGGGCCCCGATCTGCACCGGATAAGCGGAAGTTGCGGGTGGGGTGGCACGGTCATTGCGTAGAAATACAGCGGACCTGGCCTATGAAGGTGGCCTTCGGGCCACGCGAAAAGGCTAAGAACGTAGGAGGAGGAGAACGATGGAAATCACTCGAATGAAGAAGGGTATCGCGTCCCTGGCAATCGCTGGGGCGCTACTCGGTGGTTCGGTGGTCGGTGCTTCGGCGGCCCCTACGCAAGTTGCGGGAAATGGCGAGGGCGGCGTGGTCGCGGCTGCGGTGCAGGCGCTGAATAACGTGAACCTCACGGATAATAACGTCGACGTGGCGATTGTCCAGTTGAACAACTCGCTGAACAATCTTCGCGCGTTGAACAACGTGTTGAACAACAGCCCGATCCTCAACAACAACAACATCCTTCAGGGGATCACCGTACAGAACATCGACGTGGCGATCGCTAACGGATCGCTCAACAACAACAATCTGCCGATCCTGCAGAACGCGCTGCAGAATGCCAACATCGCCATCGGTCAGGTGGTCGGTGTGGCCGTCCTGAGCGGTGGGGACATCCTCGTCTTCACGCGGTAGGCACCGCCTACCGCTGTGTCGCCGGGTGAGCCGCGCATGCGACTCGCGATGTTGAGCCAGGTCCACTGGTAGAGGGAGGGGAATCGTCCCCTCCCTCTTTCTGTTTACCATCGCGCGGGTTCCCGCGCGAGGACGGGCGGCGGCCATAGCAGGGCGGGCGCGGCGCACGGGTGGGCCGCCGTTGTCGTCGCGATATCGCGACAGCGAGGACGCCCGCGCGCAGGGGCGATCGCAGGGGGTGGCGATGCCGTTGGGAGTGGGCGGCACGGAGGCGCTCGCCAGCGATGTGAAGACTTGGTGAAGATATTGGCACGGATTCTGCATTTGTTCACCTCGGGAACGGGACTATGGGGCGGAGGCAGGGAAGGAGAGATCGCTGAGGGCTGCGAGGGGCGGTGCCGCCAGTGTCGGTGCGCGCAGACCTCCGCTGCGGTGACGGCGGAGGTCTGCGAGGGAGCAAGGCGCGTGGTTCGTTGGCTCATCGTGGCCGGGGCGTCGCTGTCGCGCTCCAATGGCTTTGGGGTATCCGGCTTATTGTTTGGCTAGCGGCTCGGCTCGGCAGGGGCGGGTCGGATAGCATCACTATGATCCGTTAGGGAGGGACAGGGCAATGGCGCCGATCTTCGAGAACGACCTACAGGTTCTGAATTATGCCCTGACCCTGGAACACCTGGAGAATGCATTCTACAAGCAGGTGAACGCCTCGGGTAAGTTGCAGGGGAATGCGGCGAAGTACCTCGCCATCATCGGCGCGGACGAGCAGGCCCATGTGGATGCCCTTACCAAAGGGATTCAGGGTGCCGGCGGCATGCCGGTGAAGCCGCGGCAGAGTTACGCCTTCGATAAGCTGGGCGACCTCAGCACCCAGGCCGGGATACTGGCGGTGGCGCAGAAGCTCGAATCGACCGGCGTCGCCGCCTACGACGGCGCGGCGCGCGAGATCATGGATAAGACGATCCTTGGTGTGGCCGGATCGATCGTCGCGGTCGAGGCGCGGCACACCGCGATCATCCGCGTGCTGCTCGATCCGAACGTCAACCCGGTGCCGAAGTCGTTTGAAGATCTGCTGCGCCCGGCCCAGGTTGTGGGCATGATCGCGCCGATCCTCGGGCCGGGGGCGGATCAGAAGCCGCTCGACCAGGACGCGCAGGGGGTGGTAGACGAGATCGCGGCCTCCGGCCCGCCGTTCTACCTGCTGACGCCGCAAGAGGCTCGCAAGGGGCCATCCGTGAAGGATGCCGCGATCGCGGCGGCGAAGAAGCGGGGTATCGACACCACCCCCGAGCCGGTCGGCAAGATCGACAATACCACCATCCCCGGCCCGGCTGGCCCGTTGCCGGTGCGCGTGTACACCCCCGCCGGGACCGGCCCCTTTCCGGTGATCGTCTACTTCCACGGCGGCGGTTGGGTGCTGTTCAACACCGATGTCTACGACGCCTCCTGCCGGGGGCTGACCAATCAGGCGAAGGCGGTGGTGGTGTCCGTGGACTACCGCCAGGGACCGGAGAACCGCTTCCCGGCGGCCCACGATGATGCCTTCGCGGCCTATCGCTATGTGCTGGCGAACGCGGGCCAGTTCGGCGGCGACCCGAAGCGGGTGGCGGTTGCGGGCGAGAGCGCCGGCGGGAATCTGGCGACGGCGGTCTGCCTGCGGGCGAAGGCCGAGAAGGTGGCCCAGCCGGTCTACCAGTTGCTCGTCTACCCGATCACGAATTTCGCCTTCGACACCCCCTCGTACAACGAGAACGCCGAGGCGGTCCCGCTGAACAAGATGGGGATGCAGTGGTTCTTCCGCTACTACCTGTCGAGCCCGCAGGACGGGGCCAACCCGCAGGTGTCGCCGCTGCGCGCGCCTGACCTGAGCGGGCTCGCACCGGCGACGGTGATCACCGACGACGTGGACCCGCTGCGCGACGAGGGTGAGGCCTACGCGCAGCGATTGCGCGATGCCGGGGTCGCGGTGAAGAGCATGCGCTACACCGGCGTGATGCACGAGTTCTTCAGCATGCCGTTCGTGATCGCCAAGGCGAAGCAGGCGCAGGCGATGGCCGGAGCCGACCTGCGCGCCGCGTTCGGCAACTAACGGGCGCGGCTAGTGTGGCGGCGCGTAA
>JAABUM010002070.1_pt1 | contig 28006 bp, 34 predicted proteins | sample 5559161 | NCBI WGS metagenome assembly JAABUM01 (sample SAMN10711868, study PRJNA513369) | rock metagenome | isolation source: Antarctica rocks | place: Antarctica: Victoria Land, Siegfried Peak nord
CGTCGTGTCTGATCGAGAAATGGACGGCCTCAACATCAGCCGCGACGCCTTCCACGGCGAATGGAACTACATCATGCAACCAAACACGCCGTCAGTCTGAGCACTTGTTTCCGGATGAGGCCTTAGGGCAGCCCAGCCGCCTCGCGGGCGCTGCCGGTCAGTTCCAGGATGTGCAGGCCGGTGTTGGCGCGGTCCACGATGTAGATATAGCCGCGCTCGTCGGTTTCGACGTTGTTGGTCTGGATCGCCGTCTTGCAGCGCTCCCTGCCATCCACGGTCACGCAGCGCTTGTCCGTCGCGGCGGTGATGGACGGGATGAAGTAGCCGACCTCCCTGGGGCTGTAGGGGTTGCGGATATCGACCGCGCGGACACCGGCATTGAAGAACGCTATGAAGGCCAGCTTCTTGTAGAAGACCGGGGCCATGCTCTCGTTCGAGGAGTGCGAGCCAAAACGGCCGCCCCGCTCACAGAAGTGTCCGCTCGCCTCCGGGGCCGTGTAGTTCGAGATCATCATGGGGCGGTTCTCGACCGTGACGTCGGCGAACCAGACCATCTGCCGGGCCTCGTTGCATTCGTTCAGGATCGCCTCGTCCACGATCATCACGATGTCCCGGCTGCCGCCCTCCTTATCCCTGGCGAACTCGGGGATCGGCATGCGCAGCATCGGGAAGGTGGTGTGCGCGCCGTTGAGCGGGGACATGGTCAGGCGGGCGATCTCCGGCGCACGCAGGTTTTCGGGGGTCGGCTCCGCCGGGCCGTGCAGCAGCTTGTCCCGGTCGACGATCTGCACGACGCCGCCCTTGTTGGTGCCGTAGCCGAAATAAACGCGGTTGCCCTGCGGCCCCGTCGAGATCGGCCCGTGCAATTCGGTCGGCACGGCGCCGGTCGCGCCCGGCTCCTGCCCCGGCAGGCCGAAATCACGAATTTTCACGGGATGGGCAGGGTCGCCCAGGTCGTAGATCTGCGTCATGCGCCGGGTCCGCCAGTCGGGCGCCCCGGAAACGAGGAAGGCGACGCCAGTGTCGCATTCCCACCAGCTTTTATGCGTGTCCTTCAGGCCGGCGATGCGCGTCAGCAGGACGGGGTTCTCGGGGTTGGCGACGTTCCAGATTTCGTGCGCCTCGCTGCCGAAGGTGCGCAGCATGTAAACGGCGTTGGGGTCGCCCTTGGGCAGGGTCCGGCCGTCGCAGATTCGGACCATCTGCCCGCCGCCGCTTTCGTAGGCGCCAGGCTGGCCCGGCAAATGCCTGAGGTACTTGGGATGCGCAGGATCGGTGACGTCCACGATCGACGTGCCGTTCGGCTCCATGGCGCCGGTGAGCGGGTTGAGCGGCGCAGGGATGGCATCGGTGCCGCCATGGTGGCCGATATAGGCGATCCATCGCTCGCCTTGGTGATGGATGGACGGCTGGTAGGCGCTGCGCGCCTGCAGGTCGTTCGAACCGACCAGGCGCATGTTCGACGCCTGTGGCGGATCGCCGATCCTTTGTTCCTGGGTGACGCCGACCTTGGCCGAGCAAACGCTGAGCACAAGGGCGCATAGGACTCGGCTTATCATCCGCGGCATCATCGATCCTCCCGAGAACGACGTTGAGCAGCAAGGCAGGCCCGGCGCTATCTAGGCCAGGCGCGATCTAGGCCCGGCTCAACGGCCAGCGTCGGGCTTGCTTGCGGCTTCCATCCCGACTTCCGGCGGCGGCAGGCTGCAAGATCTGCGGCAAGTTGTCCACGACCCGCCTTCGTGCGTTGGCCCGATAGCCAGTTCGCATGGCCTGACGATCACTCGATCTGAAACAGCGCCGGCATCACGGTCGCAACCGCGGCGTGGCTGCCACGTGAGCCGGCGGACCTACGGCAGAAGCCGTGCCAGCTGCTCGGCAATGCGCTCAGGATATGCCTTAGCGACGAAGCGCCCATCGGGATCCATGATGTAGATTTTGGAAGAGTGGCTCATGGCATAGTCGCCGTCCAACCGCCCGAAGCGTTGAGCGTGAACCTGATACGCCTGCTCGGCCGCGTTCACCTGCTTCGGCGTGCCGGTGAGCCCAAGGATATTGGCCCCTTCGAACGCGCCGACATAGTCCTTCATCACCGCCGGCGTATCACGCTCGGGATCGACGGTGATGAAGATCGGCTGAACTCGATTGCGCTTCGCCGGACTAAGCTGATCGAGCGCTTCGGCCATGGTGCTGAGCGCCGTCGGGCATGTGTCGGGACAATGGAAATAGCCGAAATAGACGAGCAGCCACTTGCCGCGAAACTGCACGTCCGTGACTGAGCGCCCGTTCTGATCGGTAAGTGTGAATGGTCCGCCCATATGAGCGGTCGCATCCTCCGGCGGCACCCAGCCTGCTGCCAGCGCCGGCGGCGGCCCGGTGATCAAAGCGGCGACAAGCGCCAAAACGCCAAAGATCGGCAGCCGCGTTATGGTCCATGACGCGCTAATGCTTGGCATTATGGCCCATATCGGGGTCGTCCGCGGAAGCCATGGCGCCCAGTCGTTCGACTTTGACGGTCACGTCGCAAGGACCAGCCTTCGCAAACATGAGGGTAAGCGGAAAACTGTCCCCCCACCTTGAGCGGCTGCTTCAGATCGGTCAGCATCACGTGAAGCGGGCCGCCCGGCTTCAGCTCGAGCACCTGCGCGGCCAGCACCGCCACTCCGCCCTCGACCATACGCATCCGCATGATCCCGTTCTCCTCACTATGGGTATGGAGTTCGGCCTTGCCGGCGACGGGGGAGGCGAGACCGATCAGCCGGTCGTCGATCGGCGACTTGATCCTGAAGTATGCCGCGCCGGTCCTGGCCGCGCCGGGCGTCGCGCGCGCCCAAGCGCGATCGACCTTAGGGCCGCTCTCCTCGGCGGCGGCGGCATTCATGGCTGCAAGCGGAAGCAATAGCGCGGCGGCGATCAGGGCCAAGCGGAGCATCAGAGCCATCCCTCGATCTCACGGAGCGCACCGTCACAGCACTCGGAAGCGTTGCCTAATCCATTGCGGATTCGAAGTAAAGTCATTTCGGGCAGGTCGATCTAACGGCATGTTCGGTCCTAGTCGAAATCCCCCCGATGCGCATCGAATATGGCGGCGGAACCTGCGCGGGCACCGCAGCCTGCAATTAGCTTCCCATACCGCGGCGGCGTGCTATCGTTGCGGTCCTGATGAGCCAGAAGCGTCCTGTCGCCCCGCGCTGCTCTATCATCGGCCTCCTCATGGCCGTGCTGGCGCTGCTCGGCCAGATCGCCCTCGGCTCGATCATGCCAGCCCAGGCAGCGCCCTCGAACACGGCGCTGTTCGGCGACATCCCGCTCTGCTACTCGGGGGCACCTGTCGGCTCGGATAACGGGGCGCCCGCGGGCCATGTGCAGCATGGGATGCAAGGCGCGCTCTGCCCCGTCTGCCACGCGCTCGCGGCGGCCGCGTTTCTGCCGGTGTCGGCGCCGCAGCCGCTGGCGCCATCCACGACCCTGGTCGCCCGGCATACGCCATCGCCGCCCGCCCGGGCGCCGCCCGTTGCCGCCGTCCTTGCAGCCACCTATCCCACCGGACCACCCAACCTGGCTTGACCGGAACCCCCCTCGGCGGCAGCGCCCCGCGCCGCTGCCTCATTCGTTCCCGAAGCCAGGACCCCATCCCATGACAAGTACGACTACCGCGGCGGCAACAGCCGCCTGCCTGTCTGCCCTGCTGGGCAGCGCTGCCGCCCACGCCCACGCCATCGCCGGCGCCCGCGTCTTTCCCGTCACCCTGACCATCGACGATCCCGGCGTCGCCGATGAGGCGTCGATCCCCACCTTCAGCTTCCAGCAGCAGCCAAATGACCCGGATACCGGGCGCGGCTATCAGTACAACGTCGCCGCCGAGCTTAACAAGCGCATCACCGAGCGCCTGGGCATCGGCGTCAACGGCGGCTACACCGTCCGCACGGCGCAGCGCGACAAAACGCGCACCGGGTTCCAGAACATCAACGTCTCGCTGAAGTACCAGGCCTGGGTGAACGGCCCGCACGAGGCCATTGTCTCCCTCGGCGTGATCCGGGAGTTCGGACGCACCGGCACGGTCCATACCGACGCCGACCAGTTCGGCAGCACGACGCCTACGATCTATTTCGGCAAGGGTTTTGGTGACCTCCCGATCCCAGCCCTGCGCCCGTTCGCCATCACCGGCACTGCCGGCTACACGATCGCCGACAAGAAGCTGAAGGTGACAAACGGCGGCACAGCGGACCTGGGCGCCAACAGCACGGGCGGCGTCACCGGATTGGCGGCGCAGCAGTTCAACACGGGCAGTTCCAACCGCTGGGTCGGCGGCCTGTCGCTGCAGTACAGCCTGCCCTACCTGCAATCCCAGGTGCGGGACCTCGGGCTGCCCAGCTTCGTAAACCGCCTGACTCCGCTGGTGGAGGTGGCGTACTCTTCCCCAGCGTCGGCGCCGAGCAATCTCGGGACCCAGGTCGTGTTCGCGCCCGGCGTCATCTACGGCGACGACAGCTTCCAGGTCGGCGTCGAGGCGCTGATCCCCGGCAACCGAGCGTCCGGCCGGTTCGTCGGGGTGATCACGCAATTGCACCTATTCTTTGACGACCTGTTCCCAAACAGCCTCGGCAAGCCGCTGTTCGGCTATTGATCGGGGGAATCTCATGCAAGCACTCCTCCGCGCCGCTGCCGTGGCGCTCGTTCTGTTCGCACCGGCTCTTGCCTACGCGCACGCACAGCTCCGCCGGGCTGAGCCTCCGGTGGGCGGGACGGTCCGCGGCTCGCCGGCGCTGGTGGAGCTGACCTTCAGCGAGGCCCTCGAGCCGCGTTTCAGCACCATCGCGGTGACGGACGCTGCCGGCACACAGGTCGACAAGCGCGACCTGCACGTCGTGCTCGGCGATGCCAAACGCCTTGCGGTCAGCCTCGGCGCCGTGCCGCCCGGCGCCTACACGGTCGTCTGGCATGCGACCTCGGTGGACACCCACAGGACCGAGGGTACGTTTACATTCAGCGTCCTGCCCTAGGCGCAGAGGAGGGACGTGCTGGCTGCTTTTCCTGTCGAGGGCGGGCTCTCCCTGGCTTTCGTGCGCGGAGCAGCCGATGTGGCGCTGCTGTCGCAGTTCGGGGCGTTGCTGGCCTTGGCATGGCTTGCCCGACCCGTGCTGGCGCTGCTGGGCCGGAATGCGCCGGCGGCGGCCCGGCGCTTGGTGTGGCTTTCTGGCTTATCCATCCTCGCGGCCGTGCTGCTGACCCTGGGCTGGCTTGCGATGCAAAGCGCCACGCTCGCCGGCTCGGTTGCCGACGCTCCCCTGGTGCTGCAAGAGACTCTGTTCGGCCACCTCGTGCTGGCGCGCCTGGGCTTCCTCTGCCTGGCCGCGTTCGCCCTCATCCGGCGGTGGCTCTGGTCCGCCACGATGCTGGCCGCCGCCGCCGTGGCGACCCAGGCCGGGCACGCCCATGCCTGGGCCATGTACGAGGGGCCAAGCTGGCTGCTGCTGTGCGGCGCGGTCCACCTGCTGGCCGCCGCGGCCTGGCTTGGCGGTCTGGTGCCGCTGCTGGTGCTGGTTGCGGTGGCGCCACCTGATGTAGCGGCCCTCGTATCCAGACGCTTCTCGCCGCTGGGCACCGTATGCGTGCTCTTGCTGGCCAGCACGGGGCTGTTCCAGGCAGCCGTTCTGGTCGAAACGCTGCCGGGGCTGGTCGGGACGGGCTACGGCCTGGTCACGCTGGCCAAGCTGGGCCTGTTCCTAGGGCTGCTGGCCTTCGCTGCGCGCAACCGGTTCCGGCTGACCCCGGCGCTCAGCGGCGGAATGCCCCGGGCGGCCAAGCGTGGCCTGGTGCGCAGCATCGCCGTGGAAACCGTGCTGGGCCTGCTGGCGGTCCTTGCTGCGGGCCTTTTGACCAGCCTGCCTCCACCCATGCACGAACAGCCGCCCTGGCCCTTTCCATGGGTCGAGGCGCACCCCATTGCCGAAAGCCCGGGCAACCATGCCGGGATGGGGATGTAGCGTATTGGCCTGCGCTGCAGTTTGTCGTGCAATCCTGCCACTTCCAACATGCGGATGCGGCTCGATAGCGCCGAGGCTCACACGCCGAACAACCGGCGTGAATTGCCGCCGGCTATCGCCGCAAAGGTCGCCTCGTCCAAGCCGGCGGAGGCCAGGTGGCCCACCGGGTCGCTGTCCGCCATGTCGTAGGGATAGTCCGTCCCCATTAGGATCTGGCCGGCGCCGAACACCTCGACCAAGTGCCTGAGCTGGTGCGGCGTGAACACCACGGAGTCGAAGAACACCCGCTTGAGGTAGGTCGTCGGCGGGTGCGGCAGGTCGCCGTGGGCGTCGGTGCGGGCGCCCCAGGCGTGGTCGATCCGCCCGGAATAGCCGGCGAGGTAGCCGCCGCCGTGCACCGCGATCAGCTTCAGCGCCGGGTGACGCTCCAGCACGCCGTCGAAGATCAGGTAATGCAGTGCGAGCGTCGTCTCGAGCGGGTTGCCGACGACGTTGTTGAAATAGAACCGGGTCATCCGCGTGGCCTCGGTGAAGCCGTTGGGATGGATCAGCACCACGGCGCCCAACTCCTCGGCGCAGGCCCAGAACGGGGCGAAGGCAGGGTCCGAGAGTTCCTTGCCCGCCACGTTGGTCAGGATCTGCACGCCCTTCAGGCCAAGCTGCTTCACGGCACGCTCCAGTTCCGCCGCCGCCGCCGCGCCGTCCTGCATCGGCACGGTGCCCAGGGCCGCGAACCGCTCCGGCTTTTGCGCCACGAACGCCGCCATCCCATCGTTGATGATGCACGCCGCCCGAACGCCCAGATCGAGCGGCACGGTGTAGGTGCACTGGCCCGGCGGCGGCATGATGACCTGCAGGTCGATCCCGGCCGCGTCCATGTCCGCCAGGCGCACGCCCATGTCGAGCATGTTGGGCCGGCGGTCGGCGTCCTGCTTGCGGTTGAGCGCCTGGGTGGCGGGCGTCGCGAAATGGGCCAGCGGTACGGTGGCCAGGTCCACATGCGGTGCAACGAGCGCCGCCGCTTCCGGCACCATGACGTGCGAGTGCATATCGATCGTCATGGTGGAGGGCCGCACGTCCCGGCCTGGGCGCCCGTGCTGGCGCGCCGCGGTGGCGCCGTAATGATTAGTTTCTTCAGCCATGATCTCTCCTTTTCAAAAGATGCCGAGATGCCGGTCGATTGCGCCTTCGGCCCGTATGACGTCCGCCGCGCCCTGCAGCGCGACGCGCCCGGTGTTCAGGACCGCCACGTCGTCGGCCAACGCCAGGGCGAGCCGCACGTTCTGCTCGACCAGCACGATGGACAGCCGCTCGGCCTTCAGCGCGGCGATGATGCGGCCGATCTCGGCCACCATCTGCGGCGCGAGCCCTTCGGACGGCTCGTCCAGCAGCAGGACGCGCGGATTGCCCATCAGCGCGCGGCCGATCACCATCATCTGCTGCTCGCCGCCCGAAAGGGAGCCGGCGGACTGAGCACAGCGCTCCCGCAGGCGGGGGAAGGTTTCCAACACCCGGTCCAGCGTCCACGCCGCGCCGCGCACGGCTTGCCGCGCCACCAGGAGGTTTTCGCGGACCGATAGCGACGGGAACACCCGGCGCCCCTGCGGCACCAGGCCGACGCCGCGGCGGGAGATCGCTTCCGGCGACAAGGCCTGGATCGGCTCGCCGAACAGGCTGATCCGGCCGCGCCGGGCGCGCACGAAGCCCATGGCGGTGGCGAGGCAGGTGGTCTTGCCCGCGCCGTTGCGCCCGAGCAGGGCGAGCAGGCTGCCCTCGCGCAGGGTAAAGCTCACGCCGTGCAGCACATGGCTGTCGCCGTAGAACGCATCCACGTCCGCGAGCGCCAAGGCTTCACTCACCGAGATACACTTCTCGCGTGCGGGGGTCGGCGATCACCTCCGCCCGGGTTCCTTCGAGCACCACGGCGCCGAAGTTCATCAGCGTGATGCGCTCGGCGAAGGCCAGCGCCATGTCCATGTCGTGCTCGATCAGCACCACGGCGATGTCGCGGGGCAGCGCGTCCAGCACGGCGGTCACGGTGTCGCGTTCAGGCGCCGACAGCCCGGCCAGCGGCTCGTCCAGCAGCAGCACCCGCGGGCGCTGCGCCATCGCCATCGCCAGCTCGAGCCGGCGGCGCTCGCCATAGGCGACCTCGCTTACGATGCGGCGGCCCAGCCCGGCCAGGCCCACATGGGCGAGCGCTGCGTCGGCCGCGTCGTGCAGCGCACGGCGGCGGGCGAACGCACCCCAGGGCAGCCAGCCGATGCGCCCGGTGCCGATCAGCGCCAACGCGACGTTATGGGCGAGGGTCTCCTGCGGGAACAGCGTCAGGATCTGGTAGGTCCGGCCCAGCCCGTGCCGCACCCGGCCGCGGGTCGGCAGGCCCAGCAGCTCCTGGCCGAACAGCCTGACCGAGCCGGCATCAGCGCGGAGGTCGCCGGTAATCAAGTTGAACAGCGTGGTCTTGCCGGCGCCGTTCGGGCCGATGAGCAGGCGCCGCTCGCCGGGCATGACGGTCAATGACACGTCGCGGGTCGCGGCCACGCCGCCGAAACGCTTGCGCAGGCCGGCGATCTCCAGCGCCGGGGCGGTCATGGGTGCCGTGGCCGGCGCAGCGCCTGCAGGCCCGGCACCAGCCCCTGCGGCATGAGCATCACCACCACGATGAAGATCAGGCCCAGCAGCGAGGACCAGCGGTCCACATACGAGCTGACGACGGTCCGCACGACGGTGATGACGACCGCGCCCGCCACCGGCCCGGCCAGCGTCCCGGCGCCGCCCAGCACGACCATCAGCAGCGCCTCCGCCGATTGCTGCAGCGACAGGGCCTGCGGGCTGATGAAGCCGAAGTCCCACACATACAGCACGCCGGCGACCGAGCCCCAGAAGCCCGCGAGCACGAAGGCAGCGAAGCGGATCAGCCAAACGTTGTGGCCCAGCATGCGCATCCGCCGCGGCTGGTCGCGCGCGCCCCGGAGGCAGGCGGCGAAGGGCGAACCGGAGAGCTGCCACAGGCACAGCAGCACGCCAGCGAACACCGCCGCCAGCACATAGTACAGAACGAGGGGATCGGTGGTATCGAGGCCCCAAAGCACCGGCCGCGCCGCGCGCAGCCCGTTGTCCCCGCCGGTCAGCGCCACCCAGCGGTAGGACAAGCCCCACGCCACCTGCCCCAAAGCCAGCGTGATCATCAGGAAGCCCAGCCCGGACGCCCGCAGCGACAGCACGCCGAACAGCGCCGCCAGCGCCGTGCCGACCGCCAGGGCTGCCAGCGTGGCCGATCCGGCGCCGAGCCCGGCGTTCTCCACCAGCCAGGCATAAGCATAGGCCGGCACGCCGAGATAGACGGCGTGGCCCAGCGACGTCATGCCGCCATAGCCGATCAGGATGTTGAGGCTGAGCGCCAGCACCGCGAAGACGATGACGTGGCTGGCGATCGACAGATAGAACGTCCCCGGCAGCAGCGCCGGCAGCGCCGCCAGCGCCAGGACGCTCGCCAACGCCGTTATGAGGCTTCGTCGGCGCTGCAGCGCCGCAATGAGGCTGCGTCGCCGGGTCATGCGGCATTGCGCCCGAACAACCCCTGGGGACGGAACACCAGCGCCAAGACCATGGGCAGGAACAGCACCACGTAGGCGAAATCCGGGAACAGCGCGGTGCCGAAGTTGTAGATGAGGCCGACCAGGAAGCTGCCGACGAGAGCGCCGGGCAGGCTGCCGATGCCGCCCAGGATCACGACGATCAGCGCAAGCGGCAGCATGTCGGCGTCAAGGCCGGGATAGGCCGACAGGATGGGCCCGCCGATCACCCCGCCGAAGCCGGCCAGTGCCGCGCCCAGGAAGAACACGGCGGTGAACAGCAGCCCGACCGGGATGCCGACGCCGCGCGCCATCATGCGGTCATTCACCCCGGCGCGGATCATGGCGCCGAGCCGCGTCCGGTCCAGCAGCACGATCAGCGCCACCGCCGCCACGATCGCCACCGCCAGCACCGCCAGCCGATAGGTCGGAAACGCCAGGCCCGCCATGCGCAGCGGCGGGCGGAGCGCGCTCGGTGCTGCGAGCGGCAGCGGGTCGCCGCCCCACACCGTCAGGCACAGGTCGGCGATGATGAAGCCGATGCCGAGCGTCACCAGCACCTGCCCCCGCTCATTGCCGGCCAGGCGCCGCAGCAGCACCCGCTCGATCACGGCGCCGAGCACGCCCACCAGCAGCCCGGTGGCCAACGCCGCGGCCCAAAAGTTAAACCCGTAGCGCAGCAGGGTGGCGCCGACGTAGGCGCCCAGCATGAACAGCCCGCCATGCGCCAGGTTGGGGATGCGCAAAAGGCCAAAGATCAGCGAGAAGCCGGACGCCAACAGGAACAGCAGGCCGCCAAACGCTATGCTGTTGAGGGCCTGGATCGCCCAGAACTGCATGGCGGGCTACTTTTCCAGGTTGCGCGCCGGCGGGCTGTCGCGGCCATAAATCGGCGCCTTCAGGAACGCGGCCGGGTCGTAGGTCCAGAACTGGCTCACGTCCGGATAGGTCTTGATCACGGTGTTGACCAGGCGCCCGGCCTTTCGCTCCACCCTGCGTATATAAACGTTGCCGACGACGTTGCCGTATTCGTCGAACCGCACCGGGCCGCGGACGGTATCGACCGTTTCGCTGCGCAGCGCCTTCATCAGCGCCGCCTTGTCCTCGACCTTGCCGCCGACCATCCGGAGCGCGTTTTCCAGCACCGTCCCTGCGGTATAGGTCCCGGCGGCGTAGTAGCCGGGGTCCGCCGCATAGTCGCGCTGCATGCCCGCCACGAAGGCCCGGTTCAGCGGCGTGTCGAGCTGCGCAGAATACCACGAGGCGGAGAGGGTGCCGACCGCGTCGTCGCCCATCTGCGGCAGCAGCGCCTCGTCCACCGCCGTCATGCCGCCCAGGACCGGGATCGTGCCGCCGTACTCCTTGAACTGCTTGAAGAACCGGAAGCCGTTTGACCCGGCGAACGACATGAAGATGCCGTCGAGGTCCGGCTTGATCTGCGCGACGAAGGTGCCGTAGTCCGGCGCGTTCAGCGGCGGCCACAGCTTCTGCACGATCTTGCCGCCGGCGTCCTCGAACACCCGCTGGAGCCCGGCGTTCTGCTCCTGGCCATAGGCGAAGTCGTCGCCGATGGTGGCCATCCGCTTATATCCCAGCACCTTGGCCGCGTAGTCCGCCATTACGTGCGTGCACTGCGCCGAAGACGCGTTGGCGCGCACGAACCATGGATTCGGGTTGCGCTGGGTGACGTCCTCGGCCGCGGCGACGCCCATCCAGGGTATTTGCTTCTCCCGCATGTAGCCGTCGATGGCGAGCAGCTCGAACGCCGCCAGCGGGCCGATGACGGCGGACACGTTGTTGCGCTCGACCAGCTCCTGCGTCTTGGTGCGGGCGTTGGCGGGGTTGCCGCCGGTGTCGGCGGTGAACAGCTGCACCGGGCGGCCAGCCATGGTGTTGCTGCGCTCCTTTAGATACAGCGCAAATCCCTGCTCCATCTGGATGCCGCCGGCCGCGAGCGGACCGGTCTTCACGGTGAGGAAGCCCAGCCGGATCGGCTCGGCCTGCGCCCGGGCCGGCCGGCTGGCGAGCGCAGCGGCACCGCCCACGCCCAGCAATGCGGCGCGGCGGGTAGGCCCCGGTGCAAACCGGTTCGTAGCGACATGTTCGGCCATGCGACGTTTCCCCTTCGGCTGCCTGGGGCAGCGCATTATTGGTTTTTCATAACGGCAGCGAGGCGGAGACGATACGTCAGTCCAGCCCTTCAACCGCCACCATATGCCGTTCGGACGCGCCGATGGTGTATTGCCGAGCTTCCGAATACTCCGGCGAGTGGTAGCAGCGCTCGGCCGCCTCCAAGTTCGGAAACCGGGCGACGACGCTGCGCTCGAAGGCGCCGCCCTCGAGAATGACCTGCTTGCCGCCGCGGGCGAGGAACACGCCGCCGTGCTGCTCGATCGCCGGACCGGCCAGCTTGGCGTATTTGTCGTACTGCTCGGGGTTGGTGACGTGGACGCGGGCGACCCAGTAGGCGGACATGCGTGCTCCTAGGTTGATTTACGGGCGGCGGCGTAGGGGTAGGCGAGGTCGCCGGACTTGTAGGCCGGAGGATACAGGATGACGTGCCGGCCTGGCTGCGAGAACTGCGCGAGGTCGTTGCCCCTGATGTCGCGGTACTGCACGGTGAACATCCGCGGCTCCCGCCATTCGCCGTCCGCGCCGAAGGCGATGGCGCCGACCACGGTGTCGAACGTGTTGGCGTGGATATAGGCGGCGAGCTTGTCCTGATCGACGCCGCCGGTCTTGGTGACGGCGTCCCCCAGGATCTCCAGGGCGGAATACACGAACGGCGGCACGTAGAAGCCGAGCGCGTCCACACCCTGCTGCGCCGCGCGGGCCTGGTAGTTCTTCAGCATGATCTCAATGCCGGGGAACTTCACGGTCGGCTCCGGCACGTACTGCTCGAAGCTGAGCACGCCGTTCAGCGCCTCGTTCAGCTGCTGCTTGATCGCGGTGTATTGGGTGCCGACCATGGCGCCGCCGAACATCTTGGGTTCGAGCTTTATTTCTTGCGCGGTGCGGATCAGGCCCACCGTGTCCGACGGGTATGACGCCGCGAACACCAGGTCCGGCGCCGTCGCCTGCACGGCCTTGAGGATGGGCGTGAAGTTGACCGTGGTCGGCGGATACACCCGGTCATAGACGACCTTGAGCCCGAACTCCTTGGCCAGGCCCCGGGCCCCCTCCAGCGCGTTCTGCGCGAACTCCGCATCCGCGCCGACCAGGGCGACCGTCTTGGGCTTGGGGTCCATGCCGGCGGCGGCCTGAAAGTAGCCGCGGGTCAGGTCGACCTTGCCGTTGGGGCCATAGGGCTGGATTTGGAAATAGCGAGAATACTTGAACTGCTCGTTCACCGCGAGCGCATACATCGCCATCATCAGCCGCTTGCGCTGGATCACCGTCGGCATGGCGGGCGCGGTCTGGTTCGTGTTGTTGGCCAGCAGCAGGTCCACCTTGTCCACGTCCAGCAGCTTGGCGTAGATGCCGGGCACCAGGCCGGGATTGCTTTGGTCGTCATACACCACGAGCTCGACCGGCCGCCCGATCAGGCCGCCCTTGGCGTTCACTTCCTCGACCCAGATCTGCATCGCGAGCTGCGCCGCCTTGCCGTTCCCGGCCAAGGGACCCGTGAGCTGCAGGCCGCAGCCGATCTTGATCGGGTCCGCCGCCCGCGCCGAGGTCGCAGCCGCCGTCGCGAGCGCCAGCGCGCCGCCCACGAACACGCGCCTGGGATGTAGGGTGCCGGTCATGCTGTCCTCCCGATGGGTTTTATAGGCCAAGGTAATACTGCCGGATCAAGTCGCTGTCCTGCATCTCCGCGGTCCCGCCGCTGAAGGCGATCTCGCCGTGCACGATCACGTAGCCCTTGTCGGCGATGCGTATGGCCTGGGTGAAGTTCTGCTCGGCCATCAGCACCGTCAGCTTGTACTGCGCCTTCAGCTCGGCGATCTTGTCGATCGTCCGGCTCACCAGCAGCGGCGCCAGCCCGACCGAGGGCTCGTCGATCACCAGGATGCTGGGCGCGGACATCAGGGCGCGGCCCAGCGCCAGCATCTGCTGCTCGCCGCCGCTCATGGTGCCCGCGAGCTGCCGGCGGCGCTCCTGCAGGCGGGGGAAGGCGTCGTAGCAATAGGCAAGGTTGCGGCCGCGCGCGAGCCGGGCGGTGGCGCGGAAAGCGCCGAGCAGCAGGTTCTCCTCGACCGTGAGCCGCGGGAACAGCCGCCGGCCCTCTGGCACCAGGGCGATGCCGAGGTCCACGATTTGCTCGGTGGGCAGGCCGACCAGATCGTGCTCGACGCCTTCGATGGTGGCGACGATGCGGCCTGCGGTCGGGCGGATGATGCCCATGACCGACTTGATCAGCGTGCTCTTGCCGTTGCCGTTGGTGCCGAGCAGCGTCACCGTCTCGCTCGGCGCCACGTCGATCGACACGTCGTGCAGAATGCGCACCGCGCCGTAGCCCGCGTGCAGGTTCTCGATCCGGAGGCTACTGGCCAAGGCAGCTACTGGCCAAGGTAGGCCCCGATCACCTGCTGGTCGGCGATCACCTCGGCCGGCGGGCCGTCGGCGATCTTGCGCCCGGCGACGAACACCACCAGCCGCTCGGAGAACGCCATCACCGCGCGCATGATATGCTCGATGAACACGACCGCGACCCCCTGGGCATTCAGCGCCGCCAGCAGGCCCAGGATCTCGTCGACCTCCGAGTGCGACAGCCCGGCCATCGCCTCGTCGGCGATCAGCAGGGTCGGGCTGCTCGCCATGGCGCGGGCGAGCTCGAGCTTGCGCATTTCGACTTGCGTCAGGTCGCGGGGCAGGCGCGCGGCCTTGGCGCCGAGGCCGAACTGGCCCAGCAGCGCATGGGCGCGCTCGACGATCTGCGGCTCGGTCAGATGCGGGCCCTGCCGGGCGTTCACGGTGAACAGCAGGGGGATGCGCAGGTTGTCCGCGAGCGACAGGCTGTGGAACGGGCGCGGCAGCTGGAAGCTGCGGCCGATGCCGAGGCGCGCGCGCTGAAAGGCGTCCAGGCGGTCGATGGGCTGGCCGTCGAAGGCGACGGCGCCGGCGTCGCTCCGCAGCGTGCCGCACAGGCAGTTGGTGAAGGTGCTCTTGCCGGAGCCGTTCGGGCCGATCAGGCCGACGCGCTCGCCGCGACCCACCGCGAAGTCGATGCCGTCGAGCGCCGTGAAGCCGCCGAACCGCTTGGTCAGGCCCGTGACGCCCAGAATCACGAATAGATCTCGATCATGCCCGCGTCCCGGTCATAGGCGTGTCTCGGCCTTGGGTTCGAGCGCCGCCGCGAGGCCCGGCGCCCGGGTGCGGCGCATGGACTTCATCAATCCCAAAATACCGTTCGGTGCGGCCACCACGAACAGCACCAGCAGCACGCCGACGACCAGCAGGTTCACCGAGGACGAGATCAGCACGGTCATCGCCTGCTGCATGCCGCCCAGCAGGACGGCGCCGATCACCGGGCCGAGCCAGCTCGCGGTGCCGCCGACCAGCGGCATGGCGACGCTGTTCACCGTATAGGCCAGGCTGAATGAGGAGGTCGGCTCGACGTAGGTGAGGTAGAACGGCAGCGGCGCGCCGGCCATGCCCATCAGCCCGCCGCTGAGGGCGGCAGCGATCAGCTTGAGGCGGAGCGTCGGCACCCCGGCCGCCGCCGCCGCCAGCTCGTCGTCCCGCAACGCCGCCAGGCCGTAGCCGAGCCAGGACGTCTCGATCAGCCGGGCCAGCATGACGGCGCCGACCGCGAGCGCCGTCATCAGCGCGAACAAATATTGCGTGTAGCTGCCGAGGATTTCCGGCACGTCCACCCGCGTGATGTAAAGGCCGCGCGAGCCGCCGACGTAGCTCCAGTTGGTGATGAAGGTCTGCACGACGACCGAGAGCGCCAAGGTCGAGATGGTGAAGTAGATGCCGCGCAGCCGGATCGTCAGATAGCCCATCGCAAGCCCGATCGCCCCGCACAGCAGGCCGGCGATCCCCATCAGCACCGGGATCGGCGTCGCCATGTATTTGTTGATCGCGGCGGCGCTGTACAGGCCGATGGCGAGGAACGCGGTGGTGCCGAAGTTCACGTAGCCGGCGTAGCCGCCCAGGATGTTCCATGCGGTGGCGAGCACCACGTATTGCAAAACGAAATAGCCGGCGAACACGTAGTAATCGTTGGTCACGAGCCGGCTCGCGCCGATCAGCATTAGGCCGGCGAGGACCGCGAGCGTGTTGAAGCGCGCGCCCGTCATGCCCGTCCCATCAGCCCGGCGGGCCGGACGACGAGCGCCAGCAGCAGCATGCCGAACGAGACGGCCGGTGACCAGGACGGGCCGTAGAACGTGGAGGTCACGCTTTCCGCCAAGCCGACCAGCACGGCGGCCAGGAACATGCCCGGCAGGCTGCCGATGCCGCCCAGCACGCAGATGGCGAAGATGCGGCCGATGAAGTCCCGCCCCATCGACGGCTCGACCGGCTGCAGGATGATCAAAAACGACCCGGCGATGGCGGCGGTCGCGGTCGAGATGCCGAAGGCGATGCGCTTGATCCGCACGGGCGAGGCGCCCATCAGCTGGATCGCCAGCGCGTCCTGCGACACGGCCATGATGGCGCGCCCGGTGAAGGTCCGGGTAAGATACAATTGCAATCCGGCGATCAGCAAGACGGACGCCGCGAACGGGATCAGCATGCGCAACGGCAGGGTGAACGGCCCCAGGTCGACCGTCGGGCCGATATAGGGCGCCTCGACTAGCCGGTAGTCGACCCCGAAGGCGAGCTGCAGCCCGACCTCCACGATGAACAGCAGGCCGAAGAAGAACGCGAGCCCGCGGATCAGCTCGGTACCCCGCCGCTCGAACGCGACCTCGTAGCCGCGGTAAAGCAGCGAGCCCAGGAGGTAGAACGGCGGGGCCAGAGCGAGGCCGACCAGCAGCGGGTCGAGGCCGAACTGCGCGTTGGCGATGTAGGTGGCGAACGCGCCCAGCAGGATCAGCGCGGGGTGGGCGATGTTGCTGATGCCCAGCATGCCGAACGCGATCGAGATGCCGACGGCCATCGCCGCGTAGAATCCGCCGATCAGCAGCCCGGAAATGAGCGCATCGATCAGGAGGCTGGTCGCAGCACCCACATTCCTCTCCCTATGGGCAGCCCGTCCGGCCGGTCCCTTTTTCTCTGCGGCCACCATCCTCGCGGACCCCGATCGCGTCAATGTCGGGTGTGGACCGGTCGGCGCAGAACGCCGTCATAGTGACAAACGCGGGCAATCGCACACGCTGCCTTCTCCCTCCGGAGACCTCTGCGGAAGGGGGGAAGTTGGCTGATGGATGGTGCGGGACGGCATAGGGCGTGGCCGGGCGGGTGATACTTACTTGCGCTGATGGGGTATTTGGGGGTGGTGCGGTGTTTATGGCGTTGATTGGGCGTTGGTTGCCGGCTTTTCGCGCTTACGACTTTGTGGCTGTCAGCCCGGCGCCTCGCCTGAGGTTAAAGGCGACGGCGAAGGTTTGCAGATCGGCGAGATGGCGGCAAACCGTGTAGCATCGCAAACGGGCCAGCCCGCAGCGCATCTTCATCGACGCGAACGTGCGTTCCACCGCCGCCCGCCGCGGCGCGATCAGTGTGTTGCGGCGTGCTTGCCGCGCGGGCAGCTTGGCTTGGTTCTTGTGGCTGCGGTGCATGATCCGGTCTTTGATGCCCTGCTTGGCGAGCGCGGCCCGCCATTGTTTGCTTTCGTAAGCCTTGTCGGCGTAAACCGCGCTTTCATCGCCTTGAACAAGGGCCGGCGCCACCGCGATGTCGGCGACGTTGGCCGGGGTCAGCTTCAAGCCACGGATGAAGCCGGAGCCTTCGTCGGTGCCCACATGCACCTTGAACCCGAAGTAGCTGCGGCCGCCTTTGCGGGTCCAGGCCGCCCCAGGCTCGGCCGGCGTGCCGGCTCCCAGCCCGGCTTTGGCCGCAGGCTTGCGCGAGCGCGCGGCGACGATGCTGGCATCGATCAGCGTTCCCGTGCGCAGGATCAGGCCTTGAGCATCGAGCTGGCGGTTGACCTCGGCCAAGCTGGCCTCCATGACCCCAAGCCTTGCCGCATCAATGCGAAACCGGCACAACGTGGTTTCGTCGGGGGTGGTTTGCTCCAAACCGAACCCACAAAAGCGTCGAAACGACGCTCGATCCTGCAAAGCGTCTTCCAGCCCCGGGTCGGACAAGGCGTAAAGACGCTGCAACACAAGCGCTTTGAGCATCGCAAGCGCCCCGTAGGGAGGCCGCCCGCCTTTGCCAGCCCGCACCGTCTGCGCCAATCTTTCCAGCGGTGCCCAGTCCAGCAGGACGTTGATCGCCTCCAACCGGCGGTTCGAACCCATGCGCGGGTCCACCAAAACATCCGCCAAGCTGCCCTGTATTGAAGCCATCAAACGCCCCCCGCCAACCCTCGAAAAGGAATCACAGCTGATCGCGCCGTGTCACCCCCTTTCGCAGAACTCTCCGGGGGGAGAGGGTCGGGGTGAGGGCGGGGCAAGCTAGATGCAGCCGGCCGATCCGTCGCGCGGCGGTTGACGCAAATGCTGGCTGCGGCATATCAGTTTCGGGCTCGCAGCGGCGCAGATGCCCACTCACCTGAAAGCGAGACGATGCAAGCCAAAGCCATCCGCTTCCATGCTCCCGGTGACGCCGACGTCCTGCGGATCGAGACGGTCGACGTGCCGGCGCCCGGGCCGGGCCAGGTGCTGCTGCGGCATCGCGCGATCGGGGTCAACTTCCTCGACGTTTATCACCGGTCCGGCGTCTACAAACTGCCGTTGCCAAGCGGCTGCGGCAGCGAGGGCGCTGGGGTCATCGAGGCGGTCGGCCCGGATGTCACGCTGTTCGAGCTAGGGGACCGCGTCGCCTATGCCGGGGGTGAGCCCGGGTCTTATTCCGAGCTGCGGCTGATGCCGGCCGCCCGGCTGGTCGCCGTGCCGGACGCGGTCGGCGACGAGACCGCCGCCGCTTCGATGATGAAGGGCATGACCGCCGAATATTTGCTGAACCGCTGCGTGAGCCTCAAGGCCGGCGACCACGCCTTGATGTATGCGGCGGCGGGCGGGGTCGGGCTGTTTGCCGGGCAATGGGCGCAGCATCTGGGCGTCAAGCTGATCGGCGTCGCGGCCGGGCCGGAGAAGTGCGCGCTGGCGCTGGCCAACGGCTATGCCGCGGTGATCGACCGCAAGACGGAGGATGTGGCGGCGCGGGTGCGGGAGATCACCGGCGGCCGTGGCGTGCCGGTGGTGTTCGACAGCGTTGGGAAGGCGACGTTCAACACCTCGATCGAGTGCCTGGCGCCGCGCGGGATGTTCGTGTCGTTCGGCGCCACCACGGGCTCGCCGCCGCCGGTGGAGGCCGGGCTGCTGGTGCGCCATGGCTCGCTGTATTTCACCCGGCCGAGCGTCGCGCACTACACGGCGACGCGCGAGGAGCTGGAGGCGAGCGCCGGTGCCGTGTTCGACCTATTGGCCCGCGGCGTGCTCCGCCCGCAGATCGGGCGCCGCTACCCGCTGGCCGACGCGGCGCAGGCGCATCATGACCTCGAGGCCGGCCGGACCAGCGGCTCGAGCCTGCTCACGGTCTAGATCAAGGAGGACGCCATGGACCAAACCATCAATCCCCAAGCCCATTGGCCCGAGGCGCTGCAGGCGGAGTTCGAGGCCAACCGGTTCAACGGCTGCGTCGGCAGCGTGCTGGTGTCGGAAACCGACCGCGTCCGGGTTTGGCACCTGTCGCTGCCGCCCGGCACGCGCTGCGGCTTCCATCGGCACCAGATCGACTACTTCTGGACCTGTCTCACCGACGGCAAGGCGCGCGGCTACTACGACGACGGACGCATCGTCGACGTCACGCATTTTCCAGGCGACACCAAGCACTTCACCTTCGGACCCGGCGAGCACTTCATCCACAGCGTCGAGAACATCGGCGACGCGCCGCTGCTGTTCACGACGGTGGAGTATTTGGACAGCGCCAACCCGCCGCTGCCGGTCCCGGACCACGTACGGCTGCAGCGGGCGGCCTAATGTTCCCAGACATGATGCAGGCCTGGGTGCTCGGCGACCCCGGGCAGCTCAGCCTGATACGGAAGCCGGTGCCGACGCCGGGCCGGGCGGAGGTGCTGGTGCGGGTCGACGCCATCGCGATCTGCGCCACCGACCTCGACGTGATCGCCCACGGGCCGCCGGCGCTGATTCAGGGTGGCCTGCCGTTCAACAAGGACTTTACGCCGGGCCATGAATACATGGGGACGGTCGCGGCCCTCGGGCCGGGCGTCGACGAGTTCGCGGTTGGGGATCGGGTCACGGTCGAAATCCACGCCGGCTGCGGCCAGTGCAAGCGGTGCCGGATGGGCATGTATACCTCCTGCCTGAACTATGGGCTGAACTACGGCGATGTGGACAAGGGGCATCGCGCCAACGGCTTCACCACGGATGGCGGGTTCGCCGAGTATGCCGTCAACAACGTCAACACCCTGATCCGCATCGCCGACACGATGTCGGACGAGGAGGCGACCCTGGTCGTGACCGCGGGCACGGCGATGTATGGCCTGACGGAGCTGGGCGGGCTGGTCGCCGGGGAAAGCGTCGTGGTGCTGGGACCGGGGCCCATCGGGCTGCTGGGGGTCGCCGTCGCCAAGGCGCTCGGGGCCAGCCCAGTGATCCTCACGGGCACGCGGGACAACCGGCTGCAGACCGGGCTGGGGCTGGGCGCTGACCACGTCGTGAACGTGCGGCGGGAGGACCCGGTCACGGCGGTGCGGCGGCTGAACGGCGGGCGCGGGGTGGACTACGTGCTGGAGTGCTCGGGCGCGGCCGACGCGGTGGATCAGGCCGCGCTGATGCTGAACCGCGGCGGCAAGATCTGCCTCGCCGCCTTCCCGCACGCGCCCGCGCCGGTGGACGTGGCGCATCTGGTGCGGAACAACATCAGCGTGTTCGGCATCCGCGGCGAGGGGCGTTCCGCGACGCATCGGGCGGAGGCGTTCATGCGCATGAAGCGCTTCGACGCGACGCGCATCCACACCCATACCTTCCCGATGGCCGAACTGCCGGAGGCACTGCGCTATGCGCGGGACCGGGTGGAGGACGCGATCAAGATCGTGGTGAAAATGCCGCAAGCGTCCGGCTAAAGCCCTCTGCCCCGGGAGAGGGTGAAGGGCGGCTACTCCGCGGCTTGCTGCGCGCCGCCGATCGCCGCGTTGATCCGGGGCATGACCTGTTCCGCCATCAGCACCTTGCTTCGACGCGCCAACGCCGGGTCGGCCCAGTCGTGCCCGGCGTAGAGCAGCGTGCCGAAATCGCCGACCTCGTCGCGGAAGGCGAGGAGCTGATCGGCCACGCTATCCGGCGTGCCGTAAATAATCAGGCGGTCGCAGATGGCGTCCAGCGACACCGCGTCGTCCGACTGGCTGCGGTCCTGCTTGAACAGCTCGAGCCGGCCCGCGCGCCGCATCTTGGCCAATAGCTGGCTGTAGTAATAGCGATAAGGGCTGTCCGGGTCGGTGGCGTAACGGCGGGCGGTGGTGGCGTCGTCGGCCACGAAGATGCTCTTGGCCACGCGCCAGTTTGCCGGGTCGGCCGGGCGACCGGCGCGCGCGCAGCCCTCGACGTAGCCGGGCCAGTGGGTCCGCACCCATTGCGGCATCAGGAAGTTGGCGCTGATCGGCTCCCAGCCCCGCGCCGCCGCCTCCGTGATGCCCTTGGAGAACGGGGCCACGACGGTGACGACGATCGGCGGATGCGGCGCCTGCAGCGGCTTGGGGATGATGCCCTGGCCGATGTCGGCGATCAGGGTCTTCTGCGTCGTCACCGACCAGTATTGGCCGGCGATGTCGTAGGGCGGGTCGCTGGCCCAAATCTTCAGCACCTGGTCGATTGCCTCGACGAACATGGTGTTGCGGTCCGCCCCGAGCGTGCCGAACGCCTCGGCGTCCGAAGGCAAGCCGCCCGGGCTGATGCCGAAGTTGAGCCGGCCGTCCAGCAGGTGGTCGAGCATCGCGATCTCGCTGGCCACGCGGACCGGATGCGTGTTCGGCAGGTTCACCGTGCCGGTGCCGAGGCGGATGCGCTGCGTACGGCCCACCAGGCTCGCCAGGAACAGCACGCAGGAGGTGATGTTCTCCGCCTTGTCGGTGCTGTGCTCGCCGACATAGGCCTCGGAGAAGCCCAGCTCGTCCGCGAGCACGATGGTCTCGCGGTCCTCCCGCAGCGACTGGCGCCAGTCCTTGTCCAGCGGGTGGATCGGCATGGTGAAGAAGCCGAGCTGCATCGCGTGCTCTCCGATTATTGGTTCAGGCCCAGCATGACGCGGTTCGGGCGGCGCTCAGCCGCCCTTGGCGGCCCAGAATGCCGGCAGCCACGCGCCGTCGCGCTTGCCCCAGCCCTCCTCGCTCGCCTCGTCGAACACGGCCAGCGCCTGGGCTGCGACCGGCAGGGTGAAGCCGCGGTCCTCGGCCTCGGCGACCATGGTGCGCAGGTCCTTGCGGATGGAGTCGATGTCGAAGGCGGGGGCGCCCGGGTCGGCGCCGGCCAGCGCCGCCGCGATGGCGGGTCCGCGGACCTTCAGGACGTTGGGGCCGCCGGAGGTATCGGCGAACAGGTCCATCAGCCATGCTGTGTCCAGGCCCAACTGGCGGACCAGGGCGACCGATTCGCCGAGCGCCTGATAGAACACCAGCAACGGCAGGTTGATCGCGAGCTTCATCGCGGCGCCGGCGCCGACCGGCCCGACATGCTCCACCCGGCGGCACAGCCGTTCCAGCACCGGACGGGCGCGGTCGAGGTCCGCCGCGTCCCCGCCCACGAGGCCCAGCAGCTTGCCCGCGCGCGCCGGCCCGGTCGTGCCGCCGACGGGGCACTCGACAAAGGCGCCTCCCGCCGTGCGCACTGCGGCGGCGAGCGCCACCTGGGTCTTGGGGCGCACCGTGCTCATTTCGATAAACAGCTTGCCCGAGGCCGCCGACAGCAGCCCATCGGTCCCCCCGCTGGCGCCATGATATACTGCCTCCACCGCATCGGCGTCGAACAGCATCGTCACCACCACGTCCGACTGCTCCGCCAGGTCGCGGGGCGTATCCGCGAATGGCAATCCGCTCGCCTCCGCCCGGGCGCGGGTACGGTTCCACACCACCACCTCCGCGCCGGTTTCCACCAGTCGCGCCGCCATGGCGGACCCCATTTTGCCGAATCCGGCGATGCCGATGCGCATGGACGTCGTCCCTTCCACGGTTGCAAATGCCTGCGGAGTTAATAATGGTCCGTTCGGCAGCATGGGAAAGTGGCGCATGGAACGCGAGATCGGGATCGTCGGGCTGGGGATCATGGGCGGCGCCATGGCGCGCAACCTGCTGGCGGCCGGGTGGCGGGTGTTCGGCTACGACCCAGATGCCGCCGTTGCGGCGGCGCTCGCGGCCGATGGCGTGGCGATGCAGCCGGACGTCGCCGCGGTGGCCCGTGCGGCGCCGACGATCATGACCAGCCTGGCAGCACCGGCGGCGCTGCACGAAACCGCCGCCGCGATCGTCGCGATCGTCGCGGCCGGCGTGGAACGGCGCGTGGTGGTGGAGGCGAGCACCATGACGCTCGACGACAAGCAGGCATTCGAGGCGGTCCTGCGCAGCGGCGGCCACGTCGCGCTCGACTGCCCGATCAGCGGCACGGGCGCGCAGGCAGTGACGCGGGACCTCGTGGTCTATGCCAGCGGCGATACGGCGGAGATCGCGGCCTTGCGGCCGTTCTTCGCCGACTTCACCCGCGCCCTGCACGACCTGGGCGCCTATGGCAACGGCAGCCGGATGAAGTTCGTGGCGAACCTGCTGGTCGCGGTCCACAACGTCGCCGCGGCCGAGGCGATGGTGCTCGGGATGGCGGCCGGGCTCGATCCGCAGCGGATCGTGGAGCTGATCGGCGCCGGGGTGGGCACGTCCCGGGTGTTCGACCTGCGAGCGCCGATGATGGCGGCCAACAGCTATGAACCCGCCACGATGAAGATGGCGGTCTGGCAGAAGGACATGTCGATCATCGGCGCGTTCGCCGCCTCGCTCGGGGTGCCGACGCCGCTGCTGAGCGCCACTGCGCCGATCTATGACCGGGCGATGGCGAGCGGCCACGCCACCCATGACACCGCGTCGGTATGCGCGGTCTTGGAGGGAATGGCGGGTTTGCAGCGCCACTAGCCCGCGAACATCCGGCCCAGGGCGTCGTGCTCCGTCAGCCAGGCGAACTCGGCGTGGCGCTGCACCAGCGCCAGCGACCGGGCGAACTCGATCGCGCCCATCGGCCGGCCATAGACATGCGCGTGCACGGTGATGTCCAGGCAGGCCGGCCGTAGCGTCAGGTCGGGCCAGCCGCCGCCAGCAAGCCGGTCGTGCGGGCGCTGGGCGTGCAGCGCGGGCTGATCCAGCCGCGCGGGCGGCTGCCGCTGGCGGCCTCCAGCGCCGCAATACAGCGGTCGAGGTCGCGCCGCTCGTCCGCTTCGTCCTGCGTCGCCGGAATGACCTCCTGGCCCCAGCCATGCGCCGCGACCGGGTGGCCCGCCGCAGCGATCGCCTGCAGCAGCGCGGGGTGGCGCCCGGCCAGGATGCCGCTGACGTAGAACACCGCCTGCACTCCGGCGGCGTCCAACACATCGAGCCGCCGCCAGGCGCCGGCATTCGGGCCGTACCCGGCCCAGGACCGCGCCTGCAGGTCCAGCGTGCCGGCCCGCAGCACGTTGCCCATCGGGCCGACGCCGGGCGCGGCGTCGTCGCCCCAGCCTTCCAGCATGACGCTGACCGAAACGGCGAGGCTGCGCCCCTGCGGCCAGCCCGCCGGCGTTTGTGTTCCAAGTGATTGCCGTCCCAACTGGCGCGGCGGAAAGCAAGTTTCCCTCACCCAACCCTTTCCGGGGGGAGAGGGCTTTAGCGGTGCCTGCCGGATCAGTCGAATGCCTCCTCCGGTATCCGGACCGGCGGCTTCGTGCGGCGCAGCGCGGCGTAGACCTGCAGCAGCACCAGCAGCACGCTGAGGCCGACGAATACCGCGCTGATCGGCCGGTCGATAAAGGTAGAAAGACTGCCGCGGGAGATCAGCACCGCCTGGCGGAAGTTCTCCTCCAGCCGCGGGCCGAGCACAAAGCCCAGCAGGATTGGCGCCGGCTCGAACCCGAGCTGCAGCAGCAGGTAGCCGAAGGCGCCGAACAGCAGAGTCGCGCCCACGTCGAACATCTTGTTGCGGGCTTCTTTTCCGTGGCGTAGGCGATGAACGATGCGATCGTGGGGCCGGTGCCGGGTATGAGCGAGCACAGGCTGCCGATGATCGTGCCGCGGAAGATCGCCGGCAAGGCGCGCGTCACGTCGTCCCGCTTCGGGCGCAGGTCGCGAAAGGCGCGACCAGCGCGCCGGCGTAGCGGCCGGTGGAGTTGAAGGCGTATCCCACGACCGGACGGCTGTCGCGCACGGCGTCCGTGATCACGGCGACGACGGAGGTCGTCATCTCGGCAAAGTCGAATGCGGCGTTGCGCATGGCCGAGCGGACCGGCACGGCGCGTTCGCGTATGACGATGATGCGCATGTTCACACCGGGACGATGCCGGCTTTGGCGACGAGGGCGCGCCATTTCGGCACCTCGTCGGCGATGCGTTTCCTCATGCCGTCCGGCCCGTTCGCCAGCACCTCGAACCCGTTGTTGCGGAGCTGCCCGCTCACCGCCGGGTCGTGCAGGATGTCCAGCGCGGCCCTGGCGAGCAGCTCCACGATCTCCGCCGGCGTTTGGGCCGGGGCCAGGAAGCCCTGGAAGATGTCGGTGAGGAAGTCCTTGTAGCCCAGCTCCACCATGGTCGGCACCTCCGGCAGGTCGAACCAGCGGGTTGCGCCGGTGATCGCCAGCGCCTTGAGTGCGCCCGAGCCGATCTGCGGCAATGCCGGCGGCAGCGACACGCAGGCGACCGGCGTGGTGGAGCTGAGGATGGCCTGGATCGCCGGACCGGCGCCGGAGAACGGCACGTGCGTCATCTTGATCCCGGCGTCGACCTTCAGCAGCTCGCCCGACAGATGCGGCGTCGTGCCGATGCCGGCGCTGGCATAGGCCAGGCTGGCGGGATCGGCCTGCGCCTTGGCGACCAGCTCGGCGATGGGCGCGAAATCCTTGTAGGGGTCGTACGGCACCCGCTTATACAGGCCGGGATTGACCACCAGCGCGCTGGTGGTCAGCAGCAGCGTATAGCCGTCCGGGTCGGCATGGGCGACCGCGCCGGCGCCGATGTTGCCGCCGGCCCCGGCGCGGTTCTCGACGATGAACGAGCCGCCGAGCCGCTCGCCGAGATGGGTCGCGACCACGCGCCCCGTCGTTAGCCCTTTGTTTAGCGTATCACGATCGGGTTCAGCGGGGAGCCGACGGCGCCGGTGATCGGCAGTGCGGGCGCGACGAATAGGAACTCATAGACCTTGTCCGCCGCGCAGGCGCGTCCGAGCTCATCGAGCTTGAAGATCTCGCCCATGGTCAGGCCCATGATCGGGATGCAGATCCAGTGCCAGGGCTGGTTGATGCCGTCGGTGTTGTTGGGCCGCACCTCGACGCCCCAAGTGTCGGTCGCCACCGCCGAAACCTGCTTGGACTGCAGCCAGTCCAGCGTCTCGAAATCGAGGCCGGGCGCGTCGCCGCCGGGGTAGCCGTCCCACGACCCGGCGGCCAGGCACTGCTCCATCTGGCCGGTGCGGACCAGCAGGTGGTCGCCGCGGCCGACGCTGACGCGCTGCGACGCGCAGCACGCGTCCAGGAGGTCGTTGGTGATGGCGAAACCCTCCGGCAGCCAGTCCATCTTCAGGTGGCGGGCGATGTCCAGCAGGACGCCGCGGCCGACCATCTTCTCCTTCGTGTGCTGGATGCCGGCCTTGGCCGCGCCGAAGGAGGAGACCTCGCGGCAGTCGTAGCCATTCCATATATGGTTGTCGAAGAAGATGTGGCCCAGCCCGTCCCAATGGGTGCCGGCCTGCAGCGGAAACAGCACCATGTCGTCCGCCGAGCGGATGCCGCGCTTGTCCAAGGTGCCGGAATAGGCGCCCGACCCGCTGCGCAGCATGGTGTGGACCGGGTTGAAGCGACCGACGGGCGGGAACTTGGTCTTGCCGCCCTGCGGCCCGTCCTTGTCGTAGTTCAAGGCGAGGGAGATGACCTGCCCCTTGCGCACGAGCTGCGCTGTGCGGACGATGTCCTCTGCCGTCGTGTAGTTCAGCGTGCCGACTTGGTCGTCCGGCCCCCATTTGCCCCAGTTCCGCAGCCGGTCGGCGGTGGCGTCCAGCGCGGCCCGGGTGACGCGGGTCGGGCGGCCCATCTCGGGCTTCATGCTCGTGTCCATGGTTTCTCCCTCAAGATTTCTGCGCCTTGGGCCGGGTGCGGCGGGCGGTTTTGGGCGGCGCCGAGCGGAACCCGGCGGCCAGGAACGGCACGAGGCGGCAAAGCGCGGCCTCGACGTCGCCAGGGTCGCAGCGGCCGTCGGTCATCGACTGGACGCGGCCGCAATCGGCCATCGTGTAAACCATGGCGCCTAGCAGGAAGTGGAAGCGCCAGAACAGGTCCTCGGCCGGCAGGTCCGGCAGCAGCTTTTGCAGGGCGTCGATGTAGCGCCGGCTCGACTTGTCGAAGGCGTCGGCCAGGATGCGGCGGCTGAACGCTTCGGGCTCGGTCGCGAGCCGGGCACGCAGCTTGACGAACACCCTGCCGCCGAACCGGGTGTCCGACCCGACGGTCAGGGCCGGGCGCAGGAATGCCTCGATCACCGCCTCGAGCGTGGGCGTGCCGGCCTCGATTTCGGCAAGCTCGTAAGCTGCGCGGTCACCGGCAACCAGACCACGCTGGAGCAGCATCCGGGGCTGCCCTGCACGCCGGAGCAGATCGCCGCCGCCTGCATCGACGCCGCCAAGGCCGGCGCCGCCATCACCCACATCCACGTGCGCTACCCGGACGGCCGTCCGTCCATGGAGCTGCAGCACTATAGGGAGGTGGTGGACCGCATCCGCAGCAGCAGCACGGACATGATCATCAACCTGACCACCGGGCCCGGGCAGCGCTTCGTTCCCGGCAAGGACGATCCGAGCGTCGCCGGCCCGGGCACCACGCTGACCAACCCGATGCGCCGGGTCGAGCATGTCGTGGCGCTGCGGCCCGAGATCTGCACCCTGGACCCTCACCATCCATCAGTTTAGCAGGCACTCCCAGAGCTTTGGCAGCGGCAGGGCTCGGAGCATAAGTCTGACAGCTGTGCGGAGGCCTCGGGTAAACCAGGAAAGCTTGCTTCTGGCAAGTTTTCTGGGCTGACGCTCCGATGTTTTTTTCTAGGACAGCAAAGTTAGCTGGCATGCTTGCTGTTCCAAGGTGGCGAGGTAGGCGTCCGGGTTGCGGCGAAACCGGGTGCGGAGCGTCCGAGCGTGGCGCCTATGGCCGAGACGCTGGC